>Ga0302316_10000582_pt1 | contig 31157 bp, 24 predicted proteins | sample III_Palsa_N3_2_FD_200456 | JGI IMG/M metagenome (GOLD analysis project Ga0302316, IMG submission 200456) | Peat permafrost microbial communities from Stordalen Mire near Abisko, Sweden - III_Palsa_N3_2 | ecosystem: Environmental > Terrestrial > Soil > Palsa > Peat permafrost | place: Sweden...
AGCAGCACCTGAAACAGTGGTGGACGCGCCACCTCCGGTTTGGCGGTTTCCAATGCCAGTCCGCGGCCGCTGTCTTGCTCGTGTTCGGATTCGTGGGCCATGGTTTCTTGTGTATTTGATCTCTGATACGAAGTATACGCCGCTGTGGATGCGTCACTTAAGCGGCGACCGTCAGCACAGGTGATGGCACAATGACCGCTTTTCCAGTGCTCCATGCCCAATCGAATGGTCGACTCCCTTTCCAGCAACGGCAATTCCGCCGCCGAGATCTGGCGCCCACGCGTTACCGTGGCGTGCGTAATAGCCGATGGCGACCGTTATCTGATGGTCGAGGAAGAAGTGAACGGCCGCCTCGCTTACAACCAGCCGGCAGGCCACCTGGACGACGGTGAAAGCCTCGCGACGGCGGCGCTGCGCGAAACCCTTGAAGAAACCGGCTGGACAGTGGCACTGCAACACCTGATCGGCGTGCACCAGTGGCGCAGCACCGAGCATGGCGATGCGGTGGTCCGTTTCAGCTTTGCCGCGCAGGCCGTGAGCCACGATGCGGAACGCCCGCTGGACAGCGGCATCCGCCGCGCACTGTGGCTCAGCCGCAGCGAGATCGCTGCGCTCGGCGACCGCCTGCGCAGTCCGCTGGTGCTGCTGAGCATCGATGCCTGGCTGGCTGGCCAGCGGCTCCCGCTGAGCACGCTGGATTATCTTCCCGAAGGCGGTGGTGCATGAACGAAGCCGCCACAAAGGTCATGCTCGGCGTCTCCGGTGGGGTCGACTCCTCGGTGGCGGCATTGCTGCTACAGCAGGCCGGTTATCGGGTCGAAGGCCTGTTCATGCAGAACTGGGAGGAAGACGAGCGTAGCGGCCCGTGCACCACCGACGCCGATCGCAAGGACGCCGTGGCGGTCTGCGGCCGGCTTGGCATTCCGTTCCACGCACGCAACTTCGCTGCGGAATACTGGGACGGCGTGTTCGAGCATTTTCTTGCCGAATACCGCGCCGGACGCACACCGAACCCCGATGTGCTGTGCAACCGCGAGATCAAGTTCAAGACGTTTCTTGAAGAGGCTCACTCGCTCGGCGCCGAAAAAATCGCCACCGGCCACTATGCCCGCGTCGATTGCCGTGACGGCCTGTATCGCCTGCTGCGCGCGGTGGACATGGCCAAGGACCAGAGCTATTTCCTGCATGCGCTGGGACAGCAGGCGCTCGCCGCCACGCTGTTTCCGCTCGGCGAGATGGAGAAACCCCGGGTGCGCGAGCTGGCCCGCGAGGCCGCTTTGCCCACGCATGCGAAAAAAGACTCCACCGGCATCTGCTTCATCGGCGAACGCGATTTCCGCAGCTTTCTCTCCCAGTACATCCCTGCCCGCGCCGGCGAGATGCGCACACCCGAGGGAGAACTCATCGGCGAGCATCAGGGCGTGATGTATTACACCCTGGGGCAGCGCAACGGGCTTGGCATCGGCGGCCGCCACGGCGCCAGCGGTGAGGCCTGGTATGTGGTTGGCAAGGATGTACCGGCCAATGTGCTGTATATCGCCCAGGGCGGCGAAAACCACTGGCTGTACTCGCAGCGGCTGCAGACGGAAGCACCCAACTGGGTCGCCGGCGCTGCGCCAGCCAACCCATTCCGCTGCACCGCCAAGACCCGTTACCGCCAGATCGATCAGCCTTGCCTGGTTACCGTCCTGGACGACGGCCTTGAGGTACGCTTCGACGATCCGCAACGCGCGGTCACCCCAGGGCAGTCGGTGGTCTTCTACGATGACCTGGTTTGTCTTGGCGGCGCGGTGATTGCCGCTACCGACGCACCCTACGGCGGCCTGTTGCCGGCGTTCACGCCATCCACCGCACCCACTTCCGCCACAGGAGAACCGCGAGCCCGTGTTTGAGACCTTTGCCATGAATGAAGAGCGCGTGCTCGCCCTCGCCGGCGTGTTCCAGGCCTGCGCACTGGCGCAGCAGCTGGCCAATGAAGGCAGTTGCGATGAGGCCACGATGGAGGCCAGCGTGGCCAGCGTGTTCCGCATCGACGCACCTTCGGTGGTCGCTGTCTACGGCAACATCTCCAGCCTGCGGCTCGGCCTGCGCAGCCTGATCGCACAGCTCGACGAAAGCGATCGGGATATGTCGATCACCAAGATGGTGGTGACCGTCATGCGGCTGGAACGCAGCCTGTCGGGGCGGCCTGAGTTGCTCGGCAAACTTCAGCAGGGCATCGTTGCGGCGCAGCGGCAAGTGGAGCACTTCGGCCAGGGGTCGGCCCAGGTCACCGGTCGTTTGTCCGAGCTGTATACGACAACCTTGTCCACCTTGAAACCACGCGTGATGGTGAGCGGCAATCCACAGCAACTGCAGCAACCTGCTGTGGTGGAAAAGGTGCGCGCCAACCTGCTCGCCGCCGTGCGCTCGGCGGTATTGTGGCGACAGGTCGGCGGCCGGCAATGGCAGCTGATCCTGTACCGGCGCCAATGCGGCATGCTGGCGCGCGGAATGCTGACCGGGGCGACGCTGGATAACCGCTGACCGGGTTCACCTCGGCACCACTTTCATCGGGTGCCTGCGGGCTAGCGGTGGTTCTGGCCCCCGTCGCCCAGCTCAACCGCACATCGGCCGGTATGTCGCGCAAATGTGAAGGCGGGCGATTCCCGAAGACGTAATTTCACCTTAAGCATTGCCTAGGATGATCGATACCGGAACGGGCCGCTCAGCCACGCGCGCATCCCGCTCCAGCTTGCCGACTACAGGTGAACCAACGTGCACATAGTGCTAGTGGAAGACGATGCCCAGCTTGGCGACGCCATACGCATCGCCCTGGAACATCAGTCCTATGCGGTTACCTGGCTGCGCAGCGGCCGCGAAGCGACGCTCGCGCTGCAAGATCAATCCGCCGATCTGGTGCTGCTCGACCTTGGCCTGCCCGACAAGGATGGCCTGGCGGTGCTTGCCGAAGCGCGACGCATGGGGATCAAGACGCCGGTCCTGGTAATGACCGCGAGGGATGCGCTGGAGACGCGCATCCGCGGACTCGATCTTGGCGCCGATGATTACCTGATCAAGCCGTTCCACCTGGAAGAACTGGCCGCGCGCATCCGCTCACTGACACGTCGCGCGCAGGGACTGGCCGACAGCGTGGTCGAGGCCGGGGGCCTGCGACTTAACCTCGCCACGTCGGAAGTGGAATTTCGTGGCGAAAGCATCGTCCTGACACGCAGGGAGTTCGCCTTGCTGCGTGTGCTGATGGAACGCGCCGGGCGTATCGTCCGGCGCGAAAGCCTGGAGAATTCCGTCTACGGCCTGGACACCAACGTGGAAAGCAACGCACTGGAAGTCCAGGTCCACTGGCTGCGCCGCAAGCTGAGCCCGGATGTCATCCGTACGGTACGCGGCGTCGGCTACATGATTCCACGGGAACCCCAATGAAACCGGTCAGCCTGCGCAGCCGACTGACCTGGCTGATCATCACCGTCATGGTCATTGTGCTGATTCCGCTCGGCATCCTGAGCTACCAGCGCGAATCGAGGGAAATGAATGAATTGCTGGATGGGCGTCTGGCCCAGGCCGGCCGCACGCTGGGCATCCTGATCCAGCATAGCGACGCGATGGTCCAACAGAGCCCGAATGCGCCCACTTTCGGCACGCTGACCCCGCTGCCCGTGCGTCAGGCGATGGTGGTTTCCGTGCACAGCCGCAACTACGAACCTGAGGTGGGATTTCAGGCCTACGGACCGAAGGGGCAGCTGATCGTGGCTACCGCAAATCTTGAGGATCTGCCGCCTCCGAGACCCGAGGACATGGGCTTTCACGATATCTTGCACGAGGATCATCGCTGGCGGATTTTCACGCTGCAGAATCGCGTCGGGCTGGTGATTCGCATCGGTGAGCGCTACGACAACCGGCAGGACATTACCCGCGGGCTGATCCTGGAGCACAGCCTGCCGTTGCTGATCGGCCTACCTTTGCTGGCCCTCCTGGTCAACCTGGCTGTGCGCAGAGGTCTGCGCCCCCTGCGGTCACTGACAAAGTCGCTGGATGAACGCACACCGGGTAGCCGGCAACCGGTGGCCATCGAGGATACGCCGCCCGAACTCAAGCCGCTGATCCGCACCTTGAACCAGCAGTTCGAGCGACTGGAAGATGCGATCGAACGCGAACATCGCTTCAACGCCGATGTGGCCCACGAGCTGCGTACGCCGCTAACGGCAACCATGATCCACCTGGAAAGCGCCACCATCGCCGGTTCGCCGCAAGACGTCGAGTCTGCGCTGAAAAGCGCGCAACAGAGCCTGACCCGGCTAGCGCGCCGCATCGAACAGATTCTGGCGCTGGCGCGACTGGAAGCTGGTGCTGCCGCCAACCAGCGTGTCAGCCTGGATCTGGTTACCGTTGCCACCGAAGTGATCGAAGAGCTGGCACCGCTGATCCTCGAGAAGGGCGTCGAGCTCAGCCTCGTGCATGACATTCCGCAGTTGCCGGTGCTCGGGCATGAAGCCGCACTCACCGCGATGTTCCGCAACCTCATCGAAAACGCGCTGCGCTACGCCGGACAGGGTGGCCAAGTCGAAGTGGCGCTGAACAAGTCGCCGCAGACGGCGGTCATCGATATCAGTGATGACGGCCCGGGCATTCCAGCGGAGCAACGCGAGATCGTGTTCGACCGTTTCCACCGCGAAGACAAGCAGCCCTCGCATGGCTATGGGCTGGGCCTGAATATCGTCAAGCGCGCAGCACAACTGCACGATGCACAGATCGACCTACTCGACTCGGCCTTCGGGCATGGCCTGCACGTGCGCGTCAGTATTCCACTGAACCCGCCAGCCACTTTGTAGGAGCGCACCTTGTGCGCGAACGCTCTTGTGGGAGCGACTTCAGTCGCGATGCTCGTCGCTGCTTTCCTTCCTTGCTTCTTTGCTGTTTTTCCGCTTTGCTTTTAGAGCGTTTTGCCCCGATCGGAGCGCGGATGCTCGCGGGATTGCTCATTCCCCGTCACCCCTGCGAAGGCAGGGGCCCAGTGGCCTGCGCCGTGCGGGATCAATCGAATTCCCGCGATCTGCCATTTCGCTTGCAGAGCGTTCCGTCCTCCTACGAAGGGCGAAACGCTCTGAAGCTCTGAAGCAAGCCAAACAGCCAAGCCAGAGCATCGCGGCTGAAGTTGCTCCCACAAGATCCCAAAGGCCTACAAGGCCCATAAGAGCCACGAGAGTCTTCGCGCACAGGGTGCGCTCCTACACGGCCTCACTCACTCGACCTGCTCGCGGCCGACGTCACTGTGATGGCGTTTTCTCATGTCCCCAGTTCCACTGATTCAACAAAGATCTGGAACAGGCTCTCAGGGTTCGTCGCGGAGATAACCTTCTTTGGATGTGTCCTTCATGCTGAACGACACGAGGAAGGAAATCGCGCAAAGCGCGCTGACATACCAGAAGAACATTGTCTCGCTGCCCGCCTGCTTCATCCACAAGGCAACGTACTCTGCCGTGCCTCCGAATGCAGCATTGCCGACAGCATAGGAAAGCCCCACGCCCAATGCGCGAACCTCCGGCGGGAACATCTCTGCCTTGATCAGGCCAGCGATCGACGTGTAGAAACTGACAATCGCAAGCGCGATGGTAACGAGGGCGAATGCAGCGAACGGATTGACGACATCTTTAAGCGCGTGCAAAAGCGGGACCGTGCAGATGGTCGCCAGGAAACCGAACATCAGCATGGATTTGCGCCGGCCAATTCGGTCAGATAGCGCACCGAAGAGCGGCTGCATGCACATGTAGACGAACAATGCCCCCGTCATAACGCCGCTAGCTGTCTTCGCGTGCATCCCGGCGGTGTTCACCAGATATTTCTGCATGTAGGTCGTGAACGTGTAGAAGATAAGTGAGCCGCCCGCGGTGAAGCCGACCACGGTGAAGAACGCCTTGCGATGTTTCCACAGGCCGCGCAAAGTGCCTGCCTCCTTTTTCCGCCGAGATTCTGCCGTCGTAGTTTCCTCCAGCGATTTACGCAGATAGAGCGCTATCAGTGCGGCAACCGCACCGACGAAAAACGGGATGCGCCACCCCCAGGATTTCAGTTGATCAGTCGAGAGGGCCTGCTGAAGAACGACAAGCACGAGGAGCGCACACAGTTGTCCGCCAATCAGCGTGACGTACTGAAACGAAGCGTAAAAGCCGCGCCTGCCTTTGATGGCGACTTCACTCATATACGTAGCGCTGGTGCCGTATTCGCCGCCGACAGATAACCCTTGAAGCAGACGCGCCACGAGCAGTAAAACTGGAGCGGCCGCACCAATCTGGGCGTATGTGGGCAACACAGCAATCACGAGGGAGCCGCCGCACATCATCAGGACAGAGATGAGCATTGAGCGCTTGCGACCGTGCTTGTCCGCGAGGCGCCCGAAGAACCAACCGCCGATGGGTCGCATCAGAAACCCCGCAGCGAAAACGCCTGCGGTGTTCAGTAGCTGAGTGGTGCGGTCGCCGCTTGGGAAGAATGCAGGCGCGAAGTAAATCGCGCAGAAGGAATAAACGTAGAAGTCGAACCACTCGACCAGATTGCCGGAGGAGGCCCCGACGATGGCGAGTACACGCCGGCGAGTATCTAACGCGGAGACCGCGCGTGCTTCTACCAAGTCGGTCATGCGATGTCTTTCCTATCTACGAACGGCGATGGGAAACCGACGCTGAACAGCGGCGTCGATCAGAAATACAGAATCATTGGTGAGGGGTTTCGTGCGGCTTGTCGCGTGCATTGAGAGCCGATACCGGGTGCATCGGTTCGACCCGGGTCCGTGGAATCGGCAACCCGGTGACGATGAGAGCTTCATGCTTCTTGGAGTTCTTGTTGCTGGCCGCTGCGAACACAATCAGAACTTGTAGCTGACCATCACGCGGTTGTGAGTGACCGATCCATTGCCTGGACTCAAGTTGCCCGTACCGCCCGAGGAAAGTTCCCAACGTTCACGCAGCTGAAGGCCTTTGAGGTAGCCGCCAAAGTTGTAGACGACGTCGAAATAGGTGTCGTGAATGTTGCCTAGCAGATCGGTCGAGTACTTGGCGTAAGCGGCAACGAATTGAAACTTGTTGTCGAAGAAGCCATACATCGCCTTGGCCCTCCACGCATGCCCCGGACCCATCGCCACCAGACTACGGATCATCGAGGTGGTGTAGAGCGGATCGCTGCCGTAGCTGACGGTATACGGCGAGACGATGGCACCATCGCCAACCGCACCATTCTCCTGCGACAGCTTGTTGTAGTACGCATCGAAGCGGCCGTTCGGAATCACGAGGCCGAGGTCGGCACCCCAGGCGCGGCTCTTCACATCACCGCCAGCCACACCGAGAATCTTGGTCCTGGTGTCCACCAGAATATTGTCCGAACCGCCTGTTTCGGTGACGAACTGGGCCCCGATGACGGGATTGAAACCGGTACCGGTGTTGAACATATAGCTGCCGTCGGCATAGCCCATGTAGGCGAACTTCATGAAGTCGTAGTACCAGCCCTGTGCCTTCAGTCCACCATTGACGTAGGTCGTACCCAAGGCCCAGGTGCCTGGAGCCGAAGGTGCAGTGGCCGGCAATGAGCCGGTTCCACTGTAAATGGAGTCGCCATGATAGGTGGCGGGGTAGTAGAGATTGTCGTTGAAGTAGCTGTCCGACGTACGGCTCTTCCAGCCAAAACTGCGCAGCGCAATGATGTCCCAACCTGCGAGTGGCCTGAAGTCCGCCGTCAGTGCGTCATACGAGGCAGGAAGCGCACGCCCATTGCTGGGCCCCTCCCACGGCGTATCGATGTACTGGTAACCACCGCGCAGCATCACCCAGCTATTTTGATACTGCAAATAGGCCTGGCTCAGCGCGGTGAGGGAGTTATCGGGCCCCATCAGCGCGGTATCGATCCGCTTCACGTTGTCGGACTGCGTGCCCAGCGAATTTGCGCTTACCAATGAAGCGCCGAGACTGAAGCCGTGCAACGAAGCCGTCTTCGCATTGAGCAGGATGGCGGCGGCAAATGCATGGGAACCCGGCTTCTCCCTGGTCTCAACTCCATAGTCACGAGTGAAGTCGTAGGCGCGAAGTTCGCCGTCGACCTTACCTTGAGTGAATAGGTCACCGAGGGCATCGGCATGAGTGCCGAGACTGAGTGTGCTGAAGACGGCAGCGATGGCTGTGGCGACGAGCTTGTTGCGCATGACGAGGAACTCCATGTCCAGGAAAAAAATGTGCTTCCGTGCTCCACAACAGGTGTCATGGGTACCTTATGGGTCTGCTCGATCGGACTTGTATCAAGTGATTACAAGCGAGCCGTATAAATAGAAGGCGCATCGCTCGAAAACCGTTTCCCCACGGGCTGAATGGCAGCACGGCGGAGTTTCCTGGCTCGAGCAATGGACACCGGCTGATGCGTCGGTTCCCCTACCGGCGACATATTTCTTTGGACGCGCGCATGAAACTACGTGGCCATCCAAACCTCGCAGAATCGTCGAAAGATGCATATGAGAATTGTCTGAGTTTTCTCGGTTCGTCAGTGGGGAACGCAAGCAAGGTGCCTGGCGGCGGCAGGTGTTCTTAGGGGTGCGTCGGCACGTGCGCGTTGATTCTTTGTCGCCCTTGCGTAGGTCGAGTGATGGGGAGCCACTGAACACCGGCATTCCCGCGAGCACCAGCCCCTCACCCCAGCCCTCTCCCCGCCGGGGAGAGGGGGCAAAGCGCGACCAGCGGGTCGCGGGTGAAATCGCGCCCGGAACGACCCACCGACGCTTCCGCGCTCAGAGCCTGTCCGTACCCGATCCTTGGGTACGTACGTTCCTACGCAAATCGTCTTCGGGCGGCCGACGGAAGCAGACAAAAGGTTGCCATAAGCCTCAGTCCTGATCATGCAGCGTCTGCATCCCGGTAACGGCTGCAGTTCGATACTTGGCTGCATCACGCATCGGTCGCACCGACGTTTACGGAACTCCCGCCATGCTTGGTCTTGTTCGCTTAGCCCTATCGCGACCTTACACATTCATCGTGTTGGCGCTGGTCATCCTCATCGCTGGCCCGCTGGCGGCGTTGCGGACGCCGACCGATATCTTTCCGACCATCGGCATCCCGGTGATCAGCGTGGTATGGACGTATACAGGCCTTCCGCCGGATCAGATGTCCGGCCGGGTGGTTTATTACTACGAGCGCGCATTGACCTCGACGGTCAGCAACATCGAGCACATCGAGTCGCAATCGCTGCCCGGCGTCGGGGTCGTGAAGATCTTCTTCCAGCCTGGCACCGATATCCGCACCGCCACCGCTCAGGTCACGTCGATCTCCCAAACCGTGCTCAAGCAGATGCCGCCGGGCATCACGCCTCCGCAGATCGTCAACTACAACGCCTCAACCGTTCCCATCCTGCAACTGGCACTTTCCAGCACCAAACTCTCGGAATCCAGGATTCTCGACGACGCGCAGAATTTCGTGCGACCAGCGATGGTGGCGGTAGCCGGCGCCACTATTCCCACGCCCTACGGCGGAAAGATTCGCCAGGTCATGCTCGACCTCGATCCGCAGGAATTGTCATCGCAGGGACTATCTGCCCAGGACGTCAGCGATGCCCTGGCCGCACAGAACCAGATCGTTCCTGTGGGCACGGCCAAGATCGGCACCTACGAATACAACGTGCAGTTGAACGACAGCCCCACCGCGATTGCCGATCTGAACAATCTGCCGATCAAGACCGTGAATGGCGCGACCATCACGATCGGCGATGTGGCCCATGTCCGTGACGGTTCGCCACCGCAGACGAATGTCGTGCGCGTGGACGGCAAGCGCGCTGTGCTGATGACGATCTTGAAGAACGGCAGTGCGTCGACACTGTCGGTGGTGGCTGGGATCAAGGGTATCTTGCCGCTGATCGAGGAAACCCTGCCGCCATCGCTGAAGATGTCGCAGATGAACGACCAGTCGGTATTCGTCAAGGAAGCGATCACCTCGGTAGCGCGCGAGGGTGTCATAGCCAGCCTGCTGACGTCGGTGATGATCCTGATCTTCCTCGGCAGCTGGCGCTCGACGGTGATCATCGCGGTGTCCATTCCGCTCGCCATCCTTTCCGCGATCGCGCTGCTGTCGATTACCGGTCAGACGCTGAACGTGATGACGCTGGGCGGCCTGGCGCTGGCGATCGGCATCCTGGTCGACGACGCCACAGTGACGATCGAAAACATCAATTGGCACCTCGAGCAAGGCAAGGATGTGCACACGGCGATCATGGACGGCGCACAACAGATCGTCACGCCGGCGTTCGTCTCGCTGCTGTGCATCTGCATCGTGTTCGTGCCGATGTTCCTGCTGCAAGGTATCGCCGGCTTCCTGTTTCGGCCGATGGCACTGGCCGTGATCTTTGCGATGGCCTCCTCCTTCGTGCTGTCGCGCACCCTGGTGCCGACGCTGGCGATGTATCTGCTCAAGCCCTACATCACGGAACCCGAACCAGGCGATCATCCGGAAGATCCCTTCATCAACCACCATGAAGGCGATCAGCATCCGCCGCGCAAGCGTGGGGCGGCGTTGCGTGCGATGGTTGCATTTCAGCAGAACTTCGAGCACCGCTTCACCAAGATACGCGACGTCTACTACGCCACGCTGAATGCCGCACTGACGAGTCGACGAAGCTTCATCATCGGCTTTCTCGCCTTCGTGCTGATCTCTTTCGCGCTGGTGCCGTTCCTGGGTCGTGACTTCTTTCCCTCAGTGGATGCCGGCGCCATCGCACTGCACGTGCGCGCACCGATGGGCACGCGAATCGAAGAAACCGCCGCCGAATTTGATCGCATCGAAGCGGCGGTCCGCCGCGTGATCCCGCCCAGCCAGCTTGCAACGGTGGTCGACAATATCGGCCTTCCCACCAGCGGCACCAACAACGTCTACAACAACAGCGGCTCCATCGGCCCGCAGGATGGCGACATCCAGATCGCGTTGAAGGAAGGCCATACACCGACCGATGAATTCGTGAAGACATTGCGCGCGCAGCTACCGCAGGAATTCCCCGGCACGCAGTTTTCCTTCCTGCCCGCTGACATGAGCAGCCAGATCCTGAACTTCGGCTCGCCGGCACCGTTGGACGTGTCGATCGCCGGCCGCGACCTAGCCGCCAACGAGGCTTACACGATGAAAATCATGAGCCGGCTGAAGTCCATTCCCGGCATCGCCGACGTGCGCCTGCAGCAGAGCTCCAGCTATCCGCAGCTCAATGTCCACGTCGACCGCACCCGTGCCGATGGCCTGGGCATCACCGAGCGTGACGTCACTGACAGCATGGTCGCTTCGCTGGCCGGCACGTCGCAGGTCGCACCGGCGTTCTGGCTCAATCCGCGCACTGGCGTGTCCTATCCGATCGTGGCGGCCACGCCGCAGTACCGCATGGATTCCATGGCTGACCTGGTCAGTCTGCCGGTGACTTCATCCAGCAACCGGACCAGCCAGGTGCTGGGCGGCATCGCGACATTCACACGGGTGCCCAGCGCCGCCGTGGTATCGCACTACAACATCATGCCGGCCTTCGACATCTTCGCGGCGGTTCAGGGCCGCGATCTCGGTGCGGTTGCCACCGATGTGAATAAGGTGCTGGCCGAGTTTGCCTCCACCCGACCCAAGGGCACTTTGGTCACTCTGCGCGGCCAGGTCGGCACGATGAATGAGGCTTTCAGCGGCTTGCTGTTTGGACTGCTGGCGGCGGTGGTGATGATCTATCTGTTGATCGTGGTCAATTTCCAGTCATGGCTCGATCCGTTCGTGATCATCACCGCGCTGCCTGCAGCGCTGGCCGGCATCGTGTGGGTACTGTTCATCAGCCATACCACGCTGTCGGTGCCCGCGCTGACCGGCGCCATCATGTGCATGGGCGTGGCCACGGCAAACTCGATCCTGGTGGTGAGCTTCTGCCGCGAGCGCCTTGCGGTGCACGGCGATCCGATCAAGGCAGCGCTGGAAGCCGGCTTCACCCGTTTCCGTCCGGTCTGCATGACCGCGCTGGCGATGATCATCGGCATGCTGCCGATGGCGTTGAGCCAGGAACAGAACTCGCCGCTCGGACGCGCCGTCATCGGCGGCCTGCTGTTCGCCACGTTCGCCACGCTGCTGTTCGTGCCGGTAATTTTCAGCATCGTCCACGCCAACGATGAGCAACGCTCACCTTCCGCCGTTCCCCTGCTTGGAGAAGATCCCCATGTCGCATAACGTCGCGCCGCAGAACGTCGGCGATCCGGCGCAGCGCCCGCCGCGTTTCCGACTGGCCATCATCATCTTCGTCGCAGCGGCGGTGCTGGTGACGGTTATCGGACTGGTCGTGCGCGCGTATGAGTATCACCAACTGGTGAACTGGACTGACGCCCAGGAACTTCCGACGGTCCAATTGGCCGCCCCGCTGACCTCGACCGACGCTCATCAGATGACCCTGCCCGGTCACCTCGAGGCCTGGATCAGTGCTCCCATCCATGCCCGCGTAAACGGCTACCTGAAGAGCTGGAGCAAGGACATCGGCAGCATCGTCAACGCTGGCGACACGCTTGGCATCATCGAGACACCCGAGCTGGATCAGCAATACGAACAGGCCAAGGCCGGCCTGGTTCGCGCCCAGGCGGACGAACGCCTCGCGCAAGTCACCAGCAAGCGCTGGCAACATCTGCTGGCATCCAACTCGGTGTCCAAGCAGGAGGCCGATGAAAAAAGTGGCGAGGCGGAGGTCGCCGCCGCGAATGTGCTTTCCGCCCAGGCCGATGTCGACCGGCTTGGCGCGCTTGAATCCTTCAAGCACATCACTGCACCGTTTGGCGGCACGGTCACTAGCCGCAGCACCGACATCGGTGATCTGATCTCCGCCACCAGCGACAACAGCAGCCCGGCGCTGTTCACCGTGGCCGATACCAGCAAGATGCGTCTGTATGTGAGCGTTCCGCAAGGCTATGCCGCATCCATCAAGCCTGGCATGACGGTCAGCCTGAGCGTGCTAGAACACCCCGGCATCACCTACAAGGCCACGCTGATGGGTTCATCCGGGTCGATCAACCGGGCGTCAGGTTCCCTGCTCGCACAGTTCGAGGTGCCGAATTCCCAGGGGGATTTGCTGCCCGGCGACTATGCCGAAGTGCATCTGCCCGTAGCTGTGAACACTCATATCGTCACGGTGCCCTCCACCGTGTTGATCTTCCGCGGCGACGGTCCACAGGTCGCGTTGCTGGGCCCGGACAACCGGGTGAAGCTTCACGATGTCCATATCGGCGTGGACTTGGGCGATGCCCTGGAGATCGACCGGGGTTTGCTGCCGACGGACCGGATCATCGACCATCCGCCAGATTCCCTGATGCAGGGTGATCAGGTGCACCTCGCCACCGCCGCGCAGGAGGGCATCGCACATGACCAGCCCAAAAAAGATTGATTGCCTGTTGGCGGCGGCTACCCGCGGCGGCCTTGCCACCACTTGGCGGACCAGTTGCCGCCGCATCCTGCCCGGCTGTCTGTTGCTGGCATTGGCCGGTTGCTCGCTGGCGCCGACCTATCAGCGCCCGGCAATGACCGTCCCGGTTGCCTACAAAGAAACCTCGGGGCTGTGGACCCAGGCTACGCCCGGCGACATGCAGCCGCGCGGCGACTGGTGGAAGGTTTTCGGCGATTCCACCCTGGATGGGCTGGAGACGCGCCTGAATCAGGCGAACCCGTCGCTGGCGGTCGCGCTGGCGCGTTATGAGCAGGCGAATGCTTACACGAGTGAAGTCCGCTCGGGGCTGCTCCCCCAGGTCGGCGTAGAGGCCAATCCGACCAACAATCGCCAATCCGACAATCGACCGTTGCGCGGCAGTGGCCAACCCAACGAGTACGACGCGAACACGGCGCAGTTCTCGCTGGATTACGAACTGGACCTGTGGGGCCGCATCCGTAACGAAGTTGCCTCCGGCAAGGCACAGGCGCAAGCCGCTGATGCGGATCTGGCTTCGGCGAAACTCAGCCTGCAGGCAGAGCTCGCCGATCAGTACATCCTCCTGCGCAACTACGACATCCAGGCACATATCCTCGACAGCTCGCTCGATGCTTACCGCAAGGGGCTGGTGCTGACCCAGAATCGACTGGCCGGTGGTATCGACTCAGGCCTGTCCGTCGCACGCGCGCAAAACCAGCTGTCCGACGCGATGGCGCAAGCCGCCGAAGTTACCGCGCAACGAGCTCTCACCGAACACGCCATCGCCAGTCTGGTCGGCGAACCGGCTTCGAGTTTTTCCCTGCCGGATTCGGACGTCCAGATCGGCCTGCCTTCAATCCCGGTGGGCATCCCGTCGACGCTGCTGCAGCGCCGGCCGGACATCGCGGCAGCGGAACGTCGAACTTTTGCAGCGAATGCCGATATCGGCGTGGCGCGCGCTGCGTTCTATCCCAGCTTCAGCCTGTCTGCGATCCTGGGTTGGCAGAACACCGGCAACGGCAGTCTGCTGACGGCCGGCAATCGCATGTGGGCACTCGGCCCGGTGGCCGCATTGAGCCTCTTTGATGGTGGCTTGCGACATGCCAAGGAACGCGAGGCACGCGCTGCTTTCGATGAAGCTGCCGGGCAATATCGCCAGACCGTGTTGAATGCGTTCCAGCAAGTGGAAGACAACCTGTCGCTGCTGACGAACCTGAGTAGCGAAGCACACGACGAAGACGCCGCCGCAAACGCAGCCCAGCAGTCCGCACAGATCGCCACCAATCGCTATAGCGAAGGCATCGTCAACTATCTGGACGTGGTCACTGCACAGACCAGCTATCTGCAAGCCGAACGCAATGCCGCGCAGGTGCGCTCGCGCCGCTTGCAGGCCAGCGTAAATCTGATCCGTGCACTGGGTGGCGACTGGAGCACTGCGCAGATGAAAGAGCCGCCCCGGAACGATGCGGTGGCGGCGGCGCGTTGACGAAAAGGGAGGCTCGGTAATCACCGGCATCCCCTTCGCGTCCGTATTCACCCCGCACAAAAAGCAAACGGCGGGCATAAGCCCGCCGTTTTTCCGTCCTTGGGTCGAACTCCCTTGCGATAACCGTTGCTAGATGCCGCCTTGATGGGTACAGCCTGCCACGACCATGTGACGATTTCGGAACACGGTCGTTACAAGTACACCACCGTTCGCGAAGGCTCGATCAGAACTTGTAGCTGATCATCACGCGGTTGTAGGTGAACGGCTGGTTACCCGGGTTCAGGTTGTTGATGCCACCCACGGATTTTTCCCAGCGATCGCGGAGCTGAAAGCCCTTCAAGTAACCGTCAAAGTTGTAGATGACGTCGAAATAGGTATCGTGGAAGTTGCCGTCCAGATCCGTGGTGTACTTGGCATAGGCGCCAACCAGCTGCAGCTTGTTGTCAAAGAAGCCGTAGGTCATCTTGGCCTTCCACGCGTGACCCGGACCAGATTCCACCAGACCACGAATCATCGAGGTGGTGTACAGCGGATCAGTGGCGTAGTTGGCGGTGAACGGCGAGATGATCGCACCGTCGCCGATGACATTCCCGGTCTCCTTCTCAGCCTTGTTGTAGTACACATCGAAACGGCCGTTCGGGATCACGACACCGAGGTCGGCGCCCCACACACGGCTGTCCACGTCGGTACCGGCAACACCGTTGATCTTCAGCTTGTTTTCTACCAGCACGTTGTCGGAACCACCACCGCTCTCGGTCAAACCCTGGAAGCCAATGACCGGGTCGAAGCCCGTACCGGTTTTGAACACATAGCTGCCGTCGGCGTAGCCCATGCGGGCGAAGTCGAGGAAGTCGTAGTACCAAGCCTGAGCCTTCAGGCCACCGTTGACGTACGTGCTACCCACCGCCCACGTGCCGCTGGTCTGCTTCGCGGTCAGCGGCAAGCCCTGGTTACCACCGTACAACGTGTCGCCCTGGTACGCAGCCGGGTAGTAATTGTTGTCATTGAAATAATCATCTGACGTGCGGCTCTTGTAGCTGAACTCGCGGATGGCCATGATGTTCCAGCCTTTCACCGGCGTGAAAACAGCGCTCAAGGCTTCGTATGAATTGGGAAGCAGGCGGCCATCGCTGTTGCCCATCCACGGCGTATTGAGATACTGATAACCGCCCTTCACGTTGACCCAGTCGTTCGCGTACTGCAGGTACGCCTGGCTCAGCGCCGTCAGCGAATCGCTGGCGCCCATCAGCGTGGTATCGACGCGCTTCGGATTGTCGTTGAGCGAACCCAGCGCATTCGCGCTGACCAGCGACGCGCCAGCACTAAAACCATCGAGCGAGGCGGTGTTTGCATTGAGCAGAATCGAGCCACCGAAAGCCTGAGCACTCGGCTTCGCGGCAACATCGTAGTCATAGCTGCGGTTGAAATCGTACAGACGAAGCTCGCCATCGACATGACCCTGGGCAAAAATGTCGCTCAAGGTATTGATCGAGTTGTCTTGGGCGTACGCGCCAAAACTGAGTGTGCTGAACGCAGCAGCGATGGCTACGGCGATAACTTTATTGCGCATGATCGGAGGCTCCATGTCAGAGAACGAAAAATTATTTAGTGTCCCAGCGCTTCACCCATGAACGGGGGAGCAGCTACTTCGCACTTGTATTAAGTTTCTGTGATGGATGTGACATTCATATAAATTGAATGTGACAGTAAGGTTACGGTGACAACGTGCGCAAGTGCACGAAAGCCCCGCCATCCATTCGCGATCGCACGCTGGCCTGCCCATTGGATCGAGGCAGTGTTCAAAGAAGGTAATTGATGAGCAAGTCACTGATATTGCATTGGTCGTTCGAAGCATTGTCATGATGGGCGCCCGAACGCTGCTGTTATGCTTGGCGGATGCCTGATCTTTCAACGCCTGACTTTTCGATACCTGAGCTCTCCCGCCCTATGCCCATGCGCATAGCCGACCGGTTTCGCGGCTTCCTGCCGGTGGTGGTCGATGTGGAAACCGGCGGTTTCGATGCGGAGCACGACGCCCTGCTGGAGATCGCGGCCATACCCCTGAGCATGGACAGCGATGGCTTTCTGCGCCCGCAGGCAGCCGTGTCGACCCATGTCGAGCCCTTCGCTGGGGCGAACCTCGATCCGCGCTCGCTGGAGATCACCGGGATCGACCCGACCAATCCCCTGCGCGGCGCACTGGCCGAACGACTGGCGCTGGATCACATCTTTCATGCGGTACGCGAGGCCGTGCATGCCACCGGCTGCCAGCGCGCCATCCTGGTAGGCCACAACGCCGCGTTCGATCTGGGCTTTCTCAACATGGCCATACGTCGCACCGGGCACAAACGCAGCCCATTTCATCCTTTCAGCTGCTTTGACACCGTCAGTTTCGGTGGGCTCGCGTATGGGCAGACCGTATTAAGCAAGGCCGTACTGGCGGCGGGCCTGCCGTTCGACAGTCGCGAGGCGCATTCCGCCGTCTATGACGCCGAGCGCACCGCCGAACTGTTCTGCAGTGTGGTCAATCGGTGGCGCCAGCTCGAGCTGCTGGAACGTGCGCACAGTGGCCTCAGCGCCGCCTGAAGCCCCCTTCGGCCGGCATCTGCTGGCATCTGCCCGTTGGCTTCGGTAGTGCCTTGATGACAATCGTTTGCCGGTTGTCATCTTCCTGAAACATTCATCTCATCTCATTGCAACACCAAAGTCCTGAAATAGCGGAGTCCATCCGACTTCCGTCCAAGGAGCTACCGTGTTGATCACTTGCAAATCCCCGCTTCGATTCGCGGCCATCGCCGCCATCACCATGGCCTCGACGTTCTGCGTGGCTGCGCAGGCAACCGATATCACCGGTGCCGGCTCCAGCTTTGTCTATCCGGTCATGTCCAAGTGGTCGGCAGCCTATGCCGAAAAGACCGGCAATCATCTGAACTACCAGTCGGTCGGTTCCGGCGCGGGTATTGCGCAGATCAAGGAAGGCACCATCGATTTCGGCGCTTCTGACGCACCGATGAAGGCAGAAGATCTGCAGCAGCTCGGTCTCGGTCAGTTCCCGATCGTGGTTGGCGGCATCGTGCCCGTAGTCAACATCGCTGGCGTCAAGGCCGGCCAGATCAAGCTGGACGGCGCTACCCTGGGCGATATCTTCCTGGGCAAGATCAGCAACTGGAACGACCCGAAGATTGCCGCATTGAATGCCGGCCTCACCCTGCCCGCGGGCAAGATCACCGTCGTGCATCGCTCCGATGGTTCGGGCACCACGTTCAACTTCACCAACTATCTGTCCAAGGTCAATCCGGAGTGGGCGGGCAAGGCGAAATTCGGTACCGCTGTTGAATGGCCGACCGGCGTGGGTGGCAAGGGCAACGAAGGCGTGTCGCAGTACGTCCAGCAGATCAAGGGCTCGATCGGCTACGTCGAATACGCCTACGCGGTAAAGAACAAGATCACCTGGATCGACCTGAAGAATGCCGCCGGTCACGTCGTCGCGCCGAGCGCCGCCAGCTTCGCCGCTGCCGCCGTCACCGCCGACTGGGCCAGTGCGAAAGATTTCAACCTGATCATGACCAATGCACCAGGCGCCCAGGCGTGGCCGATCACCGCCACCACCTGGATGATCATGTACAAGACGCCGAAGAATGCGGTGAATAGCAAGGTCGCCTTTGATTTCTTCAAGTGGTCGCTGGAACATGGTCAGCAGGACGCATCCGCACTCGACTATGTGCCGCTGCCGGCTGCGTTGGTCAGCAAGATCGAGGCTTACTGGGCTTCCGAATACAAGCATTGAGGTAACTGACGCTGATCCCGTTGAACAGATCAGCGCATGAGGTATGGAAACCCGCGCCGCCCTTCTACGGAAGGGCGGCTTTCCGCTGAAGGCCGTGCCCGCAGCTGCACGCCGTAATACCCTCCATCGGCTTCCCGAGGACTGCATCGCACATGTCAGCTCAACCCGGCACCATCGCGTCCTCCTCGCTCATCCAGGAGCAACGCAGCCGCCGTGACGCCCTCGACGAGCGTCTGTTCCGTTGGCTGTTGATGGGCTGTGCCCTGCTGGTGTTGGCCTCTCTGTTGGGCGCCGCCGGCGCCACGCTGTGGGGTGGCCGCGAAGCGTTTGCCACATTCGGCTGGCACTTCCTGGTCAGCACCGCATGGGACCCGGGCAATGACGTCTACGGCGCACTCGTACCCGTCTACGGCACCATCGCGACCTCGTTGATCGCGCTGCTGATCGCGGTGCCGGTGAGCTTCGGCATCGCCCTGTATCTTTCCGAAGTTGCCCCGCCGTGGTTGCGCACGCCAGTGTCATCGGCGATCGAGCTGTTGGCCGGCATCCCCTCGATCATCTACGGCATGTGGGGCCTGTTTATTTTCGCGCCGTTTTTCGCTGATCACATCAAGCCGTGGCTGACCAGCAACCTCGGCGACAAACCCGATGATGGCAAGGTGTCCTGGCTGGTCCAGCACGTGCCGTTCATCGGCAAGCTGTTCGGCAGCGATTATCCTTTCGGCGCCAGCATCCTGGTCGCTGGCATCGTGCTGGCGATCATGATCATCCCGTTCATTTCCTCGGTGATGCGCGAAGTGTTCCAGACCGTACCGACCCGATTGAAGGAGTCGGCCTATGCGCTCGGCTCGAGCACCTGGGAAGTGTCCTGGGACATCGTGCTGCCGTATACGCGCGGTGCAGTGATCGGCGGCATCTTCCTGGGTCTTGGCCGGGCACTTGGCGAGACGATGGCGGTGACGTTTGTACTCGGCAACGCGATGACGCTTTCCGCCTCGCTGCTGGATCCGGGCACGTCGATTGCCTCGACCATCGCGAACCAGTTCAGTGAAGCGTCCGGCCTGCAGAAATCCTCGCTGATGGCGCTGGCGTTCCTGTTGTTCGTGGTCACCTTCATCGTGCTGTTGATCGCCCGACTGATGCTGCGCCAGCTGGCGCGCAAGGAAGGTCGCTGATGAACTCGCTCTATCTGCGCCGACGCATCATCAACTGGCTGGCAATGGGTTTCAGCATGCTGGCCACTTTGGTCGGCCTGGCGTTTCTGGCCTGGATCCTGTGGGAAACCCTGCGCCAGGGCATCGCCGCGCTGAACCCCAGCCTGTTCACCAAGATCACCGCCTACGGTGCCGATGGCGGCCTCGCCAATGCCATGGTCGGCAGCCTGGTCATCAACTTCATCGGCATTGCGATCGCCACGCCGATCGGCGTACTCGCCGGCGCCTGGCTGGCCGAATACGCGAATCGCACGAAGCTGGGTGAATCGATCCGTTTCCTCAACGACATCCTGTTGTCGGCACCGTCGATCGTGATCGGCCTGTTCGTCTACACCATCGTCGTGTTGCCGAGCACGGCGCTCACCCACGGTTCGACCACATTTTCGGGTCTCGCCGGTGGCATTGCGCTGGCGTTGATTGCGCTACCGGTAATCGTGCGCACCACTGACGAGATGCTGCGGCTGGTGCCCTCCACGCTGCGCGAGGCCGCGTTGTCGCTCGGCGTGCCACAGTGGAAACTGACTCTGCAGATCCTCATCCGCGCAGCGCGCTCGGGCATCATCACCGGCGTGCTGCTGGCGCTGGCGCGGATCAGCGGCGAGACCGCCCCGTTGCTGTTCACCGCGTTCGGCAATAACTACATGGCGGTCAATCCGATCGACAAGATGTCCAGCCTGCCGCAAATCATCTACCAGTACGCGAACGACCCGGGCGACGCGATGCACTCGATGGCATGGGCCGGCGCGTTCGTGGTCACCATGTTTGTACTGCTGCTCAGCCTCGCCTCCCGTCTGGTCCTCTCCCGTAACAAGGTGTCCCATGAATGATTCCGCCGTCGCCATGAACCCGGCGCAGGTGGCTACCGCACCCGCGCCCAAGCTCACCGTGCGCGATCTGCACTTCTACTACAACGGCTTCCATGCGCTGAAAGGCATCAGCATGGACATCCCCGAGAAGAAGGTCACCGCGATCATCGGCCCCTCCGGCTGCGGCAAGTCGACCTTGCTGCGCATCTTCAACCGCATCTACGCGATCTACCCCAAGCTTGAAGCAAAGGGCGAGATCGTGCTGGACGGCGAAAACATTCTCGATCCGCGTTATTCCATGAACCGCCTGCGCAGCAAAGTGGGTATGGTGTTCCAGAAGCCGGTGCCGTTTCCGATGACGATCTTCGAGAACGTTGCCTATGGCATCCGCCACCACGAAAAGCTGTCCAAGGCCGACATGACCGTCCGCGTGGAACAGGCGCTACGCAGCGCGGCACTGTGGGACGAGGTGAAGGACAAGCTCAAGCAGAATGCGCTCGGTCTCTCCGGTGGTCAGCAGCAACGCCTGTGCATCGCGCGCGCGATCGCGCTGAAGCCCGAAGTCTTGCTGCTGGACGAACCTACCTCGGCACTTGACCCGATTGCCACCGGCCGCATCGAGCAGCTGGTGGAAGAACTGAAAAACGAATTCACCATCGTCATCGTCACCCACAACATGCAGCAGGCGGCACGCTGCTCCGACCAGACGGCCTTCATGTACATGGGCGAGCTGATCGAGTTCAGCGGCACCGAACAGATCTTCACCAAGCCGGGCAAGAAGCAGACCGAGGATTACATCACCGGTCGCTTTGGTTGATTGCATTGAAGCCTCTCTCCTCTGGGGGGAGGGGTTGGGGCGAGGGTTCGGGCGCAGCATCAGCGCCCGGCTCCGCCCGACACCCTGCGGGCACCTTCTCCCGCGGGGAGAAGGAACAACAAGAGGCAAAGAACACATGAACAGCAGCGGCAAAGAACACATCATCAAGAGCTACGACGACGAACTGACCCGGCTTACCGGCGAAATCGTGCGCATGGGCGAGCTGTCGGTAACCCAGCTCGAATCGGCGATCGATGTAGTCGAACGACGCGACGAACGTGCCGCGCAGCGCGTCGTCAGCAACGACGATGCGATCGACCTGCTGGAACAGGAAATCAGCCACGACGTGGTGCGTCTGCTGGCGCTGCGCGCGCCGATGGCCGGTGACCTGCGCAACGTGTTTGCCGCGCTGCGTATCGCCGCTGACATCGAGCGTATCGGCGACTATGCCGCCAACGTGGCCAAGCGTTCGATACCTTTGTCGATGGTCGCGCCGGTAGCCCCAGTGGGCGGACTCGGCATTCTGGCCGAACTGGCCGCGGCCGAAGTACGCGAGGTACTGCTGGCCTATCGCGACCGCGATGCCGAACGCGCCTACCAGGTGTGGAAGGACGATGTCTTTCTGGACGAAGCCTATACCGGCTACTTCCGCCAGCTGCTGACCTACATGATGGAAGACCCGCGCAACATCACGCCATGCACGCACCTGCTGTTCATGGCCAAGAACATCGAGCGCATCGGCGACCACGCCACCAATATCGCTGAGAACGTGTGGTTCCAGGTCACCGGCGAACCGCTGAACAAGCAACGCAGCAAGGGTGATCTCACCTCGAATCCGGAGCTTGGCAAGCTGGGTGACAAACCCTGATTTGCGGCAGCCGTCCGCACGACGCGGACTGCTGCATGTCGACGGCTCAATGCGCGGTGAGCTTGAGCCCGACGATACCGACCACGATCAGTGACACGCACAGCAGCCGCAGCAACGCGGCCGAGTCGCCAAACAACACGATACCGAAGATCACCGCGCCGACAGCACCGATCCCGGTCCAGATCGCGTAAGCGGTGCCGATCGACAGGGTTCGGGTGGCCAGCGCCAGCAGCAACACACTGACGATCATCGCCGCGACCGTCGCCACACTGGGCCACAGCCGGGTGAAGCCGACGCTGTACTTGAGACCGATCGCCCAACCGATTTCAAACAGGCCGGCGAGTGCGAGATAAATCCAGGGCATGACGAAAATCCTCTGCATGCAGAGCAGGGTCGTCCCCGCGATCAATGGGTGAAACTATGGCGGAGGTCGTCCTCCGCGCCAACGCTTGCGGGCCGTTGCTGCCGTCGTTCCTGATCAAGGATAGCGCCCGTCATCGCCAAAGCAAATACGGGCGCCGCCCGGGGGTCAGCTGGGGGTTACATACCGCATCAGGGCGCGACGTTGCGGTTCGCTTCACGCGCCTCACGGCGTAACTGCGTCGAATGCACGATGCCGTATACGCCGATGGCGATCCATGCGACCTGCATCAAGAACGCCGGCCAGTTGATCGGCCCCTCGCTAAAACTGAGCGAGATGATCACGCCGATCGCACCAAGCACGTTCATCAACTGGTAGACCAGGCCGTTACCGCGCAGCTTGTGCGCCTGCAACAGCAGGAACGCCAGCAGCACCAGCACCACGCCGATGTAGCCGGCCCAGTCATACCAGAAGAAATTCATCGCTTCGCGCTCCGCTGCCGTAATGCCTCGAACAGGATCACGCCGGTCGCAACAGAGACGTTGAGGCTCTCCATCGTGCCCGGCATCGGGATCTTGGCCACGAAATCGCACAGCTCGCGGGTCAGCCGGCGCATGCCCTCGCCTTCCCCGCCCAGCACCAGCGCTACCGGCCCCTTGAAGTCGATACTGTAAACCGACGTCTCGGTATCACCGTCCAAACCGGTGATCCACACGCCGGCGTCTTTCAGATCGCGCAACGTGCGGGCCAGGTTGGTCACGGCGATCAACGGCACCCGGTCAGCGCCGCCGGCCGAGGCGCGACGCACCACCGGAGTCAGGCCGACCGCGCGATCCTTCGGCACGATCACCGCGGTGACTTTCGCCGCCGCGGCGCTGCGCAGGCAGGCGCCGAGATTGTGCGGGTCAGTGACGCCATCCAGCACCAGCACCAGGGTGTCGCTGCCGTCACGCTCCATCAGCGCGGCCAGGTCGTTTTCATGCGCCAGCGGCGGCGCTTCGTAAAGCGCCACCACGCCCTGATGACGCGCCTCACCAGCGACCTTGTCCAGCTGCTCGCGCGGTCGATGATTTACGGGGATCTTCAGCGTCTTCGCACGCTCGGCCAATTCCAGCACACGCGCGTTGCGCTGGCCCTGTTCGATCATCACCTCGCGCACGCGCTCGGCATCGTTGCTCAGTGCGCCTTCGACCGGGTTGATCCCGACGATCCAACTTTCACTCATGGCTTGCCTTTCGGTTTCGGTTTACGTGCGCCGCGCTTCCTGCCGCCACCGGCGGGTGCCGGCGTCGGCTTGGCTGGCTGATGGCTTTGACTCTGTGCCTTGCCCCGGCTGGACCGGCCCGATCCGGACTTCTGCGGTTCAGACTGCGCGGACGCCGAACCACGACGGGAACGATAGCCACCTTCGTCGGATGGCTTGGGGGCGCGCGAACGCGGCGGCGGATTATCCCTCGCTATACGTCCACTGGGTAACGGCTCGCTGGGTGCAGCCGCTTCCGGCACCACCTTGTCGCGCCGACCGAACGCGCGACCGATCGCCTTCGCGGCCCGGCCAAACATGCCCGGCTCGCTGGCTGGCTTGGCGGGCTTTTTCGGCAAGGAATACCGCTCGCCACTGGCAGCGTAGTCGTATGCCTTGGCGGTACCCACCGGCGGAGTGACCACCGCGCGCGGTGCCACCAGTCGGAAATCGATCTTGCGATCTTCCAGGCTCGCGCGCAGCACCTGCACGCGCACATGGTCCCCAAGGCGGAACTGCGTACCGGTGCGCTCGCCCTTCAGCAGTTTGCGGACGGCATCAAAGTGGTAGTAGTCGTTGGCAAGCTGGGAAATGTGCACCAGCCCGGACACCTTCGACTCGTCCAGTTCAACGAACAGGCCGAACGAAGTCACGCCGGTGACCACACCTTCGAACTCGCTTCCGATGTGCTTCTCCATCCACGCACATTTGAAGCGCTCGTCGACATCTCGCTCAGCCTCTTCGGCACGCCGTTCGCGTTGCGAGCAATGCACCGCCATCGCGGCCATTTCGCCGGGGCTGTAGCTGTAGTCGCTCGGCTTGCCGCCAGTCAGCGCATAGCGGATTGCGCGGTGGACCAGCAGATCAGGGTAACGGCGGATCGGCGAGGTGAAATGTGCGTACGCCTGCAACGACAGGCCGAAGTGGCCGCGGTTGTCCGGCTGATACGCCGCCATGCTCTGCGAGCGCAGCAGCACGTTCTGGATCAGCTCGCGCTCGGGGCGATCGTGCACCATGCGCAGGATCTCGGAGAAGTCGCCAGGTGTGACTTTGTCCACCGGCGGCATGCTCAGCTTGAACTCGCGCAGGAACTGCTGCAGATCCTCGTATTTTTCCGCCGGCGGCGGCTCATGCGCGCGGAACAGCGCAGGGATTTTCTTCTTCTCGAGGAACAAGGCCGCCTGCACGTTGGCGGCGATCATGCACTCCTCGATCAGCTTATGCGCGTCGTTGCGCTCGGTGGCGCCCATCGATTCCACGCCACCGGTCTGGTCGAGGCGGAACTTCACTTCCGGCGTCTCGAAGTCGATCGCGCCGCGGCGTTTGCGCTGCTGCGCCATCGCCTTGTACAGCGCATGCAGGTTTTCCAGTTGCGGCAATACATCGGCCACTTCGTGGATAGCATCGGCTTCGCGCAGTCCCACCACCTGCCACACCTTGTCGTAGGTGAGCCGAGCATGCGAGCGCATCACCGCATCGTAGAACTTCGACTTGACGACATTGCCTTCGGCATCGACCTGCATATCGCAGACCATGCACAGCCGCTCGACCTTCGGATTAAGCGAGCAGATGCCGTTGGACAGCGTCTCCGGCAGCATCGGCACCACGAAACCGGGGAAGTAAGTCGAGGTGCTGCGCTCGTAGGCTTCACGATCCAGCGCGTTGCCGATCTGCACGTAGTGCGACACGTCGGCGATCGCGACGATCAGTCGCCAGCCGCCGCCACGCTTCGGCTCGGCGTACACCGCATCGTCGAAATCGCGTGCATCGGCACCGTCGATGGTCACCAGTGGCAACTGCCGGATATCGGTGCGGCCCTCGCGTTCGGCAGCCGTCACCTCGGGTTCGACCTGTGCGGCATCGCGCAATACTTCAGGCGGCCATTCGTGCGGTAGATCGTGGCTGGCAATCGCCATCTCCACCACCAGCGACGGTTGCAGCCGATCACCAAGCACCGCGCGAATCTCGCCCATCGGGCCGCGATGCGGTGTCGGTGGGTCAGTGATCTCGACCACCACGATCTGCCCGGAGCGCGCGCCCTGCTCCTGTCCTGGCTTGATCATCACGTCCTGGTTCAGCCGGCGATCGTCCGGCGCCACCAACGTCACGCCATTTTCGATGACAACGCGGCCCACCAGTCGCGGCGAACGGCGTTGCAGCACTTCGGCAATGGCGCCCTGCTTGCGACCGCGTCGGTCGATGCCGACCACACTGGCCAGCACACGATCGCCATGCATCACCGCACGCATCTGCTGCGGCGACAGGTACAGATCTTCGCCGCCTTCGTCGGGGCGCAGAAAGCCATAGCCCTCGGCATTGGCCAGCACCACGCCAGCGATCAGGTCGAGTTTCTGGGTCGGCGCATAGCCGCCACGCCGGCCCAGCAACAGCTGGCCATCGCGCACCATCGCCCCGAGGCGCTTGCGCAGCGCTTCGAGATCGGCCTCGTCATCAATCTGCAGCGCCTCGGCGATGCGTGCCTCGGTCAGCAGTTCACCGCGCTCTTCAAGCAGGGCGAGAATCGCCTCGCGGCTGGGGATCGGGCGCGCATAACGCTGCGCCTCACGATCAGCATGGGGGTCGCGCGCGGCGCCAGTGGCGGCAGCCTTGTTGCGCCGTTGTCCGGCAGATGCGCCGGCCTGCAGCTTCTGGCCAGCGGGTTTCGCCGGGCCTTTGCTGGATGGGGAATCCTGGCCTTTGCCGGGCTTCGGGGGAGTTTTTTGGGTCACTAAATATCCTTGTGGTATGCGCGGCGCGGAGAATGACACGACGCGATGAAAGAGGGTGAAAAAGTGTTGACAAGCTACCGACAGATGCCTACATTACGCGGCTCACGCAGCTCGAAAAGCGGTGTGACACCTGCCCAGGTGGCGGAATTGGTAGACGCACTAGCTTCAGGTGCTAGCGGGGGCAACTTCGTGGAGGTTCGAGTCCTCTTCTGGGCACCAATTGTAAACGAAGGCCGCCTTAATGGCGGCCTTCGCCTTTTCCAAGCTTCATAAAGTCCGGAAGGCCGCCTTAATGGCGGCCTTCGTCTTTCAGGGCTTCAGCCGCAAGTCGTCTTCTGGATTGATGTCGCCGCCCGGCGCAGGCACCGCGTAGGTTGGGGTGAGCGCAGCGATGCCCAACAATGACCTCAAGCCACAAAGACGTTTGGCATCGCTGCGCTCACCCCAACCTACACGCCATTTCACGCCGACGCTGGTCCTTTCAGCTCGATCATGTTGCCCTGCGGGTCGTACAGGTAGATCGACGGGCCTTCGCCCTGCGCGCCATAACGCGAGCCCAGCTCGCCGATGCGCACGTCATGCGCCTTGAGATGCGCGAGGATCGCCGCCTCGTCGTAATTTTCCACGCGCAGGCACAGATGATCCATGTTGTGGCCCTCACCTCCCGGCGCAGCACCGCCCATTCGGCCCAGCTTGCCGTCGATGCCGACCAGATCGATCAGCGACGCACCAGCACGTAACTGCACCAGACCGATCTCGTCTTGCCGGCGTTCCACATGGCAGCCGAGTACATCGCAGTAAAAGCCTTGCATGGCCTCCACGTCGATGGCGCGCAATACCACATGGTCGATTTCGCCGATGCGGATCATGGTTGCTCCCAGGAGTTGGGGGGATGCGGACCAAAAGCATAGCGCAGGCCACCGGCAGATCAGCTTCGGATCGTGATTCCGGCGGCTGCAACCGTCGCGAGGTTGGTCAAGCCGCAATTCGGCTTGTTTAACGCATCGACTACATTCCCGGGTTCCGGCCTTCGCCCGAATGACGGCCCACCCTACGGCCGTGGGCGCGGCGCCGTTCAGGAAGAACAACGCCAAGGGAGCAAAACACCCGCACGACACCTGTATAATTGCCCGGGTAAACGCTTGGTGGGAGAAGCGACGGCCCCGTACAGGGTCGCCCGCTGCCGAAGACGCAACGCCCGTAATCGCTCAGGCTCCCATACCACCGCGCGTAAACACTCTGGAGAGACCGGTTGAATCCGGCGCCGAAGGTGCACGAAGCGAGGATCACTGATTCACATCAATGATCCGGCTGGCTTCCAAACTCTCAGGCAAAAGGACAGAGGGGCGCCCCACGTGCGGCACGGCACGTTGTCTGCGGATGCCCTTGTCATGAGCCATAAAAATACTCCCTCCCTGCGCGAGCTCGAACACCACCACGCCTTCCTCGAACGCCACATCGGTCCCAACGATGCGGAAATCGAGCAGATGCTGCACGTCATCGGCCACAGTTCGCTGGAAGCGATGACCGACGCGATCGTGCCGGGCAAGATCAAGTCGCCTGCCCCATTGGCCTTGCCGCAGGCAATCACCGAGGTCGAGGCGCTGGCCAAGATCCGCACCATCGCGGACAAGAACCAGGTGTTCCGCAACTTCATCGGCCAGGGCTACTACGGCACGCTCACGCCAAACGTCATCCTGCGCAACATCCTGGAGAACCCGGCCTGGTACACGGCCTACACGCCATATCAGGCGGAGATCTCGCAGGGCCGCATGGAAGCGCTGATCAACTTCCAGACCATGTGCGCCGACCTCACCGGCATGGAAATCGCGAACGCGTCTCTGCTGGACGAAGGCACCGCCGCGGCCGAAGCGATGACGCTGGCCAAGCGTTCGTGCAAGTCCAAGTCCAACGTGTTTTTCGTGTCGAACGGCGTGCATCCGCAGACGCTTGAAGTGGTCAAGACACGTGCCGAAGCGCTGGATATCGAGCTGCACATCGGCGACGACGCCGAAGGCGCCAGCGTCGACAGCTTCGGCGTGCTGCTGCAGTACCCCAACACGTTCGGCCAGATCAACGACTACAAGGCACTCGCCGACGCCGCGCATGCGCGTGGCGCGCTGGTGGCCGTGGCCACCGATCTGCTCGCACTCACTCTGATTGCTGCACCGGGTGAATGGGGCGCGGACATCGTGGTCGGAAACTCCCAGCGGTTTGGCGTGCCGTTCGGCAACGGCGGCCCGCACGCCGCGTTCATGGCCTGCCGCGACGCGTACAAGCGCTCGATGCCGGGTCGTCTGATCGGCGTGTCGATCGACGCCGAAGGCAAGCCGGCCTACCGCCTCACCCTGCAGACCCGCGAGCAGCACATCCGCCGCGAGAAGGCCACCTCCAACATCTGTACCGCGCAGGTGCTGCTGGCCGTGATGGCCAGCATGTATGCCGTGTACCACGGCCCGGAAGGTCTGACCCGCATCGCGCGTCGCACCCATCGGCTGGCCGCGATTCTGGCTGCATCGCTGCGTCAGGCGGGCTACACGATAGGCCCGGATTTCTTCGATACGCTGCATGTGGTGAACGTCGACGCCGACGCGCTTATCGCCAAGGCCGAAGCGATCGGTATCAACCTGCGCCAGATTCACGGCCAGAGCGTAAGCATCAGCCTCGACGAAACCACCACGCGCGCCGACGTCATCGCCCTCGCCACGTTGCTGGACGCGAGCATCGACGACATCGACGAGCTGGACGCAGCGACAGCGGACGCACTGCCGAACGGCCTGCGCCGTCACAGCGCGTTCCTCACCCATCCGGTGTTCAACACGCATCACAGCGAGCACGAGTTGCTGCGCTATATGCGCGCACTGGCCGACAAGGATCTGGCGATGGATCGCACCATGATCCCGCTGGGCAGCTGCACCATGAAGCTCAATGCCACCGCCGAGATGATCCCGGTGACCTGGCCGGAATTCGGCAACATCCATCCGCTGGCACCAGTCGCGCAGACTCAGGGCTACAAGGAACTGATCGAGGGCCTCGAGGCGATGCTGGTGGAGTGCACCGGCTATGACGCGGTGAGCCTGCAGCCGAACTCCGGCGCGCAGGGCGAATACGCCGGCCTGCTGGCGATCCGCGCCTACCACCGCTCGCGCAACGAAGGCCACCGCGACATCTGCCTGATCCCCGAGTCTGCCCACGGCACCAACCCGGCCTCCGCGCAGATGTGCGGCATGACCGTGGTGGTGACCAAGTGCGATGCAAACGGCAACGTGGACGTGGACGACATCCGCCGCGCCGCCGAGAAATACAGCAACCGGCTTGCCGCGCTGATGATCACCTACCCGTCCACCCATGGCGTGTTTGAGGAAGACGTTGTCGCGATCTGCGAGATCGTCCACGAGCACGGTGGTCAGGTGTACACCGACGGCGCCAACATGAACGCGCTGGTGGGCGTGGCCAAGCCCGGCAAGTGGGGCTCGGACGTCTCGCATCTGAACCTGCACAAGACGTTCTGCATCCCGCACGGCGGCGGCGGCCCGGGCGTCGGCCCGTGTGCGGTGAAGTCGCACCTCGCGCCGTTCCTGCCGCGCACGCTCGGCGGTGAGGGCACGGTGGGCATGGTCAGCGCAGCCAGCTACGGCTCCGCCTCGATCCTGCCGATCTCTTGGATGTACATCACCATGATGGGCAGCCAGGGCCTGCGCAAAGCCACCCAGGTGGCGCTGCTCAATGCCAACTACATCGCCAAGCGTCTCGCGCCGCATTACGAGACGCTGTACACCGGCCGTAATGGCCTGGTGGCACATGAATGCATCCTCGACCTGCGCCCGCTGAAGGACGCCACCGGTATCGGTGCCGAGGATGTGGCCAAGCGTTTGATCGACTTCGGCTTCCATGCGCCGACGCTGAGCTTCCCGGTCGCCGGCACGTTGATGGTGGAGCCGACCGAGAGCGAATCGCTGCATGAACTCGATCGCTTCATCGACGCGATGATCCAGATCCGCGACGAGATCCGCGCCGTCGAGGAAGGCACGCTGGACCGCGAGGACAACCCGCTGAAGAACGCCCCGCACACCGCCACCATGGTCGCCGGCAGCGAGTGGGCCCACGCCTACCCGCGCGAACTGGCCGCGTTCCCGCTGCCCAGCCTGAAGCTGCAGAAGTACTGGCCACCGGTTGCCCGCGTCGACAACGTCTACGGCGACAAGAACATCATGTGTGCGTGCATCCCGATCGATGCGTACAAGGAAGAAGCGGAGGCGTAAGCATCTGCGGTTAACCACCCGGTATGGAAAAGGCCTCGTCATTGAACTGCACCCCAGAAGTTGGACACCCGTCCAATCTCTGGGGTGTTTTTCATGGCGAAGTACGACGAGCAATTTAAGTTCAAGGTGGCCCGGGAAGGTGCGCAAGGCACCGCCGGATTGAGGGAG
>Ga0302316_10000584_pt1 | contig 31134 bp, 31 predicted proteins | sample III_Palsa_N3_2_FD_200456 | JGI IMG/M metagenome (GOLD analysis project Ga0302316, IMG submission 200456) | Peat permafrost microbial communities from Stordalen Mire near Abisko, Sweden - III_Palsa_N3_2 | ecosystem: Environmental > Terrestrial > Soil > Palsa > Peat permafrost | place: Sweden...
TGCAACACGGTATCAACACTCCGGGTTGCTCAGGAGTGTTTCCAATGTCTTTCGATTCGCTGGGCCTTGCGCCCGCGTTGTTGCGTGCGCTTGCCGATTACGGCTACACCAAACCCACCCCGATCCAAGCCGCCGCGATTCCACCCGCGCTGGAAGGTCACGACCTGCTCGCTGCCGCGCAAACCGGCACCGGCAAGACAGCAGCCTTCGTGCTGCCGCTGCTGCAGCGCCTTTCGACCAGCGGCCAGACGATGACGCGTCGTCCGCGCGCGCTCATTCTTACCCCGACCCGCGAACTGGCTGCCCAGGTTCATGAGAACCTGCGCGACTACGGCAAGCACATGCAGGTCAGCGCTACCACCATCTTCGGCGGCGTCAGCATGGGGCCGCAGATCAACGCACTGCGCCGTGGCGTCGACGTAGTCATCGCTACGCCCGGTCGTTTAATGGACCACATGCAACAGCGCACGCTGGATCTGTCCGGCGTCGAAACGCTGATCCTGGACGAAGCCGACCGCATGCTCGACATGGGCTTCCTGCCTGCGCTGAAGCGCATCCTCGTGGCGTTGCCGAAAAAGCGGCACACGATGCTGTTCTCTGCGACCTTCGCTCCGGCGATCAAGGCGCTGGCGATGGAGTTCATGCACAATCCGCGCGAGATTTCGGTCTCGGCACCGAACACCGTCACCACCTTGGTCAGCCATCAGGTGCATCCGGTCGACGCAGCGCGCAAACGCGATCTGCTGTTGCACCTGCTGTCGGTCGACAGCCGTCGCCAGTCGCTGGTGTTCAGCCGCACCAAGCATGGCGCTGACAAGCTGGTCACCTTCCTCAATGCCTCGGGTCTGCGCACCGCCGCGATTCACGGCAACAAGAGCCAGAACGCCCGCACCCGCGCCTTGAGCGATTTCAAGAGCGGCCGCGTCACCGTATTGGTGGCCACCGACATCGCCGCTCGCGGTATCGATATCGATCAACTGCCGATCGTGATCAACTTCGATCTGCCGATGGTGGCCGAGGACTACGTGCATCGCATCGGCCGCACCGGCCGCGCGGGTTCGGAAGGCCTGGCGATTTCGCTGGTCAGCCACGACGAGTCCGGCTTGCTGCGCGACATCCGCAAGCTGCTGAACCAGGATATCGCGATCAACAATGTGGCCGGTTACGAGCCGTCGCATCCGCTGCGTCTGGATGCTGGCGCACCACGTCCGGTGCAGCGTCCGCAGCAGCGTGCACCGCAGCGTCAGCCGCGTCAGGGCAAGACCTCGACATCGGCACGCCCAACCGGCTTTGCCTCGCCGGGCCGCAGTGATCATGCTGCCGGCAACCACAAGCGCCGTTCGAACCAGCGCCCAGCCGCTAAGGCGTAAGTAGCGTCAAGTTCAAATAAAAAAGCGGCCTCATGGCCGCTTTTTTGTAAACGCATTGTCGGGCTCGTTGGGATCTAGCAAAACGGACCTTTAAGTCGTTCACGCTTAGTAGCCAAGATCAAGGCAATCCCAGCGCCGTGGCGTGATGGCGCAGATGGTCTTCCATGAATGTCGAGATAAACCAGTAGCTGTGGTCGTAACCCGGCTGCCTGCGCAAAAGCAGCTCCTGCCCCGCTTCAGCGCAGGCCTGATCGAACAGTTCAGGTTTCAATTGGCCTTCCAGAAACTGATCGGCCTCGCCCTGATCGATCAGGATCGTGCCCGGAAAGGTCTGCTTCCTCACCAGCTGGCAGGCGTCGTACTGCGCCCAACTTGATCGATCATCGCCGAGGTAACGCGGCAACGCCTTCAGCCCCCACGGCACCTCGCTCGGCGCCACGATCGGTGCGAAAGCCGATACCGAGCGATAGCGATCCGGATGTTTCAACGCGATGGTCAGGGCGCCATGACCGCCCATCGAATGGCCAAAGATACTGCTGCGCGCGGCGTCCACCGGAAAGTTTTTGGCGATCAGTGCGGGCAATTCGTCAACGATGTAGCTGTACATGCGAAAGTGCGCCGACCATGGCGCCTGCGTGGCATCCACGTAAAATCCAGCGCCCTCACCAAATTCCCAATCGCCGGTGGCACCTTCGATGTGGGTACCGCGCGGGCTGGTATCGGGCATCACCAGGATCAATCCCAGTTCGGCCGCCAACCGCTGCGTACCGGCCTTGATGGTGGCTGTCTCTTCGGTGCAGGTGAGCCCGGCGAGGTAATACAGCACCGGACATGGTCCCTGCACCGCTTGCGGCGGCTGATACACCGCGAATCGCATCGGACCAGCACAGCTTTCCGATTGATGACGGTAAAACCCCTGCACGCCACCGTGGCAACGCTGCTCGGAAATCGTTTCGATCATGCTCATCATCGCTCCTGACTGTCTACCGAACGGCGATGATAAATGCGCGCCGCACGACCTCTCCAAACAACCGCTCAGCGCTCCTGATCGGTCGGCCGCAGCAGTACCTCGTTGATGCAGACATGTGAAGGCCGAGTGACGCAGAACAGGATCGTTTCAGCGATATCCTCGGCCTGCAACTGGCGCATTTCCTTCGCACGCGCATCGAGCGACTGACGGCTGGCAGAATGACCAATGTGATCGCGCAATTCGGTCTCCACCATGCCGGGCTCGATCACGCTGACACGGATGTTGTCCTTGTAGATTTCGCGCCGCAGCGCCTCGGAGAAACCGACCACGCCGAACTTGGTCGCCGCATACGCGGCCGCCATGGGATTGGCGACACGCCCGGCGACCGAGGCAACATTGACGATATGTCCGTCGTGGCGCGCGCGCATGCCAGCCAGCACAGCCTGGGTAGAGGCGATCAGGCTGAGCACGTTGAGCTCCAGCATGCTCCGCCAACGGCCGAGATCAGCCTCGGCGACCGGCTCCAGGTACATCACGCCGGCGTTGTTGATCAGGATATCGAGCCGGCCGAAATGCGCCTCGGTATCGGCAACGATGCGCTGGGCTTCATGTTCGTTCAGCAGATCGGCCACCAGCACGAGCGGTTCCGTGCCCAGCTCACGCAAGCGCGCAGCGAGTGCCTGCAGGCGATCTTCGCGGCGCGCCACAATGGCGACCTTGGCTCCGGCTTCAGCCAGCGCCAGTGCGGTTGCCTCGCCAATGCCGGACGAAGCGCCAGTGACCAGGGCGACACGATCGTTGAGTCGATGATTCATGCTTTCTCCTGAAGATGATCATTAAGGCGTTGATTAGCACAAAGCCGCGCAATTAAGCATGTTGCATCGGGCCTTGACGCAAGGGGCTGTTACAATAGAACTCTTCTTACACCCTTGCATGCCCTCTGCATGACATCGAAGGCTCCCATGTCCCCCGCGTCTCCCGATTCCACCCCGGCCACCGCTGCCGGTTTCAGCGCCCTTGGTCTCCCCGCCGAGGTGCTCCGCGTTCTTGGCGATGTCGGCTACGAGTCGCCGTCGCCAATTCAGGCCGCGACCATTCCGCCCTTGATGGAAGGCCGCGATGTGCTCGGTCAGGCACAGACCGGCACCGGCAAGACCGCCGCGTTTGCGCTGCCGATCCTGTCGCGCATCCATCCGCGCGCAGGCAAGCCGCAGGCGCTGGTACTGGCGCCGACACGCGAATTGGCCATCCAGGTGGCTGAAGCGTTTCAACGCTATGCCGCACATATCCCCGGTTTTCAGGTGCTGCCGATCTACGGCGGCCAGAGCTACGGCCCGCAGCTGCACTCGCTCAAACGTGGCGTGCATGTTGTCGTCGGCACGCCCGGCCGCGTGATCGACCATCTGGACAAGGGCACGCTGGATCTGTCCGAGCTGCGCTTCCTGGTGCTCGACGAAGCCGACGAAATGCTGCGCATGGGCTTTATCGACGACGTCGAGAAGGTGCTGCAGGCCACGCCGCCGGAACGTCAGGTCGCACTGTTCTCGGCGACCATGCCGTCGGTGATCCGCAAGATCGCGCAGAAGCACCTGAAGGATCCGGTCGAAGTCACGATCAAGTCGTCGACGACTACCGCGCCCAACATCCGCCAGCGTTACTGGTTTGTCAGCGGCATGCACAAGCTCGATGCGTTGACGCGTATCCTCGAGGCCGAACCGTTCGACGCGATGATCATCTTTGCGCGCACCAAGCAGGCCACCGACGAACTGGCCGGCAAACTGCAGGCTCGCGGGCTGGCGGCAGCCGCCATCAATGGTGACGTCGCGCAGGCACAGCGTGAGCGCGTGATCCAGCAGCTGAAGGACGGCAAACTGGATATTCTCGTGGCGACCGACGTCGCCGCGCGCGGCCTCGACGTGGAGCGCATCAGCCACGTGTTCAATTACGACATTCCCTATGACACCGAAAGCTACGTGCACCGCATCGGTCGCACTGGCCGTGCCGGCCGCAGCGGTGAGGCGATCCTGTTCGTCAGCCCACGCGAAAAGGGCATGCTGGGTGCAATCGAACGCGCCACACGCCAGCCGATCGAACAGATGCAGCTGCCGTCCGTCGACGTGGTCAACGACGTACGCATCAGCAAGTTCAAGCAGCGCATCAGTGACATGCTTGCGCAGGGTGACCTTGGCGAGTTTCAGAAGCTGATCGAGCAGTACGAGCAGGAGCACAACGTGCCGGCGATCGAAATCGCCGCGGCGTTGGCGCGTATCGCCCAGGGCGATCAGCCGCTGCTGCTGGCACCACCGCCGAAGCGCGAAAAGTACGAGTCTGCGCCGCGCGAGCATTCGTCGCGTGAAAGGGCTTCACATGATCGACCGGATCGTCCATCGCGCGATCGACCCACCAGCGAGCGCCGCCCACCTGCGGATCGCGATAGCCCAACCAGCCGTCCGGCACGCGACTTCAAGCCGCGTGAGTCAGCTGCGCACGACGGCGCACCGCCGCGCGAGTTCGGCAACCGTCCGGTGCGTGCACACGCCACCGAGGAAGGCAAGCGCACCTATCGCGTCGAAGTCGGCCACGAGCACGGCGTGAAGCCGGGCAATATCATTGGTGCCATCGCCAACGAAGCCGGGCTGGAAAGCCAGTTCATCGGCCGCCTCAGCATCCGTGATCACTACAGCCTGATCGACCTGCCCGACGGCATGCCGAAGGAAGTGTTCGAGCATCTGAAAAAGGTCTGGGTGGTACAGCAGCAGCTGCGCATCCACGAGTGGGATGGCAACGACACCGCCTCTGGCAGCGCACCGCCGGCACGCAAGCCCGGGGGTACAGGAAAAACTGGTGGACCTAAGCCCGGTGGATTCAAACCCGGTGGTCCCAAGCCAGGAGGCTTCAAACCGGGCGGCAGCAAGCCACCGCACCGCAAGCCGTAAATGAAAGCCGCAGCCTCGTGCTGCGGCTTTTTGCCGAGCGCTTCGTCGCGGCAGCGATTGTTTCGAACAGGCGACGGACCGTTTCTTCGAGGCCCCTGCCCACGACGCTGCAAATGCTGCGATTGCCCCTATCTTTGGGTCATCGCATCAAGACCCTATCGCCATGAATTCACTGCCCAGTCTCTACATCTCGCATGGCTCGCCGATGACCGCGCTGCAGCCGGGCCTCACCGGCAAGCGGCTAACCGAATTGGCCTCGCTGCTGCCCAAGCCACGCGCTATCGTCATGGCCAGCGCGCACTGGCTCTCTCGCAAGCCGCAGGTCGGCGCTTCGATCGCGCCGGAAACCATCCATGATTTTCGCGGCTTTCCCTCACCGCTGTATGAGCTGCGTTACCCAGCACCAGGTTCTCCCGAGCTGGCCGAGCAGGTCGCTCAATTGCTGGATCGCGCGAACCTTCCTGCCGTGATCAACCCCGATCGCGGGCTCGATCATGGCGCATGGGTGCCGCTGCGGCTGCTGTATCCCGACGCTGATATTCCGGTGGTACCCATCACTATCCAGCCCGAACTTGGCCCGACGCATCAGTACGCGGTGGGTCAGGCGTTGTCGTCACTGCGCGACGAGGGCGTGCTGGTGATCGGCTCAGGCAGCATCACCCACAATCTGCACGATTTCGGCGCCGGTTACAGCGACGAGCGGAAAGCTCCATACGTGTTGCCATTTATCGAATGGATCGAGCAGCGGCTGGCTGAGGGCGATGTCGATGCCCTGCTCGACTATCGACGCCAGGCGCCGGGCGCCGAACGCGCGCATCCCACCGATGAGCATTTGTTGCCGCTGTTCGTGGCGCTTGGTGCGGCCGGCCCCAAAGCACTCGCGCAACGGATCGATGCCGGTATTGATCTGGGCTTTCTGGCCATGGATATCTATCGCTTCAACTGATGGCACGGCGCGAGTAAATCGAACGGATCATTCGAGGTTCGGAAATGACGCATGTGGCGCCGGCCAGTCGTTCGGCGTCAGCAGCGGCAGTCCATGCGCGAGGCGCGCCTTGTCGCACTGCGCGCTGACCGTGCCGAATTCCCATGACGGCACCACCTCGCGACACACCGACGGTCGCTGTTCGTAGATGCCGCAATGCGCGGCTTCGCCAACGACTCCAACCAGCGCGACACAGCGCGGCTTGGTGGCATTGGTGCCGCGCATCGCCAATCGATGCGGATCCAGTTTTTCGGTCAGATCTGACGGCACGCTGCCGCCGGTGATCACGTCGGCTTCCGACCAGTGAAACGCCACGCGAAAGAACGCGCAGCAGGCGCCACAACGCAGACAGGGGTGGTCCATCGGGTTGATCAAAAGAAACTCGTTGGCATGCGACACGCGTACTTCGACACAGGCGAAACCGGCGGCCTCGCATAACGCATCAAATCAGCCTCATGGTTCGCCGGCGAACGTATTGCACTGAGCCATGTCACCACTGTTGAGTCCGGCCTTGAACCATTTCACGCGCTGCGCCGAGGTGCCGTGGGTGAATGAATCGGGCACCACTCGACCCTGCGCCTGCTCCTGCAACGTGTCGTCACCGATCTGACTGGCCGCATTGAGCGCCGACTCCACATCGCCTGGCTGCAACCATTGCAATCGGGCCTGCGTGCGATTGGCCCAAACCCCCGCATAGCAATCTGCCTGCAACTCCTGGCGCACGGAGAGTCCATCGGCGCCATCCATCGGGGCACCACGGCGGCGTGCCGCTTCCACCTGATCGAACACACCTGTCAGCTTCTGCACGTGATGACCGACTTCATGCGCGATCACGTAGGCACGCGCGAAATCCCCGGAAGCATGAAAGCGATTTTGCAGTTCCTGGAAAAACGCCAGATCCAGATACACCTTCTGATCGCCCGGGCAGTAGAACGGTCCGACCGCGGTGGATGCCGCGCCGCAAGCGGTGTTGACGCCACCGCTGAACAGCTCCAGCTTGGGATCGACATAGGTCCCGCCGCTAGCCGCAAAAATATCGCCCCAGGTTTTTTCGGTCGAACCGAGAATACGGCTGACAAATTCCTTCTGCTGCGGATCGACCTGCGCGGGCTGCGAGGTCTGCGTCGGTGCACTGGTCTGGTTACCGCCCTGATCGAGCAGCGCCAGCGGATTTTTGAAAAAGATCCAGCCCAGGATCGCCAGCACCACGATGCCGCCGATGCCCATGCGGCCACCGCCGAAACGCGGGCCACCACCACCGTTGCCGCTATCGACTTCGACGTTGTTGCTGCTCTCGCCTTTCTGCCAATCCATATATCCCCCGATGGCTGATGCATCGCGCCCGATGCCGCCCGACGAAGATAGCGTCTTGCATCCATTAGCGCCACGCAGGCGCTACGGTTACAGTGCACGCTTAATCCATAGAGTCCCGATCATGATCGAACTGCCCGCGCTGGTAACCCTGCTGACCGTGCTGCTGCTATTCGGCACCCTTTTCGTCACCGGCAAGGCGCGAGGCAAGTACGAAATCAAGGCACCGGCGGTCAGCGGTCACCCGAGCTTCGAGCGCGCCTACCGGGTGCAGATGAACACCATCGAGAATACGGTGATGTTTCTGCCGGTGCTCTGGCTAGCGGCCTCGCATGGTTTTGGCGGCCTCTGGGCCGGCACCGCCGGGCTGGTGTGGCTGGTCGGTCGCGTCTGGTACGCACTGGCCTATCTGAAAGATCCGACCACGCGCGGCGGCGGTTTTGGCCTGAGCACGCTAGCCTGGGCGGCGCTACTGGTGATGGCTGGCATCGGCATCGTGCGTGCCATGATGATCGGCTGAAGCACCGGGCAAAGTGGTCGATTGCGTTATTCGATGAATACCCTTCCGGCACAACACAAGCGTGTGCCGCCGCTGTTCGATGACCGGCGCACCTCGATCGAGCCGCCCGGCCTATGGGCTGCCGCGGGTTTCATCACGCTGTATTTTCTGCTGCAGGCGGTGGTGAGCGGGCTGATCGCCATGCTGATGGGCCTGTTCACCGGCTACGTTCAGATGGATCGTGGCATCGAGCCGGTCGGCGCGGAAATCCGCACGATGCTCGATCAACCCGGCATGCCCGCAATCCTGGTGATGCTGACGCTGGGTGTGGTTACGGCAATACTTTTGCCGATGGTTCGCAGGAAATGGCCCCCGCTATGGAGCCAGGCGACGACGCCAGGCCTGGGCGTTGTGCTGCCAATGAATCGTGCTTTCTTCGCGCTGGCGGTCATCGTCGGGCTGACGACACCACTGGTCGGCGGACTGCTGACGGCGCTACTAGCACATGGCAAAACGGTGACTCAGGACATTCAGGATCTCGGCTTGCAGACGCCGCTGGCGTTGCGCATCGCACTGGTGGTCGTCGTGGCGAGCCTGGGGCCGCTAGTGGAAGAGCTGCTGTTCCGCGGCGTGCTGCTATCGGCCCTGATGCAACGCTGGCGAGCGGGCTGGAGCATCGCGATCAGCGCGCTGCTATTCGCCCTGGTGCACCTGCCCAGCATGCAATGGCAGTGGTACGCGCTGCCGGACCTCGCCCTGCTGGCCGCTGCGCTCGCCTGGCTGCGGTTGCGCTCCGGCTCGCTATGGCCGGCCGTGCTGGCCCATGGCATCAACAATCTGCTGGCGGTCGTGGTGTGGTTTGCCGCTGCCGGTATGGCCTGAGCCCGACGGCTACAGCATCACCTTGACGCTTCGCAGCAAACGCGCGGTTTCGAATACCGGCAGACCCATCACGCCGGAATAGCTACCCTCCAGATGAGCGATCAACGTCGCACCGCGACCCTGGATCGCGTACGCCCCCGCCTTGCCGAACGGCTCGCCGGTCGCAACGTAAGTAGCAATGGTTGCCTCATCCAACGTATCGAAACGCACTTGCGAGATGCTTGTTTCCGATTGCTCGTGATTTTTACCGATTAGCCACACGACTGAAATCACCGCGTGCGTGTGGCCCGAGAGGCGGCGCAGCATCGCGGCGGCATCGTCCGCATCGCGCGGTTTACCGAACACTTCATCGTCAAGTACCACTTCGGTATCGGCGCCGAGCACCCATGCGTCCTCCGCATGGCCAAGAGCGGATAGACCCGCGTGTGCCTTGGCTCGCGCCACACGACTGACGTATTCCTGCGGCGATTCGGCTGACGCACGCTGCTCCGGAACATCGACATCGAGCACGGCGAAATCCACACCTAACTGTTCCAGCAACTGGCGACGGCGTGGCGACTGTGAGGCAAGATGCAGCATCAGAATTCCGGATGGTTGATCAGACCGCGAGCATACCGGCGCCCGTCACCGGAGACAGCGTCGAATCCACACCAAAGCAGCTAGGAGCCTGGGCGATAGAAACCAAGTGAGCGAGGCAAAGCACTTTTGAGTGAGATTTTTCGATCATTTGAGGCGAATAGCCGTAGCTATTCAACGAAAAGGAGCGGAAAGCTGGCCAAAAGAGCGCAGCCGCAGCCGCTTGGTTTCTACCGCCCCGGCTCCTAGGCCCGATGGTAAGGGTGGCCTGCCAGCAGGGTGGTGGCGCGGTACAGTTGTTCAGCCACCACCAATCGCACCAGCATATGCGGCAGCGTCAATGGCCCGAGCGACCAGCTCTGTTCGGCGCGCGCGAGCACCTCAGGTGCGTGGCCATCGGGGCCACCGATGAGAAAGGCCAGATCACGCCCGCTCATGCGCCAGCGCGCCAGCTGTTCGGCGAGTTCTTCGCTGGACCAGGTTTTGCCGCGGCCATCGAGCGCCACGACGTGGATGTCACGTGGCAGAGCAGCCAGTATCGCGGCGCCTTCATCCTGCATGGCACGGACGTCATCGCGGCCTTTGCCGCGGATGCCGGGCTTGAGTTCGATCAGTTCCAGTGGCAGGTCATGCGAGAGCCGCTTGCGGTATTCGGCAAAGCCTTCCGCCACCCAGCCGGGCATGCGTTCGCCCACGGCAATCAGGCGTGCGCGCATGCCAGCGCTTGCTCAGCCGGCTTGCGCGGCGTCGAAGTCGTGGCCGTGATCGCCCACGGTCCACAGGCGCTCGAGGCCATAGAACTCGCGGATGCGCGGCAGCATCACGTGGACGATGACGTCGCCCAGATCCACCAGCACCCACTCACCTTCGACTTCACCTTCCACGCCGAGCGGCGCGACGCCCGCCTGCTTGGCGAACTTGGTGACTTCGTTGGCAATGGACTTGACGTGGCGGGCCGAGGTACCGGAAGCGATCACCAGCAGATCAGCGATGGAGGTCTTACCGCGAACATCGATTTCGCGAACGTCCTTGGCCTTCAATTCTTCCAGCGCGTCGATCACTGACTTGCGCAGAGTGGCCGTGGTGACGGCCTTGTTGGTACGGGCAGTACTCAAGAGGGGGAGCCTCGATACAGATAACAGCGCGGAATGGCGCGGGCGCAGTATAACCGGCCTGCCCCGCCGGCACGTCAAACAGCCAAAGAGCGCCGGGCCGCGCCATATTCATCCATCAGGACACCCACCAGATCCGCGGCTGGCATCGGCCGCACCAGCGTTGCCGCCTGTCCGCACCATTCAGACAGCAGATCGCCACGACCCGCCTCGGCCGCCGCGCGGCGCAGCGGTGCGGTGAGCGCGTTCAGAACGGGATAGGCCGGCAGGTTTGCCACGGCCAGCTCCATCGCCTCCACGTAACGGTTGCGCAAGCCACGCGCGGCACGACCGGAGAAGCTGCGGATGGTGGTGACGCGATGATCTTCAGCCTGCAGGAGATCATGTTTCCATGACTCGGCGGCCGAACTCTCTGGACAACCCAGAAAAGCGGTCCCCAGCTGGCTGGCCGATGCGCCGAGAATTTCCGCAGCCAGCATGCCGCGCCCATCCATGATCCCACCCGCAGCAATCACGGGAATGTCTATCGCGCGCACCGCCATGGGCAACAGAGCAAACAGGCCGATCATCGCAGCGTCGACATCATGCAGAAACGTGCCGCGATGGCCACCGGCTTCTGCCCCCTGAAGGCTTACCGCATCGGCGCCGCATTCTGCCCAGGCACGCGCCTCAGCCACCGTGGTCGCCGTGCCAATCACGATGATGTTGCGTTGTTTCAATTTGCGTATTTGCGTGGCCTCGATCAATCCGAAAGCGAAAATCGCCACTGCGGGCCGCGCCTCATATAGAGCCGCCAACTGATCGGAAAATCGCGGAGCCCAGCGCGTCGGCAGACTGGTGCGTACCGCGAGACCTTCTCGTTCCATCAACGCATCGAGTTGCTCGCGCGCCTTGATCACCGCGGCCATATCGACGACGAACTCGTCTGGCAGGACGAACAAACCGATCGCATACGGGCGATCGGTGAGCCGTCGAATCTGCGCGGCCTGATCCAGAATCGCCTGCGGCTCCAGGTAACCCGCGCCGAGCGAACCCAAACCACCGGCACTGGATACGGCCGCGACCAGATCCGGCGTCGTCGAACCCGCCATGGGTGCCTGGATCAGTGGATGTTGAATGCCAAGATCACGGACAAACGAGTCGTTCACGGCTGACCGCCTCCAGCGGGATATCCAGCCATTATGCGCGGTTGATCATCGGCTGTTGAGCGCGTAACAACGCATACCGCACATCACAGCGAAGGAGCGTCGTCATCGCAACACCCCTCGAAAACAAGCCCACTCGGCGATTAGTGGCCCGAGCTGCTGCCGCTGGCTGGAGCCTTCATTGAATCATGCTTCATCGAGTCGCTTTTCATCGAATCGTGTGACATGGAGTCATGTTTCATCGAATCACCTTTCATGGCGCCATTCTTCATCGAATCACTCTTCATTGAATCGTGCTTCATGGAATCGCTTTTCATGGCGTCACCTTTCATCGAGTCATGCGACATCGCCGAGCTGGAGCTGTGAGCCATCGCATCCTGCGCAAACGCAGAGGTGGCGGCAAAACCACAGGTCATGCCGGCGAGAAGAAGGGTTGCGAGACGTACGTTCATGGCAAAGTCCTTGAATTAAGAGGGATGGAGACGTTTTGTCATGTCTCCATAACCTTATTCGCCGATGGCTTGCCGACAGTTACATCGCCGCCGAACGTTTCTTAGAAGCTGTTTAAAAACCGTAGCGAGCGAAGGGATTTCGGGTGCGCACGGAGCGCAGGAACCGGAGTGTACGTAGAGGTACATGAGGATTCCGAGCACCGTACGCGCCCGAAATACCGAGCGCAGTAGGTTTTTAAACAGCTTCTTAGATGAAGCCTGGCGCACGGTCCTAGCTTTGCCCCGCCACGATATTCACCGTGATCGCGATGATGAACACGTTGAAAAAAAACGCGATGATGCTGTGCAGCAGCGCTACCCGCCGCAGATAGCGGCTGGTGATCTGCACGTCGGAGACCTGGAATGTCATGCCGATCACAATCGCGAAATACGCAAAATCCCAGTAATCCGGCTCCGGCGTATCGGGGAAATCGAGCCCGGTATGTTTCTCGCCGTAGTCGCCGTAGAACCCGTGCGCGTAATGCATGGCAAACATGACGTTGAGGAACAACCAGGTCAGCACCACACTCAGCACACCAACCACCAGCGACGGCAAGCCGCCGCTCTTCGCCGCGTGCAACTCGTTGCTCAATGCCACCAACACGACTGATGACAGCACGATGCCACTCCACAGAATGCCCCAGCGCCCGGTGTCCTGTGCACGTGCCTGCCGACGCATGCGTGTCGGCGAGGACTGGTTGAACAGACGCGCCAAAATGCTCAGAAACACCACGGCACCAAGGTCAAAACCCAACAGAACCGCATTGGAGACGCGCGCTCCGGTTTCTACCAGCACGCCGCTGGTGATAACGAAAATCGCCAGCGCAATAAGCATTCGCGGCCGTGCCCTGATGAAATGCAGTGGTCGCCATCGGTGTTTCACCGGATGCCTCGTCTGCTCGAACGACTTCGACGGCGATGATGTGTCATCGGGAGGCATTGGCGACGATGCTTTTGCCGAAGTTCTTTTTGCGGATTTCGATGACATCGTGCTCATTCTCGTGCCAGCTTCAACATAGCGATGGATGAACTGCTGGCAATCCAGCCGTGGAAATCATCAGGGAATGCAGACAAAGGATAGCTCCAGCACGCGCGACGTCATTGCCGCGGACGGTCCGATGATAGCCGGACGCCGTGATCCGCTGGATCGTCATGCGCGCAAATTGTGGTAGTCGGCGTGGCGCTTCATCCAGTTCTCCGCATAGGAACAGGCCGGTATCACCTTCCACCCCCGGGTGCGGGCGGCATCCATTGCCGCCTTTACCAAGGCCGATGCAATACCGCGACCACCGACTTCGACCGGTACGTCGGTATGGGTAATCGTCATTACGCATGTAGCGACTCCATCGGCCAGGGTGTAGTCCAACAGACAATGCACACCATCTACCGTTGTTTCGAAGCGTCGCGCAGCGTGATCGTGATGAATATCGAACAGCATAAGAACCTCGGCATTGCACCTGATGCCCGAGCATACGGCCTGAAAGCCGAAACAGCTTGTTAAGCCTGACCATCAATCCATTCGCGCCATCTGCATGAATGGTCTGACACGCTGCCTCCTCAAAGCATTCAACCCGACAGGAGAGCACCATGAAGAAATCCGCATCCGCCCACTGGTCTGGCGGCATCAAGGACGGCCAGGGGAGTATTTCGACCGAGACTGGCGTATTGCGCGAGGCGCCGTATGGCTTCAAATCCCGTTTCGAGGACGGTCCCGGTACCAATCCCGAAGAATTGATCGGTGCAGCCCATGCCGGCTGCTACTCAATGGCGCTGTCGCTTGAGCTGGGCAAAGCCAAGCTGACCGCTGACAGCATCGACACCAAGGCGGTGGTGACGCTGGACAAAGACGGCGAAGGCTTTTCGATCACCGCCGTGCATTTGACCTGCAAAGCCAGGGTGCCAGGTGCCGATGCTGCAGCCTTTGCCAAGATTGCACAGGCGACAAAGGAGGGTTGCCCGGTTTCCAAAGTACTCAAGGCGACGATCACGCTGGATGCGACGCTGGAGAGCTGAGCTTTCCGACGAAATAGAAGTGGCGCCCGCACCGGCGCCACCTTCATCTTGGCATCAAGCACTTGAATCAAGCAGCGTGCCTCGCGTGGAGACGGCGACGCTGTCTTACCGCGTCGGCAAGACGCTCCAGTACCGTCACCGAGCTGTCCCAGTCGATACATCCATCGGTGATACTTTGACCGTAAACCAACGGCTGGCCTGATTCGATATCCTGCCTGCCACCGACCAGGTGACTCTCCACCATCACGCCCATGATGCGTGATTCACCCGCCGCGACCTGGCCGGCGATATCGTCAATCACTGCTGGCTGATTTTCCGGCTTCTTGCTGCTGTTGGCGTGACTGGCATCGATCATCAACCGCGGCGACAAACCCGCCTTGACGAGCACCGCGCAGGCCGCTTCGACGCTGTCGGCGTCGTAGTTGGGTGAGCTGCCGCCGCGCAGAATCGCGTGGCAGTCCTCGTTGCCGGCGGTGGCGGCAATCGCGGTGCGGCCATCCTTGGTCACGGCCAGGAAATGATGCGGCTGCGACGCCGCCTGCACCGCATCGGCGGCGATCCTCACGTTGCCGTCGGTGCCATTCTTGAAACCAACCGGGCACGACAGACCCGACGCCAGCTCGCGATGCACCTGGCTCTCCGTGGTGCGTGCGCCGATCGCGCCCCAGCTGACCAGATCGGCGATGTATTGCGGCGTGATCATGTCGAGGAATTCGCAGCCAGCCGGCACACCGATCGCGTTGATGCCGATCAGCAGACCGCGCGCCAGGCGCAGGCCGCGATCGATCCGGAAGCTGCCGTCCAGACCGGGATCGTTGATCAAGCCTTTCCAGCCCACCGTGGTGCGCGGTTTTTCGAAGTAGACGCGCATTACGATTTCCAACGTGTCGGCGTGCAGCTCGCGCTGCTGCCGCAATCGTTCGGCATATTCCAGCGCAGCAGCGGTGTCATGGATGGAACACGGGCCAATGACTACCGCAAGCCGGTCGTCCCTTCCCTCGAGAATGGCGTGCAGCCTGCTCCGCGTCTGCGCCACGGTGGCACTGGCGCTGTCGCTACCGCCGCAGTCACCGATAACCTCAGCGGGCGTGCTCAGACGCTTGAGTTCGCGAATGCGAAGATCGTCGTTGTGGTTGTTCGTGATGGCAGCGTTCATGCGGTGATTCCTTGGTGATCCAGATATGGTTGATCGAGATTCACTGGCGGCCATGAAAAAAGCCGCCAGTGGTGAGCTGGCGGCTTTCGGGATTCGCTTAATCGGTAACTTACGATCGCACCCTTGGCTCCGCCTGCGGCATCGGATAGCCATAAAACCAGAAATAGAGGCGGGCGGAAGGAAATGTCATGGGTTTATAGAAATAGCACATCAGGCAGCCAAATCAAACCCTGCCTGCCCGGGACGACGCCAGATCCGATGCCGCTCCGGCCATCTGCGCCAAACAAATATCCGACGACGCTGACTACTTGAGCCGACTGCAAGCCGGATTGCAGCTTGCACCGGAATGACCTGGAGAAGAACGGCAGCCAACGCGTTACGGATGTAAACGACACGCTATCGATGGACCATGCCAGCCACGCGCAGCTTGCTAACAGGCTCTAAGATTCAGACATGCCACCTTCTCTTCATCTACTCGCCCGCGCCGCCGGCGGATCGCTCAGTCCGGTTCGCGCAGCGATCCGGCACTGGGTGCTCAGTGCATTTCCGCCCAGCGAAGGCAGCAGCCGTATCGATTATGACCAGCCGCTCGGCGATCCTGGCTTGTTCGGGCCGGACAGCGCGACGTGGCGCGTGCACTCGGATTTCCCGGGCATGTTGTCCGGTGGCCTCGCCGCGCTGACCTTGCAAACGCTGCATCCGCTGGCGCTCGCCGGCGTCTGGGACCACTCCAATTTTCGCGAGGATCTGATTGGCCGACTCCGGCGCACCACCCTGTTTGTAGGTGCCACAACGTACGCGCCGCTGGCAGCCACCGACGCACTGATCGCACATGTCCGCCGCATTCATGCCTACGTCAAAGGCCATGGCGAAGATGGACGTCCATACGCTGCGGATGATCCACATTTGCTGACGTGGGTTCACGTCACGGAGGCTTACAGTTTTTTGCAGGGCTATCGCCGCTATAGCCACGTCACGCTGCCCGTTGGTGCCGCCGACCGCTACTACAACGAAGTGCGCCGCATTGCCGAAGCACTGGGGGCTCGCGACGTACCCGCATCGGAGCAAGACGTCACCGATTACTTCAAACGTATTCAGCCGGAACTGGCTTTTACTGATCGGTCGCGCGAAGTGCTGCAGCTGCTTTCGCAGGTGAAGTTACCGGTACCTGCAGCCGGACTGTCGCGCGATCTATTCCTGCTGGCCGGCGCCGCCTTGTTGCCGGACTGGGCCAGCCAGATGCTGTGCCACACCCCGTGGCAGCAACGACAGGCGAAGCTGGCCGCGCATGCCTTGTGGTCGATCGCACCGGTATTCCGCGCCGCATTGAAAGACGGTATCGCCAGCCGCTCATGCCGACGCGTGGGCGTACCTGCGAGCACGCTGGCCCACTGGCCCGGCGAAGCGCGCGTCGCCTCCTGAAATTGCAGTCAGCTCGATGGCTCGACGCTTTTTTCCGCCATCGCCGCTTCCACCCGATTACGGCCTGCCCGCTTGGCGGCGTACAGTGCGGCGTCGGCCCGCTGCAGCAATGTACTGCCGTCGCGATCACTTGACGCCGCATTGGCTACGCCCACTGACACAGTCAGCGTCACCGATTGGCCGTCAATCGTCAACGGCGTCTTTTCGACCGTGGCACGGACGCGTTCGGCGAGCATCAGGGTTCCCGCAAGATCCGCCCCAGGCGACAACACCACAAACTCTTCGCCGCCAACACGGCCTATCAAGTCAGACTCACGCAACGTGGTACGGATACTCAATACCAGCGAACGCAAGACCTTGTCCCCGCCATTGTGGCCGAAGCGATCGTTGACACTCTTGAAGTGGTCGGCGTCGAGCATCAGCACACCCAGTGGTTGGCGGTACCGGGACGAGTGGGCCAGCATCAGCGTCGTTGCTTCGTTGATCGCCAGCCGATTGCTCACGCCAGTCAACGGGTCAAGACGCGCCAGCAAATGCAGTTCCTGCTGCAGGATTTCGTTGTAAAGCAGCAGAAAACCGATACCGGCAAACAGCGGTTGCAAGCCGGAAAGCAGCACGTAGAGGAAATTGGTGTTGTTCGGCGCGGTGATGCCATGCAACGGGTAGTCGTTCAGCCACAGCTGGACGTTGCGCCATATCAACAACGCGGCCGCCATTGCAAAGACGCTCAGCAGCACGAAGCGCGCGCGCGAACCGCGGCGCACCGTAACACCCACCAGCGCCTCGACGCTGAGCAGAATATTTATCGCAATGGCCAGCGAGCCCCAAAGCACCCGTGCCTGGTAGTTTGGCTCGATCAGGCCAAACCAGGCCACACCAAGCCAGCCGAACACGCCCACTGCAAGCACCAGCCGACCGCGCAGGCTTTCGCCAAGCAGCATGCGCAGGGCAATCACACTCATGCCTTGCGCAAGCAGATTAAACGCATTGCCGCCCAGCAGCAGCATCGTGGGCAGCAGATAAGCGTGCGCTGCCAGAGTCCCCCAACCTAACGCCTCCACCGCCAGCGCCGCCGACCGGATGCGCAGGCTACGGCGGACACGACCCGGCTCTCCGTAAGTCCCAGCCCAAAGCATCAGCGCCATAAACGCCGTCTGCAGAGCGCTTATCAGTGAAAGCGTTTCAATCTGAAACGGCATCAATCATTCCTTGGCCAAATCACCGCACGATGTTCAAGCGCCGCCCCTGCCCCTTGTACCACTCCTACCGCCCCCGAACCTGGCGGGTACTAAGATACGGGATCGGCGACACGTAAAGGTGAGCGTTGACACGCCGGCGCTTTTCGCTACTTTCGACGACAGACACTTTCTGGACGCAGGATGGCCACGCTTACTCCGACCCGCAATGGCTGTCTGCCCCGAATGACCGGCGGCGAAAAGCGCTTCTCCGAACGACTCGAAAGCAAGCTCGAAGACGATTACCTGCTGTGGTACGACGTACCGATCGGCCTGAAGCAGCGGCGCCCGGATTTCGTGGTGTTCCATCCACGTCGCGGCATGCTGGTGCTGGAGGTCAAGGACTGGAAAGCCGAAACCATCCAGCACGCCGACAGCACCCAGTTCACCCTGATTACCGATCGCGGCCTGGTGAAGGAAGCCAACCCGCTGCTGCAGGCGCGTGCCTATGCGCTGGAGATCGGCGTGGTACTGGAGCGCGACCCCGCATTGCGACATCCGCCGAGCAGCCGCCATGCCGGCAAGCTGGTCATGCCGTGGGCCTACGGCGTGGTGCTCGCCAATATCGGCCGCAAGCAGTTCATCGACGGCGGTCTGGATGCGGTGATCCCCGCCCACCTGACGATCTGCCGCGACGAGATCTACGACACAGTCGACTCCGAGGCCTTTCAGGAGCGGCTGTGGGCGATGTTTCCGCAGGTGTTTCCCACCGCCCTCACGCTGCCGCAGATCGATCGCGTGCGCTGGCACCTGTTTCCGGAAATTCGGGTAGCGCCGGGCGAGGGGCAATTCGGCCTGTTCGACAACACTGGCACAATCACGCGACCGCTGGAGATTCCCGACTTGGTCAAGGTGATGGATGCGCAGCAGGAGCAACTGGCGCGCTCGCTAGGCGACGAACACCGGGTTATCCATGGCGTCGCCGGATCAGGCAAAACGATGATCCTGGGCTTTCGCGCAATGCAACTGGCACGCGAGCTGGCCAAGCCCATCCTGGTGCTCTGCTACAACAAGACGCTGGCCGCGCGGCTCGACCAGCTGATTGGCGAGCGCGGTCTCAGCGAAAAAGTACAGGTGTACAACTTCCACAAGTGGTGCCACAAGATGCTCACGGCCTACCACGTGGACCTGCCGGCCCAAGGCAGCAAGGATTTCTTTGCACAGATGGTGCAGAAGGTGATCGACGGCGTCGAGAAAGGCCAGATTCCACGCTTCCAGTACGGTGCTGTGCTGATCGACGAGGGCCATGATTTCGAGCCGGACTGGTACAAGCTGATCGTGCAGATGATCGATCCGAATACCAACTCGCTGCTGGTGCTGTACGACGATGCGCAGAACATCAATGGCCGCACTGACCGTCGCAAATTCACCTGGAAAAGCCTCGGCGTACAGGCGCAGGGCCGCACCACCATCCTCAAGCTCAACTATCGCAATACGCTGGAAATTCTCGCTGTCGCACGCGGCTTCGCCAGCGAACTGCTCGATGCACACGCCGGCGATGACGACGGCGTGCCGTTGATCGCACCGGAAAGCGCTGGCCGCCGCGGCGCCGTGCCCGAACTGATCCGCGTCAATAGCGCCAGCGAAGAGATCGCCACCCTGATCAGCCAGATCCGCGACGAACAGGCGCATGGCCGTCGCCTCGACGATATCGCCATACTGTTTCGCCATAACAAGCAGGGCGAGCAGTGGCGTGACGCACTGGACCATGCCGGCATCAGCTGCCGGCTGGCCGATGACAAGGGTAAGGCCTCGCTGTTCCTGGTCAAGGATGCCCTTCGCATCGTCAGTATGAAATCCAGCAAGGGCCTGGAATTTCCGGTCGTGATCATTCCCGGCCTCGGCCAGATGCCCGCACCCGGCGAAGACGAATCCCACGAAGCACGTCTGCTCTATGTCGCCATGACCCGCGCTACCGAGCGGCTGCTGCTGATCCATCACGAGGACTCGGTTTTCAGCGCCCGGATTCGGGCCTCGATCAATGACGTCCGTGGGCAGTTGAGTTCGATGTAATCCGGTATTTGGGGAACGTAGAACTATCCGGGTTGCTCTAGCGGGAAACGGAGACATCGAAGCACAGGCTGGGTATCGTGTCCCGATGCATAGCCGGCTTTGTAAGCGCATGGGTTGGATCGAGCGCAACGCATCCCAACATCGAAAGAGGCGACTTACGCCTTCGTCATCCTATGCCTGGGAGCTGCCATGACTGCCTTTGACCTTACGCCGCCTACCGACGCACAGCGCAAGCAAATCACCGCCGGACTCGATCGCGACGAGAAGCGCGTGTTGCTGGAACACGGCACTGAGGCAGCGTTCTGCGGGGTTTTTCTCGACAACAAGAAAGATGGCGTCTACACCTGCCGTTTCTGCGGCCTGCCGCTGTTCCGCTCTAATGCCAAATTCGATTCCGGCACCGGCTGGCCCAGCTTCTTCCAGCCGTATGACGATGCGCACATCACGCTGATCCGCGATACGAGCTACGGCATGATCCGTACCGAGGAAGTGTGCACCCGCTGCGGCAGCCATCTCGGCCATGTCTTCCCCGATGGCCCCAAACCTACCGGCGACCGCCACTGCCTAAACTCCATCTCGCTGAGCTTTACCGAGAACGGCCACGCACTACCGGATGTGCTTGAACGCGGCGCTCCCGAAGGTCAGCCCGCTTCCACCAAAGCTTGATCATGCCTTTTGCGTAGGTTGGGATGAGCGCAAGTGAACCCCAACCTACGTTCAACCGTTCAACGCAAAATGCCGGCCGATCTCACGAACGATACGGCGCCAGCAGCTGCGCATCATCAAACAAACCCGCGGGTAAGAGATAACGCGGATCGCGCCCCGCAGCGAGCAGTTCGCGGATGCGGGTGGCGGAAATTTCCAATGGGGTGACGGTCAGTTCGATGACTTTGCCCGCCGGGGTGCCACGCCATTCAGCGTTGGATTCCACACGCCGGTCGTTGATGAATTGAAGCAGAGCATCGGGCAACGTGGCATCGATACCCGGCCGACTCAGTACGCCGATGTGAGCGACATCGAAGATCTCCAGCCATCGATCCCAGCTGGGCAGTCCGGCGAAAGCATCGGCGCCAATCAGCAGTACCAGCGGGCGATCACCCTGTTCCGCGCGCAGTTCGATCAGCGTATCGATGGTGTAGGACGGTCCACTGCGCTGCAGCTCTCGGCTATCGAGTATCAACCGTGACTGGCCCTGTAGTGCGGCACTCAGCATCGCGACGCGTTGATCGGCGCTTGCTGTCGGTGGCGGCCGGTGCGGTGGCACGCTGGCCGGCATCAGATGCACGTCGGCGTCGAGCAACTCGGACGCTTCCCAGGCCACGCTGAGGTGACCGATATGCACGGGATCGAAGGTACCGCCAAAAATCGCGAGCGGTCGCGCTGCCATCAGGCCAGACTCTGCGCCAGCGTCGCAGCAGCGCGTGGCTCGGCGATGGCGGCGATCAGCCGCTCGGCTTCCTGCCACGGATTGCCGGCTTCGCGCCCCTTGGCCATGCGGTCGATGCGCGCAGCGCGGGCGAGACATTGCAGCCAGTGCTCGCGCGGCGCGCGGCGCAGGGCTTTGCGAAAGAGCTGTTCGCGCGCCTGCCACAGCCGCTCGGTCTTGGCCTGGGCCGCAAAATCGTTGGCGTTGGCCAGACGCAGCGCAAGCTGCAGCTGGTTGACCAGCCAGCCCATCAGGGCGATCAGCTCATCGCCCTCGGCGCGCAAGCCAGCAAGAATACGCAGCGCACGGGCACCCTCACCCGCAAACGCCGCGTCGGTGAGCTTGAAGGCGTCGTAGCGGGCGCTGTCAGCGACCAGACTCTCCATCTCTCTGGCATCAATGCGGCCCTGCCCGTGCAGCACGGCAAGCTTGTCGATTTCCTGCGCCGCGGCCAGCAGGTTGCCTTCGACGCGTTCGGCCAGCAGCGCGGCCGCGTCAGGCGTGGCGGACAGTCCGCGCGTAGCAAGCCGCGCGCTGATCCAGGCACCCCACTCGTTCGCGCGCGGCGCGTTGAATACCACCATGTTGCCGCTGGCATCGAGCTTCTTGCTCCACGCACCGTCGTGCTTGCTGCTCCATTCCATCGCGGTAATCAGCAGGGTCACATCGGGCGGTGGATCGGCGCAAAAGGCATTGATCGCCTTGGCGCCATCTATGCCCGGCCGGCCGGTGGGCAGTCGCAGATCGATGAACAGCCGCGTGGAAAACAGCGACATGCCGGCGGCGGCACGAGCCAGATCATCCCAGTCGAAATGCTGGCCGACCTCAAGTACTTCGCGCTCGGGGTAACCGAGTTTTTTTGCCCGTGCGCGCAGCGCATCGGCCGCTTCCAGCACCAGCAATTCTTCACCCGCCAGCAGATAGACGGAAGCCAGACTCTCGGCCGCCAACGCCTTCTGCCACTGGCCGGAGCTGAGCGGCATCAGTGCGTGCTGGAGGCTGCCGCAGGTGCAGCGTTCGTCGCACTCGCAGCAGCAGCCTGCGCTGCCATCTGATGCTTGGTGACCGCCTGCAGGCGGAACAGGATCGCCTGCACCATGTCTTCGTTGAGGCTGCGCTGGATTTCCGTCACCTCCGAAGCATTACCAATGGTATTGGTCGCGTCATAACTGTATTCGCGCTGCATGCCGATGGTCTGCGGCGGTATGACCACGTCGCCAACCTCATCGATCACGCTGAACTGCACGTTGTAACGCACCGCGTACTCGGTGATGCGCGCATAGCCGCCGGCGGTCAGCGTATCGGTCGAAAATGTGGCCACCGGCACGCGCAGCTCGGCGATGCCCGGGCCGCTCTCATCCTTGACGTCAACACCGGCAACCTCCAGCGCCCGTGCCAGCATGCGCTGGAAATCGCCGACGCCGGCAGCGATGTGCACCTTCTGGATCGACGCCGGCAGCTTCACGTTTTCGCGCAGATGAAAACCGCAGGCCGCCAGCGCAACGGCGGAAACCAGCAGCAGCGAAACCTGAACGAGTGAAATCTGGAACGGACGGCCGATTTTCATGAAGCTCATGGATTTCATCCTGCGACGATGTTGACGATCTTGCCCGGTACCACGATGACCTTGCGCACGCTCAGACCTTCCAGAAAATGCATTACCTGCGGCTGCGCCCGCGCCATCGCCTCAGCTTCTTCCTTCGAGGCGCTGGTCGGCAGCTCGATGGTAGCGCGCAATTTGCCATTGATCTGAACGGCGAGCGTGAGCGTATCGCGAACCAGCGCCGCGGAGTCGGCCTGCGGCCAGCGCTGATCTTCCAGCACGGTCTGCGGATGGCCCAGCACCTGCCACAGCGCGTGGCTGATATGTGGCACCACCGGATTGAGCAGCAGCACCATCGCTTCCAGCGCCTCATGCCGCACGGCACGGCCCTGATCGCTCTGGTCGCTGAACTTGTTCAGGGCGTTCAGCAGCTCCATCAGCGCGGCGATGGCAGTGTTGAACGCGTGGCGTCGACCGAAATCGTCGCTGACCTTCTGGATGGTTTCATGCACCTGCCGGCGCATGGCTTTCTGCCCCGCATCCAGCGCGCCCGGATCGACCACCGGATGATCGGGATTGGCCACGTGCGACGTCACTTCGCGCCATACACGCTTGAGGAAGCGCGACATGCCTTCGACACCGGCCTCGCTCCATTCCAGCGACTGCTCCGGCGGCGCGGCAAACATCGAGAACAGGCGCACGGTGTCGGCGCCGTACTTGCCGACCATGGTCTGCGGATCGATGCCGTTGTTCTTGGACTTGGACATCTTTTCGATGCCACCGATCTGCACCGGCTGACCGTCCGTTTTCAAGCGGGCACCGATCACCCGTGCGCGCTCGTCGCGCTCGATCTCGACGTCGGCCGGATTGATCCAGTCCTTCGAGCCGTCGGCGTTGTCGCGATAATAGGTTTCGGCAATCACCATGCCCTGGCACAGCAGATTGGTCGCCGGCTCGTCGCTCAGCACCAGCCCCTCGTCGCGCATCAGCTTGTGATAGAAGCGGAAGTACAGCAGGTGCAGGATCGCGTGCTCGATACCACCGATGTACTGGTCGACCGGCAACCAGTAATTGGCGCGCTGATCGACCTGCGTGCTGGCGCCTGGACTGGTGTAACGGGCGTAGTACCAGCTCGACTCCATGAAGGTGTCGAAGGTATCCGTTTCGCGCTCGGCCGCGCCGCCGCACTGCGGGCAAATGGTCTTGCGCCACTCCGGATCAGCCTTGATCGGCGACTGCACAGTGCCGACTTTCGAATACGCGTCCGCCACGTCTTCCGGCAGGATCACCGGTAGCTGATCTTCGGGCACCGGCACGTCGCCGCAATGTTCGCAACGGATCACCGGAATCGGACAGCCCCAGTAACGCTGGCGACTGACGCCCCAGTCGCGCAGGCGGTAATTGACCCGACGCGAACCGGTACCGTCACGCTCGAAGCGCGTGGCCAGTGCATTCAGCGCCTGGCTGAAATCCATGCCGTCGTATTCGCCGGAATTGACCAGGATGCCGCGCGGGCCCCAGGCGGCATCCTCAAGAATGCGACGCTCGAATTCCTCGACCACGCGCAGCGGCGCGGAGATGTCCTGCGCGTTCAGATCGCGGCCGCTCAATGCGGCCTGCATCGGATCGACACCAACGCCCAATGACAGATCGTGCTGAATTTCGCCCAGCGCATCGATCACCGACGCATCGACGATCACCATGCGGATCGGCAAGCTGTATTTCTTGGCGAATTCCCAGTCGCGCTGATCGTGCCCCGGCACAGCCATCACCGCGCCGGTGCCGTAACCCATCAACACGAAATTGGCCACGTAGACTGGCAGCTCTTCGCCGTTGATCGGGTGGATCGCGCGCAGGCCGGTGTCCATGCCGCGCTTTTCCTGTGTCTCCAGCTCGGCTTCGGACACGCCACCCTGGCGCAGTTCGGCGATGAACGCCGCCAGCTGCGAATTGTTCTGCGCCGCATGCACGGCCAGCGCGTGTTCGGCCGCGATGGATACGAAGGTGACGCCCATCAGCGTGTCGGGGCGCGTGGTGAACACGTCCAATGAGAGCTGATCCAGCAGCTCAACCGTCTGGCCATCCACGTCCTTCACCGCGAAGCGGATCTCCAGACCTTCGCTGCGGCCGATCCAGTTGCGCTGCATCGTCTTGACCGCGTCGGGCCAGCCCGGCAGCGTGTCCAAACCCTGCAGCAGTTCCTGCGCGTAATCCGTGATCTTGAGGAACCACTGCGGAATTTCGCGCTTCTCCACCAGCGCGCCGGTACGCCAGCCACGGCCGTCGATCACTTGCTCGTTGGCCAGCACGGTCTGGTCGACCGGGTCCCAGTTCACTACCGAATTCTTACGGTAAGCCAGGCCCTTTTTCATCAGTCGCACGAACATCCGCTGTTCGTGCACGTAATAGTCGGGGCGACATGTGGCGAACTCGCGGGTCCAGTCGATCGCGTAGCCCATCGACTGCAGCTGGCTGCGCATATGCTCGATGTTGGCGTAGGTCCACTTGGCTGGTGCGGTCTTGTTCTTGATCGCGGCGTTTTCGGCAGGCAGGCCGAACGCGTCCCAGCCCATCGGCTGCAGCACGTTCTTGCCCTGCATGCGCTGAAAGCGGCTGATCACGTCGCCGATGGTGTAATTGCGCACGTGGCCCATATGCAACGCACCGGACGGATACGGCAACATCGACAGGCAATAGAACTTCGGCTTGGAGGAATCCTCCTTCACCTCGTAAGCGTGCTGCTCGCCCCAGTACTGCTGCGCGGCGCTTTCTACGGCCGCAGCGGCGTAGCCCTGCTCCGGCAACTGGCCCGACTCGGCAGCCCCCTGTGACAGGGAGTTGGGGTCTTGAATGTCCTGCATGATTCCGGCGCCGTGGTGCGGTGAGCGCAAGCCGGCGGGAGCCGGCTGCGGTTAACGGATCAGACTAGCCCAGCGCGGCCCCGGCGCCAAGCCTTGACGAGTTCATGGACCTATATCAAGAGCTGGGACACACCGGCGTCTGGCCGTTGCCAAGCGACTGCGCCGCCGCCGCGATCTGCGCGGCCAGCTGACCGATCGCGCGCTGATGACCTTGGACCAGAGCATCGTAACCGGCGCCGACCGTCTCGCTGACGCGGCTGGTACACGACAGTGTGCCACCTTTTGCATTGGCGCCGCGCATCACCCGCACGCTCCAGGCACCATCGATCAGCGCATAGCTGCCGGGCTGCGAATCGAAACGGCGCACGTCCAGCTTGATCCGCAACAGCGGTTTGTCGTTGCTCGGCAATCCGCTGACATCCTGGCTATGCAGCTGGCGCGCAAGGTCGGCCGACAGCGCACTGCGGAGCTCGTCGCCAAGCGGCGCGATCCAGCGTTCGCCGTTGAGCAGCGCCACGCCCTGACTACCCTCGCGCACCACCAGCTGCGGCTGGTCGACCTGCGCCGGCACGCTGACCGGCAGCAGCTCGAACGGCAACGAAGCCGTCGCCGGGTTCGACGCAGCGTCAACTGGATCAGTCGCCGGTGTGACGAGGGTGTAGTAATGCAACGGCGCCGAAGCGCAGGCCGCCAGCGTCAGCACGACGGCAAAGCCAAGCAGACGCTGGCCGGTAAGAATAAGACCCGGACGAATCATGGCTTGCTCCCTTGCTGCGGTGGATGGGTAGGCGTGGGCGATGGCGTGGTCGACGGGGCTGGCTTCGCATCGGGGCGACGCCCGCGGATCAGCGCCTCGGGATGATCGCCCAGATAATCGACCAGCACACGCAATGAACGCGCCGTCCGCTGCACTTCTTCCAGCGTGTTGCCCAAATTCTGCTGCAACGGCGAATCGCCGGAGAGTGCGTCACCTGCTGTGTTAACGGTTTTCTGCACACCCTTCATGGTGGTGTCGAGCTCGGGCAGCGTCTTGCCGTTGACCTGTTTCAGTGTCGCGCTGAGCCCGGCCAGGGTCTGGTTGAGGTTGTTGCCGATCGCCTCAAACGGGATCTTGTCGATCTTGTCGACAATCTCGGCTGCCTGCTCCTGCAGTTTGTCGAAGCTGCCGGCTGCGGTCGGGATCATCAACGGCCGGGCATTCATGTCGAAAGCCACCTTGGGCGTGTTCTTTATGAAGTCCATCGAGATATAGAGTTGGCCGGTGAGCAGGTTGCCGGTGCGCGCCTGCGCCCGCAGGCCGTGATCGACCAGTCGACTCATCATCTGCGTCATGTCCGGGTTGTCTCCCTGTGCCTTTGCCAGCGCCTGCAGCTTGTCGTACGCGCTGCCCAGGCGCTGCGGATAAACCACTGCGCCAACGATCAGCGGGAAGCTCTGCGTCTTCTCGTCGTAATCGAGGCGGACCGACACCACGTTACCGATCTTCACGCCAAGGAACTCCACTGGCGCATTGACATCGAGCCCGCGCATGGATTTCTCGAAGCGCATCCGGATGTAACGCGGCGTGCCATCGGGCGGCGCCATGGCGGTGCCCTGATCGGCAAACAGCTGGAACTGGGCATCCTGGCCCGCGGGCGTGCTGTCGTGCGGGCCGGCGGGGTCCTGAAACGCCATGCCACCGGCGATCACGGTTGCCAGCGACTCGGTATTGAGTTTCAACCCGTCGGCACCGAGCGAAACATCCACGCCGCTGGCATTCCAAAAGCGCGTGGAAGTCGTTACAAACTTGTCGTTAGGCCCATCGATAAATATCTGCATCGAGACGCCTTTGCCGTCCACGTCCAGCCGATACGACACGACACGACCGACCTGGATCCGCCGGTAATAAACCGGCGAACCGATATCGATTGAACCCAGATCATCGCTGTGCAACACGAAACTGCGACCAGGCGCGTTGTGGTTTACCGCTGGCGGTGTCTCCAGGCCCTGGAAGTCTTCCTGCGACGTCTGCGAATCGCCGACGTCGGCACCGATGAAGGCACCCGACAGCAGAGTATCAATGCCGGACACGCCACCGATGCCGATACGCGGCCGCACAACCCAGAAACGCGTGCCATCGGTGGCAAAGCTCTTGGCACTTTTCTCCAGTGCCACGCGAACCTTCACATGGGAACGGTCCTCGCTGAGGCTGATCTTGTCGACCTTGCCGATCACCACATTCTTGTATTTCACCGGCGTCTTGCCGGCGTCCAGGCCTTCGGCCGTCAGGAAGGTGATGGTGATCTCCGGACCGGCCTGCAGCAGGCTGTTGATGATCAATGAAATACCGATCACCGCCGCCAGCGCCGGCACCAGCCAGATCAGCGATGCGCTGAAGCGCCGGCGGCGCTTGACCACCGGACGCGGCAGCTCATCGCGTTCGGGCTTGCCCAGTTCGTTGCTGCTTTCGTCAGTCATCGCTATCTCTGCTATCCCATATCAGCCGGGGGTCGAAGCTCATCGAAGCCAGCATGGTCAATACCACGGTCAGGCCGAAAAAAATCACGCCAGGCAAAGGCTCGACCCGGCTCAACACGTTGAAACGCACTAGCGCCGACAGCAGCGCCACCACAAAAACATCCAGCATCGACCAGTAGCCGATGAATTCCACCAGCCGGTACAACTTGGCCCTCTGAAGCTGCGCCCAGTCGGTGCGGCGCTGGCTGCTGATCAGCAGCGTGCCAAGCACCAGGAATTTCAGCATGGGCACCATGATGCTGGCGACAAAGACGATAACCGCAAGATCCCCCGAACCGTTGACCCACAGCTCCTTTACGCCGCTGAGGATAGTGTTGTCGTCCACGTCATTGAGGCTGGCCGTACGCATGATCGGCAGCAGGTTGGCTGGCACATACATCATGAAGGCGGCCAGCAGCAGCGCCCAGGTGCGCGTGTAACTGGCCGGCTTGCGCCGATGCAGTGCGGAGCCGCAGCGCGGGCATTCCATACCGCCGTCATCGTCTGGCGCCTCACGACAAACCAGCCGGCAGACGTGGCAGCCGATCAATCCCAGATCCGCCGCACGCGGCAGCGCGGGCACCTTTTCGGGTGCGCTCATACCGATTCCTTCATGCGCATATTCCACAGCTCGCGCATATCGACCCGGGCAAAGATGGTGATCAACACCGTCAACACGGCGTAAGCGTAGATGCCCGGGTCCGCCATCACGTCGAAATAGACCTTGGCCTTGACGATCGCCACCAGCGCTCCAAGAACGAACACCTCGCTCATGGTCCAGGGTCCGATGTAATGCAAGGTCACCATGATCGGCACAAAACCCGGTGCGCAGCGATGCTGACGTGCGAACCACAGCAGCCAGCCGATCGACAGCATCTTTACCAGTGGGAAAAAGAACAGCGTGGCCGCAGCTATCACCGCGATGACCTGCGCCTGCTCCTGCCACATCGCAATAATCGCGCCCCACAGCGTGGTACTGCTTTGACGACCGTTTAGGCCCAGCGTGACGATCGGCCATAGGTTGGCCTGGATGAATACGACAAAAGCCGTCAGCACCAACGCCAGCATCGTGTTCGGATCGAGGCTGTGATAATGCTCCAGCGTCGCCCCGCAGCATGCACACTTGCCCACTTCGCCATGCGTCATCGCGCGACGGCGGTGGACCGTATCGCACTCCTCGCAGATTTGCAGTGCTTCAGGTGACGTCGTGCTCATGCACTCGATGCTCTTGCCATGACTTGGACTTGGTGGACTGACTGATTCTCGCAAATCTGGCGCACTCGCGCTGAACCGCAAGCACCGCCCAACGGGCTTGATATGCTTGGCGGTGCCCCGATCTGACACTACTACTGACTGAACTGTATCCGCCGAGATGGAAATTCCCGTGACTGAAACTGCTGCCTCTTCCCATGTTTTCGATGTGGATCAGCAACGCTTCGAGGCCGAGGTGCTCCAAGCCTCCATGACCACGCCGGTGCTGGTGGATTTCTGGGCCACCTGGTGCGAGCCGTGCAAGACGCTCGGCCCGATGCTGGAAAAGCTCGCCGTCGAATACAACGGTGCGTTCCGGCTGGGCAAGGTCGACGTCGACACGCAGCAGGAACTCGCCGGGATGTTCGGCATCCGTAGTATCCCTACCGTGATGTTGGTGAAGGATGGCCAGGTGCTGGACGGCTTTGCCGGCGCGCTGCCCGAAGGCCAGCTGCGCGAATTCCTCTCACGCCACGTGCAGCCGCTCGAGGCCTCGCCGGAACCGGATGCCATCGATGACGCCGAGCAGGAAACGCCCGAGCAGGCTCTTATCCGACTGCAGCAGTCCATCGCCGCCGAGCCCGACAAGGCCGAGTTGAAACTCGAACTGGCGCTGGCGCTGATGGGCGCTGGCCAGGCCGACGCCGCCGAAACCGAGCTCACCGCCCTGCCGGCCAACCTGGCCATCGACCCACGTGCACAACGCCTGCGCAGCCAGCTCGATCTGGCACGCGCGCTGGAAGGAGCGCCAGCGATGGCGGAACTGCGCCAGCGCATCGCCACCGATGCCAGCGACTGGGCCGCGCACGATCTGCTCGGCGTGCGCCTGCTGCTGGAAGATGATCCGGAAGCAGGGCTCGACGAATTTCTGATCGTCCTCAAGGGGGCGCGCGAGTGGAACGACCATCAGGCCAAGAAACGTCTGATCGCCGCATTCACCACACTCGACGATGCCGAGCTGGTCAGCCGCTATCGTCGCAAGATGGCCTCGATGCTGTTTTGATGGCGATCCACGATGATCTGCCTGGAACGGCCCGATGAAAGCATCCACCTTCCGCCGCGTGCTCAACCTGTGGCCGCCGTTCCTCTTCAACAGCATCCGCGTGCAGAGCATCAGCGCTGACTACAGCGAGGCTAAAGTCGTGCTGCGCCTGCGCCCGTGGAACCGCAACTACGTCCGCAGCCAGTTCGGCGGCAATCTGTTCGCGATGACCGACCCGTTCTGGATGCTGCTGGTGATGCACCAGCTCGGCAACGACTACTTCGTCTGGGACAAGGCCGGTGCGATCGACTTCGTCGCACCGGGTCGTGAAGACGTCTACGCCCATTTCAAACTCGATCCGGCTGTGGTCGACCAACTGCGCGCCGAAGCCGTCGACGGCAGCAAGGTGCTGCACTGGTTCGAGACCGATGTCGTTACCGCGTCAGGCGAGGTGATCGC
>Ga0302316_10000593_pt1 | contig 30880 bp, 38 predicted proteins | sample III_Palsa_N3_2_FD_200456 | JGI IMG/M metagenome (GOLD analysis project Ga0302316, IMG submission 200456) | Peat permafrost microbial communities from Stordalen Mire near Abisko, Sweden - III_Palsa_N3_2 | ecosystem: Environmental > Terrestrial > Soil > Palsa > Peat permafrost | place: Sweden...
GGTTGATCTCGTCATAGCCGGCCTCGGCACCGAAGCGCGCCGCCTGCGCCAGCTCGTGCGGATCGCTGCCGCCCAGCTGCAAGGCGACCGGGTGCTCCTGCTGGCTGTGCTCCAGCAGCCGCAGCTGTTTGCCACGCACCAGCGCGGCGCTGGTCACCATCTCGGTATACAGCCGCGCGCGCGGCGACAGCAGCCGATGGAAGTAGCGGCAGTGCCGATCGGTCCAGTCCATCATCGGGGCGATGCATACGCGCCAGTTATCGGCAAGGATGGAGGTGACTCGTAGAGAATGCGGGCTCGACATGCCGCTATTGTAGTGGCTGGCAGCGCGCGGTTCGCCGTGGGACGGCCGGCACAGGCGCTGCGCGGCCCGCTCGCGTATCCTTTATCAGTGTCGCCACGCTCCTCCCGGCGCTCGCAAGGCACCGCGGCAATGCCGCCCTCCTCGCGAGTCCCTGCCTCCAGCCTTTCGGATGGACGGCACGGCGTGAACCCCCAGATACCCGATACGGCAATCACACGAGACAACCCACCATGGTGGCATTCGCGACCGAGCACGTGATCGACGTGCAGCACTGGAACGACACACTCTTCAGCTTCCGCACCACGCGTGATCCCGGCTTCCGTTTCGACAGCGGGCAGTTCGTGATGATCGGGCTGGAGACGGACGGGCGGCCGCTGATGCGTGCGTATTCGATCGCCAGCGCAAGCTGGGAAGAGCACCTCGAATTTTTCTCGATCAAGGTTGCCAACGGTCCGCTCACCTCACGCCTGCAGCATCTGCAGCCCGGCGATCCGCTGATCGTCACGCGCAAGCCCACCGGCACCCTGGTGTTGAGCGATCTCAAGCCCGGCAAACATCTCTACCTGCTCGGCACCGGCACCGGCCTCGCCCCGTTCATGAGCATCATCCGCGATCCGGACACCTACGAGCGTTTCGACAAAATCGTACTGGCCCACGGCGTGCGTCATATCAACGACCTCGCCTACGCCGACTATCTGGAACACGAGTTGCCGCAGCACGAATACCTCGGCGAGTTGGTACGCGAGAAACTGATCTACTACCCCACCGTGACGCGCGAACCGTTCCGCAACCGCGGCCGCATCACCGATGCGGTCGTCGACGGCGTGATGAGCGATGTCATTGGCCTGCCGCCGCTGAACCCCGAGACCGATCGCGTGATGCTATGCGGCAGCCCGGTGATGCTGGACGACCTGTGCGCCCTGCTCGACGGCCGCGGTTTCCAGGCCTCGCCGCGCACGCGCGAACCGGGCGATTACGTGATCGAGCGGGCCTTCGTCGAGAAGTAGCACAAGGGCGAGAAGTGAGTGGAGAGGAGTGAGCAGTAAGAGAGAAGCTGCTTGCTGATGCTCTTCCACTCCTCACCGCTCATTTCTGCTCCAATGCCGACACCACCGCCCCGGGTTACGCATGATGGACATCGCCTTGTACGCACTTGCCGCGCTGCTGATCGTCGCGGGTCTGGCGGGTGCCGTGCTGCCGTCACTGCCTGGCATACCGATGATCTTCGGCGGCATCTGGCTGGTCGCCGCGGTGGACGGATACCGGCATCTCGGTTTGTGGTGGCTGTTGATCATCGGCGCGCTGGGTACGCTCGGGGTGATCGTCGACTTCATCGCCAGCACGCTCGGCGCCAAGCGCGTCGGCGCCAGCAAGCTGGCCTTGTGGGGTGCCAGTGCCGGCACCTTGATCGGGATGTTCTTCGGCATTCCCGGCCTGCTGTTCGGGCCGTTCCTCGGCGCGCTCGCCGGCGAGCTGGCCTCCGGTAACAGCGTATTGCGTTCGGCTCATGTCGGCATCGGCACTTGGCTCGGCCTGCTGTTCGGCACCCTGATCAAGCTCGTGCTCTCGTTCGTGATGGTCGGCCTGTTTGGGCTGGCCATGCTGATCGGCTGAGCATCGTCGGCAGCGTTACCTGGATCAGGTTCCGGAGGCTGCGTGCACAGCGCTCTTCGCCAGCCATCCAGCGAATTGCGAGGTATCACGGCGTACCGCTGCGGGCACGATGATGTATTGCCGGCTCGGTGCCGCGCCCGGTTTCGCAATCAGCCGTGACGCCCCTTCGAGTGCCAGCAACGCTGGCTGATCGGCCGGCGCGAGTTTCAAGGCCAGTCCATCAGCTGTCAGCCACGCACACGGCTGCTCATCGAAGTACGCCATCAGGCCGCCGAACATCGGCTTGAAGCGCAAGTCATGTGGCTTGCCAAGATGGGCCGCCGCATCCACGAGCTCGCTGCGCATGACGTCCAGCGCAGCCGGCATGTTCATGCCGCCGCGTCGGGAATCACATACAGCAGCACGGCGAGAAAGTGCAGCACGCTGCCGGCCAGCACGAACACATGCCACAACGCGTGGTGATATGGCAGCCGTCGCCACAGATAGAACGGCACCCCCAGCGTATAGGCCACACCGCCGCCGATCAGCAGCAGCATGCCGCCGGCCTGCAGATGTTCGCTGAGCGGCTTGAACGCGATCATGCCGATCCAGCCCATGCCTACGTACAGCAACACGGCCAGTTTGTGATAACGCTTGAGCAGACCCAGCTCCAGCGCACTGCCGGCCAGCGCCAGCGTCCACACCGCGGCGAACAGGCTCCAGCCCCAGGGACCCGGCAACGCGATCAGGGTGAACGGGGTATAGGTGCCGGCGATCAATACGTAGATCGCGATGTGATCGAGCGCGCGCAACGCCGGCTTGGCAGCAGCCACGGAAATCGAGTGGTATAGCGTGGAGGCGGTATACAACAGCACCAGCGAGCTACCGAACACCGCGCAGGCGGTCACTGCAAGTGCATTGCCATGCAGCGCCGCAAAGGCCACCAGCGTGGCCAACCCGGCAATGCTCAGCACGATGCCGATGCCGTGGATGACACTGCTGGCCAGTTCGTCGCCAAAACTGTAACGCGGGATCGCCGCACCGGATGTGGCGGACATGAGTTGCTCCTCGCTGGACGGGAGGCGCCGGGCAGCACCTCGCCTTACCTTAACCGGCGCGCCCGCGCTTGCCTACCGAAGCGCGCGGGAGGACCCGCTCAATGGGCGATTCCATGTGAGAGCGCTTTCACCTTATTTCCACGCTCATGCGTGGAAGCTGTGGCTGCGGGTGCAATCTATCCCCCTGTCATCCGCGTTCCGCCCCGCCTCCCTGCGGGGCATTTTTTTGCCGCGCTGGGCGCCTTTCGCGCAATCGTCATGCCTGACATAAGCCGGATATGGACGTCCAGCCGTCCACTTGCGCAATGATGCGCGACAGGCATACGCTGCAGTCGCGGCCGCACGATCCCCCTGCCAGTGCGCAGCGTGACGGACGCAACATCCCAAACTGCCGTCAGGAGGTCGCTTATGTCGTCCGCAAGCCTGGCTGTTGCTCGTCGCGCGCACCCCGACCCTGCACGCATCGCTGCTCTCAGTGCCGCGATTGCGCTCAATCTTGCCGTTCTCGTGATCGCCTCGCGACCGATCACGCCGGATCAGCTCTCCGTGGCTCACCCGCTTGCTCCAGTGCCGGTGATCCGTTTCATCGATCCTCCGGCAAAATTGCCGCCACCGCCGGTGATCGAGCTGAAGCCGTTGCCGCATCCACCGGTGCCGGTGTTGACCCATCCGCGAGCGCTGCCGATCGCCTCACCTCCCGTGGTGATACCAAGCACGGAAGGTCATATTGCCGTGCCACTGGCCACCACCCCGACATTGACCCCGACGGGCACCATCCAAGGCCCTGCCACAACGGCCACTCCGATTGAGGCCAGCCTGGCCTATCGCTCGGCGCCACTGCACTTCCCAGCCCAGGCCTTGCGCCAGCACATGCAGGGCACCGTGCTGTTGCGCGTGCTGGTGGATGAGACCGGCAAACCGGTGGATGTGGTGGTGGAACGGGGTAGCGGCTATGCCCTGCTTGACCGCAGTGCGCGCGAGCAGGTGCTGGCTGGTTGGCGCTTCCAGCCAGCGATGGCGAATGGTCAGGCGGTGCGCGCGTGGGCGCGGGTACCGGTGAGCTTCGCCCTTAACCAGGAATAGGCTGAGCGGAAGGCCCGGCCGGCCATACCTGCCGACCGGACCCTTCCACGGCAACTACACATGTCCCGGCGCGCCGATCTTGCAATGGCGCGCTGCAGCCATGCGCGCGGCCGCCCTGAACCGCCACCATGAAACGATCCAGAGCCGCCGGCACAAACCCAGCATGGACGCCATACGCGCTAAGCGCATGGTGCATAAGTCATGGCAAAAAGTTGTTTTCGGCTTACGCGACTTTAACGACTGGCATGCTCCACTGACGCCCAGTTACCCTGTCGAGCTTCATGCATGGGCAAGCACAGCCGCACCCTGAAAACCCTGCGCGACATCGCGCTCGAGTACGGCAGCACCGAGCAACCGGACCTGGCCTCGATGGCTCGCGAGCTGGGTCGTGTCGTACATGAGCATGCACCGGCGCTGGCCAACCGTCTGGCTCCCCTGCGCGCGCGTCAGCGCGGCTTCGAACGCTGGCTGCTGGCCGAGCGCAGCAAGCCGGCGCTCAGCGTGCTGGTGATGGCATGGCCACCGAACCATCTCACTCCCGTGCATGACCATGCTGGCCTGTGGGGACTGGAGGTCGCGCTCGCCGGCGCACTGGAAGTGCAGTCCTATACACGCGACCCCGCTTCCGGCGACCTGCGCATGCAGGGCCGCGATTGGCTCGGCCCAGGCGACGGCACCTGGTTTGAAGGCGACGAAAACCACGTACACCGCTGCCGCAACCTGTCGAAGCACGATACGGCGCTCACCCTGCATGTTTACGGCGGTGATCTGGCGCAATTCTTCGCCTACGAGCAGGCCGATCCCGCCAGTGGCTGGATCGCCCAGCCACGGCGCAGCAGCATCGCTGGTCGCCTGTACGGCTGATCGCGCGAAACCATCACACAGGGAATTCCATGTTTCGACGGGTCGCCATCATCGGCGGCGGTGCCGCGGCAGCCACCTTGCTGGGTGAGCTGCTGGAGCGCCAGCCGCCGCAACCGCTGCATCTGGACTGGTATACCGGCGGTACCGGCACGCCGGCACGCGGCGTGGCCTACGGCACCACTTCGGATCGCCACCTGCTGAACGTGCGAGCGGCATCGATGAGCATGTTCGCCGGCAAGCCGCGCGGCTTTCTGGACTTCGTGCAACACGATGATCCGGCGATTGCCGGTACCGACTTCCTGCCGCGCCGCCGCTATGGCGACTATCTCGAGGCCGAGGTGGCACGCGCTCTGCAGCAGGGCAACGCCCACGGCCATGACGTCAACATCATTCCGTTCACCGTCGACGCACTCGTGCCCGAACGCGACGGCGTCACGCTGATCCACGGCGAGGAAAGCCATCGCGCCGATGCCGCGGTACTGGCGCTGGGCGCGTTGCCGCCACGACCGCTCAGCGGTGTCGGCCCGGCCGCATTGGCCAGCGGACGCTATGTGGTGGATCCATGGCAGCTGCTGGCCGGTGCCGCGAGCATCAAGCCGCCGCCGCGCAAGGTGGTGCTGATCGGGCTGGGACTGACCGCTGTCGACGTGCTGCTGGAACTTGCCGTGCAATGGCCACAGACCGAATTCATCGCGGTTTCCCGCCATGGACTGCTGCCCGAGGCACATCTGCACAAGGCGGCGGCACCGACCGACGACAGCGCCGAGTTGATCGCCTCGATGCAGGATGCACCGGAAATCCACCGCTGGCTGCACCTGCTGCGTGAGGCCTGCGCACAGGAGACCGACTGGCGCCCGGTCATCGACAGCCTGCGCCCGCATACGTCGAGCCTGTGGCGCGAACTGCCGCTGGAGCAACGCGCGCGTTTCCTGCGCCATGCGCGCTGGGCCTGGGAACGCGCCAGGCACCGCATGCCACCGCAGGCATCCGAGTCGATCGCCGCGCTGGAACAAAGCGGTCGATTGCAGCGTCAGTGCGGCCGCGTGCAATCGGTTGAACTCGTCGACGACGCCCTGCAGCTGAGCCTGACCCATGCGGGCGAGACTCGTGCGCTACACGCTGACATGGTGATCCAGACCGTCGGCCTGAACACGGACGTGCGTCGCACCCATCACCTTCTGGTACAGCAGTTGCTGACCAACGCACATATCACGGCGGATCCGCTCGGTCTCGGTGTGCAGGCCGATACCACGGGTCGTCTGCGCCATGACGGCGCGAGCTGGCCGCACCTGTTTGCCATCGGCACCCTGCTCCGCGGTACGCTGTGGGAATCCACTGCCATGCCGGAGATCCGCCAGCAAGCTCGCAACCTCGCCGATCAGTTACTCAGCGACTAGCCGGCTTGCAAGGCCTGCCATGACCGTCAGCGTGCTCACCGCCAGCATCCTGCTGCTGCACTTGCTGGGCATTTTCGCGGCGATGCATGCGGTGATGCATACGCGCACCCCGCAGGGCGCGATCGGCTGGGCACTCGGCCTGCTGCTGCTGCCTTACGTGACCTTGCTGCCCTACCTGTATCTCGGCTCCATCCGCTTCCGTGGCTATCTCACCCGGCACCAGGCACGCCTGCCGTCATCGTCGCAAGCCAACGTCGACGAGAACGCCAGCGCCGCCGGCTGCGCCCGCTTCGCCGCCGTCAGTGCGTTGCAGGGTCGCCCATTTCGCGGCCGCCATCGACTGCGCCTGCTGATCGATGGCGAGGCCGCGTTCGACGCCATGCTGGCCGCGATGGCCGCCGCCGAACACTGCCTGCTGGTGCAGTTCTTCATCTTCCACGACGACAACCTGGGCCGGCGCGTGCAGCAGCTGTTGCTGCAGCGCGCGGCGGCTGGCGTGCGGGTGTGCGTGCTGTTCGATGGCGTAGGCAGCCACGACCTGCCCGGACACTATGTCGACACACTGCGCGCCGGCGGCGTGGCGATCCATCCATTCGCCACCCGCCGCTGGCGCAACCGCTTCCAGCTGAATTTCCGCAACCACCGCAAGATCGTGGTGGTCGACGGCGCCTGCGCCTTCGTCGGTGGCCTCAATGTGGGCGACGAATACCTGGGCCTGAAGCCGCCGCTGGCGCCATGGCGCGATACCCAGCTGGAACTGCGCGGCCCCGTAGTCACTGACCTGCAGCAACTGTTCGCCGAAGACTGGCAGTGGATCACCGGCGCACCGCCGCCGCTGCTGCCGTCGCCACCCTGCGACGGCGATGCCGACGCGCTGATCGTCGCCAGTGGCCCGGCCGACGCGCAGGAAACCTGTTCGCTGTTCTTCACGGCGGCAATCAACGCGGCGCGTGAACGCGTGTGGCTGAGCACGCCCTACTTCGTACCCGACCATGCCGTGCTGGCAGCACTGCGACTGGCCGTGCTGCGTGGCGTCGACGTACGCGTGCTGATCCCGGCACGACCCGATCACCACACCGTGTTCCTTGCCACCACCCTGCACGCCCACCATGCGCTGCGTGCCGGCATCCGCATGTTTCGCTATCAGCCCGGCTTCCTGCACCAGAAGGCGCTGCTGATCGATAACGACAGTGCCGCGATCGGCAGCATGAACCTGGACAGCCGTTCGTTCCGGCTCAACTTCGAGGTCAACGCGCTGGTCGTCGACCGTGCGTTTGCCGGCGAAGTGGCAACTATGCTGACGGCGGACTTCAGCCGCGCCCGCGCGATTGACGAGCGCGAATACCTCGACGCACCGTACCTGCGCCGAGTGGCCATGCACGTGGCCCGGCTGTTCGATCCGCTGCTCTGAAGGTCGTCGCTATTTCGAGCGGAAAGCCCGGCGCAGCCAATCGCTGTTGCACAACACCCAGCCCGCGTAGATGCCCAGCGCCACCCCCACCAATTCGCATACCACGCGCAGGCCGATGCTGTCCGGATCATGCACCTGCGCCAGCTTCAGCTTGAGCAACGGCAGCGACTGCAGTGGTGCGTAGTTGAAATAGAACAGATCCGACAGGTCGCCACCGGCCGTGAGTATCGTGGCCACCAGGAACGACCAGCCGACCTGCGGAGCAAAGCTCCAGCCGTTGCGCCGCCCAAGCCAATGGAACACGCCAAACAGCAGCAACCCCGCCAGTGCGGAAATCACCCCTGCCTCGATGCCACCGACGAAGCCGTAGCCCATCCAGGATTGGTCGTATTGCATCGTACCCTTCGCTTTATCAATGGCGTGATTGGCCATTATGCCCACGTTGCGTGGCCGTCATGGCGCCGCGATGGCATTGTCTTTCGGCACCGGCGCGCAATCCTGCACACCATACCAACGCAGCCCGACCGCGCCGCGATGCAGATTCACGCATACCGCCGTATCGACTTCGACATGCGCGTAATAAGCGCGACTCACCGCAACACGGTCACCCGTGGTTTGTGGTCCCCACGGCGCCAGCACGAGGTAAGGCTGCGGGTGTTTCCCGGTGGAGATGTACTTGCGCACCACCTGGGTCTGAAACACCTGGGCCGGCTGGTGATCGAGCATCACGTCGGCAAGCACCAGCAAGCCGCCACCGTACGGCAGTGCAACCATGGGCAACAACAGCATCGGCAACAGCCACGCCCGGGGCTGATCCCGTTGCCCCACCATGCAGGCGACCAGCACCAGCGGCAATCCGGCGATGAGGCCAAACTCGATTGCCGGCATGGCATCGATCAGATTGATATCCAGCAACGCGCGCACGCCCAGCACCAGCGACGGCGAGATCAACATGACGGCTATATTGGGACGCACATCGTTGCGCAAGGTGTCAAAGCAGATCAGCCCACGCGACAACCCGACCATCGCCACCGCACACCAGGGCAGCAGGGCCAGCAGCCCTATGACCCACGGATACGGGTGCGGGTAAACGTAGCCCCACAACACCACCGCCAAGCTCAGCATGGAAACTGCCTTGGTCAATTGGCGCACCTTTGCCAGTCGGGCCAGACGCTCCTTTGGATTGGCGCCAAACGCGGGATCGGCCATCAGCTTCGCTTCCGATGCCTGCCGCTCCTGCTGGTCCAGATCAGGCAGTGCGTCGAACCATGCATTGAGCACGTTGTCCCGCGGATAGCCGGAATCGAGTCGCAGGGGACGCCCGTTTTTCGGCACCACGACCTGGATCGGTTTGCCGCGTGTCGGCTGCTGGCGACGACCTGCAATTTCATTGCGACACAGCGTGCGCGATCCGAACGCACTTCGTATCTCGATCGAGTCGGCACGCAGAACCAGGCACGACATGGTGCAGGACATCGCGATGTAGATGCCCAGCAACACCAGCGCCAGGCCAGACAGCAGTAACCACCACCCCATCGGAACCGGATGCTGGACCTGGATACTGACCAGCCAAGCGCCGAGGCCAGCCATGATCGCGGCAAACACGTAAAGGAAAAGCCGCATGCCACGCGTGTAGCGATACGCCCGTGGATAACTCACCCCGGCAGTCGCCGACTGTCCGTAGCCTGCCCCGCCATCTACCTGATCCATGCCCACCTCCCCCGGTTGTCGGCGGATTTTGCAACAAGTCCGGGCGCTGCGACAGATGGAAATTCGTCCGCAGGCACGCGCTAGACTCGCAGATCCGATCTCCATTGCTGCCCGAACCATGAGCCATACGATCGACGACCGTGCCGCACTTATCCTGGTCGACGTACAACCGGATTTCATGCCCGGCGGCGCACTCGCCTGCCATGAGGGTGATGCAATCGTGCCGGGTATCGACCGACTGCTGCGCTCGCGCATGTTCCGCCATGTGGTGGCGACCCAGGACTGGCATCCACGCGGGCACATTTCATTCGCCAGCTCGCATCCGGGCCGTACACCATTCGAACAGATCACCTTGTACGGCCAGCCGCAGATGCTGTGGCCGGATCACTGTGTGCAGGGCACGCCAGGTGCCGAACTGCACCCAGGCATCGACTGGTCGGCGCTGGAGGCGGTGATCCGCAAGGGCGGCGATCCTGGTGTGGATTCCTACAGCGGCTTCCGCGAGAACCACGGCCCGGCGGGCCTGCGTCCCCGCACCGGCCTGGCCGGCTGGCTGCGCGAGCGCGATGTCGACGAAGTCTTCGTGTGCGGCCTGGCGCGCGACGTCTGCGTGCTGTGGACGGCACAGGACGCGCTGGAACTCGGCTTTCGCGCCAGCCTGCTGTGGGATCTCAGCCGCCCGGTGACACCGGATACGGATGCGGCGACCCGGGCCACACTGCTGGCACAGGGCATCACGATTACCGAAACGAGTGAGTTGCGGCAGCCGGACTGACGCTTCCGGTCATCCTGGCTCGGGCGCTCCGTGTGCGCGCGTCTCGGTAATCGACCACAGCTGCGGCAACCGGATCGAAAACAGCCCCGCACTGCGGGTGCGGCGATCCAGCTTCAGCAGTTCATTGTCCTTGCTGAGCAGCCAGCGGGCTCCCGACGCCAACGCCAGCTCCAGAAACTTCTGGTCATCCGGATCGCCGCAACGTGGCAGCGGGATATCGTCCTCGCACACCATCGATGCCTCGGCGGGCAACAACTGGATCAACGCGTCGAAAGCCGCGCTGACCACCGGGCGAAGCCGGTCATCGATCGGCAGTTGCGGGTAACGCAGCACCCGCAGCCACTCCTCGCGGCAATCATCGCGCGTCACCGCCTGCACTGCCCCGCTTTGCATTGCCGCCAGCAGATGCGAGCACATGGGATCGCGGAACACGAACAGATCCAGACATACATTGGTATCCAGCACGATACGCGGCAGCGGTCGATCGACGCCGGTCATCACCGCAGCACCAGGCAAGCCAGTCGCATCAAGAAAACCACTGCGCTCAGGCCTCGTTTTCGGAGGTTCCGCTTACCCGAGGCTCGCCATCCGCATCGATCCGGATGCTCAGCGAGATCGGTCGGCAGCATACCTGGCAGTCCTCGATATAGTGCTGATCGCCAGCCGATGCATCGACCAAGATCTCGATGGATTCGCCGCAATACGGGCACGAGATGTCGAGGGGTGTAAGCATGGGTGCGTTACCGGAGCGTGGGTAGCGCAGCTTGCCACAGACCGGCGGCGCCAGACGCCGGTGCGGCGCGCGCTACAATCGATCCGCACCGCCACCCAACCCGGGCGGCATCCATTTTGCGAAGACGCCAGGCAGATGCTGCACTTCCTGAATCGACCACGGATCATCGACATCGCCGGGCGACCGTTCGTCAGCCAGGGTCTGTCGCGACGGGTCTGGGACGACATCTACCATCGCGCACTGACCGTGAGCTGGCCGGTGTTCTTCGGCCTGGCAGCAGCGGCCTTCCTGCTGCTCAACACCTTCTTTGCCGGCATCTACCAGCTCGGCACGCAACCGATCGCGAACCAGTATCCGCATGGTTTCGCCGGTGCATTCTTCTTCAGCGTGGAGACCCTGGCCACGGTCGGCTACGGCGACATGCATCCGCAGACCGTCTACGCGCATATCGTGGCCACGGTGGAAATCTTCACCGGCATGGCGTGCATCGCGGTGGTCACCGGACTGATCTTTTCGCGCTTTTCGCGCCCGCGCGCAAAGATCATCTTCACCAATAATCCGATCGTGCGAATGATCGACGGCAAGCAGACCTTGATGGTCCGCGCGGCCAACACCCGGCAAAACGTGATCGCCGAAGCCTCTGCCCAGTTGCATTTGCTCCGCCTGGAAACTTCGGCGGAAGGTTTCAAGCTGCGCAAGATCTACGACCTGAAACTGGTACGCGATCGCCATCCGATCTTCATGCTGAGCTGGAGCCTGATGCATGTGATCGACGAGAGCAGCCCACTCTATGGCGAAACTCCGGAGACCCTGGAAAGTACCCAGTCGGCCTTCCTACTGAGCCTCGAAGGCATCGACGAGACCACCTCGCAATCCATGCTGGCGCGCCAGCGCTGGAGTCATCAGGACCTGCGCTGGAACCATCGTTACACCGATCTCGTCCGCGTCGATGATGTCGGCGTCAACATCATCGACTACAGCGTCTTTCACGAAGTGCTGCCGCTGAATGAGGGCGAGAATACGCCCGACTGACGCAGCGATGCGCCTGCCAGGCGATACACTGGCCTCCTTTGATTCCCGGATGACCACCGATGGCCGAGCGCGAGTTCGACAATTATCTTGCCCGCTCCGGCGCCACGCTCGAGGGTTCACGCTACACCGCTTATCTGGCAGTGACCCCGCGCAAGAGCGGCTTCCCGATGTATTTCGCGATCTGCGAGAACCGCAGCTTCCGCGACAAGACGATCGCCGAGACCGCCGCCGCCAAGGCGCTGACCGACATGCTGGGGCTGGAAGACGACGGCACGCCGATCTTCCCGGACGACTACACCGGTTTCGATGACGACAAACCGGCCACCGCGCCTGAATGATCGTCAGCCCGGCATGCGCCGGACCGTGTCACCTCACAGCGTCAGCAGCACCTTGCCGATCGCTTCGCGGCTTTCCAGATACGCGTGCGCCTTCGCGCCATCGCTAAGCGCAAAGCGCGCGGCGATGTTCGGCTGCAGCTGACCAGCGCGGATCTGCGTGAACAACGCCGCCGCCCGTTCGCGCCTGATCGACGCACTGGTCAGCACGTTCCACAGGTCGCCACCAGTCAGCGTCAGCGAGCGATCCATCAGCAGGCGCGGGTCGACCGGATCGGGGTCACCCGCCGCCATCCCGTAGAACACCACGGTACCGCCGATGCGTGCCGCGGCCAGGCTGTCGCCCAGCGTGCGCCCGACCGAGTCGTAGACCACGTCGGCGCCACGACCTGCACTCAATTGCTTCGTCTGCGCCAGCAGCTCGTCGTAATCGCATGCGGCATCCGCGCCAGCCGCCAGCACCGCCGCGCGTTTGATGGCGCTGGACGTCACGCCGAGCACGCTTGCACCCATCGCCTTCAGCATCTGCACCAGCAGTTGACCCACCCCGCCGGCCGCCGCATGCACCACCGCCACATCGCCGCGGCGCACCTTGTAACTGTCGGTCACCAGATACTGCGCGGTCAGCCCCTGCAGCAGAGTTGCTGCCGCGGTATCGAACGTGATGTCGTCCGGCAATGGAATCAGCTTGTCCAGATCCACCGCCACCAGCTCGGCGTTCGCATGCGGCATGTCGGCAAAGCCGACCCGCGTACCGACTGGAAACAGCGTATCGCCCGTCGCCGCTTTCTCGATCACACCTGCGCCCTCGTAACCGAGGGTCCACGGCGCGGTGCCGCTCAGGTGGTAGTTGCCGTTACGACGATAGATGTCCGCGAAATTCAACCCGACGCTGCGCATACGCACCAGCGCCTGACCAGGTGCTGGGATCGGATCGGGCTGCTCGCCCCAATGCAGCACTTCGGGGCCACCGAACTTTTCAAATAGCAAGGCGTGCATCGCGTGGCGCTCCGAATCGATAGAAATGAGTGACGGCAACCCTGCTCACGCGCAGCACGCGATTCAAGCCGCCCATTCGCGCAACTGTGTCACCGCCGCCGGAATCGCCGATGGCGCATTCACCGTGATCACATGAGGATTGTCGTCACCGAGATTGTGCTCCAGCTCGTGCGCCCAGGTTACGTGATACGGCAGATGGATGCCCCAGCCGCCGAGCTTCACCACCGGCTCGATATCCGAGCGCAGCGAATTGCCGACCATCGCGAACTGCGCCGGCTGCAGCTTGAACTCGGCCAGCACGCGCCGGTAGGTATCGGCGTTCTTCTCCGACACGATCTCGATGCGCCGGAATAACTCGGCCAGGCCTGACTGCGCGACCTTCTTTTCCTGATGGAACAGGTCACCTTTCGTGATCAACACCACGGCGTGATGCTGCGCCACTGCCTCGACCGCCTCGCGGATACCGGGCAGCAGTTCCACCGGATGCTGCAGCACGTCCTTGCCCAGCTCGATCAGCCGATGGATATCGGCCGCTGTGATGCGCCCGGCAGTGACCGTGATCGCGGTCTCCACCATCGACAGTGCCATGCCCTTCGCGCCATAGCCGAACAGTTTGAGATTGCGCTGCTCGGTCGCCAGCATGGTGTCGTGCACCTGCTGATCGCCCAGGTCCACATAGCGCCCGACGATCGTGGCGAACTCCTCGTTCGCCTGCCGGTAGTAGCCCTCGCTGTGCCACAGCGTGTCATCGCCGTCGAAGCCGATCAGTTGCAGCATGCCGTCAACCTTTCATCCTGGGAGGGGTCTGTACCCGAACAGATACCGAAAGTCGGCCTATGATAAACGCCCGGCTCGCCCCGTTATTCATGGGCAGGCTTTGCGGATCCCGACGGAGACTTTCGATGACCACGCATTGCACCCATCTCGAAGGCATTCAGGAGGTCACGCCCAGCGCGCGCGGTTGCGAGGAATGTCTGCAATCCGGCGATGTCTGGCTGCACCTGCGCATCTGCCGCACCTGCGGGCATGTTGGCTGCTGCGACGATTCGCCGAACCGGCACGCCACCAAACATTTTCACAGCACAAGGCACCCGATCATCGAAGGTTACGATCCGCCGGAAGGATGGGGCTGGTGCTACGTGGATGAAGTGATGTTCGACCTGCGTGACCGCATGACGCCCCAGCTTGGCCCGATCCCGCGCTACTACTGAGCGGTGGAGTGAGGCTCAGCTCACTTCGCTGCCCAGCCGCAGGTTGATGCCCAGCGCCGTAGCCAGCTCACGCAGCGGCTCGCCGTCGCGGGTCAGCGTCATCCAGCCGGCATAGGTATCGCCGTCGGTTTCCCACGCCCACAGCGTGTAGCCAAACTCGGCCAGGCGGTCATACGCGATCGAAAACAGTTCCGCTGCGTCCAGGTCGTCGAAGAACTCGTCGTCGTCCGGATCGCCGTTCCAGTCCACCGACAGATTCCAGCGCGAGGACAGTTCGTTGATCGCCTGTACCAGCGAGCGCAGGTCATGCGTGCCCACGATGAAGCCGGAGCGCCAGTCGATCACCCGGCCGATGACTTCGATCGGTTCGACCGCGTCGGCATCGATGTCGGCCACCGCCTCGCGGTAGTCGTTGAACTGCAGCAGCGCGGTTTCCTCGTCGCCGGGGTTGATCAGCAGCAGCAGCTGCCAGACCTTCGCCTCGACCGAGTCCTCATCGACATCGTCGAATTCGCGCTCGGCATCATAATCGTCGTCGGATGAATTCATGGGTAGATCACTACGGGCAGGAGCCGCATGGTGACGCCTCCGCCGTCGTGGGGGAAGCGCCAGTCATCACGCGCCCACCCGGCGGCGCACCGCGTCCATGTCGCGCACCGGACGGATCTCGATCGCGCCGGTGCGCGACCAGGGGAACTCCGAGGCGATCCGCACCGCCTCGTCCATGCTGTCGGCTTCGATCAGGTTGAAGCCGCCCAGATATTCCTTGGTCTCGGCAAACGGCCCGTCGACCACGCTGACGCGGTCGTTGCGCACACGTAGCGTCCGGGCCGTGGCCGGCGCCTCCAGCTGCTGCGAGTCGTGCAGATGGCCTTGCGCCTGCAATTCGTCCGCGTGCATGAAGCAGCCGTGCATCATCGTGTCGAACTCGCCGTCCGGCAGCGCGTCCAGCAAGGTGTCGTCGCAATAGATCATCACCAGGTATTTCATGGCGTCCTCGACAGGGAAAGGTTCATCGAACCATGGGAAGGCGTGGGTGAAGATGGATAATGCCGCAATCTCCAGGCTGATGATCGCCATGCACGATACTCCCACCTCGTTCTCCTGCCAGCCGATCGCGTTCGTGCGCTCGCCGTATGCCCGACGCATCGACGCGCCGCACCAGCCCTCCGTGGTGGAAGGCACCGAGACCGGCGCGGTGGCCGAGGCGATCATCGAGTTCGTGGCGGATTTCCCGACCGCGGCGTTTCGCGACCTGGCCGGCTTCGAGCGCATTTGGCTGGTGTTCGTGTTCCACCGCAGCGAAGGCTGGAAGGCCGAGGTACGGCCCCCGCGCGGGGGCGGCAAGCGCAGCGTGCTGGCCACCCGCTCGCCACACCGACCGAACGCGATCGGCCTGTCCGCGGTCGAGCTGGTTGCCGTCGAGGAGCATTCATTACGCGTGCGCGGCATGGACCTGCTCGACGGCACGCCGATCCTCGACATCAAGCCGTACGTGCCTTACGCCGATGCCTTTCCGGATTCACGCGCTGGCTGGATCGACGAGATCGACGCGACGCAAGGGCGGCATTCCGCGCCAGGGCCGCGCCGACCACGCTCCGCGCCAAAAGCCGAGTGAGCTATGCCACGCAGGGCGGCTGGCTATCGCTTCACAGCCGACCAAGCAGGAACAGCACCAGCAGGATCACCAGGATCAGGCCGATGCCGCCGCTCGGCCCGTAACCCCATGAGCGCGAATGCTGCCAGGTCGGCAGGCCGCCGACGAGCGCGAGGATAAGGACGACAATCAGAATGGTGATCAACATGGACACGTTCTCCGTTGGATGTTGTGCCGCAGTGGCAAACATGGGATGCATCGTGCCTGCTGGACTCTCTAGGCCGTGTGATGAACGGAAGCCGACATCCGCGTAACGCGATCCCAGTCTGTGAGACCGACGACCGTTAACTTGGCTCAGGCCAGTCGGAACCCCTCCGACGACGGCGCCCGATGCACTGGCAGTGGTCGGTTCAAACCCTTTGCCGCGTCAGGTGCATGCCCGACGCGGCTTTTTTGTGCACGTTGGCCGAACGCCATCATCAAGCCCTGTTCACACCCCAGGTTGTTGAATCGGCAGCTGGAGGAGGTCTGACCATGAGAATCTGCCTGTTGCTGCTGCCGCTCGTCCTCGCTGCCTGCATGGCCGTACCGGAGTCGACCACGCGCGCAGCCACGCCACCGGCGCACAGCACGAGTGAGTCGTTATCGCCCGACACCCTCGCCCGCTATCACTGGCAACTGCATGACGCGGTCGACAACAGTGGCAAGCGCCTCGACGCGCTGTTCGGCCTGCCTGACAAGCCGTTGCAACTCGATTTCGCCGCTGGCCGTATCCACGTGAGCAACGCCTGCAACGGCATCGGCGGCAGCTACCTCATCGTCGAGGGTCGTCTCGATGTCGCGCCGATGATGCATACCATGATGGCCTGCCACGACCAGACGCTGATGCAGCGCGAGCACACCATCACGGCGATGCTGAGCAGCAAACCGACCCTGATCCTGTCGATGACAGGCAGCACGCCGACGCTCACGCTGACGGCCGACGATGGCCAGACGCTGACGTTCGCGGGGAGCACCACCCAGGGGCCGTAAGCCCCCTTTTTACTGTGGTCGCGGGCTATTTGTTGGGACGATGGCCATAACTGAGCACCCGCGTGATCTGCCACTTGTCGCCCTGCCGGCGCCATACGATGACGAAGTCGGCTATGCCGTCACAGTCGCCCGTATCGAACTGGCAGAAGCGGTGCACGCCCTGCTCGATGGCGCCGAAATCCTTGATCGGGTAGACCTTCAGGCTGCCCGGAACCAGTTCGCGACGGAAATGGCCGCACACGTTCTTCGCCGTGTTGGCGATCATCGCATCGCGTGTCCAGGTCACCCCGCCTTTGTCATGGTAGAACTCGACATCAGGCGCGAAATAGCTGGCATGCAGCTGCAGTTGCTCCGGTGAACTGCAGTGATTGAAGGCGTCGAATACAGCTGTGTCGAGCGCCGATATCCTGTCGAACAGGGGATCTGCAGGCGCAGGTGTGGGCGGGAGCGGCTGTGTACTCGCTGCAATAGCCGCGGAGAATCCCGGCAACATGAGCAGGGAAAGCACAAGCATCGAAGCGACCCTCTTGTTCATATCCTTCATTTCCATCTCCAGAATGGGCGACGTGATCCACGTTCAATCAATTGTCAACGTGCAGCCGCCGGCGCAATCGATTCCTCCACCTTGATATCCGCATCGTCGAGATGCTCGGCCTTCCAGATCATGGCGCGGTGGATGCGGTTCCAGCCACTCGGGTGATCGTAGAACACGTACTCCTCGACCGGACCCGGCTGCATCTTGCGGTATTCGGAAAGCTGCACCGCCGCCCGCGCAAAGCCGTCCGGCTGGCGCGCGGCATTCAGGCCGAACGCATCGGCCTCAGCCTCCATGGTGCGGGTGATCGTATTGTTCACTGGTGTCATGAAGAACATGAAGAGTGTGAACAGTGCCATCAACAGAGGAAGCCCGGCGACATCATCAACACCACGAATGCCCCAGCGCGTACCCCAGCGACGCTCGGCCCAGGCGAAGCCCCAGCGCATGAAGGCAAAGCCGAGCACGATGATGATGCCGATGAACACGATGCCCTTGTAGACATGGTTCATCACGTAGTGGCCCATCTCGTGGCCCAGCACACCCTTGATCTCGGCCGGCGTGCTGCGGTTGAGCAGGTTGTCGTTGAGGCTGATGCGGGTGGTACCGAACATGCCGCTGACATTGGCGCTGATGCGCTTGCTCTGTCGCGAGGCATCGAACCAGTACACGTCGGTGGCCGGAATGCCGTTGGCACGCGCCATCGACAGGATCTGCGCCTTCAGCGGGCTGTCCGGCAGCGACTTGTAGGTGTTGAACAGCGGCGAGATGTACACCGGCGCGATGGTGGCGAAGAACATGGCGAACACGATCGCTACCCCCGCACCCCACACCCACCAGGTACGCGTGGCCTTGCGGATCACCGCGTAGATGATCACCAGCACCGCGGTGCCCAGGATAAGCGCGATGATCAGCGACGTGCCCTGCTCCCCCAGCCATTGCCAGAAGTTCTGGTTGGACAGGCCGTACTGATGTTCGCGCACGAAGTCCTCGTAAATCGTCCACGGCAGCGTCAGCAGCGTCGTCAGCAGGATGTATTGCACCGCGTAGATCGCGGTCTGCAGCCAGCGAAAGCGCGTGACGCGTTCGGCAAAGTCGCGCATGCGCGCCGACAACCGCGTGCCGAGCAGCAGCCACGCCACACCCAGCGCCACCAGCAGATCCCACAGGATCAGCCAGTAGCCGCCCTCGAAGTACGCATCGGACTTCGCCCGCGCCTGCGGCGACAGTTCCGCCATATAGGCGTTGGTGGCGGCATCCACATTGAAGGACGCCGCACTGGCCGCCGTGGCTGTTGCGCTGACACTCGGCGTTGCATCAGCCGCCGGCGCCGCCCACACCCGCGTCGCAGCCAGCGTCATGACCGCCATCAGCAGGATGGCAAGAACGTATTTCATGGACGACTCCCCTCGTCTGAAGAGCGTCCAACGTAGCCGAACCCCTGCGTGTCCACCACCTGACTACTGGCACCCCTGCTGTCCCATGGCAGCCGGGAATCGGTCGGATACCCGGAACCCGCTTGTGAGGAGCCGGCGTGATTCGCCCAGGCCTGATTCAGCTGAATCCTAGGTCATCGCCGGCGCAGCCGTCATAATGCCGGGTTGCCATACAGCGACAGCGTGACCCATGCACATCGGTATCGACTTTGGCACCAGCTATTCGGCCGCCGCCGCCATCATCGGCGGCGAGCTGAGCCTGGTGCGCTTCGGCGAAGCCGAACAGTTCCGCACGGCGGTGTTTTTCCCCGAACGGGTGCCGGATCCCAACGACTTCGCACTGACTCCCGCACTGGAAGCGCAACTGGAAGCACACCTTCGCCTCGCGCGGACCCAGCAGCGCCAGCTCGCGACGGCCGCCACGGCACGCGGACAGGCGCCGGTGTCACGCAGCGAAGACGAACTGCGCCGCGAAGCACTGCGCGTAGTGCGCCGGCAGTGGATGGAGGAACAGACCCGCGCCGCCACCGCCTCGGTGGCCAGCTTCCAGCATGCCCTGTTCGGCGAGGAAGCGGTGGAAGGCTATCTGGAAAGCGGTGGTGGCAATCTGATCGAATCGCCCAAGTCGATGTTCGGCTATCGACTCGACCCGCAGGTGCGCAAGGTGATCGTGCATATCGCGACGCATATCCTCGAGCACATCCGCCTCATCGCCAGCCGCCAGTTCGGCGCACCGGTGCGCGGTGCGGTGATTGGGCGACCCGTTGAATTCCGCAGCTCGATGGGTGCGCAAGGATCGTTGCAGGCAATCGAGATCCTGCGCGAAGCCGCGGCGGCGGCCGGCTTCGACCACGTGACATTTCTGGAAGAACCGGCCGCCGCCGCGATGCACTATCACCAGAGTCTGCAGCAACGGCAGCACGCACTGATCGTCGACATCGGTGGCGGCACCACCGACGTGGCACATGCCCAGCTCGGCGGCGGCGAAGCACCGCATATCGCGCGTAGCTGGGGTCTGCCCAAGGGCGGCACCGACCTCGACGTGAGCGTCAGTCTGCACAGCTTCATGCCCCAGCTCGGCAAGGATCAGATCAGCATGCCCGCGCACCGCTACGTGGATGCGGCCAGTGTGCACAACCTGCCGAAGCAGCGCGAGTTCAGTCAACAGAACTACCGCCTCATTGACGAACCCTACGGCTCGCGCTTGCGCTCGCTGCAGGCACCGGGCGCCACCACCCGCCTGAACCAGGCGGCCGAACGCAGCAAGATCACCCTGAGCACGTCGCCACGCCATCGCGCCGAGCTGGACTTCATCGAGCATGGGCTCGCGGTTGAACTCGACAGCGTGGATTTCCACGCCGCCATTGCATCGTTCCTCGGCCAGATGGAACGCACCCTGGCGACCGTGCGCAATGACCTCGACCAACTCCCCGCCAGCGTCTTCCTCACCGGCGGCACCTCGCGCTCACCGCAGGTCAAGGCGCGCGTGCAGGCCTGCTTCCCGGAAATCCCGCTGGTGCAGGGCGATCCTTCGCTGGGCGTAGTCTCGGGGCTGGCCGTGGCGGCGAGCGAGGCCGATCGCTGAGGTAACTTTCTCCACGCCATGGCGAAGAACAAGCATATCGACACGCAGCTTTGACTCGCGCTGCCTGATGTATCGACTGGAGAACTGCCGCCATGACGAACCGTCCACTCTTGAAACTGCTGCTCGGCGCAGTGTCGCTGCTTGCCTGCTGCGAGATCGGCTACGCGCAGGACCTGCCCGCGCCGGCGCACCTCGTGGTGGTCGAGCTTTTCCAGAGCCAGGGCTGCTCTTCGTGCCCGCCGGCCGAGGCCAACCTCAATGCGATCGCGGGACAGCCCGGCATCCTCGCCTTGTCCTATGGCGTCACCTACTGGGATAGCCTTGGATGGAAGGATACGTTCGCCACTGAGGCATACACGGACAGGCAATGGGCGTATGCGAAATATCACAAGCGCAACAACGTATGGACGCCACAGGTCTATGTGAATGGTCACGCGGATCTGGTCGGCTCCGACCGTGTGCAGCTCGACCAGACCATCGAGCATGCGACCTCGCAGGGGCCGCAACTGTCGTGGCAGAAGGGCCAACTGGTGGTCGGTGCAGGCCAGCCTGCCGCCACCTGTGACGTATGGCTGGTGCGTTACGACCCACGCACCCTCAACGTGGCCATTAGTGGCGGCGAGAACGGCGGCCGCACCTTGCCGCATCGCAATGTGGTGCGTGAACTGGTGCATCTGGGCATGTGGGATGGAAGACCGCGTACGTTCGCCGTGCCGCCGACATCGCTGGCTGGCCTCTCGACCGCGGCGCTGGTTCAGATCGAAGCCGGCGGCGATATTCTCAGCGCGTCCAAGGATGCCGCTTTGCGCTGACGAACGACGAGCCGCGGAACGATCGCCGCCACTATCGCGGAGATCCGCCTATTTTGCCCCGTACGCAACGCCAGCCGGCATCCAGTTACTCTGGACCGTGCTGAGTCAGATCATCATGAAATCAAGGGGCCAACTTTTAAGAAACCTCGAGAAAAGGGCGGCATTGCTGCCGCCCTTGATCTACACGTCAGTAGCCAGCAAGCGCGATGTTCCCGCTCACGGCTGTATCGTTGTGCTTATTCGATCAACGTCGATTCCTGCACGCCAGCCTGTCCCTTTTTCTCATCGACCACATGCAACGCCGAACCGGCGGCGAACATACCCATCTTTACTTCCTGCCACACGTAGTACATCTGCCCAGCCATCATATCGATGGTCACCGACGAGTCTTTTTCGGTCTTCGACGTGATGGTGTGGGACCCTGGCGAAAGCTGTTTCACGACATACGTCTTGGATGCGGTATCGCCTACCGACATATTGTCGATCAGCAACGGCATCTTGATCGCCGAGCCGAAGACTTCATTGCGGTAGATGTAGACCGTTGCCTTGTCCGTAGCTGGAGTGAACTGCTTGGCCTGTGCATCAGCACTCTTGCTGGCCATGGGAACGCTTGCGCAGCCCGACATGACCAGGACGCCCGCCAGCAACGTTGCTGCCAATAGTTTTCTAAACATGTTTCCCCCTGTTGAGTATCGATTCCCTTACCCCGCACCCTTTCACTCACAGTCGTGCGGAAGGCATGCGGCGTACGCATAGCGTCCATGCGATGGAGATCCCAGCGGGGTGTGACTGCCGTCCCCAGCCCCGGGCGGCGTTGCGATATTTGCATGACTCATCGCAAAAAAGCGACGCTTCGCGAAGCGAAATTTCTTGCGAAGTCAGAGCGACTCAGATGGCCTCCGGCAACGGATCTGACCCGCTTATCCGAACCGGCTATCTTTGCCGTTGCGGAACTCCTGTCAGGACAGTCGCTCGATGAACATCGATTTTCACTACGGCGTGATCTACCTGCTAGGCCGGCTCGCCGGGCTCGAAAAACCGGACGCAGAGACAGTGGCGCATGCCGGCCAGTATGTGGATGACTCGACAGTCTCCGGCATGCTCGAGTTCGAAGGTGGTGAAAGCTACGAGCGCTTTGCCAGCGCGCACAAGATGTTCGATTACATGAACATCAACAACACCAGTGACAAGCGCATCTGGGCGCCGTTCCACTTCCTGCCCGCCGGCGAAGGCAGCACGCTGGAGGACAAATCCATCTGCAAACCCGACAGCACGATCGCGCGGGAAATGGTAGCCCACGCCATCGACAACCGTGGCGCGGAGAACGCGCTGCATCGGCTGGGCATCACCCTGCATGTCTACATCGACACCTGGGCGCATCAGAACTTCTCCGGCACGATCAGCGATCACAATGTGGTCAAGTCACTGACCAGCGATGACTACACACCGGAAACATGGGCAGGCAAACTGAAGCAGTTCCTGGACGGCGTGGTGCATACGGCCCAAACGGGCTTCCTCGACCATGTGGTGAAGCTCGGTCACGGCGCCGCGTTGCACTTCCCTGACCAGCCCTGGGCGAAGTGGGAATACGAAAATGGGCACGGTCTCAAGTTCAAGCGCGACAACCTGCTTATCTTCATGGACGCGGCCGACATGGCGTACCGCGCCATCAAGGGCTTCCGCAGCGGCAACAACGCATACACCACGGAAGCTGGATTGCCAGCGGATGCCAAGGCCGCACTGGCGGCGCTGCTCGAATCCAACCGCAGCGACGACCCCATCGAGCGATTGCATGTGCTGACGACGGCCTTTGCCAACGGCAGCGTCCCCGGCTTCTCGGAAGACATTCCTGCCTACGTCGCCAAGGGTACAGGCTCATGGAAGGACGCCGCTACTGGCATCATCGATGCAGACGCCGACGGCGAAAAAAAGCCTCTATGGTCCGAGCGCTTCGAGCAGTCCGACTACCGGAAATTCCACGACGCCATCAAGGAGCATCGGTTCGTGGTGACCCAGCTCATCCTGCCGAAGCACGGGGTCAGACTGGCCTGACGAAGTGCAAGCTTGCCCCTGCTTTGAAATACCAGAAAGCAAAAGGGCCAGCCCCTGACAGGTAGCTGGCCCGGATGGATCGATCAGAGAGTCATGCTTGCGGAGCAGCGTCGGCGTCCGGGGCGGCCTCGTTCGAATCACCCTCGTCTTCCTTCTTTCCGACCAGCGACTCGAGCGCACCCGCTCCCTTGAAACCAGCAAAGGCGGCCACGCCTTTCGTCAGCAGACCTGCATTCGGATCGAGCTTTTCTGCGCCTTCGACAGCGACCACTGCACCTGCAATTTCACCTGCGACATCCAGAATTCCCATGACGTTCTCCGTGCGGGTTGTGAGGGAATGAGCATCGTATCGCTACCGATAATGCCAGATGAATATTGCAGCAAACACCTACGCCAAATATCCAAAGCGAGTCGCCTGAAGTTGCTTGTCCAAGGTAGCCTCTCCATCGGCCCTCGCCCGCCACTTTCGCTGCTACGCAGCGCTACCGGGATACCGCGTAACCGCAAGAAAGTGCGGAGCCAGCCTGTTTGGCCGCAACCCTGAATCCGACGTCACGTAGCCTGCGTCCAGGTCGCCTCGATGTCGAGCTTGATCGCATCATCGACGCTGGCAGTGTCCACACCGAGCATGTCATGCACGCAACCATGCCGCATGCCTGCGTAATCACCGTTATGGCGGAAGGTCGCTGACCATTGCACGCGACCGGCACTCGCCGGGTGGTAATCCGCTTCGTAAGTGCATCCATTGCTGGTCTTGCCGGAGACAGTGGCCATGACTGAAACCTCTTGGCGTGATCGCCCAGGCAGCATAGGCCTTTGCTGAGGCAATAGCGCCTGCCTGCAAAGCTGCACTCCAAGTCATGGTTTCCAGCGGCCGAGCCCGTCGTCCTCGAGCAACATCAATCGTTGCCGCGTGCGCAGCTCGCGCCATCGGTGGGCAGCGTGCAGCTTGCCGGCGCGACCAGAACAATGGCAGCCACCTTGCTCGTGCTGGCCAGCTGCACCGGGGTCGGCGTGGTTTTCAGCATGGCGCCCATGACCAGTGCGCAAACGCCGAAGCAGGCAACGAACAGTGCGGCCAGGATCTGTGATTCGAATTTCATGACGTGTCTCCGTGATTGGCAAGGTGCCCTGTGCTGTAACTAGAGCAATCGCCGTGCCAATCCATTTGTACGTCATAAGTCATTGATGTTTCGAAGAAGATTGAAGTGCCAACCTTCTCGCTGGATTGTCCGCGGACAGCCGGCAACGCAGGGTCGGACAACCGGACAGCAGATGCAGCGCGTGCCGCGAAGATACCGTCAGCCGAAGTCGAGCTTTCCCAGCGGCGTGTTGCCTGCAGCGACATCGAGCGCCTGCAGCGAGACCGTCTTTCTGCCGCCGTCGAGCTGCTGGCGGCCGACCTCACGAAACCCCAACCTTGCGTGGAATCTTTCGGACGCCGGGTTGGGCGGCTCGATATCGAACTCGCAGGTGATCAACGGCACACCATCCCGCAACGCCAGCGCATATACCTCGCGATAGAGCCGCGTCCCGGCGCCTCGCGCCTGCGTGCCGCCGGCAACCACGATGCGATCCACATACAGGAAGCGCGCATGGTGCTGCATAAACCATCGATAGTTCGGGCTGTCGTAGTCCGCCCCTTCGCGGAACACAAGCAGGAACGCCTCGATCCGGCCGGCCCGCTCGATCACGCGGTGCAGCGCTGCCTGCGCATGCAGGTGCGCCAGACGTGCGTCGTCGAGCGGACTGAGCACGCTCACGAAGGCCTCGTTGAGAGCGAGGATCGCGGGAAAATCAGCGGATGTAACATCTCGAAGCATCAGGCGAGTTTTCTGGAATCAAGGGAGAAAACAGTGTGGAGAAAGTTCGGAGAACGTGCACCCAGACACCTGATTTCCCGAACGCCTGCATCTACATACTTTTGCATCTAGCGACGGCGAAGCCGAATGGCAATGTCATACGCAGCATTGATCTGCTTCGATCGTGTCTCGGCAAGCTGGCGGATCTCTTCGCCGAGATTGGCCACTTTATCGGGATGGTATTGGCTGATCTGTACCCGATAGGCGTGATCGATTTCCTCCAGGCTTGCGGACTCACTGACACCCAGCGTCTGATACCAGGCGATTGGTGCCACAGGTGCAGGTGGCGCGCTACTCCATGCCGACTCGTACGAACGTCCATGCGGATCGTTCGCAGCGGCGCCATTGTTGGGCGAGCCTGGCGGCTGCCTGCTCTTGTCGCCGTCACCCGGCGAGAGCATATGGCTGACGAGGCGGTAGCCGAATAGCAAACCCGCCACGATGACAACGATCTGTGTAAGGGTCACGGGATGCCGTCCTCGAAATTTTTAAGGTAGGCGCGCAGCGCATGGCTGGCGCCGCTGTTCGGCTCCTGAAAATCCAGACTGGCCTGAATTCTTCCACGCAGTATTTCGCACAGCACGGCTTTTTCCGCAGCGGATAGAGTTGACGACGCGAACGCATACAGACCGGAGGAATGGACCTGCCGCAAACTGATCTTCCTGACCATATTGATCGCGAAGGGTGCGCAAAGCAGCACGTCGAGGCTCAACGCAGCGATCGCTCTACCCGACAGGTTCAATGCCTTGCGCCGCACCCAGACCTGTCCAAGCATCGCAATAATGGTCAGATAGGTCAGCACCAGCCAGCCCAGCAGCAACGCGTCCGTGCCGAAGCACAGTACGCCGGGAAGGCCGACAAAAAAAAGGCCGGACAGCATCCATGCCCATGGTGCAATCGATGACAGCGCCAGCTTGATGCGCCGCCAGCGTATGCGGTGTGCACTCCCGTCAAGCGGCTCGTCCACCGACCAGCTCAAGCGAACCAGTGGGCGGTGCGGGCACAGCGGATTCGGCAGATACGGGTGCCTGCCGCGAAACTCCATCGCCGCGCCGCCAGAGACGAGGCAACCGCTGCGCCTCGTCTCCAGCACGATCTCGTTGTGGAACAGCAGCAAGGCGGAGTCGTACAGATACAGCGCCACGATGCCCGCCATCAGCCACCAGTGATCGTGAAGCGTCATCAGCCCGTTTTTTTCTTGAATAACGACTTGAACCGGGTGCTCAACGCGACGAAGCCTGCCAGCAGGAATTTCCAGGCCGCCACCAGAAAGCCTCCGATCACGGTGAACAGACCTTTTTTCGCAGCCACCGCGACGGCGCCACCGGTGATCAAGGCCGCCAAGCCGTAAGCTGCCACGTGATCACCCGGCTGATACTCGGCATAGGTTTCACCCGGTGCAAACTGGAAGCCAGTTACCCGACTCTTGAAATCGTCGATGGCTGCGGCGATCTTGTCGGGCGCAGTCACCACCACCGCATCCATCACACCGCGGCGACCCAGCAGCCGGGCGTTGTAATTCACTACCTTCCGATGCGTGCCTTCGTCCTGACCAAGGATTGACCAGGTCAGCGACTTGAGCTGGGTGTCGTATTCGGGCTTGGCACTCCAGCCAAGAATGCTCATCTCATCCCAGCCACGCGCGCGCCGCTCCTTGTTGGCCTCGGCGGTGCCATTGCGGATGTTCTCGAGAATGGCATCGGCGTCGATCTTTTCATCATCCTTGACGTAGCCAACATCCTCGTACGAGAAATAGGCCACCCATCCTTGACACGCCAGCGTGTACTGATCCTTGTCGCTGGGCGGATTGTGCGCGAGCTCATTGAATGCCTTGGTACCGCTGGCATCCAGAAATGCATAACCCTCGGGTACTTTCAACGATGCATGGCTGCCCAACTGCACGGTGACCGGACCCTTCTGCCAAGGTAGTTGCGCATACGCACCGCTTTGCGCCACGGCTGTCATTGCCGTGCACGCCAAGGCCAGCGCCATAAGCACTGAAAACAATCGCTTCATCCCTTTTCCCCTGTTCCTTAGTTTATGTCTCAACGTGCTCGGCACGCCGCGTTTGTCCATAAGCTACATATCAAGCCAAACCATACAACTCAACAAACTTTCAAAAACTATAGCTGGTATCTGCGGCAACGCGATAATGTGCCCTTACCCGATTATCTGACGCTGATGCGTGACTCAAGCTGCCAATTGCCACGAACCTTGCGATATCGGATTTCGACCTACCTCTTGCCTCGACCCAGGAAAGGGTTGTGTCGTGCGCAGCTTGTCAGGCTAGATGATCCAGCCGAAGCACATAGCGTTCTTCGCCGTAAAACGTACCGTCGACTTGCAGCGCATCCGGCTCCACGCCATAGCTTGCGAAGCCGATCGACTGGTACAGCGCCCTGGCCTCGGCGTTGGTGGCGTTGACGCCAAGCTTGATCTGGCGAACACCAGCGATGGATCGGGCGTGGGCCACGGCACCCTCCAGCAATGCGCTTCCGAATCCACGACGACGGAATGTTGGGGCAACATACATGCCGGCCAGCTCAGCGCAATGACGCACCTTCTCTCGCTGCGGGTGGATAACGGCTACGAACCCGACCAACTCATCCCCCTCGAAGATGCCCAAGGTACAGATGGATCCATCGGCAGCCGGTGTGATTCGTGTAGCCACTTCATCGATGGTTCGGCCAGCCTCGTCAGCATGGCTTGCACTGAAAGCCGTCGGACTTTCCTGCAGCGCCAGGAGCCGGAGCCTTTGGTAAGCCCGCGCATCGGTGGGGTCGAGTGGCCTGACTTTCATGGGATCGACATCCGGTTGGCTTATTGTTCCAAGGTGATAACGGGTATTGATCCAGCTATCTTCCATCATCGCCATCACGCATGCTTCAGCCGGATACTCCAGCAATACCACGCGGATCCCACGGCCCTCAACTTCCCGGCGGCTTTTCGATAACGAGTTCTGCCCCGGTTATCGTCCCGCCACCTGCATCCTCCGTCATCCCATCGAACGTATCTCCTGCATGAGCATCGACACGACAGGCCACTCCCCCGGCGCCGCCCTCGCCTCGCTGCGCGCCGGGATCAAGCTCGCGGCGATGCTGCTGGCGAGCGTGGTGCTCATGCCGTTGCAGTGGGTGCTGATGCGCTTCACCCGCGGGCGGACGGCTTTCGTGCTGCCGCGTTGGTGGTTCGGCTGCCTGCGCCGGGCACTCGGGATTCGCGCCGAGGTCGTCGGCACACCACGCGATGGCGGCGGCACGGTCTTCGTCGGCAACCATATCTCACACTACGACATCGTGCTGCTGGGCAGCCTGCTGCGCGCACGCTTCATCGCCAAGGACGATATGGAGCGCTGGCCCGGCATGCGCTTCGTCGGTGAGCTTGGGCAGACGCTGTTCATCAGTCGCCGCCGGCGCGACGCGGCCAATGTAGCGGCGAACCTTGCCGCGCAAATGCGCCCAGACCATGACCTGGTGTTGTTCGCGGAAGGCACCACATCCTCCGGTGAGCGGGTGGCACCGTTCAAGTCGAGCCTGTTCTCGCTGTTCCTGGGTCCGCAGGCAGCGGGACAGACGTGGACGCTGCAGCCGTTTACCCTGGACATCCGCTCCGTCGATGGACGCGCGCTGTCGATGGGCGGCGACCGCGACGGCTACGCGTTCCACAGCGACATGGAAGCCGGTGCACACGTCAAACAATTCCTGCGTCGGTCCGGCGCGGTGGTGCGGGTGGTGTTCCATCCACCGATCGCGATCCCGCCCGACGTCGATCGCAAGGTGCTGGCGGCGCAGGTGCATGACATCGTGGCGTCGGGGCTGGATTCCCGCCATGCAACGCGAATTGCTCCCGAGGGCGCGCACGCGTAACCCGAAGGCCACGGCCATCCCCGCATCAAGAGCACCTAAGCACAATCAACTTTGCAGAAAAGTGCACACCGCCTTCTGCTCCCCTTTTTCGGTCAGCAAAAATGACAATGGCGCCGCATGATAGCGGCGCCATTGCTTTTCAGAACTAACGATGTGGCTTGATTGGAACCGCTCAGTTCCCAGTCGTGCCCTGTGCTGCTTTCTTGAATCGAATCTGCATTCTTGATGCGGAAATCTCGCTGCTGCCATTGGCCCCAAGGTTTGCAGTGGAAATCGCGTTCATCGTATCGACCACATTTTCGTTTCCGCCACCATCTTCAACAGAGCCACCATTGGGGCCAAAAGCGTAGAAACCGCTGAACCCGCCGGTGCCACCGCCAAAGTTCACTGTCACGTAACCATATTTATTGGCCGTAATGGCCGACACATTCATCGGTGGTGAGAATCCGCCAACTGACACGTAGGACAAAGCGGCCTTTTGAACCTCGACAGCGGACTGGCTGAGGCTGGTTCCGATGAAGAGGTAGCCGGCATTGGCGGCCATGTAGGTCGTTACATTCGCTCCGCCAGTAAGCGGAAGGGCGATCGTATTGGTCAGAGTTACTGTCGTTGTGTCAAACGAAGATGTTACGACGTCGGTCTTCTGGTAGACATAAAGCGTCACACCTGTCCCACTGCCCGCTGCGTCATCCACTACATAGATGTTGCGTGTGACTGTATTGTTGTTGACCACCTCATTGCCTTCGATGATGGCACCGGCGTGACCAAAGGGCCCCATGTTTCCGGCGTCATAGCAGCCTCCGCTTTCACTCGTGCTACCGCAGACCACCCAGAATATGGATGTCGAATTGCCAAAGGAATACGTGGTGTAAAGGTTTATGTCGGGTGGTGGTCGAGGTAGCACCGGGAGGGGAAGGATTCCAATGCGATTGGCACTTGCCGTCTGGGCAGCCGCAATAGTCGAAGTCTGTGCACTTGCTGGAAGCGCGATGACGAGCGCCAGCAAAAGGCTGGCAACTGCTGATATGCACTGCATGCGGATCTTGGACATGTGGTTCCTTCCCCTGGTTGGCTTGCGAGTTGACTTAAGCGACGTGCAAGGTCGCTTTATAGCAGACGAAAGTGCCGTCTGATGCTGCGCCGCGGTTACCCGCTTCAAGACTGCTTGACAGAGGCCCTTTCAGGCAGCGCCAGCGCGAAATCGATCGCCGCACACACCGCCGCCACCTGCGCGGCGTTGCATTGCTCGGGTGTGGCCCGCGGGCTGTCGGGATAGACCTCGGTGGTGGTCTTGTAGGGTGCGCTGGTAATGCCTGCACAGAGGCCCAGCTTTGCGAGCGGGTACTCGATGACGCCCGGCGCCACCATGGGCGAACCGATAATCTCGCCATTGACATCGGCCGGCGCAATGTGGGTGACCTTCGCCACCGCCGCGATCACCGCCTGCTGGAACGCCGGTTGCGGATGTTCGCTGTCGTCGACCAGATAGAAGCCGTCGGGGATTTCACCCGCCTCGTAATCAACGCCATCACGGGCAGCTAGCGCCGGGCGAAACTCGGACTCGTCGCTGTCGGTGGTTTCATGCAAGTCGATATGCA
>Ga0302316_10000594_pt1 | contig 30828 bp, 30 predicted proteins | sample III_Palsa_N3_2_FD_200456 | JGI IMG/M metagenome (GOLD analysis project Ga0302316, IMG submission 200456) | Peat permafrost microbial communities from Stordalen Mire near Abisko, Sweden - III_Palsa_N3_2 | ecosystem: Environmental > Terrestrial > Soil > Palsa > Peat permafrost | place: Sweden...
TGGAACATGATGCAGTGAACGTGCAGCGTGGCGATCGGCCAGGCAGAGACCTCGCGCAGTCCATAGTCGCGCTCGAGGGCGCGGGCCTGACTGCGGGCGCTGCCGGTCACGCCGTAATGACCGACCGCATCATAGCCACGGGGCGTCGAACCGGGATGTTCGGCCTGCGCGCGCGATTCGTTGCGCAGGGTCACGACGATGTAGCCCGCGGCGCCGCTGCGCGCCTGCTCCGGGATGGGCTTGGCCTGGGAGGGTGCGAGGCTCGCGCACGCGCTCACCAGCACGCTGATCAGCACCGCCATGCCACCGATGGGCAGCGCCCGGGTCATCTGCCCGCGGTACCCACGGCGTCCTGCGGTGCATTCTGGGGTTCGGCGAACAGCACATCAGGATTGGCCCGCAGCGTAGCCGCGCGGCGCTCGAGGGTGTCCGGCGTCATTGCAGTGCCGGTGAATCCCAGCGTATAGACATTCGCAGAGGTCGGCCCGTCGATGATGTGCGCGCCGGCCTGGCGCAGCAGCAGGCCGAGCCCCTGAACCGACAGTCCGGAGCGGAACACGACCCGGACGCGGGCACTTGAGCGGTAGGAGGGTTCCGCGGAGGTCAGCGTCACATACGGTGCCGCAGAGTCGGTGTGTACGTGCCAGGCCCAGGCACCGTAACCCAGTCCCACCGCTTCCAGTACCACCGCCGCAGCCAGCCACTGCGCGATGCCGGCGCCCGTACGCCGCTTCGTGGGCACGCTGCGCACGGGCGCAGCGGGCAGCGGCGCGCCAGGCACGGAGCCCGCGTCGGCGCCGTCGCGAATCCGTCCCATCAGTTTCTGGAACGAGGGTTCGGCCGCGAAGACCAGTGTTCCATCCGCCTGCATGCCTTCAAACAGCCGCACCTGCGCCTCGTAATCGCCTCGGCACTGCGCGCAAGCCTCCAGGTGCGCGGAGAGCCTGGAGGCTGCAGCCGCCTCCAGGGTCCCGTTGACGTACCACGGAATCTGCTCCGCGGCGAGCTGGTGAACATCGGAATCGTACAGTTCTGGGTTCAAGTTGGCTCCTTGCGCAACTACAGTGCACCGGACAGGGAATTCAGCAATCCCTTGAGCTTGCGTCGTGCATGGAACATCCGCGTCTTCACCGTATTGACCGGACATTGCATGATCGTCGCAATTTCTTCGCAGGAATGGCCGACGTGATAGGCAAGCTCCAGCACCGCGCGCTGCTCGTGGGGCAGTTTGTCCAGCGCCACACCCAGCCACTCCCGCAACTCCGCGTGCAGCCATGGCTCGTAAACCTGCTCGGGGGCCTCGCTCTCCTCCACCATCAGATCCGGCCGCACCCGCTTCAGGGTCTTCAGCGCACGGCGGTAACCGATGCCGAATATCCACGTTGATACCTTCGAGGCGCCGCGGAAATCCGCCGCGTGCTGCCAGACCACCCAGAAGGTGTCGTTGATGATCTCTTCCGCCAGGTCGTAGCGCGATGTCAGGCGCATCAGGAAGCGCGCCAGGCGGCGGTGGTACAGGTGGTAGAGCTCATGCATGGCCTGCGCATCCTGGGCGGCGATGCGGGTCAGCAAAGCAAGTTCCAGCGCATTCTGGTTGCTGGCGGGCGGCCCCGGTCGCAGTTCGGTGGCTTGATGCATGCGTGTAGGTACCCCCCGCAACGGCTGCGGTTCAAGGTAGACCGCCCCAGGGGTCTGATTCTTTCTAAGACCTTCCTAAAAGCGCCATATCGCCGTGACGGAGGCGCGGTTGCCGGCGACATAGGAGCCGAACTCCCGGACGGCCCGGCTGGCGGTACCGAAGTAACCGGCCTGGACCTGGAGCGGGCCCCAGGCATAGGCCACCCCGGCGTTCCAGAAACCGTAGCCGGTGCCGGCAGGATCGGCAATCTCATCGTACCCGACGCCGGCCGAGAGGCTGAAGCCGCCCACCAGTGGCTGGTGAAGCTGCAGTCCGTAGGACAGGGCACTGCGGTCCCGACGCGGCGCGTAGTCGATGAACCGCAGCGCATCAGGCGTCCAGGCCAGCGTCAGATAGACCACGTCCAGCCAGGCCCACTGGGCCTCCAGCGTATCGTAGTCGTACCGATACCCCGCGATCGGCGCCAGGGTGTAGGAGCCGCCGGGATACCCGTAATGGGAATAGGTCAACGTCGCACTGGAATCCTCACTTACGGGAACACTGTAGCCCGCGTACAGATTGAATTCCCGCGCCTTGCCACAGTTGGACTGCCCCAGACCTGCCGAGGCCCATACGCCGGCGAAGCCCTCCGCCGCCGCATCGCCACCTGAACTGCGGTAATGCACGTCGGCCTGCGCTGCCGGATCGCCGCAGGTCTGTGAGATGCCGTGGTAGATGTTGTCGCTGGTGAGTGCCAGGGAGCCGCCCAGATCATCCAGGGCGACGCCTGCGGAAACCACGGGCGCAGCGACCACGCTGATGATGAGCAGCACACTGCGATGCCCGGCCTCCATGAAATCGAAGCTAGCATCTTTCGCCGTCCGTCAGAAGAATCCGTGCAACTCGATGAAGTACAGACGGGTGTGCTGGGAATCAGCCTGCGGAATCCCGTCGTAGTACCGCACTCCGGTTCGCAGCTGCACGAACTGGATGGGCGTCAGTTCGTAGACTGCGCTCCAGCGCGTCTGCCCGTTGTTGCGCACGCTGCGATTCGGATCCAGATACTCGGCGGTAATCTTGAGATTGTTGCCCCGGGTGATCAGCCAGTTGCCCTCCAGCAGCGTCGCGAGCATGCGCCCCTGGTCGACGCCCAGGCTCTTGTCATCAACGACATCCGCTTCGCCCAGCCATGACACCGGACCGGTGCGCAGGCCACCGAAGAGCCCGTAGGCGCCGCGCGAGCCACCGAGCTTGTCGTTGTAGTTGGCGGCCGCGCCCAACCGCCACACCGACTCGACGTAACTCAACTGGCTGCTGAACTGCTTGCGCGAGTCATCCACCGGGCCGCTGGCGGTCCCGTTGGTTGCGTCAAGCTGTGCGTCCCAATGTCCGCGCAGCCAGCCGAATTCGACCCCCTGATCCGGCGTGGTCATATTGATGCCGCTGGCCTGCTGCACAAAGGCGGTCTGGTCCTGCAACCGCCAGCCAAAAGGCAGGTACATCTGGCCGGCTTTCACGTACCAGTCGTGGTTCGCGGACCAGTACAGCACGTAGGCCTCGCGGTTTAAGGCACCTCCGGGTGCGACCTGCTCATCCACGTAGACCAACAGCCGCTCGGGTATGACCTGCGCCTCGAGGTAGGTACGCACCTGTTCGAGTTGGAACTGCGAAATGGTCTTCGAGTGCGGAACCTCGGTGGCCAGCGCCTCGGTGCGCAGGTCGCCGCCCAAGCGCAGGAAACTGGTGACGTTCCCGGTCCAGGTGTCCGCGCCGGTATCCAGATGCTGTGCCGGCATCATGGTTTGCGCGAACACGTCGCCGTACGCGCCACGCAGCCCCCCGCCGGTGGGATTGACGTGGCACTGCGTACATTTGAGGCCGGTCTGTACGGCAATGTAGGGTTCGGCCTGTACATAACCTGCCGCCAGGCACAGGCTCAGCAACAGGCCGCGAGCTGCCCACAAGATCGACTCGCTGCTCATCTAAGGTTTATCCACGGTGAAGGTGAAGGAGTAATCCGCCGGCAAGGTGGCGCCACCGACCGCCGTCAGGGCCGCTGCGCCGCCACCTCGAAGGGTGACGCGGTAGTCACCCGGAAGCAGCGGCGTCGCGGGTGTCAGCAGCACCGTGGCGGGATTGCCCTCGGCGCGCGCGATCTGGACGGGAATGTCGATGGGCGCGGCGCTGACGTTCTGCAGGCTTACCGCGGCGTTCAGAAAGGAGACGTCCGGCTCCTGATTGAGGCCCACGGCGATGGTCATCAAGGGGGCCGTCATCGCGGTGCGGTCCACGGGCGTGGTGGCGGTCACGGCCAGCGCGGCCAGGGTGCTGGCGCCAGCGCCGGCCGGCGCGGCAGCGCCTTCGGTGATCCACTGCTGGATCACATCGATGGTCGACTGCGGCAGATACGGACCGCCGAAAGGCATCTGCGCGCCGACGATGCCGCTGCTGTTCTGCAGTTTCTGGATCAGGTAACTGTTGGTGGGATCCCCCGGCTTGACACGCAGTACGCTGGGCACCTCGGCGCTCGGCACGCCGACCAGCAGCGCATAGCTGTGCGCCGCATCCAGTTGCAGACCTTCAGGTGCGCCGGCGCCGCTGTGGCAGCGGGTACAGATCGGCGTGAATACATTGTCCTGGATGGACTGGAAATCCGGCGTCAACGGTTCGGAGCCCGACGCGGCGCCGACAGGATCGCCATTGGCATTGAGTCCGGCGCCGTTGCCCACACAACCGTTGAGCAATGCCGCGGCGACCCACAGTGCCACTGCCGCGGGAGCGGGTGCCGCCCGGTAACCCTGATTCGCCATATGCCGCCTCGCGCACGATTTACAATTCGTACGTGAGTGGCCACAGCGAGCCTGGTTGGTTTTGGCCGCCCGCGATATTTTAATTTATCGGGGCTTTGAACTTTTGAGGAAGCTGACTACGCCGAAGGGGTGCTCAGGATGATCTCCGCCTGTGGCCGCAACTCGTGCTTGCGTTTGTCATGGGCGCTCATCCAGTCGATGACTGCCTCGGCCGGCATGGCCTTGGCCATGAGCCAGCCCTGCACGAACGTACAGCCGTACTCCTGCAGCAGCCACCAGTCCTCCACGGACTCAACACCTTCGGCGACGGTGTTCAATCCGAGGCGCTTTGCCATCTCGAGCGCCGAACGCAGCATGACCTGGACGCTTTCGCGCTCATGAACACCATGCACGAACGAGCGGTCGATCTTCAGTTCCGTGAACGGTATGCGCGCCAGCTGCTGCATGGAGGAGAAGCCGGTGCCATAGTCATCCAGCGACAGGCCGAAGCCGCGCAGTCGCAGGCGGGTCAGCACCGACAGCGCCACCGACAGTTCGCGCATCAGCGAGGTCTCGGTGATTTCCAGGACCACTTTCTCGGCCGTGAGGTCATAGCACTGCGCCAGGCTCGAGATCTCCTGCAGCAGGTCGGGACTTTCGAGCAGCAGCGGCGACAGGTTGATGGCCACCGACAGATCCATGCCCTGACCGTTCCACAAGGAGGTCTGCAGCATGGCCTGGTTCATCACCTGCAGGGTGAGCTTGTGGATCAGGCCGTGCTCCTCGGCCAGCGGTATGAATTGATCCGGGGACACCAGTCCCAGGGTGGGATGATTCCAGCGCGCGAGCGCCTCCACGCCGTGCACATCACCAGATTGCACCCGGATCTGCGGCTGGTAGTGAATGACGATTTCACCGCGGTCGATACCGGCCCGCAGGGCTTCCGGATCCAGGGGCAGTTTGCCGGCGGACTGTTTGCGCTTGTCCGCGACGCTGTCCCAGTTGCGCAGGATGGCACTCAGGCCCTCCAGGCGCAGCGGCTTCTGCAGCGCGCCGAGAATGCACAGGCCCATGCCACCGCCCATGTCCTGCACCGAGTGCAGCAGTGAGCGTTCGCGGGATGAGGCGACAATGATCGGCGACTCCAGGCCCCGCTCGCGCAGGCGCGTCAGGAGCTCCGGCCCGTCCATGGTCGGCATTTCAAGATCGATGATCAGCAGATCCGGTGCGACCGGCAGGGAAGCCAGCAGCGCCAGGGCTTCCTGCCCGTTACTCGCCTGCAGCACCTCGGTGATCCCCAGCTCGTGGCATAACGCCACGGCGTAGGCACGTTGTGCCGCGCTGTCATCCACGAGCAGCACGGAACGGATAGCGGGCGAACTGGCTTGCGCAGTCATCCTTGTGTTCGACTCTGACTCTTCGGCGTTAAGGGCGGATCCATCCATGGCCCAGAATATGTCCCAGGTTCATCCGGTTATGTGTGAGAGCTTACCGGCCCCATGGCCCTGGCCGGTGGTCACGGTTCACACTCCCATGCCACAGATTGGGCCTGGCGCGCTGCGATAGTGCGCCGTCGGTGCCTCAGTTTGCGATTTGCCCCTAGCCGCCGCCCCCTGACCGCTGGCCGGACAGCCCCCTTGCCAGCCAAGTCGCAGTTGCCTTGCCACATCCGGCCCAAGGCGAGAAGCTTGCCGGATACCTATAACCAGCCCTTGGGGAGACTCACTCTATGCAGGACCTGGATGGCAAGATCGCCTTCGTAACCGGCGGCAGCAGCGGCATCGGCCTGGGCCTGGTCAAGGTGCTGGCGGCAGCGGGCATGAAGGTCGCATTCACCTACCGCCAGCCCCAGCACCGGGACGACGCGCTTGGGTATTTTGCCGCACTCCCCCGGCAGCAGGTGCATGCGATCCGCCTCGACGTGACGGACCGTGCCGCGTTTCCGGCCGCCGCGGACGAAGCAGAAAAGGTTCTCGGTGGACCGGTGCAGGTGCTCATCAACAATGCCGGGGTCGGTGTGCATGGCCTGATGGAACATGCGACCTATGCCGATTGGGATTGGGTCATGGGCGTCAACGTCGGTGGCGTCGTCAACGGCCTGATGACCTTCCTGCCACGCATGCTGGCCTCGGCACTGCCGGGTCACATCGTCAACGTCTCCTCCATCGGCGGCATTGCCGCGCTGGGTTCGGTCGGCTTGTACGCGACCTCGAAATTCGCGGTGGTGGGGCTCAGCGAAGCACTGCGTACGGACCTCGTCGGCCGGCCCATCGGCGTGTCGGTATATTGCCCGGGAACGGTGAAATCCAACATCGCTGACAGTGCCCGCAGCCGGCCCGCGGAGCTGGCCGACTCCGGATATGCCGCGGTTGGCAAGGAACAGGGCGCGCCGCCGCCGGAGTTCATGCTGCACGCGATGGATGCCGTCACGGCCGGCGGCTACGTGCTGGAGGGCATCCGTCACAACCGGCTCTTCATCATCAGCCACCCGGAGTTCAAGGAGGTGCTCACGGCGCGCAGCGCCCTGCTGTTGGGCTCAATTCCCGATGAACCGATCAACCAGGCGCGTGCGGATTCCGCGCGCTGGCTGCTGTCCAGTCCGGTGTACGAGGGCGGCGCATGACACCGCAGAGCACCGCCGCCGCCCCGGCCGACATCGTGTTCCTGATCGATGTCGACAACACGCTGCTCGACAACGACCGGCTGATCAGCGATCTGATGGACCACATCGCCCGCGAGTACGGGACCACCAGCCGCGATCGCTACTCGCAGATCCTGGAGGAGGTCCGCAGCCGGTTGGGGTATGTCGATTATCTGGGCGCCCTGCAGCAATACCGGCTGGAAAACCTGGACGTGCCCGAGTTGCTCGGCATGTCGAGCTTCCTGATCGACTATCCCTTCGCCGACCGTCTGTATCCGAATGCCCTTGCGGTCCTGGAACATCTGCAGGGAATAGGTGAAACCGTAATCCTGTCCGACGGGGATGTGGTGTTCCAGCCGCGCAAGATCCAAAGATCCGGGATCTGGGAAGCCGTGGAGGGACGCGTGCTGATCTACGTGCACAAGGAGCAGATGCTCAAGTCCGTCGAGCAGCGCTATCCGGCACGGCATTACGTCATGATCGACGACAAGCTGCGCATCCTCGATTCACTGCGCAACCAGTGGCACGACCGGGTCACGACGGTGTTCCCGCGCCAGGGGCATTACGCGCACGACACCGCCGCCCTCGCCGGCTTCGCGCCCGCGGATGTCGTCGTCGAACGCATCGGGGAGCTGCTCGAGTACGATGCCCGCGACCTCCTCAACGGCCCGAAAACCCCCTAGCCCGGTCGCGACTCCTTAAGCGCTGCGGCGACATCCTCCGGGGCGCCGATCAGGACCGGCTGCTTCCATGCCCCAAGCTGGCCGGCATTCTTACCTGTTGGTGGCGTGAACCGCACCAGCGGCGTCCAGCGTCCGTGCTCCCAGGTCAGCGCGCGGCAGCCGGCCGCATTCAGCAGCGCCAGACCCGCGGCCGCGTCCCACAGGCCGGGCCGCGGCATATGCGCGAGGCGCAACAGCCCGCAGGCGACCCAGGCGAATTCGACGGCCGATGTTCCGAGCACCCGGATGTCCCAGTCCGCGGCGTAGCGGGAAGTGCGTCCGTGTTCGGCAGCCAGGCCGCGCCAGTGACCGGCTTTGCGCCGCGCCGTGGGCCGGCCGTTGAAGCACAGGGAACCCCCGGCATGCGCGTGATAGACACCGGGGCCGACGGCGTGGGTCGCGGCACACCAGATCGCGCCGGCCACCGGCCACCCCTCGTACAGCACGCCGATCGAGCAGGCGTACAACGGCACGCCATTGATGAAATTGCAGGTGCCGTCCACCGGATCAATGACCCAGCTGATGAGCGCGCCGGGTGGGCCGCTCGGCGCCTGCTCCTCGCCGATGATGGCGTGCTGCGGATACGCGGCGGCAATCTGCGCGCGCAGGTCGCGCTCGACGGACTGGTCGATGTCGCTCACCGGATTGGAGTTCGCAGCCCATTCCGGGCGGGTCTCCTTGAAGTGCACAGCCAGTTCGCCGTTGACGGCCGCCGTGATGCGGCTACCCGCCTCCTGGGCCAGCCGCACCGCGGTAGCTTCTAGTGCCGCGGCCTCCTGCGGCAGCAACGGCATTGTTGGTGAGGGGTCGGTGATGTCCACCTTTTCATCCTGCAACCAAAGCTCCATGCTACATGGATGGTCCACCGCAGACCCCATGCTCCTCAGCGCTGATGAATGGCAGGCCCTGCGCCTGAGCCTTGAGGTGGCCCTGTGGAGCCTCCTGTGGAACCTGCCCGTGGCCACGGCCGTGGCGTGGCTGCTGGTGCGGCGCCGCTTTCCGGGACGCGCCCTGCTCGACGCCTTCGCGCATCTGCCGCTGGTGCTGCCCCCGGTGCTCACCGGCTACCTGCTGCTGGTGCTGTTCGGCGCGCGCGGGCCCATCGGTGGCTGGCTGCAACGCGTGTTCGGCATCCATCTGATCTTTACCACCGCCGGCACGGTGCTGGCGGTGGCGGTCATGACCTTTCCGCTGATGGTGCGCGCCATCCGCCTGACGCTCGAGGGCATCGATGCGGGACTGGAGGAGGCGGCGCGGACCTTGGGCGCAGGCCCGGTGGACCGGTTCTTCAGCATCACGCTGCCGCTGATGCTGCCCGGGATCCTCGCCGGTGCGGTCACGGCGTTCGCGGCCGGCCTCGGCGAGTTCGGTGCCGTGATCACCTTCGTTTCAAACATTCCGGGGATCACGCGCACGTTGCCGCTGGCGCTGTACACCGCGCTGCAGACCCCCAATGGAGATGCCACCGCTGCACGGCTGGCGATTATCTCCTTCACCCTGGGACTTGTCGGGCTGGTGCTCTCCGAATGGCTGTCGCGCACGCTGCGCCGGCAGCTCGGTCGTGGAATCGCCTGAATGCTTGCAGCCGACGTATGCAAGCAGCGCGGGGACTTCCTGTGCGAGGTGGCGTTCACCAGCACGACGCCCGGCGTCACCGCCCTGTTCGGCCGCTCCGGCTGCGGCAAGACCACCACGGTCCACATGATTGCAGGACTGCTGCGCCCGGATCGCGGTCACATCCGCATCGATGACACCGTGCTGTTCGATGCCGCGCGGGGCATCAACGTCCCGGCAGAAGAGCGCGGCATCGGTTACGTGTTCCAGGATTCACGGCTGTTCCCGCACCTCTCGGTGCGCGACAACCTGCGTTACGGTGAGCGGCGCGCGCGCCGGCGCCCTCGCAACCTCAAATTTACTGACGTCGTCGAGCTGCTGGGTCTGGCGGCACTGCTGGCGCGGCGCCCCGCCGGCCTTTCCGGCGGCGAGCGCCAGCGCGTCGCCATCGGCCGCGCGTTGCTGGCGCAGCCGCGACTGCTGCTGCTGGACGAACCGCTGGCCTCGCTTGATGGCGCGCGGCGCGGCGAACTGCTGCCGTACCTGGAAGGATTGCGCGATCATTTCAGGCTGCCCATGGTGTACGTCAGTCACCAGTTTGAAGAAGTGCTGCGTCTGGCCGGTCACGTCGTGGTGATGGAGAACGGGCGGGTCGCCGACCAGGGCGACGTCGTGGCGGTGAGTCACTCCCCTGCCCTGCGCGCGATCGTGGGGACCGAGTCGTTGGGTGCGGTCGTGGAAGGGGTTGCCGGTGGCGCCGATGCGGCCTCCGGTCTGCAGGAGATTCAGGTGGGTGATGGCCTGTTGCTGGTGGAGGCCGAGGATCTGCGGCCCGGTCAACGCATGCGCGTGCAGTTGCTCGCCCGCGATCTGATTCTGTCAATCAACGCCCCGGTCGGCCTGAGTGTGCGCAACAGTCTTGCCGGCGTCATCACCCGACTGGAAGCGGATGGCCCGAAGGCCTGGCTGGTATGCACCGATATCGGCGGCCCCCGCCTCATGGTGCGCGTCACGGACGATGCGCGCGCTGCCCTGGCGCTCGCAGTCGGTCAGCGCGTGTGGGTGCTGGTCAAGGCGGTTTCACTTCGCGGCCACGTTTTTTCGGGTCCAGCGAGCGGGTGACCGCGCGCCGCGGTGCGACCGGTGCCGGGGTGGGCGCCACGCCGGCCTGCGTCAGCCACTCGAGCTGCTGCGTGGCCGAGCTCACCGCTGAGCGTTCGATTTCCCGGAAAGCCGCGACCACGTGCTGACCAAATGGCGTGATGCGCGCGCCGCCGCCGCCGGCGCCCCCCACCGTGGCCGTGGTCACGGGTTGACCCAGCGTCCGGTTCAGATCCTCCAGCAGCAGCCAGGCGCGGCGGTAGCTCATCTTCAGGGTGCGCGCGGCCTTGGACAGGGAGCCACTGCGCTCGATCTGTTCCAGGAGCGCGATCTTGCCCGGACCGATGGAACAGTCCGGCCGGAGATCAATGCGCAGGCGCACCGCGACGGTCGGGAGGGGCTCATTCATGCCGTCATTCTAGTCGCTGCTTGCACGGCCAGCGGCTGTAACCTATGGTTATGTTTCATGAAATATAACGGCGCCGCGGGGCAACCATGAAACTCAAGAGCCTGGTCACCCGGTCGCGGACCCGTCGCACGCTGGTGGGCAGCCTGCTGCTGTCGGCCGCGCTGCTATTCGCGGCACCTGCGAGCAGCCTCGCGCAAGGCGCCGCCGGCGCGCAGCCGGACCTGATCGTGCTGGCGGCCTCCTCGCTCACCGATGCCTTGAACGAAATCGGCCCCGCCTTCACCAGCGCCACGCACCGTGGCGTGAAGCTGTCATACGCCGCCAGCTCCGCGCTCGCCCGCCAGATCGAGGGCGGTGCCCCCGCCGATGTGTTCTTGTCCGCCGATACGGACTGGATGGACTATCTGCAGACCCGCAAGCTCATTGACAGCGGCAGCCGGCACAACGTGCTGGGCAATCGACTGGTGCTGATCAGCCCCGCGGACAGCACCGTGAGTGTCACGATCGCACCGCACTTCGCCCTGGCAAAACTGCTGGGCGACGGCCGCCTGGTCACGGGCAACCCCGACTCCGTTCCGGTCGGCAAGTATGCGAAGGAGGCCCTGACCAACCTCGGCGTCTGGAGCGAGGTCCAGGACAAGGTCGCCGCCGCCGACAACGTCCGCGCGGCGCTGGCATTGGTCGCCCGGGGTGAGGCCCCGCTGGGCATCGTGTATCGCACGGACGCACTGGTGGAAAAGAAGGTCCGCATCGTGGCGGATTTCCCGTCGACTTCCCACGGGCCGATCATCTATCCGGCTGCGACCACTCTGCAGGCGCACGAGGGCGCGGCAGATTTTGTCAAATTCCTGCTCTCCCCGGCAGCCCAGGCCATTTTCGCCAAATACGGATTTGATCCCGCCCCAAAATAGTGCGAGTACTTGATTAATTTCGCCCACTGAGGCTTGCGTTGAGGCTCGTCGGCGCGCCTCTGATCGGCTACACTTGCGGCCCCTAAAAACCACCCCTCGGCCGGGCAACGGCCGGCACCGGTGGGTAAGGACAGCGGGACCGCAGGAGTTTTCCGGCCATGGCAATCCAGCACGCACGGGTTTGTGGAGCATGCGAACGCGAATGTCCCTCATGGGCCAATCGTTGTCCGGCATGTGGCAGCACCGCCATTACGTTTCAGATGATCATCTCGCCGCCCAACAGCGGCAACGTGCGCAAGATCGCGGACAGTGCCCCGCGCGTGCGGCGCGGCCGCGTGCAGATTGCGCCGGTGCCGGAAACCGCGGACGCGACCGTCCGCTCCAGCGCCTAAAGACACCACCCGCCCGTTGCGGGGGCGGGGTACCAACGCTGAAATTGCAGCCGCGGTCGTCCGCCGCTTTATAGGCGCGTGTGCGTTGCGCTAAGGAGACTTCAGCATGCCGCCGTTACCGACCAGCCAGACCACCCGACCTTGCGTCGTCGCCGTCGTCGGCGCCACCGGCGCCGTGGGTGTCGAGATGGCCCGCTGCCTCGAGAAGCGCCATTTCCCGGTGACGCAGCTGCGACTGCTGGCCTCGGCCCGGTCGGTGGGCAAGACCCAGAAATTTCGTGGCCAGGACATCCGGATTCAGGAGCTGACCGAGGCGAGTTTCGAGGGCGTCGACATTGCGCTGTTTTCAGCCGGCGGCGGCATCTCCAAGCGCTTCGCGCCCCTCGCCGCACGCGCCGGCGCCATCGTGATCGACAACTCCTCGGCCTTTCGCATGAACGAGGATGTGCCGCTGGTGGTCCCGGAGATCAACGCGGGCGAGATTGCCAAACACAAGGGCATCATCGCCAACCCCAACTGCGCCGCCATCATCTCGATCCTGCCGCTGTGGCCCGTGCACCGCAGGAATCCGATCCGGCGCCTTACGCTTGCGACCTACCAGGCGGCCTCCGGCGCCGGCGCCGCGGCCATGGAAGAGCTGCGCGAGGCCACGCGGGCGCACCTGGAGGATCGCGAGTACCGGCACACGGTGCTGCCACATCCCTACGCCTTCAACGTCTTCAGCCACAACACCCGGGTCGATCCGGCGAGCGGCTACAACGAGGAAGAAATCAAGGTCATGCAGGAGGCCCGCAAGATCTTCGCTGAGCCGCAGCTGCGCATCAGCGCCACCTGCGTGCGCGTGCCGGTGCTGCGCGCCCACTGCGTCGCCGCCACCTTCGAATGCCGCGATCCGATCAGCCCGGACCGGGTGCGCCAGCTGCTCACCGATGCCCCCGGGGTGCGGATCGTGGATGACGTGGCGAACAATTATTTCCCGATGCCCAAGGATGCCTCGGGACAGGATGATGTCCTGGTCGGGCGCATCCGCCAGGATGTGAGCGATCCGTCGGGACGGTCAATCAGCCTGTTCTGCGCGGGCGATCAGCTGCTCAAGGGCGCGGCCCTGAACGCCGTGCAGATCGCCGAACAATGGCTGGCGGTGCGAAAGTCAGCCTGAGGCGGCAGCATCCGCGCTGGCGGTAGCGTCTTCAGCAATGACGAGCTTCCCGGGATTCGGGAAGGAGTACGGCGGAATGCGCAGGTTCACCGATGCGGGCGAGCCATCAAAGACGCGCCCCGCCATGTCGAACCGCGAGCCGTGGCAGGGACAGCGCCAACCGCCCGGCCAGTCCGCGCCCACCACCGGATCGCCGGCGTCGAAGAACTGCTTCGGCAGGCAACCCAGGTGGGTGCAGATGCCGATGAGTACCAGGTACTCCGCGCTGCGCGCCCGGATCGGATTCTTGCAGTAGGCCGGCTGGTCGGAGTCCGCGGAAGCCGGATCCTTCAGGCGATCATCATGGTTGCCCAGCAGCTTCATCATGTCCGGCGTGCGGTGCGTTACGTAGATGGGCTGCCGGCGCCAGATGGTGATGATCATCTGGCCCGCTTCGATCTTGGACACATCCACTTCGGTCGGACCACCCAGGGCGCGGGCGCGCTCGGAGGGCAGCCAGGATTCGATGAACGGGGTCGCCGTGAACGCGACGCCAACGGCCCCCATGCCGAGCGTGGCCCGCAACAGGAACTTGCGTCGGCTGTCGTCAACTTCCCCCTCGATGGGGCCGAGATCCGCAGAACTGTGAGCCGTCAAATCCGCCATAACCTCACCCTAACAGCAGCGGTTAATACTACCCCACTTGCGCTGCTGCTCGTCAACGTAAAACGCCTTCCGCGACATCAGCGGCAGTTCCGGATGCGCGACCTGCTGATGCCTGCAGTACCGGTCATAGGCATCATCGCCCGACAGGGTCCGCAGCGCACGCCAGCACGAACGCCAAACGGCCATGGCACCTGCGGCGGCGGCCGTCATGAGCCGCTTCCCCCCACCGCCGGCAGCCGCGCCACGTGCGGAGCCTCGGAGCTCGCCAGTGTCGGCAGCCCGCGCGCCGTGCGGATCGCCACCCGCAGCATGTCGAGGATCACGAGCCAGACGATCACGGAGAAGATGATCGTGAGCCAGCCATCGAGCTGTTGATTGAAGATGAGCTTGGGAGCCGCCGCGGCGCGCGCCGCCGGGAGCACACCACTTGCGAGCTTGCCCGCCAGATCCGCCGCCCCGGCGAAGAAGCCGAGGGCCGGATCCGGGCTCGTGATCTTCTGCCACGCCGCGACCGTGGTCACGATCGCGAGCCAGGCGAGCGGCCCACCGGTCACCCAGGAGTACCTGAGTTTTCCGCTCTTGATGAGAATCCCGGTCGCGATGCTAAGTGCGATGGCCGCGAGCATCTGATTGGCGATGCCGAACAGCGGCCAGAGGATGTTGATGCCGCCGTTGGGGTCGATGACACCGACGTAGAGGAAGTAGCCCCAGCCCGCCACGATCAGTGCGCTCGTCAGGAGCACCGACGGATACCAGGAGGTGCGTCCGAGCGGCTTCCAGAAGTGTCCGAGGAAATCCTGCAGCATGAAGCGGCCGACGCGGGTCCCGGCATCGATGGTCGTGAGGATGAAGACCGCCTCGAACATGAGTGCGAAGTGATACCACGCCGCCAGCAGCCGGTTGCCGAAGGTCGAGCTGAAAATGCTTGCCATGCCCACCGCGAGTGACGGTGCGCCGCCGGTACGGGCGAAGAGCGTCCGCTCACCCATCCGCTGCGCGAGCTGCTGCATCTGCTCGACCGTCACCGGGAAGCCCCAGCCCGAAATGGTCGCAACGGCGGTATGCGCATCCGCGCCGACCACGCCGGCTCCGGTGTTGATCGCGAAGTACACGCCCGGGTCGAGCAGCGTCGCCGCGATCACCGCCATGATCGCGACGAAGGACTCGAGCGCCATGCTGCCGTAACCGACCAGGCGCACGTCAGCCTCGCTGCCGATGAGCTTCGGCGTCGTGCCGCTGGAAACGAGTGCATGAAAGCCCGACACCGCGCCGCAGGCGATGGTGATGAAGACGAACGGAAACACCTTGCCGGCGAAGATCGGCCCATTCCCGGCGGTGAAGCGGGTGAGCGCCGGCATCTTCAGTTCAGGGTGGATGACGATGATCGAGACGGCGAGCAGCCCGATCACGCCGATCTTCAGGAACGTCGACAGATAGCCGCGGGGGGCGAGCAGCAGCCACACGGGAATGATGGCGGCGAGCCAGCCATAGCCGATCACGAACGCGGCCAGCTGCGGGCCGGAGAAGTCGAACAGGCCGCGCAGGCCCGCGCTTTGATCGATCCAGCCGCCACCGGCAACGCCAAGCAGCAGCAATACCATGCCGATGATGGAGGCTTCCAGCACGCGGCCCGGCCGCACGCTGCGCACGTACAGCCCGATGGCGACTGCGATCGGAATGGTGGCGAATACCGAGAAGGTCGCCCAGGGGCTGCCCTTCATCGCATTGACGACCACCAGCGCCAGCACCGCGATCAGGATGATCATGATCATGAGCGTGCCGGCGAGTGCGGCGAAGCCGCCGAAGGGTCCGAGCTCATCGCGCGCCATCTGCCCGAGGCTGCGCCCGTCGCGGCGGGTGGACATGAAGAGGATGGTCATGTCCTGGACACAACCGCCGAGCACCGAGCCGAAGAGGATCCAAAGCGTTCCTGGCAGATACCCGAACTGGGCGGCCAGGGTCGGTCCGACCAGCGGGCCAGGACCTGCGATGGCCGCGAAGTGATGTCCGAAGACGATCCAGCGATGCGTCGGCACGAAGTCGCGGCCGTCATTGAGCCGCTCCGCCGGCGTCGCCCGCGTGGCATCCACGCTCAGCACCCGGGCGGCTATCCAGGCGGCATAGAAGCGGTAGCCGATGACGTACACGCACACACCGGCGGTGACCAGCCACAGCGCGTTGATGGGCTCGTTCCGGTGCAGCGCGATGCCACCGATGGCGACCGCACCGATGATCGCCAGGACCACGCCGATAATGCTCTTGAGCATGCTATCCCCCCCGAGACAATTCCCGGGGGGGATTATGGGGCCTCGGCTCTCAGTAGCGGTAGTGATCCGCCTTATAGGGACCCTTGACCGAAACGCCGATATAAGACGCCTGCTCGGGCGTCAGTTCGGTCAGCTGGGCATTGAGCGTGGTCAGCTGCAGCCGCGCCACTTTCTCGTCCAGGTGCTTGGGCAGGGTATAGACCCCGACCGGGTACTTGGAAGTGTTGGCGTACAACTCGATCTGCGCGATCGTCTGGTTGGCGAACGAAGAGCTCATCACATAGGACGGATGGCCGGTGCCGCAGCCCAGGTTCACCAGGCGGCCCTTGGCCAGCAGGATGATCCGCTTGCCGTCCGGATAGATCACGTGATCGACCTGCGGCTTGATCTCTTCCCACTTGAGCTTTTCCAGCGCCGCGACATCGATCTCGTTATCGAAGTGTCCGATGTTGCACACGATGGCGTTGTTCTTCATCTTCGCCATGTGCGCGCCGGTGATGACGTGATAGTTGCCCGTGCAGGTCACGAAGATGTCGCCCTTGTCGGCGGCATAGTCCATGGTCACCACGCGATAGCCTTCCATTGCCGCCTGCAGCGCGCAGATCGGATCGATCTCGGTGACCCACACCTGCGCGGACAGTGCCCGCAGTGCCTGGGCCGAGCCCTTGCCGACATCGCCGTAGCCGGCGACCACGGCGATCTTGCCCGCGACCATCACATCGGTCGCGCGCTTGATGCCATCGACCAGCGATTCGCGGCAGCCGTAGAGATTGTCGAACTTGCTCTTGGTCACCGAGTCATTGACGTTGATGGCCGGGAACATCAGCCGCCCGTCCTTGTGCATCTGATACAGGCGGTGCACACCGGTCGTGGTCTCCTCGGTGACGCCGCGGATCTCCTTCGACACGCGTGAGTACCAGCCCGGAGAGGCGGCCAGCTTCTTCTTGATGGCCGCGTACAGGAAAGTCTCCTCCTCGCTGGTCGGCTTGGCGATGAGCGATGCGTCCTTCTCAGCCCGCACGCCCAGATGCATGAGCAGCGTTGCATCGCCGCCGTCATCGAGGATCATGTTGGGGCCCTGGCCATCGGCAAATTCGAAGATGCGATGGGTGTAGTCCCAGTAGTCCTCCAGCGACTCGCCCTTGAGGGCGAATACCGGAGTTCCCGTGGCGGCGATGGCCGCCGCAGCGTGATCCTGGGTCGAGAAGATGTTGCACGAGGCCCAGCGCACGTCGGCGCCGAGGGCCTTGAGCGTCTCGATCAGTACCGCCGTCTGGATGGTCATGTGCAGCGAGCCGGTGATGCGCGCGCCCTTCAGCGGCTGGCTGACGGCGTATTCCTTGCGGATCGCCATCAGTGCGGGCATCTCGACTTCCGCGATCAGGATCTCGCGGCGACCCCATGGTGCCAGGGCCATGTCGGCAACTTTGAAATCAGAGAAGCCCGCAGCGGGCTTGAGTGTGGCGTTCATGTTCAATGCTCCAGTTGAAGAACGAGCGCCGTGTACAACACACCGGCCGTCGCCTGAGCCTGGCAGGCGCGGCCGCGGCCAAGGTGGCCACGGATGCCTGTCGCAGCGCTCCTCAGGCGCCGGACGCTGCCGCGCGCAATGCGCGGCAGAATTCTAATCCCGCCGGCCTATGCCGCGCGGGCCTTGGACTTCAGTTCCGCGGCGAGGATATTCGCCTTGTCGGTGCGCTCCCAGCTGAACTCCTTCTCGGTACGGCCGAAGTGGCCGTAGGCGGCGGTCATCTGGTAGATGGGGCGCACCAGGTCCAGCATTTCACGCAGCCCGTAGGGGGTCAGGTCGAAATGCTTGCGCACCAGCTGCGTGAGCCGCTCGCGGGTCACTTTGCCGGTGCCGAAGGTCTCGATCATGATCGAGGTGGGTTCGGCGACACCGATGGCGTAGGAGACCTGCACCTCGCAGCGATCCGCAAGTCCGGCCGCCACGATGTTCTTGGCCACGTAGCGCGCGGCATAGGCCGCCGAGCGGTCGACCTTGGAGGGATCCTTGCCGGAGAACGCACCACCGCCGTGCCGGGCAAACCCGCCGTAGGTGTCGACGATGATCTTGCGGCCCGTGAGCCCGCAGTCCCCGACCGGACCCCCGACCACGAAGCGGCCGGTGGGATTGATGTGGTACTTGGTGCGGCTGTCGATCCACTTCTTGGGCAGCACCGGAATCAGGATCTCCTCCATCACCGCCTCGCGCAGCGCGCGGGTCGAGATGTCATCGCTGTGCTGGGTCGAGAGCACGACCGCCTCGATGCCCACCGGCTTGTCGTTCTCGTAGCGCAGCGTGACCTGGCTCTTGGCATCCGGACGCAGCCACGGCAGTGTGCCCTTCTTGCGAACCTCGGCCTGACGCTTCACCAGGCGGTGCGCGAGGGTGATGGGCGCCGGCATCAGCACGTCGGTCTCGTTGGTGGCATAGCCGAACATCAGGCCCTGGTCCCCGGCACCCTGCTTGCGCGCGTCCTTGCGGTCCACGCCCTGGGCGATGTCCGGGGACTGCTTGCCGATGACGTTGAGCACGCCACAGCTGGCGCCATCAAACCCCATCTCCGAGGAGTTGTAGCCGATGTCCAGTACGGTCTTGCGCACCAGCGCCTCGACATCCACCCAGGCGGAGGTCGTGACCTCGCCCGCCACGATCACCACCCCGGTCTTGATCAGGGTCTCGCAGGCCACGCGGCCGCGCTTGTCCTGCGCCAGGATGGCGTCCAGCACTGCATCGCTGATCTGGTCGGCAACCTTATCCGGGTGCCCTTCCGACACCGACTCCGAAGTGAACACGTAGTTATTAGCCATGAATGCGCTTCAAGTCCTGTATGGGCCAATGGGGTAGCGGTGCATGATACCGCGCCGGGGCTCACTTCGGCAGGTCAGCTCCGAAAGCAGCCCGATAGTGCGTCGCGAACTCGGCCCGGGTGAACCGATGGTTCTGGGGGCCCCGGGACGCGACCTTCAGGGCACCCAGAAGCGAGGCAATACGGCCGGTGACCGGCCAGTCCAGGCCGTGCAGCAGGCCATGGAGAAGCCCGGCACGGTACGCGTCGCCGCAACCGGTCGGATCCACCACTGCCTGCGGCTTCGCAGCAGGAATGACGACCTCCCCCTGCGGGGTGTAGATGGTCGAGCCTTCGGCGCCGCGGGTCACGATGAGCGCCTTCACGTGCTTGACCACATCGGCCGGGGACCAGCCGGTGCGTTGCTGCACTACCTGCCATTCATAGTCATTGACGGTCACCCAGGCCGCCTTGGCGATCATGCCGCGCAGGTCATCGCCGTTGAACATGGGCAGCCCCTGACCAGGGTCGAAAATGAAGGGTATGCCGGCCGCGGCAAATCCGCTGCAGTGCTGCACCATGCCATCCCGACCGTCCGGCCCGACCAGCCCCAGGGCGATTCCGGCATTCGCCGGGATGGCGTTCAGATGCGACCGCTGCATGGCGCCCGGATGAAACGCCGTAATCTGGTTGTCATCCTGGTCCGTCGTGATGAACGCCTGCGCGGTGTGTTCGGTGTCCACGATCCGCACGTAGTCATGCGGGACGTTGGTGTCGTGCATCCATTTCTGGTACGGCGCAAAATCGTGCCCGACCGTGGCCATGGGATAGCCGGTGTCTCCCAGCAGCGCAAGGTTGAAGGCAATGTTGCCCGCGCAGCCGCCGAACTCGCGCCGCATCTGCGGCACCAGGAACGACACATTCAGCATGTGGATCTTGTCCGGCAGAATGTGGTCCTTGAAGCGCCCGTCGAACACCATGATGGTGTCGTAGGCGATCGAGCCGCAGATCAATGCCTTGCCGGCGGCGGCCATCAGGCGTGCACCGCAACGGCGACGGCGTGCTGCTTTTGCTGTTCCAGGTCAATGGCGATCATGGCGGCGGCCCCTCTACTCTTTGGCTGAGTGATCTTGAAGTCGTAACGGTCACAAAATCGCCCCTGATACATGATGTCCATCAGGAGCTATTGCACGAGTCGCTGGCCGTTGGCGTACACCACATGCCGCTCGGATCGCGCAAATGCCACGAGCGTCAACCCGCAGCGCTGCGCGTGGCGGATGGCGAACGAAGTCGGCGCGGACAGCGCCGCCATGAACGTCACGCCCATGGTGGCGGCCTTCTGCACCATCTCATAGCTGGCGCGGCTGGTCACCATCATGAAGCCGCCTTCCAGATCGGCCCCGGTCCGTATCAGTGCGCCCAGCGTCTTGTCCAGGGCATTGTGCCGGCCCACATCCTCACGCAGGCACGCTATGCCGCTGCCCGGAATCACCCAGGCCGCCGCATGCACACTGCCCGTGCTGGCGTTCAAAATCTGGTGCGCGGGCAGCTCTTCGATAGCCGCATGCAACTGGGCGACACTGACGGTCGGACCGGCGCCCACGAGCGTCTGCGTGCGCACGGTCTGCTCGAGCGTCTCCGAACCACACAGGCCGCAGCCGGTGCGTCCGGTGAGATTGCGGCGCCGGCGCAGCAGCTCCGGAAACCGCTCCCAGGCAATGGCGATCCGCACTTCCGCGGAACCATCCGCAGTGCGTACTTCGATGCCACGGATCTCCTCCGGCGAATCGACCAGTTCTTCGCTCAGCGAAAAACCGCGTGCCAGGTCCTCGAGGTCAAGCGGTGTGGCCAGCATGACCACGTGCGGCTCGCCGTTGTAGAGCAGCGCCACGGGCACCTCTTCGGCAACCCGGTCGGTGGTATGGACGGTGCTGCCCCGCACCCACCGCTCGACGGTTACTTCCACCCCAGCCGCCGCCGCCGGGACCTGCGCCTCACTGACAGCCTCCATGGCGCGGATTGTCGCACACCGCCGCGGAGGCGCCCCTCGCCCGGGTGACATATTTTCTGCCAATATAGGTCGCCGCGTAAGGACCTCCCGACTCAATGCAGCTGAACCGCTTCGACCTGAACCTGCTGATCGCGCTCGACGCCCTGCTCCACGAGAAAAACGTCACCCGCGCTGCCGAGAGGGTGTTCCTCTCCCAGCCGGCCATGAGCGCGTCGCTGCAGAAACTGCGGGATTTTTTCCAGGATCAGCTGCTGGTGCGGGTCGGTCGGGACATGGAACTCACACCCCGGGGCCGCTCGCTGGTGCAGCCGGTGCGCGAGGCGCTCCTCAAGATCCAGACCACCCTGGGCACCCAGGCGACCTTTGATCCGGCAACCGTGCGGCGCACCTACACCGTGATCGCAACCGACGAGGCGGTGCCGGAACTGGTGCCTCGGGTTCTGGGGCGACTGGCGCGCGAAGCCCCGCAGGTCCAGTGCCATATCGAACAGGTGTCGCAGACCAGCCTGACACGGTTGAGCTATGGCGATGCGGACCTGTGCCTGTCCTTGGATATCACGCGACTGTATGGCCTGCGCGAGTTCCCGGACACGTTGAAGTTCGTGCCCCTGCGCCCGGTGCGCTGGGTTTGCGTTATGTCCAAGGATCAGGCCATCCCCGGTGACACCATGACGCTGACGGACTACCAGGCCCTGCCGCATGTCTTTGCGCGGCCCAACGGCCACACCGCGCCGGTGGAGGAACTGGTCCGGCGCATGATCGGCATGGATCTGAACGTGCGGGCCACCACGCAGAGCCTGCTGGAGATGCTGTTCATGCTGCCGGGTTCACCCTTCGCGGCAACCGTCCCCGAACGGGTGGCGCACCTGGTGCTGCCGCTGGTGCCCCTGAAGATCTTCGCTCTGCCCTTCGATGCGCTGGACGGTCACGAAATCCTGCTCTGGCACCACCGCAATGAACTGGATCCCGGCCACGCCTGGCTGCGCTCGCTGTTCATCGACGTTGCGCGCGACCTGCAGACCTAGATGGCCGCCCCCTACGAAGCTCCCATCACCCTGATCAGGGCCGCCCAGGACCAGGCAGCCCGTCACTGCGGCTTTGCCCCTACGGCAGCGCATGAGGACGTTCTCGGTGACACGGCCGAGGCGGTACTCGAGGGCGCCGCGCGCATGGCGCGCGAGGTATTGTCGCCGCTGAACCGGGTGGGGGATGCTCTGGGTTCGCAACTGTCGGCGCAGGGCGTGACCACCGCCGCTGGATTTCCCGCCGCCTGGCAGCAGTTCTGCGCCGCCGGCTGGCCGGCGCTGGCCGCGCCGGAGAACTGGGGCGGACAGGCGCTGCCCCTGCTGCTGTCCGCGGCCACGACCGAGATCTGGGCCGGGGCCAACCTCGCCTTTGCGATGTGCCCGGAAACCGCGGTCGGCGCCGTCATCGCCCTGGAAGTCCACGGTGATGCGGCGCTGCAGGCCGTGTACCTGCCGCCGCTGGTGAGCGGTGAGTGGACCGCCGCCATGAGCCTCACCGAACCACAGGCCGGGTCGGATCTGTCCACGGTGCGCACCCTCGCACAACCCGACGGGGAGGCGTGGCGCCTCAGCGGCAACAAGATCTACATTTCCTGGGGTGAGCACGACCTCGCAGCGAACATCGTGCACCTGGTGCTGGCGCGCACGCCTGATGCGCCCGCCGGGGTCAAAGGACTGTCGCTGTTCCTCGTGCCGCGCCGTTTGCAGGAAAACGGCCGCTGGGTCGACAACGATCTGCGGGCGGTCTCGCTGGAACACAAGATGGGCATCCGGGCGAGCCCCACCTGCGCCATGGCATTCGGCGGGAACACCGGCGCGCGCGGCTGGCTGGTGGGAGAGCTGCACAATGGCCTCGGCTGCATGTTCACTTTGATGAATCACATGCGTCTGGGGGTTGGCCTGCACTCCACGGGCCTTTCCGAACGCGCCCGGCAGCTCGCCCTCGCCTACGCCGCCGAGCGGCGCCAGGGCCGCAATGCCGAAGGCGCCCAGCGGCCGATCATCGAGCATGCCGACGTACGCCGCATGCTGTTGAGCATGAATGTCCTCACGCACGCCTCGCGCTGCCTCGCCTACTGCGCCGCTGCCGTACTGGACCTGGTGCACGATGCGGGCACCGACGCCGCCACCCGCGCGCGCGCCGAGCGCCGGCTGGGACTGCTGACACCGCTGGTGAAGGCGTGGGCTTCGGATACCGCCGTCGAGGTGTCCTCGCTGGGCGTGCAGGTGCATGGGGGAACCGGTTACGTCGATGACTGTGAGGCCTCGCAGATCTATCGCGATGCACGCATCGGCCCGGTGTTTGAAGGCACGAATTTCATCCAGGCCCAGGATCTGCTGGGACGCAAGATCGTGCGTGATCGGGGTGAGGCCTTCGAGGAACTGCTGGCGCAGATCGAACAGGCGGCAGGCGAACTGAGCGCGGCCGCACCCTTGCGCGCGCCCCTGCTCGACGAATGCGCGGCCCTGCGCAGTTTCGTACGCCAGCTGCTCGGCGCCGGCGCTGCCCAGGCGCAACAGGTCGGCAGCATCGCCTATCCGTTTCTGCAATGGTTGGGCGTGGTCGCGGGCGGCTGGCAGTGGGCCCTGGCGGCGCATGCCGCGAGTGGACGCGACCCGCAAAGTGCGGCGACGCGCTCGACACTGGATCATGCGGAGTTCTACGCGGCGCACATCCTGCCGCGAGCCCGCAGCTTCGCGGCGATCGCGGCCGGCGGCAGCGACATCATCAACCGCGCGCGCCTGTAGAGATCCGAAGAGGGGATCCCCGAAACGCAAAACGGGGTGAGAATTGCTTCCCACCCCGTCCTCTCAACATCGCAAATGACTGCCTTGAGTCTTACTTGCTCTTGGTGCGCCAGCCCGAAGAGTAGTTCTTGCGGGCATCCTCGCCGTAGGGGACTGCAGCGACCTGCACCCGAACTTCGGTCTGCTCATGGCGCTCCACGGTGGGCTTGCCGGTGCCGCCGTCGGCCTCGCCCCAGACCAGCGTGAGTTCCTCGCCGACCTGCACGTCCGGGTTGACGACACCCAGCGACAGGGCGGTGCGCTCGTTGTAGCTGTAGCCACCGAACATGGAGTAACCGACCACCTTGCCGCCCTTCTTGACCGCATCGAAGGAGGAGGAGCCGTAGTTCGCGATCGGCCACTCGAAGTACTTGTTCGAGAGCTTCCCGGGATGGAAGAACGAGGCGAAGATCTTCGCCATGTCATCGCCGTTCCAGGCGAAGGTCACCTTGTTCTTGTGCGGCTGCTTGGAGAGCTTCTCGAGCGCCTCGCGACCCGCGAAATCATGGTCGAACTTCACGAACGGACCGTAGCCCAGGTCGTACGGCGTGGTGTAGTAATCCTCGATCTTGTCCGAGACGAAGCTGCCGGCAATCGAGCCGGTGGCCTCGTAGCTGTTGGCCGGCAGCCACTCGCGATACTTCTTCATGCTCTCGCCGCTGTACACGGCCGGCAGCGGGGACGGAATCCAGCCGGACTCCAGGGTGTTGGAGGCGTAGGCACGAGAGCCCACGGCCGTCAGGCCGAACTCGCGGCCCGCTTCCATGATGGTGTTGAACACCTTCTCGTAATCGGCGTACGGGCCCCAGATCTCAAGTCCCGGCGCGCCGGCCATGCCGTGGCGCAGGGCCTTTACTTTCTGGCCGCCGAGGTTGATGTGGCTCCAGTTGAAGAACTTGATTTCCTGAAGCGGGCCGCCGTTGAGCTTCTCGATCACCTTCCAGGCCAGCGGACCCTGGATCTGGAAACGATAGTGACGGCGGGTCACGGCCTTGCCGCGCGGTGCGGACGGGGAGCGGTCGTCACGGATGGTGTCGACCTTGAAGTTGCCGGTCTCGGCCTGGAACTGCAGCCAGTTCACGGTCGGCGCGCGACCGACGAACACCAGCTCATTGGTATCTTCGTAGAACAGGATGCCGTCGCCGATGACGTAACCGTCATAGCTGATCGGCACCATCTGCTTGGCCTTGCCGACGGCAAAGTTGTTGAAAGTGTTGATCGTGCAGTAGGACATCAGCTTCAGGGCGTCCGGGCCCTTGACGGTGAATTCCGCCATGTGATGCGACTGGTCGAACAGCACCGCGCTTTCGCGCCAGGCGCGCTGCTCGTCACGCCAGTTGGTGTACTCACTCGGCACCACCGGGTACACGTAGGCGCCGATCTTCGAGTTGCGCAACATCTGGACCGGATTGCCGGCCGCCTTCAACACACTTTCCAGGTTCTGCTGGCTCATTGCCCCACCTCTTGAAAAATCATCTGGCCTAAATAAAACCGTCCCGGACGCGTGTCGAAACAGGTCGGGATCAGGAAATGGCAAGGACTGTCGTTGCGATCGCGATCTTTTTTCGAAATTTCTCAACAGACGTCCAAGGCTTTGTAGTGCAGCAGCTGGCCGAAGGCATCCCTTGGGACCACCCGCCGCGGGTGCCATTCTCCGCCTGCCGGCGCTATGCCGCAACGCGATTTGCGCGAATACCGACTATCCGCCGGGCAAATGGTTGACGCACCAACTCGGGTCAGCCGCGCAGCCCCAGCAGCCGGATGGCATTTTCCTTGAGAATCATCGGCCGCACTTCCGGCTTGATCGCCAGCTTCTCAAAATCGGCCATCCAGCGGTCAGGCGTAAGGGCCGGATAATCCGAACCGAACAGCACCCGGTCCTTGATCAGCGAATTGGCATATTGCACGAGGTTCGGCGGGAAATACTTGGGTGACCAGCCGGACAGGTCGATCCAGGTGTTGGGCTTGTGCGTCGCGATCGCCAACGCCTCGTCCTGCCAGGGAAATGAGGGGTGCGCCATGACGATGGTCAGGGTCGGAAAGTCGGCCGCGACATCATCCAGGAAGATCGGATTCGAGTACTTGAGCTTGACGCCCATGCCGCCGGGCAGGCCCGCGCCCACCCCGGTCTGCCCGGTGTGGAACAGCGCCGGCAGGCCGGCAGCCGCGATCACCTCGTACAGCGGATAGCACTTCGGATCGTTCGGATAAAACGCCTGCATCGAGGGGTGGAACTTGAAGCCGCGTACCCCGTAGTCCTCGATCAGGCGCCGCGCCTCGCGCACCCCCATCTTGCCGCGCGCCGGATCAATGCTGGCAAAGGGGATCAGCACATCATTGTGCTCGGCGGCCACCTCGGCCACCTCTTCATTGGCAATGCGCCAGTGCCCCGCGCCGGCCTCCGCATCCACCGTGAAGATCACCGCCGCGAGGTTGCGCTCCCGGTAGTACTGCGCCACCTCCGGAATGGTGGGCGCCTTGCCGGAGCGGAAATATTTGACCATCTGCTCATCGAAGGCATGCGCACACGGATCCCGCGGCGCACGCCCGGAGATCGTCGCGTGAGTGTGGATGTCGATGGCGACGAGCTTTTCAAGATCGAGTCTGGGCTGGTACTTGGACATAAGTTCGCGGCCAAAAGGGCAAGTATAGTCCGCTATCATGCGCACCTGCTTGCGTTGCCGCACTCGGAGAACTTCAATGTCAGCCGCCAATTCCGCCTCGGGGTCCGAACCTGCGATTGCGCGTTCCACCGCCTACCGGCGCATCGCCACCGAAGAGGCCTTCGCCACCAGCGACATGCTGCGTCAGTACCGGGAGGTACTCGCGCGCAAGAGCATCGATGACATCGGCTTCAACTCCATGTGGGGCTTTTATCTGGGCAGTCAGAGCGCTCGTGCGCGCTCAATCATCGAGCGGCTGCAGTGGCTGGACGAGCGACGCATCGCCGACATGGACGCGACCGGCATCGATGTGCAGGTCCTCGCCCTGACCTCACCCGGCGCCCATATCTTTGATGCGGCCACCGGCACCGCGCTGGCGCGGGCCAGCAATGACGAACTCGCCGCCGCCATCGCCCGCTTCCCGGACCGACTCGCCGGCATGGCGGCCATTGCCCCGCAGGATCCTGCCGCCGCCGCCAAGGAAATCGAGCGTGGCATCCGCACCCTGGGGCTGCACGCCGTGATCCTGAACTCCCACGTTCACGGGGAGTACCTCGACGCGCACAAGTACTGGGACATCTTCGCCGCCGCCGAAGCCTGCGATGCGGCCATCTACATCCATCCGAACACTCCCTCGGACCGCATGATCGCCCCGTTCCTGGAGGCGGGCCTGGACGGCGCGATATTCGGCTTCGGCGTGGAAACCGCGCTGCACGTGCTGCGGCTCATCGTCAGTGGTGTGTTCGATCGCTTTCCGAAACCGAAGGTGGTCATCGGCCACATGGGCGAGGCGCTGCCCTACTGGCTGTTCCGCCTCGACTACATGTATCGCGCCACGCTCAACTCCAAACGGTATCCCTCGTGGCAGCCGCTGCGCGGGGTGCCGAGTGACTATATGCGCCAGAACATCTACGTCACCTGCAGCGGCATGCCGTGGGGTCCGGCGATCACGTTCGCGCAGCAGGTGCTCGGCGCGGAGCGGGTGCTCTACGCCATGGATTATCCGTACCAGTTCGTCGCCAGCGAAGTGAGCGCCTGTGATGAGGTGCCGATGAGCGCCGCTGATCGCAGGAAATTCTTCCAGACCAACGCCGAAACGGTCTTCAGGCTCAAGAGCCTCTAGAGGCGCTCCAGCCACGCATCGATCACGGCGCAGCGTCCCTCGCGGATGGCCTGCAGTGAGCGCTCGAGGGCGGGCGCCAGCTGCGCCGGTTCGCGGACGATTTCCGCATGGGCGCCGCCCGCGGCTGCGGCAATCCCGGAGTAATCCGGCGGCGGCTCGAAGCGGATGTCCAGCTCCTCGGCGCGGCTGCCAAACCCGTCGGGATGCACGCCGAGCATGGAATATTTCGGCGCACGCCAGCCCTGGTTGTTGAACACCACCTGCAGGAATGGCGTGCGGTAGCGGCGCGCGATCCAGTGCACGCTCGACGGGATGGAAAACAGGTAGGTGCCGTCACCGGTAAAGGCGCACACCAGCGCGTCCGGACGCGCCAGCTTCGCACCGATCGCCGCCCCGCCAATCCAGCCCAGTGAGCCACCGCCGCTGACGAAGTACGTCCCGGGCTTGCGGCGCCCGGCATGATTCGTTACCACGTGGAAATTGGTGACCGCCTCGCTGATGACCAGGGCGTCCTCGCCGATCGCCTCGCGCACCTGCGCGGTCACGTATTCCGCGGTCAGCACCGCGCCGGGCTCCTCGAGCTTGGCGCGTTCCGCACGGATGGTCTCGTGTCGGCGGGCCAGGCGTGCGGCCCGATCGCGCACCGCGGCGGCATCCACGGGCAGGGTTTCCAGAGCGGCATTGATCTGACGCAGCGCCGTGGCGGCATCCGCCCGCCAGGCGCGCGTGGCGCGCACGTACCACAGCGGCATCTGCTCCTTCAGGGGATCGATGTCGATGTGCAGGATGCAGGCATTCGCGGCCGGCCGGTTGAGCAGTGGGATCCACGGCACGTCACTATCCAGGATCAGGATGGTGTCCGCTTCGGCGAGTGCCGGATTCTGCCGCTTCTCGTTCCACTGATACCCCTGGTGCAGGGGATCATCCGGGGAAAAATTGACCGAGTTGGGAACCGATTCCAGCACGCCCATGCCGAGCCTGTGACACAGCCGGGTCAGCTCCGCCACCGCCGCCGGATTGCGGCCGACGTAGCTGGTCACGACCAGCGGCTGGCGTGCCGCGAGCAGCGTTTTGGCCACTTCCAGCGCATCCTCGGGCGCCAGCGCGCCCGCGCCGAGGCGCGGCCACAGCTTGATGTCCTCCCGCTGCGGCTTGACTTCCTGTTCGAGGATTTCGCGCGCGGCGATCAGGTATACCGGGCCCTTGGGGTCGCTGCTGGCCACCTGCAGGGCGCGATGCACGATCTGGGGTGCGTTCGCACCGACCCGGATCTCATTGTCATAGCGCATGTAGCCGCGGACGATGCCGCGTTGATCGAAGACATCCTGGATCCAGTGGATGAACTCGTTGCGACTGCCGCGTGCCTCGCCCTCCTGGGTGGCCGGCGAGGTACCGGCAAGGATCAGTACGGGCACCCGGCCCTTCGCCGCGTTGTGCACCGCGCCTGCCAGCGCCTGGGTGCCGCATTCCACGTGCACCAGCACGGCCTGCGCGCGGCCGCTCACCGCCGCGTGGCCGTGCGCCGCGCTCAGCGCCACCATTTCGTTCGGGCAGGTGATGACGTCCGGATAGGGGAAATCGCCCCCCGCCTTTGACGCCCGGGCAATGGCGTAGGCCTCCATGAAGGCACTGTGATCGCTGCCCAGATTCACGAACAGGTACTGAACGCCCGCTTCGCGCAGGGCCGACAACATGGCTGAGCTGGTGGTGTACATGAAGCTATTTTAACGGCACGGCGTCGTGGAAGTATGGATAAAAGCTACTATGCGGGGCTGGGGTGCGGCCCCGCGCAATGAATTTGAGGTATCCCCATGGGAGATTTGCTGAAAGGCCGGGTCGCGATCGTGACCGGAGCGGGCCGCGGTTTCGGCCGGGCGATTGCGATGCGCTACGCCGGCGAAGGTGCAGCGGTGGCGGTGACATCACGCTCGCTCGCGGAACTGGAGTCCACCGTTGAGGACATCGGTCGCATCGGCGGCCGCGCCATCGCCATAACCGGGGATGTGACCGTCCCCGAGGATGTCGACCGGGTGGTCGCCACGACCGAGAAGGAACTCGGACCGGTCAGCGTGCTGGTCAGCAACGCCGGGGTACCGGGGCCGTTTGGTCCGATCTGGTCCGTGGATCCCGAGCAGTGGGTGAAAGCCCAGTACGTGCACATCCGCGCGCCGTTCTACTACATGCAGCGGGTCATGCCGGGCATGATCGAGCGTCGCGCGGGAACCGTGATTCTGGTATCCGCCATTGCCAGTCGCATCGTGGCCCCGTACCTGAGCGCCTATTGCGTGGGCAAGATCGCACAGACCCGGCTCGCCGCGCTGGCGGCGGCCGAAAGCCGCGAGTTCGGCGTGGACGTGTTCTCCATCGATCCCGGGTTCGTCTACACCGGCATGGCCGAGGACACGGCCAATCACCCCGATGCCCAGCGCTGGCTGCCCGGCATGGTGGACCGCCTGCGCTCGGTACGCGAATCCCCGCACCGCAACGCCGATCTGGTGCGGTGCGCGCAGCGCTGCCTGGATCTGGCCAGCGGCCGGTACAGCGCCCTGTCGGGTCGCTACCTGGAACTCGGGGACGACCTGGACGCCGCCGTCCGTGACGCGGCCGCGGCGGCGGCCGGCAAACCCGCAGCCCATTAGCAGTTAGGAGGAACTCCCCATGCGCATGCGCAAATTCGGCAATACCGGGCTGGTGGTTTCGGAACTGTGCCTGGGTGCGATGACCTTCGGCGGCGCCGACGGTTTCTGGGCACAGATCGCCAGCCTCGGGCAGGCGCAGGCCGATGAGCTGGTGAAGGCCGCCTTTGACGGCGGCGTGAATTTCTTCGATACGGCCAACGTCTATTCGGCCGGCCGCTCGGAGGAGATCCTGGGACAGTCGCTGCGCAACCTCGGAGTTGCCCGCGATCAGTACGTGCTCGCCACCAAGGTCCTCGGCCGCGCGGGTCCCGGCGTCAACCAGCTGGGCCTGTCGCGCTACCACATCATGGCGGCGCTGGATGCCAGCCTGAAGCGGCTGCAGCTGGATCACGTGGACCTCTATCAGATCCACGGCACGGACCCGCTGACGCCGATCGAGGAAACCTTGGACGCGCTGGATGATTGCGTCCGCGCCGGCAAGGTCCGCTACCTCGGCGTCAGCAATCACGCCGCGTGGCACATTGCCAAGTCACTGGGCATCAGCGAGCGCAGGCAGTTGGCGCGCTTCGAGAGCATCCA
>Ga0302316_10000596_pt1:0-27500 | contig 30779 bp, 25 predicted proteins | sample III_Palsa_N3_2_FD_200456 | JGI IMG/M metagenome (GOLD analysis project Ga0302316, IMG submission 200456) | Peat permafrost microbial communities from Stordalen Mire near Abisko, Sweden - III_Palsa_N3_2 | ecosystem: Environmental > Terrestrial > Soil > Palsa > Peat permafrost | place...
CGTCGTGTTTGGTGAAGTCAGCCTGTCCGGCGAGGTTCGGTCCGTGAGCCGTACCGAGGCCCGCCTGAAAGAGGCCCTGAAGCTCGGCTTCGGCCGCGCCCTTGGACCCGCCGGCGCGGTGGACGGCGCCCCCATGCCCGTGGCCGGCGTCAGCCGCCTGGCGGATGCGGTCAAACGCATCGGCGAGGACGCCTGGACTTGACCCTGTTCGATATTGTCATCGCCGCCATCCTGGGCGTCTCGGCCATGGTGGGCCTTGGCCGTGGCGCGATGCGCGAGATGACCAATGTGGCGGCCTTCGTACTGGCGGTCTTCATCGCCGTGTTCGGCTTAAGGTTCACCGGTCCGTTCGCGGCCGAAAAGGTCCATCCCGGCTGGGCCGCCAACATCGTCGCCATCGGCGTCGTCTTTCTCGCAGCCTACATCATCCTGCGCATCATCGGCGGGGCCCTGACCAGCTCGGTGCGCAGCGCGCCGGGCATCGGACCGGTGGATCGCCTGCTAGGCCTGGGCTTTGGCCTGGTGCGCGGCCTGGTCATGGTCGGGCTGATCATGATGGTGCTGGGCACCGCCTTCCCCGGCGACCGCATGCCTCATGGCGTCACAGCCGCGCGGCTTTATCCGGTTGCGCAGGGGGCTGCGACAATGCTGAAAGCCGTCGCCCCTAGAATTTCCCCCTTCGCGGGCCATATGGACGCCACGGAAACATCGGACGCCGCACCTTCAGGGGGCGGACAAATTCTCGATTCAGGGTATAGTGCGGCTGCTCGCAAAGGCCTGGACGAAGCGGTGGAGAAATCGCGCTGACCGAGTTTGACCTGAACGAGGCTGCCGAGGCCAGTTGCCCGGCTTCCCGTGACCCGTTGGATGACAGCCCCCGCGTCGAATGCGGCGTGTTTGGCGTGTTCGGGGTTCCCAATGCGTCCAGCCTCGTGGTTCTCGGCATGCACGCCCTGCAGCACCGCGGCCAGGAGGCCTGCGGCATGGCCTCCTTCGACGGCAAACGCTTCCATGACGAGAAGCATATGGGCCATGTCGGCGACGCCTTCTTCGGCAAGGACTTGGCGACCACCCTGCCCGGCGCCTCCGCCATTGGCCACACCCGCTATTCCACCGCCGGCGGCAGCGTGCTGCGCAATGTCCAGCCGATGTTCGCCGATATGGCGGCCGGCGGCGTCGCCCTGGCCCACAATGGCAACCTGACCAACTTCCACACCCTGCGCGAGCAGCTGGTCTCGGAAGGCACCATCTTCTCCTCGACCTCCGACTCCGAGGTCATCCTTCACCTGATCGCCCGCTCGCGGAAATCGCGGGTGGTGGACCGGTTCATCGACGCCCTGTCACAGATCGAGGGCGGCTACGCCCTGGTGGCTCTGACCAACAAAAAGCTGATCGGCGTGCGCGACCCGCTCGGCATCCGGCCGCTGGTGCTGGGCCAGCTGGACGGCAAATATGTTCTCGCGTCCGAGACCTGCGCGCTGGAGATCATCGGCGCTCAGTTCGTGCGCGACATCGAACACGGCGAGATGGTGATCATCTCCGACAGCGGCATCGAGAGCCGCCGCCCCTTCCCGGCCGCCGAGGCGCGGCCCTGCGTGTTCGAATATGTCTACTTCGCCCGCCCCGACAGCGTGGTGAACGGTCGCTCTGTCTATGAGGTGCGCAAGCGCATGGGCCGGCGCCTGTTCGAGGAAAGCGGCGCCAAGGGCGCGGACGTGGTCGTGCCGGTTCCGGACTCCGGCGTGCCGGCCGCGCTTGGCTACGCCCAGGCGGCGGGCCTGCCCTTCGAGATGGGCATCATCCGCAACCACTATGTCGGGCGGACCTTCATTCAGCCGACCCAGGGCGCGCGCGACCATGGCGTGCGCATGAAGCTCAGTCCCAACCGCGCGGTCCTGGCCGGCAAGAAGGTGGTGCTGATCGACGACAGCATCGTGCGCGGCACCAATTCTGTCCGCGTGGTGCGGATGGTGCGCGACGCCGGCGCCGCCGAGGTGCATCTGCGCTCAGCCTCGCCGCCGATCATGTGGCCGGACTACTACGGCATCGACATGCCCGACCGGGAAAAGCTGCTCGCCGCGACCCACTCCATGGCCGAGATGGCCAAGCTGCTGGAAGTCGACAGCCTGGGCTTCCTGACCGTCGACGGCCTCTATTGGGCCATGGACGCCGGCCAGCGCGACCCCGTGCGGCCCCAGTTCACCGACCACTATTTCACCGGCGACTATCCTACGCGCCTGATGGACAAGGAAATCGCCGAAGGCCGCAACGAGCAGGTCGAGCGGCAGCTGAGCTTCCTGGTCAGCGCGTAAACCTGTGCGCATGAATGTCTCGGGCGCGCTCGCCCGTCTGAAGATCGACCCCTACATCCTGGCCCTGATCGGCACGGTGATCGTCGCCTCGCTGATCCCGGCGCATGGCGCGGCCACCGCCGTGTTCGGCTGGGCGACCAAGCTGGCCATCGCCCTGCTCTTCTTCCTGCATGGCGCCAAACTGTCCCGCGAGGCGGTGATCGCGGGGATCAGCCATTGGCGGCTGCATCTGGTGGTGCTGCTGGCCACCTTCGCCCTCTTCCCCATCCTCGGCCTGCTGGCCACACATCTGCCGTCGCAGGTGCTGTCGCCGACCTTGGCGACCGGCGTGCTGTTCCTGTGCTGCCTGCCGTCGACGGTGCAGTCGTCGATCGCCTTCACCTCCATCGCCCGCGGCAATATCGCCGCGGCGGTCTGCGCGGCGTCGGCCTCCAACCTGTTCGGCATCCTCATCACCCCGATCCTGGTCGGTCTGTTGATGCAGGCTAAAGGGGGTGGCGGCGGCATGCTCGGCTCGATCGGGGCGGTGGTGGTGCAACTGCTGTTGCCCTTCGCCGCCGGCCAGATCGCCCGTCGCTGGATCGGCGGCTGGATCGAGCGCAACAAGCGGCTGATGGGCTATGTCGATCGCGGCTCCATCCTGCTGGTGGTCTACACCGCCTTCAGCGAGGCGGTGGTCCAGGGCATCTGGCACAAGGTCACCGCCTTCGAACTGGTCAAGCTGCTGCTGGTCTGCGCCGTCCTGCTGGCCATCGTTCTGGCCGTCACCGCCTGGGTCGCCCGCGCCATGGGCTTTTCCAAGGCGGACGAGATCACCATCGTCTTCTGCGGCTCAAAGAAGAGCCTGGCCAGCGGCGTGCCCATGGCCGGCATCCTCTATCCGCCCGCCACCGTCGGCCTACTGATCCTGCCCCTGATGCTGTTCCACCAGATCCAGCTGATGGCCTGCGCCTTCATCGCGCAAAAATATGCGGCGCGGCCGGTGGACGTAGAGGCCTAACCCTACCTTTGCCACCAACCCATGGCCGAGATAGCCAAGTTGCTAGGTGTCGACAGCCACGACTGGCTCATGGACTCATTCCTGCGCGGACTCCGTCCGTCCTCAATTCACGGCAGCAGCGTTTCCCGGTCAGTGCTCAAGGACGGACGATCGGCAGGACGTCTAATCTCCGGCTAAGGCTTGGCCAGCAACCACTCGCGTCGTTCATCGAGCCATCCTTCGAACCGAAGCCCTTCTTGCGCCAGCGCGGTCGTCAGTTCGGCTTCGTCCAAGAACTCGTGTGTGAAGGTCTGAACCCACTTGCGACCGGCTACTTCAGTTCGCCAAGTCATGGTCACCTGAGAACCCGTGCGATGGTAGGCCTCAACGACATCGAGGACGCCGGCGACTTCCCACTCTGATCCCCCGATATCATTCAGGAGGCTAGGCCCACGAACTTGCAGCAGCACCACACCATCGCTCTGAACATGCCGTCGACAAGACCGTAGCAAACCCGAGCGGGATGCAACGTCAGGCGTATTCAGGAGATAGGAGGCAAGCAGCACGACCTCGAAATGCCTGGGCGTGAGGTCCAGCGTCTCAATCGAAGCCTGAACGCATTCGGCGCCGTCAATTTCGGCCAGCATGTCAGCTGACTGATCCACGGCAGTAACCTGAAAACCCACTCTGGCTAACGGCTTCGCCAAGCGGCCCGCCCCCGCGCCCAAATCGAGAATGGCGCCGCCGATGGGCACGAGCGAGGTGATCATCTCGATCTCGCCGTCGGCGCTCAAGCCCCGGTAAAGCTCCACTGCACAACCATCATCTGTGATTGGGCCGTCCCCGGCGCCCCACGCATATTTGCCCAAGGCAGCCACTCCCTTGATGGTGTCGAACAGCGATGCTTCGGAACCTGAGCCTCAATCACCCCGCCGGGTGCAGGAACAGTCCGATCGTCAGCAAGACCCCCAGGATCACCACGCCGATCCGCAGGTAGCGCTCATTGACGCGCTTCAGCAGCCAGGCCCCCAGCAGGCCGCCGCCGATGGCGCCGACGCCGAGCACCGCCGACTTCAGCCAATGAACGTCTTTGGAAAAGGCGAAGATCAGCACCGCCGAGGCGTTCATCACCGAGGCCAGCACATTCTTGGTCGCCGCCGCCGTGCGCACCGGCAGGCCGGCGATGGTCAGGGCCGCCAGCATAAGAAAGCCGATGCCGCCGCCGAAATAGCCGCCATAGATGGCGATGCAGAGCTGCATGAAGCCGGCGGGGATCGGGCCTAAGGCCAGGGCGTCTTCCTTCGGCGGCGGGCGAAAGAAGCTGCCCCAGGCGAACAGGGTGGTGGCGAACAGCACCAGCCACGGCACCAAGTGCGCGAAGAAGCTCGCCGGCGTCGCCAGCAGCAGCAGCGCCCCCAGCACCCCGCCGATCAGGCTGATGACCAACAGGGCCTTGAACGAAAGCCGTTCCGCGCCCGACACCAACTTGCGGCCCGCGAGCCCGGTCGTGACCTGTCCGGGGAACAGGGCGATGGTGGATGTAATGTTCGCGGCCCGCGCGTCGAGGCCGGACAGGATCAGCATCGGCAAGGTCACGAACGAGCCACCGCCCGCCAGCGCGTTTTGGGTTCCGGCCCAGACGCCGGCCACGAAGAGGGCGATCCACAACATGGTCGGTGCTATGGCGCAAGGCAGAGCCAGACGCCATCCCTCAGTGCGGCGCGGTAAGACTTTCCACAAAATCCGACACGGCGCGGTCCCCCTTGATCCGCTTCACGGGACGTTTGCCTGACGCCACGCTCAGCCGCTGCTCGAGGGCGGTGGACCAACCCCCGAAGCTCAGAACAGCCCTGGCATAGGTCAGCCCGAAGCCTTCCTCGCAACCATCCGGCCGGTCGAGCCTGGGCGCGTCCTTATTGATGCGGGTCTTGCGCCAGCTGCGCCAAAGGCGGCGCCAGGCCGGCTGCTCCAACCATACGATCAAGTCGGCCTTCGGCAGGGTCAGGTCGAACAGGTCTGGATAGGTCCCTTCGACGATCCAGCCGTCGGACGGCAGGGACGCGTCCAGGTCGGCGCGGACGGCGCTTAGGTCTCGCTTGCGCCAGCTTGGGCCGTAGATCAGACGGTCGAGGTGGACAACCGGCAGGCCAAGCCGCTCAGCCAGACGCCGCGCCAGGGTCGACTTGCCAGCGCCGGCGCCGCCAAGGATGACGATGCGTCTCGCCGGGCGCAAATCCGGCGCCGGCGCGGCGATGGCAAGCGCCTTGGTCCAGCGCTCGCCGCTCCAGAACCAGGCCAGCACGACGGCGTCGATCACCGTAATTCCGGCCTGCACCGCCGCCACGCCGGTGAGGCCATAGCCTAGCGCCACCGCCACGCCCATCAGCGGTATCTGCACCACCCATTGGCTGAGGAAGGGCACGCCGGACGCCATCTTGGTCGCGCCCGCGCCGCGCAAGGCAAAGCCCAGCACCCGGCCCAGGGCATCGAGTCCGATGGTCGCGCCGATCAACCGCGCCGGCCAGTCCGCCAAGGCGAGCGTCGTCGGGGTATGTAGGAACAGGCTTAGCAGGGGCGTGGGATCGAGGGCGACGACCAGTCCCGCCGCGCCGAGCGCGGCCGCACACCAGCCGCTCACCCTCCAGCCCCAACCTCGCGCGGCGCCCGACCTGCCCTGCCCCAGCGCCTGGCCGGCCAGCACGCCTGTCGTCACACCCAGGGCCATGGAGACCTGGATCGGCAGCTGCGTCAGCGTCACCAGCACATTGGCCGCGGCCGCCGACGCCGTGCCCAGGCGGGCGACGATGACGAAGGAAATCAGCAGGCCCACCTGCAGGAAACACTGCTGGGCGCTCACCGGCCAACCGATGGCGAGAATGCGCAGAACCCCTCGCACCGATGGCCGCGCGCGCAACAGGCCCGGGATCGGCAGCGCCTTCAATCCCAGGGTCATCTGGATGACCAGACCCGCGAAGGTGTCGAGGGAGCCCGCCACACCCGCGCCGGCGATGCCCATCGGCCCGATCGGCCCCCCGCCGAACACCAGCCAGACCGTGAGCAGCGCCTGCAGCGCCGAGGTGACCACCGTAACCCAGAAGGTCACCCAGGGCCGCCCCGAGGCGATCCAGATGGAGTTGAAGGGAATGGTCACCGCCAGGAAGGCCAGCGACGCCGCCTCCGGCGCGATGAAGGCCGAGCCGGCGCTGACCGCCGCCGGATCGCGCAGCATCAGGCCGACGGCGACCGAGCCATAGCGCCAGAAGCCGATGGCCAGTAGCACCCCAAAGGGCGCGGAAGCGACCAGCGCCTCATTGAGCACCCGGCCGAGCTGGGCGCCCTCGCCGGCGCCAACCAGGCGCGCGGTGATCGCCTGCACGCCGGTATCGAAACCCACCAGCAGCGCCATGGTCATGGCGTAGAGCACGCCCGCCGCGCCCATGCCGGCCAGGGCCGCATCGCCGAGCTTGCCGAGGATGGCCAGGGTGATGACGCTCACCACCGTCTGCAGCAGGTACCAGGCGATCAGCGTCCCGCCCATGCCGAGCGCCCGGTGCAGCGGTGTAGTGGCGGGCACGGGGCCCACACCCTGTTCAATCGCCGCCATTTCGCTTTGTCCCAAATGTTCGTCTTGAACGGTAGCGGCCCATGTCAATTCGATATAATGAAATCGATAGATGACTGAATTCGACCAATTGCAATTGAGGAAGCTGGACGGCGGCCTGCTGCTGGTTTTCCGCGAGCTGCTGCTTCGCCAGCGGGCAAGCGAGGTCGCCCAGCAGCTGGGTCTGAGCCAGTCGGCGATCAGCCATGCCCTGGGGCGGCTGCGAGATTTGTTCGGCGACCCGCTGTTCATCCGCCGCTCGCACGGTCTCGAACCAACGGCGCGGGCCAAGGCGCTGGGACCGCGTATCGAGGCGCTGCTGGACCTGATCGATTCCACCCTGTCGACCGGAGGCGGGTTCGATCCGGCCAACACACGGCGCCGCTTTGGCATCGCCTGTCCGGAAGATATTCCCTCGCTCATCGGCGCATCCCTGACTGGCGCCTTCCGCCGTGAGGCGCCCAGGGCGACCTTCGCCACCCGCTGGGCGATCCTTGACCGCGCCCTGCGCGCCGTACGACGCGGCGAAGTCGACTTGGCCTTGGGAATCTTCCGCCACATCCCCGCCGGGCTGATCGCAATCCCGCTTTATGAGGACGAATATTGCGTCATCGCGCGTGAAGGGCATCCACGCGTGAACGGCGTCCTGGACCTCGTCACCTACGCCCGGGCCGGGCATCTATTTGTCGGCAATCCCGATGGCGCCCTGGGCGACGAGACGCCGATCGACCGCGAGAGCATGGACGCCACCTATGGCGGATTTCCCGGCCCGGACGTGGTTCGCACCCATGGCTATGTCACCCAGTGGGAGACGGCGATGCTGGTCGTCAGTGAAAGCGACGTGCTGGCCGAATGCCCCCGACGGCTGGCCAATCGGTTCGCAGCCAAGCTAGGCCTTCAGGTGCTTGATCCGCCCACGCCGCCATTCCGGTTCAAGATCCAGGCGGTGCGCCGGGCCGAGACGGACGATCCAGGGGTGGACTGGCTGCTTGAGAAGATCGCTGAGGCCGTGGCGGGATAGGCTACCCAATATGTCCTCATCCTGAGGCGCCCGCGAAGCGGGCCTCGAAGGACGCTTGGGCGGCGAAGGTGCGTCCTTCGAGGCCCGTCGCTACGCGCCGGGCGCCTCAGGATGAGGAAGAGTTTTACCGCCCGGAACCCACACCCTTCCCTCCCGACCACCGCGCCGCTAAACAGCGCGCCATGTCCGACACCATCCCCGTTTCTGGCCTCGTTTCTGGCCCCCTTTCCGGCCGCGTCGCCCTCGTCACCGGCGCCAGCCGCGGCATCGGCCGCGCGTGCGCCCTCGCGCTCGCCAAGGCGGGCGCCCATGTCATCGCCACCGCGCGCACGCCTGGCGCGCTGGAGGAGTTGGACGACGAAATCCGCGCCGCCACCGGCGAATCCGCGACCCTGGTCCCCCTGGACCTGGCCAATGGCAATGGCTGGGACGAGCTTGGTTTCGCCATCCACCAACGTCACGGCAAGCTGGACATCCTGGTCCACGCCGGCGCCGTGCTGGGCGGTCTATGGCCAGTGTCACACATAGACCCCAAGCATTGGGACCGCGTGGTCTCGACCAACCTGACGAGCGTCTACCGGATCATCCGCTCGTTCGAGCCGCTGCTGAAGCAGTCGGAGGCTGGTCGGGCCATCTTCCTGACCTCCGGTCGAGCCGTGCGGCCCAAAGCCTTCTGGGGCAGCTATGCCGCCACCAAGGCGGCGCTGGAGGCGCTGGTGCGATGCTGGGCCGACGAGATCGAGCACAGCAACGTGCGCGCCATCCTGTTGGACCCGAACATCATGCGCACGGCCATGCGGGCTGAAGCCATGCCTGGCGAGGATCCCGAGACCCTGCCACACCCGTCCGAGATCGGGCCGCTGATCGTTGAGCTGGCGCTGTCCAGCCCCGGCCTGCCCACCGAGACCGTCAAGTTCAACGACTGGGCCGCCGCCCAGGCGAAGGCTTAGCCCGCGCAGGCCCCGACCTGGCCGCGTGGGACTTGGCGGCCCGCGTCTTTGCAAAGCCGGGCTTGGGAAGGCCGGACTTCTTCTTCATTCCCGGCTTGGTCACGCCCGACTTTTTCGCCTCGGCCTTGGTGGCCCAGGACTTGGCCAGCGCCTTGGCCTGGGTCTTGGCCTTGGTCGGTCGCAGGCTCTGGCGCTTGGGCGGATCGCCCGGCTCGCCATCGACGAACGGGTTGGAGTTCTGCTTGATCGACACCCGCAGCGGGATGCCCGGCATGTCGAAGCTCTCGCGCAGGGAGTTGATCAGGTAGCGGCGATAGCTCTCGGGGAGCTCGGCCGCGCGCGATGCAAACAGCACGAAGGTGGGCGGCCTGGCCTTGGTCTGAGCCATGTATTTCGGCTTGATGCGGCGGCCATTGATCGCCGGTGGCGGATGCCGCTGCACCGCTATGGCCAACCAGTCGTTCAGGTCGCGGGTCTTGATCTTGGTCGACCAGTCGTTGTGCACCTTCAGCACCGCCGGCATCAGCCGCTCGAGCCCGCGGCCCGTCTCCGCCGACAATGCAATCACGGGCGAGCCGCGCAGCTGCGGCAGCACCCGGTCGGCTTCCTCCAGGAACTCCTTCAACGTCGCCTGCGGGTCTTCGACCAAATCCCATTTGGCCAGCACGAACACCAGGCCCCGGCCCTCGCGCTCGACCAGGTCGGCGATCTGCAGATCCTGGATTTCGAAGGGATGGGTGGCGTCCATCACCAGCAGCACCACCTCAGCGAAGGTGATGGCGCGGATGGAATCCTGGGTCGACAGCTTCTCCAGCTTCTCCTGAACCCGCGCCTTGCGACGCAGGCCCGCGGTGTCCACCAGGCGGATATTGCGGCCGTTGAAGGCCCATTCCACCGGGATGGCGTCGCGGGTGATGCCGGCCTCGGGTCCGGTCAGCAGGCGGTCCTCGCCGATCAGCCGGTTGACCAGGGTCGACTTGCCGGCATTGGGGCGGCCGACGATGGCGATGGCGATCGGCTTGTCGCCCCGCTCGTCGTCATCTTCCTCATCCTCGATCGGCGCGTTGGCCAGTAGGGCCGCATAGAGATCGGCCATGCCCTCGCCGTGCTCGGCGGAGATCAGGATCGGCTCGCCGAAACCCAGTTTGAAGCCTTCGGCGCCGCCCGCCTCGCCCGCGCGGCCCTCGGCCTTGTTGGCGACGACGATGACCGGCTTGTCCTTGCGCCGCAGCACCTCGACGAAGATCATGTCCATGGGCGCCACGCCTTCACGGGCGTCGAACATGAACAGGGCCACGTCGCATTCGTCGATGGCCAGTTCGGTCTGCGCCCGCATCCGCGCCTCGAGGCTGTCGTCGGTGACATCCTCGAAGCCGGCGGTGTCGATCAGATCGAGCGGCAGGTCGCCCAGCTTGCCCGTGGCGAAGCGGCGGTCTCGGGTCACGCCCGGCCGATCGTCGACGATGGCGAGCCGTTTGCCCGCCAGCCGATTGAACAGGGTCGATTTGCCGACGTTGGGACGACCGACGATGGCGAGCTTTAGCGCCATGGCGGCGTCCTTAGTCCTTGAGCGCCGACGCGGAGAGCCGCGCCGGCCTTAGCTTAGCGTATGGCGATCAGATCGGCGTTCTGGGTCGCGACGTAGAGATTCGAGCCCGCCGCGATGGGGTTCATCAGGGCGTCGTCGCCGATCTTCAGTCGCTTTTGGATCACGCCGGTCTTGGGATCCATCGCCACCGCCTCGCCTTTCGACGAGACGACGATCAAGCGGTTGGAAGCGATCATCGGCCCGGACCAGTCGGCCCGGTCCTTCAGCTTGACGATGCCTTTGTTCAGGTTGACGACCCAGTAGACTTGGCCGCTTTCACGGGCGACACAGATCACCTCGCCGCTGGTGTCGGTCACGAACACCACATCGCCCACTGGCCAGGGGGTGGAAATCGAGGTCACCGGCAGGGTCCAGCGGGTTTCGCCGGTGCGCAGGTCGATCGCCGCGAACAGGCCCGAGTGGCTGACCGCGAAGACGTCGCCCTTGTAGACGACGGGCCGGCCGGGGATGTCGCGAATTTCCGACAGGGCGCTGTTGCGGTTCGACTTGGACAACACCGCCGTCCACAGGCCGTTGCCGTTTGTGGTCTGCAGGGCCACCAGTTCGCCGGAGCCGAACGAAGCGACGACTTCGTCGCCGGTGATGGCGGGGCTGGTGGCTTCCAGGATGCGCGCGGGCTCGACCAGGGCCTGGTAGGTCCAGCCCATGGCGCCGGTGCCTTCATCGAAGGTCAGCAGGTCGTCATCCACCGACTCGACGAACACCCGGCCGCCAGCCACGGTGGGCGCGGCGTGGACCGGGGCGTCGGTGCGGGTTTCCCAGATCTTCTTGCCGGTAGTCGCGTCCAGCGCGGCTACAAAGCGATAGCCGGAGCTAACGAACACCCGGCCATTGTCATAGGCCAGGCCGCCGCCCCAGGCTTCGTGGTTGCGGCGTGTGCGCAGCGCCGCGTCCACCGACCAGACCTGACGACCGCTGGCGGCGTCGTAGGCCGTGACCTTGGCCGCGCCATCCATCACATAGATACGCCCGCCCGCGGCGATCGGCGGGGCGGTGATATGGGTCGACCGCGCCGAACCCGCGCCATATTTGGCGCGCCAGGCGACGGTGAAGTCCGCGCCGGCGGCGGCGTTTTCCACCGACTGTTCGGGCGTGCCGCCCGGCAGCGGCCAGTCGGCCATCGGCGCGGGATCGGGAATGTAGAAACCCACGCCCTTCAGGGCGTCGGCCGGCTTCAGCGAATCGTCCAGCGTCATCACCGGGATACGCTCGCCCTTGCCGGTGTATTTGGCGTGGGTGTTGCTGGCGAAGGGGTTCTTCCAGTGGATACAGCCGCCGAGGCCGAGCGCGGCGATCGCCAGCACGACCGCCGTTGCGGATTTGGTCTTAAGCGTCATTGGGCGGGTCCTGGCTGGGGCGTTTGGCTCTGCGCGGGCTCGCCGGCTGGCGCGATCTGGGGGAACAGTGGATTGGAAGGCATGGCGACCGCTTCCTTCACGGTCGCGGCGACCTGACCGGCGGTGCCGCCGTCGATCAGGCCGATCGCCGCGTGCGCGCGCTGATGCAGATTATCGGGCGCGGTCGGCAAAAGGGACAGGACCACGAAGTCCGCCCTCGCCTCGGCGATCTTGCCGGCCCGCAATTTTGCCCAGGCCAGCGCTTCGCGCGCCAGCGGGCTGTAGGGTCGCTTGGGATCGGCCAAGGGCTTCAGGACTTTCTCGACATCGGCATAGCTTGCTGTGTCGAGCATGGCATAGGCGGATTTAAGGCGGGCCGCGTCGGACAGGATCGGCTCATGCGACGCCTGGGCCGCGTCACCGAAAGCCTTGGTGGCCAGGTCGAGCTTGCCCTGATCCAGATCGATGGCCGCAACCTGTTGCAGCGCCAGGGACCGATAGGCGCCGGAGGAGGCTTTGGCCGCGTCGCCGAACTGCTTCAGCGCGCCGGCGGTGTCGCCCTTGCCCAGGGTATCGGCGCCCTGGGCGTAAAGGGTCGAGGCGTGTTCGATAGCCTTCTGCCGATGGCTGTCGTAGGCCCAGACCGCCAAGGCGATGGCCAGGCCGACGGCGAGTCCGCCCAGAACCCAGGGCAGATACTTCCGCAACATCGCTTCCGCGCGGTCGGCGCGTAGCTGATCGTCGACCTCTTCAAAAACATTGACCACGAATGAGGGCTCCGGCGGAGAGGGATTTAGAGGTTGCGGAACCTATAGGCTGCGAGGGTCGCCCGCAACGCATGGCTTTGACGCGGCTGCGCTTTAAGCGGCGCCGTGCTCAGAGGTCCTCAATCAGGCGGCTCAACGCCAGAGCCAGGGCGATGCCGACGGCCGCAAGACCCAGCCAGAGCGCGCCGCTGGTGGCGGGCGAGAGGCCGGCGCCCATGTGCCCGTGCCAATGGCTGAAGTCGACGGCGGCAAGGCTGGGCGCGCCCTTGGCCAGGCCTTGCATATGGCCGACCACGCCGGATGAGACGATCTGGCCGACGCCGATCAGGCCACCGATTCCGCCAAGCGCGCCGATCACCAGCCGCCGCGTCGTCCAGTTGCGGTTCAGTTTGGATTGCACCTGTCCGGCGAAATCGCCGGCGTCGTCGAACGCCGGGGGTTCGGCGAACATCTTGTCCAGCCGGGTATCGAACTCAGCCATGGACCCGCCTCTCCGCCCCGTCATCGCCGTCCGGCGAAGCCAGCCGGCGGCGGAGCTTATCCAGACCACGTTTGACATGGGATTTGACCGTACCAAGTGGCGTATTTAAGGCCTCGGCGGCCTCCGCATGGGACAGGCCGCCGCCGTAGCAGAGCGAGACGCACAGCCGCTCCGGCTCGGCCAGGGACCGCAGCGCCTCGTCCAGATCGATCCGCAGCGCCGCCCGGTGCGCCGCGCCGTCGTCGCCATCGTGGCGGGGGGCGTCGTCCGGCTCCGGCGTCTCGGCCAGCAGGTCCACATGCGCGGCCTTGCGCCAGTGGCGAATATAGAGCCGCGCGGCGATCCGCTTGACCCAGGCCTGGAACGTTCCGTCGCCGCGAAAGTCGGTGATCTGCTCGAAGGCGGCCAGGAAGGCGTCCTGCGCCAGGTCGTCCGCCGTCGCGGCCTCCGCACCCATCCGGCGCAACAGGCCCCGCACGGCCGAGCCATGCCGGCGTACGAGCTCACCGAACGCATCGCGCCGCCCGCCGGCCGCCAGGGCCGCCAGTTCGACGTCATGCATCGCGGGAAGTGTGTGTTTGAGCGCCATTGCGCTGCGTCCACCCCGAAGGAGGGTTGCTGGGTTGAGCGTCTAGGCCTTGGGCTTGCTGCGGTTCAGCAAGCCGATCACGACGAAGCCTATGCCGATGAAGCCTGGGAAGGCGCCGCTGCCAGCCAGAGGACCTGTCGCCTGCCAGTCCGAAACCGGCCCAAGCGCGACGCCGAGACCAACCAAGCCCAGGCCGACCATGACAAGAATGACCCCTCGGCGGATGTCCGCCGATGCGCCGGAACGTTCGGAATCGCTATACTTGCTCGACGGCGCGCTGTTCAGCGAGGCCAGCATCTCGCTGGACACCGGCTGGCCCTTTTCGACCATCAGCCGAACCGTCTCGTGCAAACGAGCGCGATCCTGACTCTGGAAATGGGCGCGGATCCACAAGGGGACCACAACGACCAGTACGATCATGCCGATGCCGGCGAGCGGAACCAAGTCTGCCATAACTTCATCCATTGAATGAGGCCTCTTGAGGTGTTTCAGGCCCACACGTCTTGAGCCTCTTCTAATGCAAAGAGGCGTTCAAGCCGTCATTCGGATGCATCAGGCGGCATGAATTCTTCGTAACGCGCGCAAGGCCTTAGTCGAATCGCTTCATTCGATGATGAGGCCGCCCGCGCGGAAGCAGATATTCCAGTTCGCCCAGGTCGAACCCGGGCATATGCAGCAGCCTTGCCGCTGACCACAGGGCGAACAGGGTCGAGGCGATGATCACCAGCATCGGCCCGATCTGGATCGCGCCCTGCAGGAAAGGCTGGGCCGCCGACACCAGGCTGGGCCATATCGCCCAGGTCACCGCCGCGGCCGGCGCGGCCCAGGCGATCACTTCGCCGATCTCGTGCAGAATCTGGCGCCGGCCGATGCGAGCGGCCACCGCGTGTTGAAACGCCGGATCAACCTCGGGCGCCTCGTCCTTTGCCCAGAGCAGGGCCAGTCTGTCTTCAGGATTGGTCATCGCCGTCTCCCAGGACTTCCAGCAATTTAGCGCGCCCCCGCGTCACATGCGACTTGATCGTGCCCAGCGGAAGGCGGAGCACTTCAGCCGCCTCCGAATGGGAAAACTCCGCGGCCAGGCAAAGACTCACCGCCGCCCGCTGTTCCATCGGCAGGGCCGCCAGGGCCCGAGCCAGGGCGATGCGATCTTCCGCGCCGGGACCGCCTCCCCCACCCGCCGCTATCTCGGCGTCCTTAAGCCAGGCGCCGTCGCGCGCCGCGCCCCGACCCCGCGAGCGCTGATGGCTGAGCGCCTTGCGCCAGGCGATGGCGCAGAGCCAGGATCGAACGCTGGAGGCGCCTCTATAAGCGCCCAGCCCGGCCCAGGCGGCCACGAAGGTGTCCTGCGCCAGATCGTCGGCGTCGGACCAATCTCCCGTCACCCGGCGCAGGAAGCCGCGCACCGCCTGCTGGTGCTTGGCCACCAGGCGATCGAACGCCAGCGCCGAGCCGCGCCGGGCCTCCTCGACCAAGACGGTGTCGAGGTCGACCAAGTTCACTGCGGCCGAAACAGGCTGGCGAGAACGGCCGCCAGCACCGCCGCCGCCGCCAGGGCGCCAACGATGACCGCGCCGACGTAGAGACGATCCGACAAAACATGATCGGCCGCATAGTGCTGCGAAGCGAAGTAGAGCGCGCCGGCGCCGACCGCCAGGAAGATGGCGTTGTTCCAGCGCCGGATCGGCTCCCTTTGGCGCCAGCGCGCCGACCGGGCGGCGGCGCGCGCGGTGTGGTATTCGGCCCGCGCTCGGATCGTCTCAGGATTGGTCCAAGAACTGCCGGCGCGTCCGACCGCCTCTGCAGCATCCGCCGCGGCGCCGGCCTCTGGGTAGGCCCAGCCGCGTCGCGGCTTCCAGCGCCCGTCGTCGCCCTGGTCGCGCAGGGCGTCCAGCAGCTCAGGCGGCGGCTCCTTGCCCTGCTGGGCGTAGACCTTCAACGTATCAAGGACTCGGTTGCGACTGCGGTGATCCTGCCAGATCGCAAATCCACCCAGGGCGATCCCCGCCAGCGGAATGGTGAAGGCGCCGAGGGGAATCAGCAGCCACCAATGGTCGGCCCAGAAATGCGTCATGCGGCGAGGTCCTCACGGCGAAACCAGGCTGAACACTACAGCCTTTGCCGGTTAGTCGCCGCCGGGGCGCCAATTGGATGCAGACGGCGCTGGTCAGGCTCCGGCCAGCGCCCAGCGCTCCAGCGGAATGTGGATGGTGCGGCCAAGCAGGCTGCGCACCAGGGTGAATTCCGTCACCCGCCAGGACACCGGCTCGACGGCTTGCGGCGGGACGACCCGCCGGTCGTACAGCAGGGTCACATGCGGCGTGAACTCGGCCGCGGGGCCGTGGGTGAGCCCCGCCTCGCCAAACAGCAGGCCCAGACTGCGGTGCAGCGCCACGAACGAGGAGACGCCCTTGCCGCCCAGCATGACGAGCGGCCGCTTCGGCTTGTCGCTGACGAAGGTTGTCGCCCGATCGAACACAACGTCAAAGGCGCCAAATCGGGCCCTGGACGCCACGCGTTTGGCCATGTCGACCACGGCTGGGGGCGTTTCGCGGCGGTAATTTCCCAGCATGGCCAGGGTCACATGCATACGGCCGGGGTCCAGCACCGAGCCACTTAGATCATGAACGCGCCGCAGGCGATGGCCGGTCACATGAGCGCACCGAGCCGCCCCGGCCTCCAGAAACGCCGCGAAAAACACCCGCTCGCGCGCCACCAGATCGTCCACCGGAAAATCGAAGCCCAGCTGGTTTGACGGTGGCTTTCCGGGCATGGATCAACTCACAATAGTTCTTCTTTTGTTCTATTCTGAGCCGCCATCGGCGTCAACTGAGTCGCCAGCTCACTCAGGGATCACCGCACCATTCCCGAGGGGCTTGCCTTGCCGCGCCATCGGGCTTCAGGTGTTATTTAAGCTGCGGCGCCGCGCAGTGCGCCTCACCCAGGGAGTTCGTCCATGCCGACAGCGAAACCAACCGTTCGCGTCACCGTCACGGAAAATGGCCCCTATCTGATCACCGGCGACATCCCGATCGCGCACCAGACCATTGAAACTGACGCCGAGGGCGGTTCCGAAGCCTGGCGCGAGGGCGAGGCCGTTGCGCACCGGGCGAGCTATGCGCTTTGCCGATGCGGCGCTTCCCAGACCAAGCCCTTCTGCGACGGCTCTCACGCCAAGGTCGGCTTCGACGGGACCGAGACCGCCAGTCGCGAATCCTATCTCGACCAGGCGAAAATCCAGGAAGGTCCGACGATGGCGCTGACCGATGCGGAAAGCCTGTGCGCCTTCGCCCGGTTCTGCGACCCGAACGGCCAGGTCTGGGCCCAGGTAGAGCGCACGGATGACGCCCAGGTCCGCGAAACCTTCATTCGCCAGGTCAACGCCTGCCCGTCCGGCCGCCTGGTGGCCTGGGATAAATCCACCCGCCAGGCGGTGGAAACCGAGCTGCCGGTCTCCATCGGCCTGGTCGAAGACCCCGAACAGCAGTGCAGCGGCCCGCTGTGGCTGCGCGGCGGGATTCCCGTCTTCGCCGCGGACGGATTTGAATACGAGGTGCGCAACCGCGTCACCCTCTGCCGCTGCGGCGCGTCGAACAACAAACCGTTCTGCGACGGCACGCACGCATCGATAAAGTTCCGGGATGAATGAAGGGGGCTGAGGCCGCAGGCCAGGTTTGCGCCGCGGCCCCAAGGCCCCAACCCATCAGGGAAGCGTGCGGCCGTAGAGCTCGAGCGCGGCGCTCCAGCCGCGCTCGGCAGCTTCGGCGTCATAGACCGGCAGGTCCGGCTTCATCCAGCCGTGCAGCTTGCCGGCGTAGAATTCGGTCTTGTGCTTGACGCCCGCCGCCTTCAGCGCCGCTTCGAAGCGTTCGCCCATCTCGGGCGGATAGCTTTGGTCGTTGTCGGCGACGGCGATGTAGAGTTCGCCCTGGATCTTGCCCAACAGAAGGTGCGGGCTGGTGGCCTGGTCGGTGGCGAGATTGCCGCCGTGGAAGCTGACCGCCGCGCCGATCCGGTCCGGATAGTATTCCGCCGCGGTGATGGCCATGCCGCCGCCCATGCAGAAGCCCACCGTGCCGATCTTGCCCTTGGCCACGTCGGCGCGGCCGTCGAGGTAGGCGATGAAGGCCTTGGAGTCCTCGGCCGCCTTGTGGTTGTCGGTGCTGCCCATCAGCGGTCCGATCGTGGCGCGAAAGTCGCCTTTCAGCACCTCGGCGGGATCCAGCGGACCGTATGCCCCGTGCCGGTAGAACAGGTCGGGCAGCAGCACGACATAGCCTTGCGAGGCCAGGTGGGTCGCCATCTGGATCATGCCCGGCCGAATGCCAAACGCGTCCATGTAGAAGATCACGCCTGGCCAAGGGCCCGCGCCGTCCCCCGAGGCGTCTGGAGTCAGGACATAGGCGTTGCAGGCGCCGTCGGTGGCCTGGATGGTGACTTGGTCTTGGCTCATAGCAGTCTCCCGGGGACGCTTCGTCGCACCGGTTCATTGGCGCCTCAGCCCCCGGCTCGTCCAGCCCTCGTCGCCGTGGCGACCTGAGAAATGTCACACAGGGCCGCTAGGGTAGACCGAACCTGGTAGAGCTCATGCTGCAACGACTTCCGCCCCTGAGGGCCATTGAGGCCTTCGTACTGGTCGCCGAGACGTCCAGCTTTTCCAAGGCCGCCCAGGAACTTAACATCACCAAGTCGGCGATCAGCCGCAGGATTCAGAGCCTGGAAGACGACCTGGGCGTCAAACTCTTCCGGCGTTCGAACAAGGCGTTGGCGCTCACGAACGACGGCGCCAGCTACTTCGAGATAACGGGGCCGGCGTTCGATGCGCTCAGGACCGCAGGCGCCCAGGTCAGCACGCGCCAGCGGCGCAACACCCTGCGGGTGGCGCTGCCACAATCGTTCGCTTCATCTTGGCTGATCCCCCGCATGGGCGGCTTCTATGAAAAATACCCGGACATCGATCTCCAGCTGGACAGCCAAGGCTATTTCAACATGCTGGAGAGCGAGGAGGTCGACGTTCTGCTGAAGGTCGCGAAGGAGCCGCCCGCCGCCTTCCACGCTGAAAAATTCATGCCGATCGTCCAGTTCCCCGTCTGCAGTCCAGAACTGCTAGGCCCGCGAGCGGCCCAACTGGACGACATAGCGTCGAAGACCCTGTTGCACCTCGCCTCAATGCCGACGGCCTGGGCGGAATGGCTGCAGCTGCAGGGGCGATCGGACCTGCTGGGCGGCCGATCGCTGAATTTCGACACCATGTCCCTGGCCATCGACGCCGCCGCCAACGGTCTTGGGTTCGCCATGGGCGCCGAGGTGATCTGTCAGCGGGACCTGAAACGCGGCCGACTGGTCGCGCCCTTCCCTCAACGCATGGAAGGCCTGCGCGCCCTGTATTTCGTCTGTCGCAAGCGTGACGTTTCCAGTCGCATGGTGCGCCGCTTTCGGACCTGGCTGTTTGACGAGGTGGGGGTGCAATAGCACTCACCCCCGCCAACGCCTCAAGTAAATTGGCGCGTTCTCCGCAATAATTCCACCTATAGTAATGATATGAAACGCGTTCACGGCGCGCTTGGCACACCCATGTCATCAGCATGGCTGTTGATCCACACGCAACTCAACGCACCATAAATTCGCTTTCTCGAATTTGATGTCGAACCTATCGATCAAGCGGACGCAACAGAGCGTCTATCTAGATGTCGGGGCGGTTTCATGTCAAAAAAGCTTCAATATATCTACGCTGTTGCTTTGCCGATTGGCGCGATTTTCGAGCTGCTTCTGCCGCAATCGACCATCGCCCAGACCGCGCCCGCCCAGGCGCCGCCCGCGGCGACCGCACCCGCCGCCAGCGAAGTGCAGGAACTGGTCATCACGGCCCGCCGCCGCGAAGAGAGGGTGCAGAGCGTGCCGATCGCGGTGACCGCGCTTTCAGGCGCCGCGCTGAAAGTTCGGCAACTCAACGGGGGACAGGACCTCGAGCAGGCCGTGCCGAACATGTCCTTCACCCGGTCCGCCTTCGGCGCCAGCGACTACCAGATCCGGGGCATCGGCTATCAGGTGGTCTCCACCGCCGCCGACGCCGGGGTGGGTGTTGACGAGAACAACGTGCCGCTGGTGGTCAACCGACTGGCCGACGCCGACTTTTTTGACACCCAACGCGTCGAGGTGCTGCGCGGTCCGCAAGGGACCCTTTACGGCCGGAACGCGACCGGCGGGGTGGTGGACACCATCACCAACAAGCCGACCGATAACTATGATGCGTCAGTCACCGCCGATTTCGGCAACTATTCGTCCCGCAAATTCCAGGGCTACGTCAACGTCCCCCTGTCGTCGATGTTCGACCTGCGTGTCGCCGCTGATAGTCTGAACCACAGCGGCTTTGATTATAATACGGTGACCGGCGACAACATCAACGGCCGCGACCTCTATTCCACCCGCGTCACCCTGGCGTTCAAGCCGAACGACCACTTCCACAGCTATCTGATGTGGGAACATTTCGACGAGGACGACTCGCGTTTCGACGAGAAGTTCCTCTGCACCAAGGATCCGGGCCCTTCGAGCGTCGGCGGCGTCACCGTGGACAGCCCCATCGCCCAGGATTTCCTGAGCCGAGGCTGCGCGCAGACATCGATCTATAGCAAGTCGGCCCAGACCGGGACCGTCAACACCATGGCGACGCTGACCGGATCGCTCGCCTATCTCTACGGCCTCGTGCCGGGCGATGTGAACACCAATGGCCAGTCGGCCAACCTCCGTTCCGTCGCCGAAGGCATCAACCCGACCTACAAGGACAAGAACGACCTGGTCGAGTTCAGCAACGAATACGACTTCAACAACGACCTGAAGCTGACCTCGTTGACGGCCTACACCACCGACCGGCTGGAGACCCGCGCCCAGTTCGAGAGCGCCTCCGTACCCTTCAACGCCACGCCGGTCACGCCGGGCGGGGTGTTCACCGACCCGCAGACCGGCGCGTCGGATCTGCTCAATCTCGACGAAGACTACGACAACTATAGCGCTCGACAATGGAGTGAGGAGCTTCGGCTCCAGTCCTCCTTCGCCGGCCCGCTGAATTTCAACGTCGGCGCCTTCTATCTGCATCTGAACCGGTTCGACCAGATCTACATCCTGTCGAACGGCTCGACCGCGGTGACGGCGATCGGCAACCTCCTGGGCGGAAGCTCCTACGTCGATCCCTACGCCACGCCCACCGGCGCCGGGCACAACTACTACTACTCCGCCAACCCCTACACCCTGACATCCGCGGCGGGCTTTGGTGAGCTCTACTGGCAGGCGACAAAGACCCTGCGGGTCACCGCGGGCCTTCGCTACACCGACGATCAGAAGACCTTTGTCGACCTTCCGGTCACCCTGCTCACCAATGGCGATGGCTTCCCGTCCTCATCGACCCAGCACGCCAGGTTCGACGAATTGACCGGCCGGCTGAATGTCGACTGGCGTCCGGAATTGAGCTTCACCAATGAAACCCTGATCTACGGCTCCTATTCGCGTGGCTACAAGGCCGGCGGGTTCAACGCGCCAAACATCGTCGACGTCGATCCGGTCTACGCACCGGAATTCGTCAACGCCTTCGAGGTCGGGACAAAGAACACCCTTCTCGACAAGACCATGACGTTGAACCTGACCGGCTTCTACTACGACTATACCGGCTATCAGATTTCGCAGGTGATCGGGCTCAACGAGGACACCTCCAACGTCAACGCCAAGATCTATGGGCTCGAGTTTGAATCCACCTGGGAGCCGGTGCGGCGCCTGCGCTTCAACGCCGAGGTCGGCTACCTGCACACGGCCATCGGCCCGGGCCAATCGATCGACATCTTCGACCGCACCCAGGGCGATCCAAACGAGACCTACCTGAAATCACTGACCTCGGCCTGCGTGGGATCGACATCGGGCGTGGCCGAACTGGTGAAGCTGGTGAACGAGGGCGTCGAGCCCGCCTCCATCCTCACCAGCGCCTGCCCGACCGCCGCGGCGCCCAATGGCCCCTACGCCAGCAGCAACCCGGCGATAAACCCGCTGGCCAGCCAGGGCGTCATCCTGCCCACCAGCGCGGGGACGCCGGTCAATCTGAACGGCAAGGAGCTGCCCAACGCGCCGAACCTGACTCTGTCCTTCGGCGCCCAATACCGCATGGACCTCGGCGACGACTGGGCGGCGACGCTGCGGGGCGATGTCTACTACCAGGGCGCGGAATATACCGACATCTATAACGACCCCGACAACGCCCTGAAATCATGGGAAAATGTGAACGCCAGCCTGACATTCGAGCGTCCATCCTGGGGCTTCCAGATGCAGATTTACTGCAAGAACCTGCTCGACTCAGCGGTGATCACCGGTGTGGGCGTCGACTCGGAATCCCTGGGCATGTCGCGTGACATCGTCCAGCTCGACCCTCGCCAGTTCGGCATCGCCCTGACCAAGCACTTCTAGTCGATGGCGACGCCGACCCAAGCCAGCTCCAGGGCGAAACTCTCGCCCTGGACGCTGATCTGCTACGCCGCGCCAGGCGTGCCCGCCGCCATGACCCTCTATGCCGTTGGCGTCATCGTGCCGGGCTTCTACGGCTCCTTCGTCGGACTGTCGGCGAGCACGCTAGGAATCGTGCTGCTGGCGACCCGGTTGACCGATGTTCTGTTCGATTTCGGCGCCGGGCTTTTGTCGGACCTCACCCGCACCGCGATCGGCCGCCGCAAGCCCTGGCTCATTCTCGGCGCCCTGGTGCTCGGCGCGGCCTTCTTCGTTCAGATGACGCCGAGCAAAGGGTCGGGTCCGCTCTACTTCCTCTGGGGATCGGTGGCCTTCTTCATGGGCTGGAGCTTGTTAAACGTGCCCTATGACGCCTGGGGCAGCGAACTGGCCGGCGACTATCAGACCCGCGCCTCACTGTTCAGCTACCGCGCCGCGTCGGGCTATGTCGGCAGTCTGCTGTTCTCGCTGATCCCGGTGCTGCCCTTCTTCCGCAGCACCGAATATTCGCCAGAGGTGCTGCGCTTCATCGCCTGGACGGTGCTGGGGCTGCTGGCGATAACTGTTCCGCTGGCGCTGCTGGTGGCGCCCAAGGAGGCGCCGGGACCAAGGGCCGAGCCCGACCTGAGGGGCTTCGCGTCGACGCTGCGCCGCAATCGCCCCTTGCAGATCTACATCGGCTCGGCGGTTCTGAACGGCCTTTCCGACGGCGTCTTCACCGCCTTGGTCTTCATCTACCAGGCAAACTACATGGGGTTCGGCAAACAGATCTGGATGATCCTGGTCACCTATATCGGGGCCAACTTCCTGGCGCTGCCATTGTGGTCGCGGGTCGTGCGGCGGATCGGAAAGCACAAGGCCTGGGCAACCGGCCTTTTCCTCACCGCTCTCTGCTATCCCCCGATGGCCTTCCTGCCGCCGAAAAGCAGTTCGCTGCTTCCGATGCTGCTGCTGGTTGGCTTGGCCGGCGCCACCTATTCCATCGCCAATGTCGCCTCGCCGGCGGTGCTGGGCGACGTGGTCGACTACGAGACCTTCAGGACCGGCAGGGCCAAGGGCGGGGCCTTCTTCGCGGTCCAGGGATTGATCAACAAGTTCAACGTCGCTGTCGGCGGCGGTGTCGGATTTCTGCTGATCGGCTGGTTCGGCTTTGACCCCGCCCAGGCGGCGCATCCGCCGCTAGCCGTCTTCGGCATCAAGTTCGCCCACCTTTGCGTCCCGTCGCTGCTGAAGTTCGGCGCCATCGCGCTGATCTGGCGCTTTCCCCTCGATGCTCGGGGCCAATCAATTATCAAACGCCGGCTCGACAGCCTGGCCGCGAGGACGGCGTCATGAAACGACCGATTTTGATCGCCCATCGCGGCGGTCTTGAACACGCGGCCGAAAACAGCCTGGAGGCCTTTGAGGCGGCCATCGCCAGCGGTGTGGACGGGTTCGAACTCGACGTCCAGCTTGCCCGCGACGGCCAACTGGTCGTGCGCCACGATGTTCTGCCCTCCGACGCCGACCCTTCGGCCTGGCCAAGCCTGGGCGAGGTCCTCGCCTTGGCCGCCGAACGGCGCCCGGATATCCGCATCGTCATCGATGTGAAGGGCGCGCCGTGGACCGAGGGCGGCAAGGCGCGGGCTAAAGCTCTGATCGACCAGGCGGCGCCGCTGCTGAAGACCTATCCTCGGCCGGACCGGCTGGTGCTGGGATCGTTCGATTGGGACGCGCTCGACTATGCGGGCGAGGTGGCGCCGACGATCGCACGCGCCCATCACACCATGGCGGTGCGATGGCTGGCCGGGTTGAGCCAGGCTCAGACCGCCATCAGCGATCCGCGCGATTATCTGGCCTATCTTGAGGCCTGGCGACAGGCCCGGGGTCCTGGTTTTGAGGGCCTTTCGCATCTGGACCTGTTCCAGTCGGGCGGCGCCATGATCTGGTCGTGTCTGCACCGCGACCTGACGGCTGCGGCTGTCGCAAAGGCGCGCGACCTTGGCCTGGCGGTCTGGACGTGGACCGTGAACACGGAAGACGATCTGCGCCGGGTGCTGGCGTTGGGCGTGGATGCGGTGACCACGGATCGCCCTGATCAGATGATGCGATTTCTCGACTCACAGCCACTGGAGGCCCGCCATGACTGACACCAAACCCCTGCTGATCGCCGGTGCGACCGGTTACGGCCGCTGGCCCGCCAATTCGCTGGAAGGCGCCCTTCGCTGCCTGGCGCTGCCCAACGATGGCATTGAGATCGACGTGCAGATCACGTCCGACGGCCACGTCGTCGCCCATCATGACTATCGCCTCAGCCGCGATCACGCCCGATTGGACGGCGAATGGCTGCCGGAGGCCGGCGCACCACTGAAGACCCTCACGCTCGAGGCGCTGCAGAGTTACGACATCGGCCGCCTGCGGCCAGACTCCGCCTATGCGCTGCGGTATCCGGATCGGGAGGACATGGACGGGGTGCGCATCCCTACCCTTCGGTCCCTACTGCAGGCGCTGAAGGCGACACCAGGCGCGGCGCGGATGATCTACGTGGAGATCAAGACCGACCCGCAAAACCCTGAAGACGCTCCAGAACCGGGCCGCATCGTAGACGCCGTGTTCGCCGATCTGGAAGCCGAGGACTATGTCGAACACGCCAAGATCATCGCGTTCGACTGGCAGGTGCTGCGCCTGTCGACCGAGCGCTGGCCCCGGATCAAGACGGCCCACCTGACCATTCCGGCGTCGCTCAGCAGCAAGCCGGCGCAGGAAGGCCCCTCGCCCTGGCGCGACGGCTATGATTCGGCCGACCACGGCGGCTCCGACCTGGCCGCGATCAAGGCTCATGGCGGCATGGAATGGTCGCCCTATTTCACCGATGTGACGCCGCGGACCATGGCCGAAGCGGAGGCCCTGGGCCTGCTGGTCGGCCCCTGGGGTCTTTCCGCCGGCGACGACATCCGACGGATGGCCGAGCTCGGCGTCTACAGCTCAACCGTGTCGGGCGCCGACTGGGGCGATTGATCGCGACGTTACAGGCCTCACGGCACGCAACAAAAAGCCCCCGCAACATCCCGTTGCGGGGGCTTTCGGTCTTTAGGCGCGGGAACAGGATCTGAACCTGGGACCGTCAACTCATGAGCCTGACGAACTACCGGCCGACTCCGCCCCGCGTCGAACTCTGGCGCGTGGGCTGCGAGACTCCCGCGAATGAGGATCGTGATGAAGGGTCAACTAACGCGGAAATCCCTCCGCCGGGCACACAACTCAACCCTGTCGGGCGTCAACCAGAGAAATTGGTCGGCAAATTGCGACGACCGGCGCACGCAACGCAAAACCCCCGCAACATCGTGTTGCGAGGGTTTCATGTTCTTGGGTGCGGGGACAGGATTTGAACCTGTGACCTTCAGGTTATGAGCCTGACGAGCTACCGGGCTGCTCCACCCCGCGTCGAACTCTGGTGCGGGAATGCGAGACTCCCGCGAATGAGGGTCGTGATGAAGGGTCAAATCGTGCGGGCATCCCTTTTGTAGACCTGGCGGCGACCTACTCTCCCGTGCCTTAAGACAAAGTACCATCGGCCCAGGAAGGCTTAACGACCGAGTTCGGAATGGGATCGGGTGGGGACCTTCCGGCAAAACCACCAGGTCAACAAAAGGGATGCTAGATGACATCAAAGTCTGAGTACGACTTACAAAGGTGTTCATGAGTTCAACTAAGAACGATCAAGCCGATCGAGCGATTAGTACCAGTTAGCTACATGCCTCGCGGCACTTCCACACCTGGCCTATCAACGTGGTGGTCTACCACGGCTCTCGGCGAAGCCTTGTTTTGAGGTTAGTTTCCCGCTTAGATGCTTTCAGCGGTTATCTATTCCATACTTAGCTACCCTGCTGCGCGGCTGGCGCCACGACAGGTCCACCAGAGGTATGTCCATCCCGGTCCTCTCGTACTAGGGACAGATCCTCTCAAGCTTCGTACACCCACGGCAGATAGGGACCAAACTGTCTCACGACGTTCTGAACCCAGCTCACGTACCACTTTAATCGGCGAACAGCCGAACCCTTGGGAGCTGCTCCACCCCCAGGATGTGATGAGCCGACATCGAGGTGCCAAACTTTGCCGTCGCTATGGACGCTTGGGCAAAATCAGCCTGTTATCCCTAGAGTACCTTTTATTCGTTGAGCGATGGCCCTTCCACGCAGAACCACCGGATCACTATGGCCGACTTTCGTCTCTGCTCGACTTGTCAGTCTCGCAGTCAGGCGGGCTTATGCCATTGCACTCGTCGAACGATTTCCGACCGTTCTGAGCCCACCATCGCGCGCCTCCGTTACACTTTGGGAGGCGACCGCCCCAGTCAAACTGCCCGCCACGCCATGTCCCGGATCCGGATAACGGACCGCGGTTAGACGTCAGCAACAATAAGGGTGGTATTTCAAGGATGGCTCCACCGGAACTGGCGCCCCGGTTTCATAGCCTCCCACCTATCCTACACATGTTGCTGCTAACGCCAAGGCGAAGCTGCAGTAAAGGTTCATAGGGTCTTTCCGTCTGACCGCGGGAACCCCGCATCTTCACGGGGAATTCAATTTCGCTGAGCCTATGCTGGAGACAGTGGGGAAGTCGTTACGCCATTCGTGCAGGTCGGAACTTACCCGACAAGGAATTTCGCTACCTTAGGACCGTTATAGTTACGGCCGCCGTTTACCGGGGCTTCAATTCGCAGCTTGCACCGCTCCTTTTAACCTTCCGGCACCGGGCAGGCGTCAGACCCTATACGTCGCCTTACGGCTTCGCAGAGCCCTGTGTTTTTGATAAACAGTCGCTACCCCCTGGCCTGTGCCACTCTGCAAAGGTTGCCCTAAACAGAGTCACGCTTATCCCGAAGTTACGCGTGCAATTTGCCGAGTTCCTTCAGCACAGTTCTCTCAAGCGCCTTGGTATACTCTACCTGTCCACCTGTGTCGGTTTAGGGTACGGTCTCCGTGTGAGTTATTTCCAGGGACTCCTTCCCTGCAAGGAACAATCCAATAAGCCCTCACAAGTTGCAGAATCCGTCACTTCACACTGGCCCAGGAATATTTACCTGGTTCCCATCGACTACGCCTTTCGGCCTCGCCTTAGGGGCCGGCTAACCCTGCGCAGATTAGCTTTACGCAGGAACCCTTGGACTTTCGGCGAGAGGGTCTCTCACCCTCTTTATCGCTACTCATGTCAGCATTCTCACTTCCGATACCTCCACCCAGTCTCACGACTGAGCTTCACCGGCTTACGGAACGCTCCGCTACCGCGTGCTTACGCACACCCATACCTTCGGCGAATGGCTTGAGCCCCGTTACATTTTCCGCGCAGGATCGCTTGACCAGTGAGCTGTTACGCTTTCTTTAAATGATGGCT
>Ga0302316_10000603_pt1 | contig 30639 bp, 24 predicted proteins | sample III_Palsa_N3_2_FD_200456 | JGI IMG/M metagenome (GOLD analysis project Ga0302316, IMG submission 200456) | Peat permafrost microbial communities from Stordalen Mire near Abisko, Sweden - III_Palsa_N3_2 | ecosystem: Environmental > Terrestrial > Soil > Palsa > Peat permafrost | place: Sweden...
CGGGTTCGAGGTCGAGGGTGCAGCTGATTTTGCGGGAGACCATCTTGCGTTCGAACAGGTCGACGACGCTGTGGAGGAGGTCGTTGAGCTTGATTTCGACGGGGCGGGTGGTGTCGCGGTAGAAGCCAAGGGTCTGCTGGGCGATCTGGGCGACGCGCGCGAGTTCGGTGTCGGCGGTTTCGAGCAGCTGCTGAACGGGTTCGGGGACGTCGGGGTCGGTGCGGGAGAGATAGATGAGGTTGGTGACGGCTTCGAGGGGGTTGTTGATCTCGTGGGCGATGGTGGCGGCGAGGCGGCCGGTCGCGGCGAGCTTTTCACTTTGGCGGAGGGCGGTCTCCTGGGTTTTGCGGGAGGTGATGTCCTGCACGGTGCCGACCATGCCGATGATGTCGGTGGTGTTGGGGGCGAAGGTGGCATTGCCACTGGCGGAGAGCCAGGTTTGGATGCCGTCGACGGACTCGACGCGATATTCGGCACTGTAGATGCCGCCAGTTTCGAGGAACTTCTGGAGGGTTTCGGCGGTGTAGGCCTGGTCTTCGGTGGCGACTACGCGTTTGCGCAGGGCTGTGCGCGTGATGGGAACGTGGGGCTCGGCGTGGAAGAGGAGGCCTGCACGCTCGTCGAGGTCGAGGAGGTCGGTGGCGCGATCCCAGGTCCAGGTGCCGAGCTGGGCGGCCTCGAGGGCCTGGCGGAGGCGTTCGGCAGTCTCGCGCTGGAGAGCGCGGGCGGCGTCGACCTGGGCGATCTCGTAGTTGAGGTTTTCGGAGAGGCGAAGGTTGTCGATGGCGACGGCGGCTTGGGAGGCGATGGTGGCGACGAGGTCTTCGCTGGTGGGGGTAAAGTTGTCGACGTCGGGATGGCCGTAGATGAGGCAGCCTAGGCTTTCGCCGGCGCGGCTGCGGACGGGGACGGAGAGATAGCTGCGAACGGGAGGGTGATTGGGGGAGAGGCCGGCGAAGGGGAGGTTTTCGGTGTAGCGCGGGTCCAGGGTGATGTCGGGCGAACGAACGATGAGCTGGTTGAGGAAGCTGTCCTTGGGGATTTCGGTGCAGTGAGGCTCGGGGACGGTGGCGAAGATGTTGAGGTCGGGGCCGGCTTCTTTATAGAGGCTGTAGGACTTATCGTCGTCGCCAATGTTGTTGTAGAAGAAGGCGCCATAGCGGGCGCTGCACAGGTGTAGGCCAGCGTCGAGAGCTGCCTGAACGATGACGTCGAGGGAGCGCTCCGAAGCGAGCAGGATGCCGGTCTCAACCAGGAGACGGAGACGCTGTTCGTTCTGTGAACCGTCGGGCGAAAATGCCTTTGTAGAGTCGGATCCCATTGATCTGTTTGGATGCAAGGTGAGGAAGTTCAGCCGTACGGCAGGCTCTAATCGTAACCATTGGACGCCGGCGTCCTGATCTGGGAACAAAGGAAGCGGGCGCAGGGGTTGATTTGCTGACGGACCTGAATTTCAGGGGTCTTACCGGGCCGAGCAGAGGTGCCGGAGCTAGTTGCCGAAGTGCCAGTTGACGCCGGCGCTGACCTGAATGTCTCTCTGCTGATTGGTGCCGCCGTTGGGGAGCTCGGTGACGAAGTAGTGGGCCATCGCGCGGAGCTCAAAGCGGTGATAGAGGTTGTAGTTGACGCCGCCGCCGAGGGAGTAGGTGAAGCCGGTGGCGGTGCTGGTGAGGGTGTTGGTTTTGGGCCCGAGGGGGCCGGTGGGATAGAGGCCGTCGGTGGCGTGGGTGATGCCGAATAGGCCTTCGCCGAAGAGGCTTGCGCGGCGGCTCCAGACGGTGGGGGAGATGTGGCCGAAGCTGTAGGAGTAACGGCCGCCGAAGAGGTAGCTGACCTGGTGGATGTCGATTTCGGTGCGGAGGTTGGTGACGGCCATGCCGTTAAGGGCGACAACGGGGCCGATGCCGTGGAAGGCCGAATACGCTAAGTCGACGGTGGCGCCGCGCATATAGAAGTTGTCGGTGGAGGCGGCACCGACGAACTTGGTGCGCTGCTGGGTGTAGGTCATGCCGAGATCCAGGGGGGCCTGGGCATGGGCTGCGGGGAGGAAGGCGGCGAAGGGCAGGAGGAGAAGAAGCGTGGTCGCAATCCGGCGCAGGGCTTTCACCGCGGAGGGCGCTGATGCGTGGACCGCGTGGGTTGCAGGGCGGTGGGGTGCGGTCCGGATTGGTGAAGCAGTCTGACGCATGCCGAAGGTTGCTCCTGGTTACTGGACGGTGAGCGTGAGGTAGACGGACCGAGAGAGATTGCCGGACGTAGCGGTTACCGTCAGGTTATACGTATTCGGCGTTTCGCCGTAGTAGCCGGTGTCGGCAGGGCCCGCGCAGCCGGAGACGCCCGCCGTGATCGCGAGAAGAAGAAGGATCGACGCAAAGAGCGAGGCGAAGCGCTGGCGGCGACGGAACCATGCGAACGGAAGCGCGAGGAGTGCGAGGGTGATGGGCGCGTAGCGCATGGGCGAGCGATGGACGGGCGGGCGATGTAGCTTCGCCTGGGTCGCGAGGAGGTTGGCTGCGGTGGCCGCGAAGGTTACGGGCGTGGTGCCGGAGCCGGTGGCGATGGTCGTGGGGGTGATGGTTCCGGCGACCGTGGCGGGAAGGCCGGAGAAGGTGAGGGTGATCGGTCCGGGGAAGGTGCTGGTGATGATCGGAGTGACGACCAGGTTATAGGTCGCGGTGCCGCCGGCAATGGTGGACGCGCTGCTCGAGCCGCCAGTAGCGATGGTGAGGGAGAAGTCAGCGACGGTTTGGGTGAAGACGGCCGAGGTGGCGGGGGCGTTCTGAGCATCGCCAGCAAAGACCGCGGTGATGGAGTGGGGGCCGGCGTAGACGAAGCTGGCGGTGATGCTGACCATGCCGTTGACGATGGTGCCGGAGCCGATGGGGGTGGCGCCGTCAAAGAAGTTCACGATGCCGGCGGGAGCGGGGCCGGCGGCTGCGGTGGTGAGAGTCGCGGTGAGGACGGTGGGGTTGTCGAGGAAGACGGGGTTGACCGAGCTGGTGAGCGCGATGTTGACGACGTTGATCACGGTCTCGAGGACAGTGTTGGTGGTCGCTCCCTGGTTGCTGGAGTCTCCACCATAGACGGCGACGAGGGTATAGGTGCCGGGGAGATTGAAGCTGGTGATCAAGGTGGCGACGCCGCCGCTGAGGGTTCCTGTGCCGATGGTTACACCGTTGCTCTTGAAGGTGACGGTGCCGGTGGGGGTGCCGGTCGTGGAGTGCACGGTCGCTGTGAGCGTGGTGTTGGCGTTGACGTCTACGGGGTTGACCGAGCTGGTGAGCGTGGCGGTGGTGGCGTAGAGAACTACCTGGGTCAGGGGCGGCGAGGTGATGGTCTCGGTGTTCGCGTCGCCGGAGTAGACGGCGGTGAGGATGTGGTTGCCGGGCGTCGTGAACGAGACGGAGATGGAGTCGGCTGGGAGAGTGGTGGTGCCGATGAGGGTGGTGCCGTCGTAGAACTTGATGGTGCCGCCGGGGTTGGTGGTGAGAGTGGTGAGCGTCGCGGTGAGGGTGGTGGACTGGCCGGGGTTGGAGGGATTGACGGAGCTGGTGAGGAGGAGGGTCGCGACGTTGAGAACGTGCTGGATGTAGGGGCCGGAGGTCGCACCCGTGATATTGGGGTTGGTGCTGGTGTAGACCGCGGTGAGGGTGTGGCTGCCGGCGGTGGTGAAGCTGAAGGGTAGCGTGGCGGCAGAGCCGACAACGGTGACGGGGGCTCCGATGGGGGCGCCGCCGTCGTAGAACTGGACGGTGCCGGTGGCCGTGCCGAAGGTGGGCGACGACATGATGGTCGCGGTGAGATTGGTGGACTGGCCGACCAGCGAGGGATTGATGGAGCTGGTCAGCGTGATGGAGCTGGCGTTACCGACAACCTGGGTGGGGAGCGATGCGGTGCCACCCTGGGTGAAGGAGGTGGGGGTATAGGTCGCGGTGATGGCATAGCTGCCGGGAGTTGCGAAGCTGTCGGGGATGCTTGCGGTGCTGACGGCTCCGGAGCCGGTTACATTTACAGGCGTGCCGATCTGGACGCCGTTGCTATAGAAGGTAACTGTGCCGGCGGGGGTGATGGGGCTGGGGCCTGTGGCGGTGATGGTGAGGGTAAAGGTGGTGGACTGGTTGACCGCTGTGGGATTGATCGAACTGGTGAGTTTCAGGGTCGCAGGTTCGATGACGTGGATGTCGTTGCTGATGGCGACGGGGTTGGCGCCGGGAGGGTTGGGTGGAAGCGAGGCAGCGTCTGCGGTGGCGGTGGCGGTCCAGATGCCGTACTGATTGAGTTGCAGACCGGAGGCTGGGGGGGCGTTCGGTATGGTGAGGACGCCGTTGTCGGCTGCGGTGAAGTTAAAGGTGACGGTGTTGCCACTGGCAGGAGTGCCACCGAAGAAAAGAGCGGTGGAGTCGGTGGTGGTGAAGGTGATGGTGCCGACGTAGTCCTTGGCAATGGTGTTGGTGGAGTTGTAGGCAGTGAGCACGAGCTCGACGGTGCCGCCCAGGTTGACGGTAGTAGGGGTGCTGGGTGGATTGCTGATGGCGACGAGCGTGAAGTACTTGAGGGTGGTGTAGCCCATGCCGGAGACGGGCACCGTGCTGCTGGTGGTGAGACTGCCGCCGGCGCTAGTGGCAAATATCAGGTTGGCGGTGTTGAGGCCGACGATGGTGGGCTGGAAGTTGGGGTTGTAGGTGCAAACCTCACCGATGGAGAAGGTACCGCCCGAGCCAAGAGCCGGGCAGGCCGAGTTAGGAGGTAACAGCGAGGAGCCGGACAAGAAGGCCGCGCCCTCGGCACCGTTGAAGCTGGGGCCGGAGGTCAGGTGGCTGGCTATGTTGCCGGTCTCCTGCACGGTGAGGAACTGTGTTGGGTTGTCGGTGGTGTCGAGGGTGCCGACCTCGGTGGGTGTGGGGAAACTTGTGGGATAGGTGAGAGAGGGGGTGGTGCGCGAGATGAAGATGAGGCCGTCGGTGGTGTCGCTGACGACGAGGTCGCCATTGCCCTGGATGAGGACGCCGGCGGGGGTGGCGAGGGCGAAGGGTGGGGTTTCGGTGAGGACGAACTGGTCTCCCAGAACAGTAGATTCGACGATGCGGCTATTGCCGGTGTCGGCGACGTAGAGGGTGCCCGCGGCATCGACGGCTACGCCGGTTGGCGCGCTCGGGGGGAAGCTGGTGGGGCTGATATCGGTGGTCGTGGCGGAGCCGAGCGGATTCTCGAGGATGCGATTGTTGTTGGTGTCGGCAATGTAGAGATTGCTATTGAGGTAACTGGTGGGGCTGGCGCTGACAGCGAGACCTGTGGGGCCTGAAAGGGATGCGCCGGGTCCGGTGAAGGTGAGGGTATTGGCGATGGTACTGCCTGGAGGCAGCTGATAGATTTTGTTGTTCGTGGAGTCGGCGATGTAAAGATCACCGCCCGGATCGACGGCAAGGCCTGAGGGCTTGGACAGTGTGACGTTGGAGATGGTGAGAGGCGTAGCGGTGTAGGGAGGACCTGCACTGACCGGGATGATGAAGACCTGGGTACCGGAGGAGACGTAGAGGTTTCCTGCTCCGTCGAGAGCAATGCCTGAAGTGTTGGAGACGGGCAGGTCGACCACCAGGGAGTAGACGCCGGTGGCGGAACGTTCCAGAATGCGGCCATGCAGGACGTCGGTGAAGAAGATATCGCCGAGGCCGTCCTGAGTCATAGCGCCAGCGGTAAAGGCGGAGGGAGTGAGCGTCGTGGCGCTATTTACCTGGACGGCGGTGGAGGGGGCGAAGGCAAACTGAGGGCCAATCCCGATACCTGAAAGATAGATGGTGTTGACGACAACGTTGGCACTATTGGTGACGATCAATGCGCCCAGGCGAAGGCCAATCGCCTTGGGTGTAAACGCGAGATTGACGTCGCAGGGGACGGGGTAGGTAATGGTGCCCGTGCAGGTGGACGAGGTGACGGTGAAGTCGCCGCCGGAAGCGCCATAGGTGACCGCGGTGACGCTTTTGATGGAGACGGGAGTTCCGTCCGTGGGACCGCTGAACTGCTGGGAATAGCCACCGGTGCTACCGACATCGACGGAGGGGAAGATGATGGCGCCGCCGGGCGAGAGGCCCTGCGCAAAGGCGGACGACGCGCCGCCGAGGGCGAGCGTCGCCAGAATCAGCAGGAGAGTGGAGCGTACTGCCGCGAGCGAGAATCGGTGCTTGCTCGAGTGAGCTTCGCGCAGCGAGACAGTCATCATTCCTCCAACTAGGGCCGACAGAGCACAGAACAAGCAGGTTCCCCGGATCGGTAGAAGGTTGGGGTCGGAGGGAGTGGGCGCGTGCTCCCCAAACCGGACGGTGGCCAATCTGCTACCCATAATAGATTCAGCAACTCCGCACAATTTCCGCAGACGAAACAGTCGGGTAAAAATTGAGGTAACGCGCCAAGAATACCATCTCAAAACCTGCAGTCCACAAATAACTCGGGAGGTTACAGCCCATTGAGCGTGGAAGGTAAACAGTCCCGAGCAGAAACGGGTGTCTCCACCATGCACGAGGAAGTAGTCTGCGGGAAAGAACCATAGTGGATACGTTTAAGTGGAACGCGTGTCGAATGATGGCGTGGAGTGGAAAATAACGGACTCACTGGATCGTTAAGGCAAGGCTGGGTTGGTTGTCGGAGACAAAGAGTTTTGGAGCGTTTGGTTTCCTGTGCCGGATTATAGACACGCTGGTTAACGATGGTGTGAAGCGGAGCACGGGAGGCCGCAGGTGGGCGGCCAGGCGGTTGGTGCTATTCTTCCCCAAATCGGTACAGAGAGAAGTCTGGCGGCGCGGGCGGAGGCTGGCCTGCGGCTGCAGAGGAGAATGGGGAGATGACGCCACAGGATTGGGAGTCGCCGGAGACATTTCATGCGCCGGGGGGCGAGGCGCTGTATGGGGGTTCGGAGCAGGCAGCGGCCTATGCGCTGCGGCCGCTGAGCACGGGTGAGGTACTGGACCGCACATTTGCGATCTACCGGGCGCATTTCTGGCTGTTTGCGGGGCTGGCATCGCTGGCAGGAGCGTTCAGCCTGGTTCTGAATGCGATCCAAATGGTGGTGCACCATATCGTGTTGCTGCACTACGGGATTAAGATTGCGGGGCTAGCAACGCAGATGGCGAGTGGGGTGATGGCGATTCTGCTGCTGCCGGTGGAAGCGCTGGTGTATGCGGCGTCGGTGTATGCGTTGTGCGAGGTGTATTTGGGACGAAGGACTACGGCGAAGGAGTCGTTGCAGGCGACGATTGGACGCTGGTTGAGGTATGTGGGGATCGCGTTGTGGCAGGGCTGGAGTGCGGTGTGGCTGGTGCTGGTTTTGGTGGTGCCGGGCGCCATTCTACTGGCGATAGGAGCGAGAGCCACGGGACTCGTGGTGGTGGGGGGATTCATCCTGTTTGCGGGAATTTTTGGCGGCACGGTGTATGGCGTGATTGCTTACATACGAAACTCGCTGGCGATTCCGGCGGCGCTGATGGAGCAGACGGGGGTGAGGGCGTCGATGCGGCGGAGCAAGACGCTGGCTACGGACACGAAGGGGCGCATCTTCGTGGTGCTGCTGATTGCGTTTGCGCTGTATATGGTGGCGGGTGCGATTGAGGCGCCTATGCTATTTTTTATCGCGCGGAGTCCGTTCCAGGAACATGTGATGGCGCAGGCGGCGGTGCTGCTGATTGGATTTGTGGGGCACACGCTGGTGTCGCCGGTGGCGCTGATTGGGTTGACGCTGGTGTACTTCGACCAGCGGGTGCGAATGGAGGCGTTCGACCTGGTGATGCTGATGGGCGGATCGGCTGCGCCGGAGGTGGCTGCATGGGCTCCGGCACCGGCGGTGGAGATTCCGGCAGCGACCGCAGGGGTTCCGGCAACGGACGCGGGGGGCGCGAGCGGTGAGACGGCTGAGCCGATGGGGAGTGATGAACACGTATAGGGATCGAGGAAAACGTCGGGTGCGGAGAAGGCCTGGGGGACGGGTTGCGGTTGCATGGATGCTGCTGGGGCTGACGTTGGCGGCGCATGCAGCGGGGTTGAAGGATGTTTCGGTGGATGGGTTTCGTGCGGAGGTTGTGCGGCTGCAGGGGACGGTGGCAGCGTGTGGGAGTTCGGCGGCCGGGTGTAATGCGGATGCGGTGGGCGATGATGTGCGCGTGGGGGATGTGGCGAAGGGTGGGTTCGAGGAACACTGGGATTGGCTGCGCGGTGCGCTGAAGGATGCGAAGACGGCGAAGGCTGGGGAGCGGGCGACGTTGATGCGCGAGTCGGGTGCGCGGCTGGGCGCAATGGATAAGGAGAGCGCGGGTGGTGGGGCGGCGGACAACGGGTTTGAGAAGGCGCGGGCGGTGGCGAATGCGGTGCTCGCTCAGCCCCAGTTCCAGGGGGCGGTGGGGTTGACGTGGTGGGATCGCGCAAAGATGAAGATGTTTGGGTGGCTGCGGCGGATGGTTGAAGGCGTTGTCGATGTGGGGACTGCGGCGCCGTGGCTAGGGACGCTGCTGGAGTGGATCTTCTATGTGGGGGCGGCGGTAGGGCTGCTGTTCTTTCTGTTGCGGAATGTGGCTCGGCAACGGTTGCGCGTGGCGCTGGGGGGTGAGGCGGTGCAGAAGTCGGCGTGGGAGAGTGAGGCCGATGACTGGGCGAGAGCTGCGGCGGAGCATGCAGATGCGGGCGAGTGGCGGGAGGCGGTGCACTGCTTGTATTGGGCGGCGATTGTGCTGCTGGAGTCGCGGCGGGCTTGGCGGCATAATCCGACGCGAACGCCTCGGGAGTATGTGCGGTTGTTGAGGCCGGGGTCGGGGCAACAGCAGGGGCTGAGGAAGTTGACGCAGATCTTTGAGCGCGTTTGGTATGGGCTGCGCGATGCGGATGAGAGTGAGTATGCGGAGGCTCGTGCGCTGTATGAGCGGCTGTCAGCGGGCGCTGCGGCGGAGACGAGTGCGGGCCGGGAGACGGTAGCGGCTGGGGGTGTTGCGTGAAACAGGAAGCCGGGTTGGGCGATCGCGGACGGCTGCTGATTCTTTGCGGCGTGATGGTGGTGATGATCGTGGTGGTGTGCGTGGTGGCTCCGTCGAGCCAGGAGAATGATCCGCAGCCGACGATCACGAACGTTGGTCCGCATGGAGCGAAGGCGGCGTTTCTGATGCTGGAGGCGCTGGGGGTTAAGACGTCGGAGTGGAATCATCCGCTGGCGGAGCTGAACGGAGATCTGAGTGATGCGCAGGTGGAGCGCACGACGCTGATATTGACAGAGCCGCAGTTTGACGCGACGCAGGAGACGGATCTGGCGGCTGCAGTGAATCGGTTTCTGGAGCGCGGGGGGCGGGTGTTGACGACTGGGGCGTCGGGCGCGCGGTTGCTGCCGGATGGCGAGGTGTCGGCGGCGGGAATGCTGGCGAGCGGTGCTTGCCGCACGACGCCGGAAGGGCCGGGGGCTCTGGCGCGCGCGGGGCGGGTGGAGATGATGAATGCGGCACAGTGGTCGAAGGATGGACCGCAGTACGTGGTGGAGCAGCGCTGCGGCAAGGATGCGGTGGTGGTGAGATTTTCGGTGGGCAAGGGTGAGGCGGTGTGGTGGAGTTCGTCGACTCCGATGGAGAATGCGGGGCTGAAGAATGACGCGGGGTTGAAGCTGTTGCTGGCGAGCGTGGGCGCGGGGAGAGATGTGGTGTTTGGGGAGTCGCTGCATGGGGCGGTGAAGTCGATATGGGATGAGGCGAAGGGGCTGCCGCTGAAGTGGCTGGCGCTGCAGGCGGCGCTGCTGTTTGCGCTGCTGGTGGTGAGCTTTAGTCGGAGGCGCGGGCCGGTACGATCTCCGGTGCGGTTGCCGCGGAGTTCGCCGGTGGAGTTTGCTACGTCGATGGGCGATTTGTACGAGAAGGCCGCGGCTAGTAGCGCGGCGACCGAGGCGGCGAAGCGCAGGCTGCTGCGCGTGTTGACACGTGAGGCGGGCTTGGCGCAGGGGACGATTGAGGAAGGACCGGAGGCGGTTGCGGAGGCGCTGCGGTTGCGGCTGGGTGGGGATTGGTCGTTGGTGAGTGCGCATCTTCAAGAGGCGAAGCGGGCACAGCATGAGGTGATTGCGATGCGGAGCGCGCTGGCGCTGGTGCGCGCGTTGAGCGAGGATGCGAAGAGAGTGCGGGCGAGTTTGCGGCCGAAGGATGCGGGTCGGGCAGAGTTGCAGGTCGAGCGGGTTTTGGTTGGCGATTGATTTTTAGAGGAGAATGTGTGAGCGAAGAGAGTTTGGGAGTGGCGGCGGCGAACGAGTTGTTCGTGCGAGGGCAGGAGCAGATTGGGCGCGTGATTGCGGGACAGCAGGAGGTGATTGCGCAGGCGCTGCTGACGATGCTGTGCGGTGGTCATGCTCTGATTGAAGGCGTGCCGGGCGTGGCGAAGACGCTGGCGGTGAAGACGCTAGCGAGGTTCCTGGGGCTGGAGTTTCGGCGCGTGTCAGGAACGCCGGATATGATGCCAGCGGATATTTTGGGGACTAGCGTGTTCTCTCCGAAGACTGGGGAGTTCAGCTTTCATAAGGGACCGGTGTTCACGCAGTTTCTGCTGACCGATGAGATTAATCGGATGCCGCCGCGGACGCAGGCGGCGCTGCTGGAGTCGATGGAAGAACGGCAGGTGACGGCGGATGGCGAGCGGCATGTGCTGGATGATTTCTTTACCGTGTTCGCTACGCAGAATCCGGTGGAGTTTGAAGGGACATATCCGCTGCCAGAGGCACAGCTGGATCGGTTTCTGCTGAAGATCAGAATGGAATATCCGGATGTGGCGGAGGAACGCTTGGTGCTGGAGCGGCATCATGCGGTTGGGCTCGGTAACGGGTCTGGTGCGGGGCTGGCGGAGACGGCGATTGAGGCGGTTCCGTTTGAGTTGCTGGCGGCGGCTCGGAGAGAGGTGCGCGCGGTGAGGGTTGAGCCGGCGATCTTTGATTATTTGCTGGCGGTGGTTCGGAGGACGCGGGCTTGGCCGACGATTGCGCTGGGGGCTAGTCCTCGAGCGAGCACGGGGTTGCTGCTGGTGGCGAAGGCGTTTGCGGCTCGCGAGCATCGGGACTTTGTGATTCCTGATGATGTGAAGGAGGCGGCACTGCCGGTGTTGCGGCATCGGCTGGTGTTGCGGCCGGAGGCGGAGTTGGAAGGGTTGGATACGGATCGCGTGGTGCGGGATGTGCTGGCGGCTACGCAGGTGCCGAAGTAGAAAGGCAGGGGATAGAGGATAGAGCGTAGAGAAAGCGTTGATGATGGCCTTTCGTCATTCGTCAACTTCAGACGCGAAGTACTCGATTTATGCAGACATTGATTCCACAATCCGCTAGTGCGAGGGCGAAGCCGGTGGGGAGGGCTGGGCGGGTGTTGGGGTTTGGGCTTACGCCGCTGGCGCTGGGGTTGTTTGTGGCCGGGTTGGGGATGGCTGTGCCCGCGTTCTTTTATGGGCGGCAGATTTATTTCATGCTGGGGTGGGATGGGCTCGTTGCGCTGCTGGTGGTCGTGGATGCGGTGCGGCTTCCCCGCCCTGAACAGTTTTTGGTGACGCGGACGTTTTTGGATTCGCCGCAGTTGGGGCTGGCCACTCGGGTGGAGCTGGCGGTGCGGGTTGATGTGGATAGTGTCGTCGACGTGCGGATGGTGGATGATCTGCATACGGCGTTGGTGGCGATGCCGTTCGTGCAGCGGGTGGAGGCGTTTCCGCGTGAGGATGCGGTGAGTTTGTCGACGATTTATCCGCGGGAGCGTGGGGATTTTGGGTTGGGGAGGGTGTATCTGCGGTATCGCGGGGCGCTTCGATTGGTGGAGCGGTGGGCGGCTGCGGAGCCGGTGGTTGCGAGTGGGAAAGGTGCCGCGATGGAGGCCCAGGTCCGAGAATCCGGACCCGGGGCACCCGGGGTTGTGGTGGAACGTGGGGGGCCCGGAGTTGTGGCGGATGGGCGGCAGCGGGTGCGAGTGTTTCCAGCGCATGAGGATAGTCGGGAGAAGACGCAGTTTTATTTGCTGCGGGCGCGGCAGATTGAGTTGGAGAAACGGAAGTTGCAGCTGCGGGGGGTGGGGCGGGAGTTTGAGAGCCTGCGGGATTATCAGCCGGGGGATGAGCTGCGGAAGATTTCGTGGACGGCTACGGCGCGGCGCGGAAGGCTGGTGACGCGGCAGTTTACGGTGGAGCGGTCGCAGCAGGTTTGGATGATGCTGGATGCTGGTCGGCTGTCGCGGACGGCGTTTGAGTTGCGGCGTGGGGGCGTGGAGAAGTTTGCGGAGACTGGTGCGGAACGCGAGGCCGCGCATGCGTTGACGGTGACGCAGCTGGACCAGGCGGCGACCGCGGCTACGATGCTGGCGCAGGTGATACAGGGGTCGGGCGATAAGTTCGCGATGATGGCGTATGGGCGGGAGGTGCAGCAGTTGCTGCCTCCGGGGAATGGCTCGGCGCATGTGAGGCTGCTGATTGATTTGTTGAGCCAGACGCGGTCGGAGGCTGCGGAGGCGGATCATCTGAATGCGGTGGCTCGACTGAAGACGGCGCAGCGGCGGCGGGGGCTGATTGTCTGGATTACGGAGCTGGTGGATAGCGTCGGGAAGCCGGAGCTGGTCGTCGCGGCTAGTGAGCTCGTCCGGAGGCATCTCGTCGTGTTGGTGCTGCTGAAGCATCCGGAGCTGGAGGAGTTGGCGGCTCGCGAGCCGAAGACGAAGGATGAGATGTTTCACTCGGCGGCGGCGCAGGAGATGTTGGAGCGGCGGCGAGAGACTATTGCGCAGTTGGAGCGGCAGGGGGTGTTGATTGTGGAGACGACTGCGGCGGAGGTAGGGATGCGGGCGGTGAGTAAGTATCTTGAGGTGAAGGCAGAGGGGCTGTTGTAGCTGCGAGCATTACGGTGTATTCGCAGCTTCCGGGAATGCGATGGGTGGCTTGATCCCGTTCAACTCTGGGTTTGGGCCGGGCATGAAGTTTGTGTTCTGCGCTTCGATCACCCGCCATTCCCCATTTTTCTTTTCGGCGAGCATCGTGAACATGCCGAAGCGCGGCTTACGTGGTGTGCCGTCTTCGTTGCGATCGGCCTGGGCGCTCCAGCTCCAATGGAGCACGGCGAGGTCCGGCCGAAGGAAGCGAACGGCAGTCTTTAGGGGCGTGGCTGTCGAATCTTTGAAGCGACCAGAGAGTAAGCGAGTGTGATAGAGCTCGAAGTCTTTCCTGCCGTGGAGCCAATCGCCACCGACGTTGACGAAGTCGACATCTTCCGACATGAGTTTGGCGAGCTGATGCCCATCGTGCGTGGCCCAGGCCGCGGCAAAGGCCTGCGGAATTTGATGGACTGCAGCTTGATCAGCCTTGCTCTGAGCGTAAACAGAGCAACACGTAAACAGAAGTATGGAGAGCAGAGTGCGCGATGTTCGCTTCATTTTGCTTCCTCTTTCGCGAGCAACGGATTGTCGATTGTTTTGCGGCCGCCTTCGGTTAGCCAGAGGGTTAGGGCGGTCAGGAGGACTGCGCCTACGGCGAACTTTAGGGCGATGGGGGCGTGGGTGGGGGAGAGGAAAGCTTCTAGCGTACCGGCGATGATTAGCAGGGGGATGGTTGCGGAGACTAGCTGGACGGCTTCGAGGCCGGCTTGGGCGAGGGCGGCTCGGCGGTTGAGCATTCCGGGGAAGAGGATGCCGGCGGCTAGGCGCAGGCCGGCTGCTCCGGAGATCATGATGCTGGGGATTTCGAGGGCGCCGTGGGCGGCTACGAAGCTCCAGAGGCTGAGGGCCATGTGGTGTTGGCGGCAGACTACCGCGATGGCGCCGAGCATGAGGCCGTTGTTGAAGAGCGAGTAGAGGGTGAAGAGGCCTGCGGTGATGCCGCCGGCGAAGGTGAGGAAGCAGACCGAGATGTTGTTGGTCATGATGCCGGAGGCGGCTTGGGGTTTGATGCTTAGGACGCTGTCGGTCCACATCTTGTGCTTGTCGAGGTTGGCGACGGTTTTGGCGCCGAGGAACATGACGCCGAAGTCTGGACGGAGCATGACGATGAGGGCGCCGAGGAGGCCGGCGGCGACGCTGATGAGCGTCGCCGCCAAAAGGTAGCCGGACATGCGGCGAAGGAGGCGCGGGTAGCCGTGGGCTAAGAATTGCCAGAGGCTGGCGAAGGAGATGCGGCGGCCGGAGTAGACGTAATTGTGGGCGCGGGAGACTAGGCGGTTGAGGTACTGCTCGAGGGGTCGAGAGCTGCGGTCGGCGCGGACGGCGGAGAGGTCGGCGGCGGTTTGGCGGTAGAGGAGGCCGAGATCGCGGAGGTCGGCGGGGGGGAGAGACTTGACGCCGTTGGATTCGACCTGGTGAACGAGCGCGTCGAGGCGGTTCCAGTTATTCTTGCGAGTATCGATCCAGAGATTCGTCAGCATAGGTTGAGACAGAGGTTCGCGATCATGTCGAGTTTCGAGCAACGCAACTTCACGGATGAAACGTTTGCGGGACGGGCTGAGACGCATTATATCGACACGCCGGAGCAGGTGGAGCTGGCGTATAGCGTGGCTGGAGTGGGCAGCCGGTTTGTTGCTGCGCTGCTGGACTCGCTGATACTGAGTGCGTTCTTCTTCGCTGAGTTGATGGTGATGGTGATGATTGGGGCGGCGAGTTCGGTTACTCCGGCGGTCGGCGGGTGGGCGCAGACTGCGGGCAAGTGGTTTATCGCGTTCGTGGTGTTCATTAACTTCGCGATTGTGTGGGGATACTTTGCGTTGTTTGAGGCTTACTGGCATGGGCAGACGCCCGGTAAGCGGGCGATGAAGGTGCGGGTGATCAAGGACTCGGGGCGGCAGATTACTTTGTTTGAGGCGATGGCGAGGAACTTGCTGCGGGTGGTGGATTACCTACCGAGTTTGTACCTGGTAGGCGTGATTACGATGCTATGTAACAAGCGGAATCAGCGGCTGGGCGACCTGGTGGCGGGGACGATCGTGGTGCATGAGCGGCTGGATGAGCCGTCGCTGCTGTACCAGACGAGTACGACGTTGGTGGCTCCCGTTGGGTTCAGCGAGCAGCCGATGGGACAGGAGACGGTGCTGCCCTGGGGGCAGCCGGTGCGCGCAATGTTCCCTGCTGACGCGGTGGCCAAGCTGAATGCGCAGGACCTGGTGGTGATTGAGACGTTCTTCTCGAGGATGCTGGATCTGCCGCTGCAGACGCGGGCGGCGGTGGCGTACCAGATGGTGACGCAGATGACGGCGAAAATGGGGGTGGCGGTGCCGGAGGGAAATCCGGAGCGGGCGCTGGAGTCGATGGCGTACCAGATGCGGAGTGGTGGGCGGCGAGTTTAGTGGCTATACAACCTCTACATCCTGGGGCGTGAGGAGAGGAGAACAAGCAACGACAACGGCGGAATACAGGGGTCTCTCCACTCCGCTACGCTCCGGTCGAGATGACGAAGTTTGGTGGGTGGGGCTGGTGACGGCGAAGGTGTTGTTGGCATCTGAGTGAGCGAAGAAGGATTTGCTTCCATGCGATCGACCGACCACAGGCTAACCGCGATTGACCCGCTGGCTCAGCAGATATGGGACCTGGTGGCGCGGTCGCCGCTGCATGATCTATGGGACTTCCAGGGGGTGAGTCCGGGGTTGGTGTGGAAGCGCACGTTCCGGGCAATTCTGAGCGATGACCTGCTTTCGCGGGCGGCGGAGATGGGGTACTACTTTCTGTTCGCGCTGTTTCCTACGCTGGTGTCGGCGAGCGCAATTCTAGGGTTGGCGGCGCGGCAGGCGGAACATATTTTCGACAAACTATTGCACTACCTTGCGCTGGTGGTGCCGGGTGGGGCGTACACGATGGTGATTGAGACGTTCAACCAGACTGCCGAACACGCGACGAAGGGCAAGATCACCATTGGTTTGGTGGCCGCGATCTGGTCGGCTTCGGTGGGGTTTGCGGCGATCCAGGATGGGATGAACACGGTGTACAAGGTGCGGGAGTCTCGACCGTACTGGAAGGCGCGGGGGCAGGCGATTTTGGTGACGTTGCTGCTGTCGGTGATGGTGACGGCGAACCTGGGGGTGTTGCTCGGAGGAGACCTGTTTGCACGGCTGATGTACGTGAAGATTTGGCATCACTGGCTGGCGTTCAGTACGGCGATGGTGATTCACATTTTGCAGTGGGCGGTGGCGAGTGCGTTGCTGATGCTGCAGTTCAGCATGATCTATTATTTCGCTCCGGATTTGAAGGTAAAGCGCTGGCACTGGATGACGCCGGGAGCGGTGATTGGTCTCGTTGGGTGGGTGATTTGTTCGTTGGGGCTGCGCGTCTATCTGCACTTCTTTGACAACTTCTCGCTTACGTATGGGTCGTTGGGCGGCGTGATTATTTTGCTTACGTGGTTTTACATCACGGGGTTGATGCTGCTGCTGGGCGCAGAGGTGAACAGCGAGATTCAGGCGGCGGTGGCGGAGAAGAAATTGAAGGATAGTGGCGCGATTCCACAGGATGTGGATGCTGAGCCGAAGATTGTTGCGGGATGAATCCCGTGTCCCAATTTGGGGTGGAGCAAAATCGATGGCTGGTCGCGCGGTGGGTTCTGGGTTGGAATGGGACGAGCGATCGAGGTGAGCCGAAACCTTCGGGGTCCTTCGGCTACGCTCAGGATGACAGAGTTTGGGCGTGGTTGGGTAGTCCCTGCCTTTGCGGTAGATCATGCAGCCCGGGTCCGAAAATCCGGACCCGGGGCACCCGGATTGTTGGCCGACTATTTGGTTAGAGGGTCGAGGATGGTGTCGAGGCGGTCGGGGGTACCGTCGATGCGTTCTAGTTGGGGATAGCGTTCGCCACCGTGGTAGTCGAGGGTGATTGTTTTGAAGTAGCCGGTGTTCTCGACGATGAGGTTGATGGCTGGACCGCTGCCCTTGGCTGCGTCGATGGCTGCGCGGAGGAGGCCTGGGGTGTAGGCGCGGCCGTTGACGGCGATGATCTGGAAGCCGGGGGCCAGGCCTGCCTTGTAGGCGACACTGTTGATGATGACGTCGCCGAGGGTGCCGGTGGAGCTGGCGGTGAGACCGAGAGAGTAGGTGGCGCTGATGCCGTCGCCTTCGTTGAGCGTGGACCAGTAGTTGGGCTTGTCGGTGAAGGTGAGGTGGTAGCCGGAAAGGGCGTTGATGCCGGCGATCTCGGGGGCGTGGAGGTCGTTGGAGTCGAGTCGGGTGCGGAGGAAGGTGGCCCAATCGGAGGGGACGACGGCGTTGAGGCCGGCGACTACGTCTTCGAAGGTGTAGGGGACGACGCGGGGTGGGGTGTTGCCGCCGAAGCCTTCGAAGGCGACGATGAAGTTGTTGAGGGTTTTCTTGCCCTGGGATTTTTCGCGGATGGTTTCGTCGATCTCGAGCCAGAGGAGGTCGCCTTCGGCGTAGTAGTCGGTGTCGCGGCGCCAGTTATCGTAGGGGCCGCTCGCGTTATAGAGGATTTGCGCGGCGGTGGCGGTGTCCTGAAGATCGCGCCAGGTGCGGCCGGGGCGAGCGTCGTTGAACTCAGCGGCGATGGTGGCAAGGCGATCGCGGAAGGTATCGGCGCTCCATATGCCGGAACGGGCGGCGAGGACGCCGCCGAGGTAGTCGGTGAGGCCTTCGTAGACCCAGAGGAGATTGCCCTTCATGGGCTCCTGGTAGTTGGGCGTGGCGAGGCCGGCGGGGCGGCGATATTTTCCGTTCCAGGAGTGCGTGAACTCGTGGGGGAGGAGGTCGCCTTCTTCGGCGAAGGAGCCTTCGTCGATGAAGGTCTTCTCGGGGACGCGGTCGTCGGAGGACTGGTGGTGCTCGAGGCCGAAGTGGGCTACCTGGTCGGAGAGCGTGACGAGGAAGTGATAGGAGCCGTAGTGGCGCGACTGGTAGAGGGCACCGGTTTCGCGGACTAGCTTTGAGAACTGGTCAATGTGGGTTTGGTTGAGAGCGATGTCTTCGGGGCCATCGCCGGCGAGGTCGAGATAGTGCTTGGGAGAGACTTCGGGGGCCAGGTCGATCTCGCGGAACCAGCGGCCGGCCAGGACGGGCGAGTCGATGAGCTGCTCGAGGGAGACGGTCTGGAAGGAGGCGTTGTTCGAGCCACGGTTGACTTCTCCCCCGGTTGGAGTGAGCGCGGTACCGAACTTCCAGTCGGTCGGATATGTGATGCTGGGCGAGACCATGATGTCGGCTACTTTGGTGTGCTCGATGTCGCCGTTGAGAGGATAGACGAGGAGAGTATTCCAGCTGAGGAGCGCGAGGTTGGCGCTGGTGGAGCCGCCTTCAGTGAAGTTGGCGCCGCCGGTGGCGAGGAAGTCCATCTTGATATTGAGTTGGGTTACGCCTTCGGGGACCGTGACGTGATAGCTGTACATGTCGGTGAGATCGCGCTCCCACTTGACCGGCTGGCCGGATGGAGTGGCGATAAGGAAGCCTGCCTGGTTGATGATGGGGCCTGAGGGCATGTGCTCGCCGGGAATCCACTCGGGATAGACGAGGGTGAGGGGGCCGGGCTGAACGGGGATGATTTCGGTGGCGTGGAGGATCTTGCGGGGGGCGTCCGTGAGGTCGACGGAGAGCGTGATGGGAGAGGATTGGGCGCTGGCAACGAGGGTGGCGGCGCAAAGGGCGGCCATGGGGATGAGGCGAAACAACGACATGTAGTGAGCTCCTGAGACAGGTACTTCTTGGGATAAGTTTACGCGGGAGAGGCGTAGAAGGGTACGACTGTCACCCCGCTCCGATAGAATTGGCGCACGCATGCTCCTATACGCAATTGTTCTTGGCATTATTGTTGTGACGCTGCTTGGTGTGTCGCTGGCCCGGTTGGGCAGTGTGAAGACCAAGGCGGATTACCTGGTGGCGGGGCGCTCGCTGCCGGCGTTTGTGCTGGTGTTTACGCTGCTTTCGAGCTGGATCGGATCGGGTTCCCTGCTCGGCGGGGCGGAGAATGCTTACAAGCATGGGTTCGCGGCGCTGTGGCAGGCAGGTGGCGGGTGGGCGGGGCTGCTGCTGATTTACTTTATTGCTCCGCGGGCGAGAAAGTTTGCGCAATTCACGATTCCGGATTTGCTGGAGTCGCGCTATAACCAGACGGCGCGAGTGCTGGGTGTGATTGCGGTACTGTTCACGTATACCGCGATTACGAGCTACCAGTTTATTGGCGGGGGCGACATTCTGCATTTGATCTTCCCGCAGATTTCGGCGGTGCATGGGCAGTGGATCCTGGCGGGGTTTGTGATCCTGTTTACGATGATCGCGGGGATGGGTTCGGTCGCGTACATGGATGTGGTGATCGGGTTGCTGGCGACGTGCACGCTGATCGCGTCGTTGCCGGCGCTGCTGCATATGGCGGGCGGGTGGACGGGTGTGCGGGCTGTATTGCCGGCCACGCATTTTCAGTTCTTCGGTGATCTGTCGGGCGTGCAGGCGATGGAGTTATTTCTGCCGACGTGTTTGCTGATGCTGGGCAACCAGTCGATGTATCAGAAGTTTTTTTCGGCGAAGTCGGAGAAGGATGCGACGCGCGCGGTAAGTGGATGGCTGGTGGGCACGGTGATCCTGGAGTCGATTATTGTGGCGATCGCGGTGGTGGGATCGGCGCTGTATCGGACGGGCGAGGTGGCTGCGCGGCCAAGAGAGATCCTGGCGTATACGGCGACGCATGCGTTTGGCCAATACATGGATAACTCGGGGATCGGTGCAAAGGCATTGAGCGTGCTGGGCGCGCTGCTGGTAGGGGCGATCTTCGCGAAAGTGGTGTCTACTGCAAATAATTATCTTTTTTCGCCGGCTACGAACTTGGTGAATGACGTGTTCCTGCGTTACATCAAGCCAGACGCGAAGAACTGGGTAGTGCTGCTGGTGAGTCGAGGGATGGTGGTGGGGTTGGGGGCTTGGGCGCTGTACCAGTCGTTAGGGACGACTTCGGTGCTGAAGAAATCGCTGTATGCGTATACGATTTATTCGGCGGCGCTGACGCCTGTGATCCTGGCGGCATTTTTCTGGAGGCGCGCGACGGCGAAGGGAGCGGTTGCGAGTATCGCGGCGGGGACGGTGATCACCGTGGGTTGGGACTTGCTGACGCCGCATCTGCCGGCTGTGCTGGCGGCGCGGGATGCAATCCTTCCGGCGCTGGTTGGATCGCTGCTGTGTCTGGTGATTGTGAGTTTGGCTACCGAACCACCTAGCGAGAGTCACTTGAGGCCTTTTGAAGAAGGGTGATTGCTGAGCTTGGAAATGGGTCGCCGGGCGAGAAATTGAAATCGGCCAAAGACTTTGTTTTCGAGTATGCGTAAAGACATTTTCGGCATCTAACGGCGCAGGAAATGATCCAGGCGAATCAGGATCGACAAAAGGAGATATCCCGTGGCTGAGAACAAGATTCCTATAGCAACCGATAGCGCGGCTGAGTTGCATGAGCTGATCGGCGATGATGCGACTGCGACGTTTGAGAGCGATCCGAACTTTGTCGACTCGAACCCAACTGCTGATGCCTCGAGCGAACATATTGAGCTGCGCGACACAGACGATATGGAAGACAGCGAAGAGGAAGAAGATGAGGCTGGCCTGGAGGATGAAGATGAGGACGAAGACGAAGATGAGGACGACGAGGATGAAGATGAGGATGACGATGAATTTGAAGACGCGGAAGATGACGACGATCCTGATGAACTGAGGACTGCAGAGCCTAGAGATGTCCACGGGCCTGGCAAGCACTCGCGGACGGACATTGAAAAGGAACTGGAAGAGATGGAGGATGAGGCTGGGGAGGAGAACGTGGAGGAAGCTCCCGAGATCGATGAAGAAGAAGAGGGTGAGGAAAGACGGCATGCCGATCGCGCGATTGATGAAGCCTTGCGCATGAGTGGGGCGGTAACAAAACGGTCGGGGATAGCAGGGCCGGCGTTGCGAGTTTGAGTAGGATGAGCGGAACGAGGAGAGATAGCGGCGTGAGCGAGACGAAAGCAGGACGTTCCCTGGCAAAGGGGCTGGTAGCAGGATTGGTGGCGGGGTTGGTGGCCACTGCAGCGAAGTCGTGCGTTGAGGCTGTGTTTCCTCCGCGTGTGCATGGAGAGCCGGAGCCGCCGGAGGCTCTGGCGGAGAAGATTGCGGGGCATCGCCTTGACCGTAAGACAAGGACGGCAGCGGGCACAGCCATTCATTGGGGGTTTGGGGCGGCGGTAGGAGCAGCGTATGGCGCGGTGGCAGAGTACTATCCAGCGGCGACCGACAGGCAGGGTGCAACGTTTGGCCTGACGCTGATGTCGCTTACGCACCAGACATCTTTGCCGGCTTTGGAGCTGGCAGAGCCTAAGGAAGAGCAGAGTTTTCGGGAGCGGAGCAGCGAAGCTACGAGTCACCTGGTGTATGGTGTGGTGGCGGAGCGGGTGCGACGTATCGTGCGAGGCATGCTCTAGCGCGGTGGTTTGCGTGGTGTGAAACTAACGCTTGGCAATGCTTCATCCGGTAGTACTTCCAGAGCTTTTGGAATGGGAGCGAAGTAGCGAGCGAACTACACTCCGGAGTACCCGTGGCAGTTGCAACGGGGAACGATGGAGCCTGTTTTGACTATGCACCGCAGTTCCAGTAGAGAGAAGCAGCCGAAGCGAGTTGTGATTGTTGGGGCGGGGCCGGGTGGGTTGGCGACGGCGATGTTGCTGGCGCGATCCGGGGTCCAGGTAACCGTGGTGGAGAAGAGCGCGCGCGTGGGTGGCCGAACGGCGACGCTTGAGCAGGACGGCTTCAAGTTCGATATTGGGCCGACATTTTTTCTTTACCCGCGGGTGCTGCGGGAGATCTTCGCGGATGCTGGCTATGACCTGGAGCGGGAGGTTCCGATGCAGCGATTGGACCCGCAGTATCGGCTGATTTTCGGCGACGGCGGCCAGATCGATGCAACCGGGGATGTGGAGCGGATGGAGCGACAGATTGCTGCGATCTCTCCGGCGGACGCGGGGGAGTTCAAGAACTTTCTAATACGGAATCGGAAGAAGCTAGCTAGTTTTATGCCGGTGCTGGAGACTTCGTTCGAGAAATGGAGCGATCTGTTGCGTCCGGAGATGTTGAAGCTGCTCCCGCTGATGAAGCCGTGGCTGTCGCTGGATGGCGATCTGCAGACGCACTTCAAGGACGAGCGTATTCGGCTGGGCTTCAGTTTTCAATCGAAGTACCTGGGGATGAGCCCGTTTCGTTGCCCTTCCCTGTTTTCGATCCTGTCGTTTCTGGAGTACGAGCATGGCGTGTTTCATCCGATTGGCGGATGTGGCGCGGTGACGTCGGCCATGGCGCGCATTGCAGAGGAGATGGGCGTCGAGGTATTGAGGGAGGAGCCGGTCGAAGAGATTTTGCTTGATAGCGGCGACAAACATAGCAAGCGCGCCAAAGCGGTGGGTGTGCGGACATCGAAGCGGCGGTTGCTCGCGGACGCCGTGGTGGTGAATGCGGACTTCGCTGAGGCGATGAGGAGGCTGATTCCAAACCGGTATCGGCGCAAGTGGAGCGATAAGAAGATTGCGAGCAAGAGCTACTCGTGCTCAACGTTCATGATGTATCTCGGCATCGAGGGACGCTATGACGATGTTGCTCACCACACGATCTACCTGGCTGAGAATTATCGACAGAACCTTCGGGATATTGAGGAAGAGCACAAGCTTTCGACGAACCCTTCGTTCTATGTGCAGAACGCTTCGGTGACGGACTCGACGCTGGCGCCTAAGGGGCAATCGACGCTGTACGTGCTTTTGCCGGTGACGCATGAGAGCGGCACTGTGGATTGGGCGCGCGAGACTGCCGGGTTCCGGAAACTGGCGATGGAACAGTTGAAGCGCATTGGAATTGAGGATGTGGAGCGGCGCATACGGACAGAGAGGATTGTTACGCCGGCGGGCTGGCGAGACGAGTTTGGATTGCTGAAGGGCGCGACGTTTTCGATGAAGCATTCGCTGAACCAGATGCTGCATTTGAGGCCACACAACCGGTTTGAGGACGTCGACGGCATATACTTGACAGGCGGCGGGACTCACCCGGGTTCGGGCTTGCCGGTCATCTTTCAGTCAGCGCGGATCAGCTCCAAGCTGCTGTTGGAAGACCTGAATATCGATCCGCGGTGGTCTGCGTCTTCGGAGCTTGCGATGAATGATGGCATGATGCAGGTTGCGTCGTGAAGGCTGCGACGGAAGAGCTACAGGACGTGCGCGTTGAGGGAGCTTCGTGCCCTTTGCTGTCGGGGGCATGCGGGATAACGACGGCTGCGACGCCGGCGGCTGAGCAGGCTCGGTGGGCGAGCATGCTGTTGAAGGCGCGGCTGCGGGTGCTGGGTGCTGCTCGACACTTGATGGCTGCACGTGCAGAAGAGTTTTGCGACGCGATTTCTCCGCAACTGGCGAGGACAAAAGCGGACACGCTCGCGACGGAGTTGTTGCCGCTGCTGGCGGGATGCAAGTTTCTGGAGCGCGAAGCGGGAAGAATATTGGCGCCACAGAAGCTCGGCATGAGCGGACGACCTTTGTGGATGACGGGCGTTGCCGCCGAGATTCATCGCGTAGCGCTGGGGCATGTGCTGGTGATTGGGCCGTCAAATTTCCCTTTGTTTATTCCGGGGTCGCATGTGTTGCAGGCGCTGGCTACCGGCAATCGGGTGACATGGAAGCCGGGCCTGGGCGGCGGTCCCGTTGCGCAACTGATGGCGCGGATGCTGATCGAGGCTGGTCTGCCTCCGAGCGCGCTGACGGTTACAGATGAGAGTGTGGAAGCGGCGCGCGAGGCGATTGCAGCGAGGCCGGATAAAGTTATCTTTACCGGTTCAACGAAGACAAGTCAGAGCCTGCTGACGGAGCTGGCTCCGACGACGACGCCAGCGGTGCTGGAGCTTTCTGGCGCGGATGCGATTGTGGTGGCGCCTGGAGCTGATCTTCAGCAGGTGGCGAAAGCGGTGGCGTTTGGGTTGCGGTTGAATGGCGGCGCGGTATGCATGTCGCCGCGACGGTTATTTGCTACGCCGTCGACGATGTCTGCGTTGCGGCCGCTGCTGCAGGCGGAGCTTGCGAAGGTGCCTGGAGCTGCACTGGATGCGGGGACATCGATGCGTCTGCGGGTGATGCTGGATGAGGCTGCTGGCGGAGGCGCAGAAGTGCGAGGCACGTTTGCGCCCGAGGCGCAGCAGCCTTTGCTGGTCGATCATGCGACGGCGAACATGGCAATTGCTCGCAGCGACATTTTTGCGCCGGTGATTTCGTTGATTGAGGCTGAGTCGATGATGCATGTGCCGGCACTGTATGCGCAGTGCTCGTATGGGCTGACGGTTGCGATCTTTTGCGAGCGTGGCAAAGAGAAGAAGGCACGCATGCTGGGGACGATGCTGGATGCCGGGACGTTGCTGATCAACGACATCATCGCTCCGACGGCTGATCCGAGGGTACCGTTTGGCGGTCGGGGAGCGAGCGGCTACGGAGTGACACGGGGCGCCGAGGGGTTGCTGGAAATGACGGCGGTGAAGACGGTGCTGACACGGCGCGGAGGGGTGATGCTTCATCTGGATCCGACCACCGATAAAGATGTGCCGATGTTTGCCGGGATGATTCGGACGATGCACGGCAAAGGGCTGGCGATGCGGTGGGACGCGCTTAAGCAGCTGGTCAAAGCATCGCGGCGGTAGTTTCGGCGATCAACACAATCGAACGACAAGAGCAGGAGAAACAGATGCGCGTTGGTGTGATTGGATCGGGATTGGCGGGGCTCGCAGCGGCTTGTACGCTGGCCGCCCGCGGATATGCCGTTGAGGTCTTCGAGAAGAACGAGTGGTTCGGGGGAAAGGCGGCCCAGCTGCGCGGGGGCGGGTTTCGTTTTGATATGGGGCCGACGATCTTGATTCAGCCGTCGGTGCTACGGAAGATTTTCGCGGAAGCTGGGAAGGCGCTCGAGAACTACGTGGATATGGTGCGGCTGGATCCGCAGTGGCGCTGCTTCTTTGATGATGGAGCGACGATTGATCTGCTGGATGATGCCGATAAAATGTCAGTGGAGTTGGATGGGCGCTTCCCTGGTATGGGGGCGAAGTATACGCAACTGATGGATTTGTCCAAAGAGTTGCATACGATCAGCGACAAGTTTTTCTTTTGGAAGTCGGTGGGATCGATCAAGGACACGCTGGATGTTGGTGGTGCGTTTGATCTCAAGGTGCTGCGCGATGTGTTGAAGATGCGGATGGGGAAGACGGTTGCCGGGACAATTCGGGAGTTCATTTCTGAGCCGAATACTGCGCAGATGCTGGACCATATGGTGCAGTATGTTGGGTCGTCTCCGGACGCCTCGCCCGCGATTCTGACGGCGATTGGAAGCATGCAGGCGCAGGAGGGCATTTGGTATCCGATGGGTGGTACTCGGGCGGTACCCGAGGCGCTGGTGAAACTTGCGGGCGAGCTGGGCGTGATCTTCCATACAAATGCCGACGTGGTGAAAATTCTTACCAGCGACGGGAAGCACGCTGCGGTGACGGGACTTGTCACAGCCGATGGGCAGACGCATTCGTTCGACGCGATCGTGAGCAATGAAGATGCTGTTCGCACGCATCGGGAGTTGCTGGAGCAGACGGTTGCGGCGAGGGAGTTCGAACATAAGCGGGCGTATGAGCCGGCATGCTCGGGGGTAGTGCTGTACCTCGGGTTGAAGAAGCGCTACGAGCATTTGGCGCATCATGACTTCGTATTTTCGCGTGACCCGCATGAGGAGTTCCATGCGATTTACGATTTGGGAGAGCCAGCTCCTGATCCGACGTGCTACCTCGCGTGCACGGCTGTCAGCGATCCCAGCAGCGCGCCTGCGGGTGGGGAAGCAATGTATGTACTGGTGCATACTCCATACCTTCGGCCGCATCATGACTGGTCGAAGATGCTGCCTGGGTATCGGCAAGTGATTTTGGATAAGTTGAAGCGGACGGCGGGATGCGAGGACATCGAAGAGCGGATCGTGTTTGAGCGGGCGCTGACTCCGCAGGACATTCACGATCGGTATCGGGTGCTGAATGGCGCGATCTATGGGCTGTCGTCGCACGGGCGGTTCTTAGGAGCGTTCAAGCCGGCAAACCGGAGTCGTGAGGTGGATGGACTTTATCTTGCGGGCGGAGCCGCGCATCCGGGGCCGGGCATGCCGATGGTGATGATGTCGGGATGGATTGCTGCGGATTCCCTGGATGCGGACTCGAAGAGTAAGGCCTTGCAAAGCGCTCAGGGCAAATCTCCGAGGCGGGCCGCGTAACCATGAATGAAGTGACGGAATGAGCTATGCCTGCGGCGCAAAACGTGCGTGAGATTCCTACCGTGTCTCAGATGACGCTGCGTTTGTTTCAGCGCATTGTGCGTCTCTATTTTCGAAGGCATTTTCGATCGGTCATGGTGCAGCAGACAGAGGTGGTTGCGGGGCTTGTGGGTCCGTTGATCATTTATGCGAACCACTCTTCGTGGTGGGACCCGATGGTATCGGTGCTGCTCGCGCAGGCGCTGCTTCCGGAACGGAGACATTATGCGCCGATGGATGCGGCGGCGCTGAAGCGGTATCCGATTCTTGGGAAGATTGGAATCTTTCCGGTGGAGATGGCAACGGCTCGCGGGGCGGCGCAGTTTCTGCGGACATCGCAGGCGATTCTTGGGAGTGGAGGAGCGGTATGGATTACGCCGCAAGGACGCTTTGCCGACTCGCGTACGCGGCCACTTGGTTTCAAGTCGGGGTTGGGCGCGCTTGCTGCGCGTACTCCAGGGGCGCTGATGATCCCGCTGGCGATTGAGTACACGTTCTGGGATGAGCGGCTGCCGGAGACGCTGCTGCGGTTTGGGAAGCCTGTGCAGATTGTCGAAGGGATGAGCACGGACGCGGCGAGCGAGCGATTGGAGAGAGCGCTGACGGAGACGATGGAGCAGTTGAAAAGCGCCGCGATGGCGCGGGATGCTAGCGCTTTTCGCGTGCTGCTGCGTGGTGGCCGCGGTACGGGAGGGATGTATGGGCTGAGCCGCTGGGTGCGCAGCCTGTTCACGAAACAACCGCTGCAATTGGATCACACGGAACGAGTAGTTCCGAACGATGGGCCGGGAGAATAATGACCCACGCAGCGGACAATGTCGCGGTTGACCTGGTCGCGTTGGGTGGGGTGCTGTGCTTCTTTGCTGTGATTCCGGCGGTGATGTCTCTTATCAATTTGCGATGGTATCGGACGCCGGCCGTAGGGAGGCCTGTTGATGCTCGGGTTGCGGTGCTGATTCCGGCGAGGAATGAAGAGCGGAATATCGGGCGTTGCCTGGAGAGCGTTCTTGCCAGTCACGGGGTGGGGCTTGAGGTGCTGGTGCTGGATGATGCGTCGACGGATCAGACTGCTGAGATTGTGCGCGAAATTGCGTTGGGTGATGCTCGGGTTCGACTGGTTCGGTCGCAGGGATTGCCGAGTGGATGGAATGGAAAGCAGCATGCGTGCTGGATGCTGGCTCATGAGACTGACGCGCCACTGCTGCTATTTTTGGATGCTGATGTGAGGATCATGCCGGACGCCTTGGTGCGTTGCGTTGGCGAGATGCAGGCGCGGAGGGTTGCGCTGCTGTCGGGGTTTCCGCGACAGATTATGGGCGGGTGGGCGGAGCGAATGGTGCTGCCGCTGATCCATTTTGTACTGCTGGGATTGCTGCCGATGGGGCGAATGCGCAAGACGACGAAGGTGGCGTATGCGGCGGGGTGCGGGCAGTTCTTTCTGGCGGAGCGGGAGGCTTATTTTGCGTGTGGGGGGCATGCGGCTATTCGCGATACGCGACATGATGGACTTCGATTGCCAAGGGAATTTCGGCATCATGGACTGCGTACCGATCTTGTCGACCTCACTGAGCTTGCCGAGGTGAGGATGTATGAGTCGGCGAGCGCGGTGTGGATGGGGCTGGCGAAGAATGCTACGGAAGGGTTGGGGTCGCCGAAGCGGATTGTTTTGGTGACGGTGCTGTTGCTGATGGGGCAGGTGGTGCCGTTGATTGCGGCGGTGTTGTGGCTGGCGTTTTGGCTGAGTAGCGTTTTGGTGGGAGCTACATTGGATGATCCGCGGGCGGCGGCGATCGTGAGTTTGTTGCTGGGGCTTGCGGTGGTGGGGAGCTATCTGCCGCGGTTGATTGCGATTCGGAGGTTCAGGCAGCCGGTAATGTCGGCGGTGCTGCATCCAGTGGGAATTTTGATGCTGCTGGGGATTCAGTGGTATGCGCTGGTGCGGCAGATGCAAGGTCGGCCGGTGGAGTGGCGGGCGCGGGCTTATGCGAGTGCGACCGGGGAAGAGGTGGTCGAGGTGCGGAAGGGCTAGACGCCCTTCTTGCGGGGTTCCCAGATGTATTTGTGGATTTGGAGGCTGAGGCGGGCGGGGAGGCCATCGGCTAGCATCCACTCGACGAGAAGGCGGGGGTCGAGGGCGGCGTTGTCGGTGGAGCGCTGGTCGCTGGGGTTTTTGAGGAACGCGGGGGATAAAAGGATTTCGCCGCAGAGGGAGGCGAGGTTGTGGTTCTGGATGAAGTCGCGTGCGAATTCATAGTCTGCGCGATCGGTGAGGACGAACTTGACTTCGTCGTTGGGGGTAAGGGCTTCGAGGTTTTCGATACGGAAGGTATTGGCGGCGGCGGCGGCACCGGGACATTTCACGTCGACGATCTTGTGGACGGCGCGGGGCACGGCTGCGAGCGGCTGTTCGCCGCTGGTTTCGATCATGAGGGTGTAGTTTTGCGCGAGGAGACGGTCCATGAGAGGGAGGAGTTCGCGGGCTTGCAGCATCGGCTCGCCGCCGGTGAACTCGATGAGGCGGCAGGGGGCGAGGGCTTCGATCTGCGCGAGGATTTCGTCGGCAGTGAAGGGTTTGCCGCCGGTGAAGGTGTACTCGGAGTCGCACCAGGCGCAGCGGAGATTGCAGCCGGCGAGGCGGACGAAGATGCAGGGGACTCCGGCGAAGGAACTTTCGCCTTGCACTGATTTGTAGAGCTCGATGAGGTGCATGCTACTTCCCTGCTTCTGGCTCGTAGTAGCGCGCGAAGCTGGTGTCGGTTTCGTAGAGGGTGCAGTCTTTGACCCGGACGCGGCCGTCGGTCATGTCGTGGAGCTGCGTGGCGGTCTTCTGGTAGAAGTAGCGGGCAAGATTCTCCGCTGAGGGGTTGAGGGTTGTGAAGGGTTCGAGATCGTTGATCATCTGGTGGTCGAGATACTCGACTGTGGGGCGAAGGACTTGTTTGAGGAGCTTGAAGTCCAAGAGGAGGCCGGCTTCGTCGAGTGTTTCGCCGATGAGCGTGACGAGCACGCGGTAGTTGTGGCCGTGCGGGTTTTCGCACTTGCCTTGGTAGTTGCGGAGGTAGTGGCCTGAGGAGAAACCGGCCTGTACCGTGACTTCGAACATGGTGGGGAAAGCTCCAATCGGCGGGTAATTCGCGCCATCTCCCATTCTACCGGGATTCGTATTGGAGGGTGCTATTCGGGGCGGGTGCGGCGCTTCTGTTGGCGCTCGACGTCGTGGCGGCGCTCGGCTTGTTCGAAGAGCGAGCTCATTACGCCGAGCAGGGTGACGATGAGTGCCACGCAGAGGAGGGCGATGCTGGTCATGCGCCAGAGCGAGGCGTCGCCGGGGGAGCCGGGCTGCTGGGCGATGTTGGTGAAAGACAGTGCGATGGAGAGGAGCGAGAGGGCTCCTAGTGTGGCGGCGAGGATGTAGAGGTTACGTCCCATGCGGGTAGGTAAAGGATAGCGCGACTCAAAGGTGAGGGTCTGGTGGATGCTCAATCTTTGGGCATAGCCGAGTTGTCGTATCCAGGAACCACGCAGCCATTATCCCAACGCGAAGTCTGAAATTGCCACAAAATGCGTGGGGTGGCCATCACGCTGTCGAATTGCGCAAATTCATCACACATCCGAGCGCTTCGCACGTAAGCCCAGGACGTTCCACTAGAAGAGATAACTGCAACCTGTGGCGTGGCTGCTTGCCGGATGAGCCCTTGAATGCTCATTATTTTCGGCTTCTCCTGCCAGGAAAAGTCGGACTTGGCGAGTTTGTCCAGCAAGGTTTGCATCTGCGTGAACGAGATAAAAACATCAGCCCGATGAAAATGAAAATCTTCGACGAGATTCACCGTGTCCAGCCTCTTGTCCCCGTCTGGCACAACGATGAGATTCATTGGTGTTCGGAAGTGACTTTCTATATCGCCAGGATCAAAAAACTGTACGACGGTAGTCTTATCCGCTTTGGCATTGCGCACAAGATGATTCTGTTCCTAGGCGGCAGTCGTACAGGCACAGCTCAAAACGAGAAGACAAAAGCAGCTCAACCAATTTCCGTTCCGTTGGATAAATCTCAACATCTGTGCCTCAGGGATCACCCTGCCGCACACAGGTTACTCGAAGAAGCGTTCGACTACGGTGATGTCGTCGGTGCGGGCGTAGGGGGGGAGGGAGTCTAGGAAGGTGGCGCCGTAGCGGGTGGTGCGGATGCGGGGGTCTAGGAGCATGAGGACGCCGCGGTCGGAGAGCGAGCGGATGAGGCGGCCGAAGCCTTGCTTGAGGGCGATAACGGCTTGCGGGACCTGGAGGTCGTTGAAGGCGTTGCCGCCGGCGGCGGTGATGGCGTCGGTGCGGGCTTTCATGATGGGGTCGGAGGGGACGGCGAAGGGGAGCTTGTCGATGATGACGCAGCTGAG
>Ga0302316_10000613_pt1 | contig 30461 bp, 28 predicted proteins | sample III_Palsa_N3_2_FD_200456 | JGI IMG/M metagenome (GOLD analysis project Ga0302316, IMG submission 200456) | Peat permafrost microbial communities from Stordalen Mire near Abisko, Sweden - III_Palsa_N3_2 | ecosystem: Environmental > Terrestrial > Soil > Palsa > Peat permafrost | place: Sweden...
AGGACTCGGACCGGTGATCACATAACCCTTGCGTTCCAGGTCGCGGCGGTACCACTGGTTGGCATTCATACCGCAATAAATCGCGAACACGATGCTTAGCACCAAGCTGATCACATCGGCGGTCACGCCCGCAAAGCCGATCAGGCCGATCGCCAGATCCACCGCCAGCAGCACCAGCGCGACCAGCCACATGCGCTTCATGAGCGCCCAGACAAAACCCAATAGAAGCGCCGCCCAACTGAAGCCGGTGCTCACTTCGACCGTTTCATCCTTTGTGGGATGCCGCAAATAGATCCGCTCCGCCATTTTCCTTCCGTCCTTCCGTTTAACCGCGGCAACCTCGCGCCGCATCGCCCTCAACCGTACCCTATCTACGGCGTCCAAACCTACTCCAAAAAATCAATCTCAAAAAATCATTAACCGACCGGTCGGTTGGTTTATACTGCCATCCACGGACAACTTCGGACGAGAGCGCTCGCCATGTACACGCAATCCCTCGACATACCCGGCAACGTCGCGCCGCTAGACGGTGCCGCCAGCTCGCCCGAACAGACGCGTTTCGATGCAGTCATGGCCGTCGACGGCAAAATCGAACCGCAAGACTGGATGCCCGACGCCTATCGCAAAACGCTGGTACGGCAGATCTCACAGCACGCGCATTCGGAAATCGTCGGCATGCTGCCCGAAGGCAACTGGATCTCGCGTGCGCCGAGTCTGAAGCGTAAGGCGATCCTGCTCGCCAAGGTGCAGGACGAAGCCGGCCACGGTCTCTATCTATATAGCGCGGCAGAAACGCTTGCGGTCTCGCGCGATCAACTGATCGACGCCCTTCACGCCGGCAAAGCCAAATATTCGAGCATTTTCAATTATCCGACGCCCACGTGGGCGGACGTCGGCGTAATCGGTTGGCTGGTCGACGGCGCGGCGATCATGAACCAGATCCCGCTGTGCCGGTGCACCTACGGCCCGTACGCCCGGGCCATGATCCGCATCTGCAAGGAAGAGTCGTTCCATCAACGGCAGGGGTTCGACGCGCTGCTGTCGATGATGCGCGGCACCGAAGCGCAGCGCGAGATGGTCCAGCAGGCGGTGAACCGCTGGTGGTGGCCGGTGCTGATGATGTTCGGTCCGAGCGACAAGGATTCGATCCACAGTAATCAATCGTCGAAATGGGGCATCAAGCGCATTTCCAATGACGATCTGCGTCAGAAATTTGTCGACGCCACCGTCGACCAGGCCAAGGTGCTCGGCGTCACGCTGCCGGATCCGGACCTGAAGTGGGATGAAGCACGCGGTCACTACGACTACGGCGACATCGACTGGGGAGAGTTCTGGCGCGTCGTCAATGGCGACGGCCCGTGCAACCGCGAGCGCCTCGCCACCCGCGTGAAAGCTCATAACGACGGCGCCTGGGTCCGTGAAGCCGCCCTCGCCCATGCGGAAAAGCAGCGCCAACGCGCGCAGCAGCAAGCCGCGTAAGCACAGCGACGATTAGCTCAATGCAGGCAGCGTCCGGCAGCAACAGGCACAAATAGGCATCCAATAGCTGCCAGCCGGTACGAGCCCACAGCAAAGATTCAGGAGATTTCGAGAATGGACAATTCGATGAACAAGGAATGGCCGATCTGGGAAGTGTTCGTGCGCAGCAAGCAGGGCCTCGACCACAAGCACTGCGGCAGTCTGCACGCGGCCGACGCGCCAATGGCGCTGCGCATGGCGCGCGACGTGTACACCCGCCGCCAGGAAGGCGTGAGCATCTGGGTGGTGCCGTCCTCGGCGATCACCGCGTCCGACCCGCAGGACAAGGCGGAGCTGTTCGAACCAGCTGGCGACAAGATTTACCGCCATCCGACGTTCTACACGCTCCCCGATGAAGTCAACCACATGTAAGCGCGTCATGGACATCACGCCCCAACATCTCTCCTACGTGCTGCGTCTCGCGGACACAGCACTGATCCTCGGTCAGCGCAATGCCGAGTGGTGCGGCCACGGCCCGATCCTCGAAGAGGACATCGCGCTGGCCAACATGAGCCTTGACCTGATCGGCCAGGCCCGGCTGCTGTACACGCACGCCTCAACACTCGAGCACACGCTCACAGGCGCCAGCAAGAGCGAGGACGACTACGCCTATTTCCGCACCGAGCGCGAGTTCGCCAACTACACGCTCGCCGAGTTGCCGCATTACGGGCCGCTCGCTGGCACCGCGCATGCGGACAAGGACTACGCGGTCACGATCGTGCGCAACTTCCTGTATGCGACGCTGATGGCGCATCTGTGGACGGAGCTTATCGCGTCGACCGACGCACAGCTCGCTGCCATCGCCGCGAAGTCGATCAAGGAGACGCGCTACCACGTCCATCACGCCGGCGAGTGGCTGGTCCGGCTCGGCGACGGCACGGACGAGTCGCATCGACGTGCGCAGGACGCGCTTGACTATCTGATGCCCTACACGCGCGAGTTCTTCAGCGTGGACGCGGTTGAGGAAGTCATCGCCGCAACCGGCATCGGCCCACTGACCGCCGATCTGCAAGCCGCCTGGGAAGAAGACGTGCGGGCCACGCTCGACGAAGCCACGCTCACGTCACCTGAACCGGTGAAGCACGTCACAACCGGCAAACATGGCGAGCACTCGGAACACATGGGCTACGTGCTGGCCGAGATGCAGAGCCTTGCGCGGCAGCATCCCGGCGCAAGCTGGTAGAGCCGGGGGGACAACACGATGACCGCGACACTCGCCACAACCACGGACCCAACGCTAGAGCGCGCATGGGCAGCGCTCGAAGCCGTGCCCGACCCGGAGATTCCGGTGGTGTCGATTCGCGAGCTCGGCATTCTGCGCGACGTCCGACGTACTGCCGATGGCATGCTCGAAGTTGTCATCACCCCGACGTACTCCGGCTGCCCGGCCATGTCGCAAATTGCCGAAGACATCGCACACGCGCTCGGGGCTGCGCAGCTCACACCGTACCACATCGCCACCGTCCTCGCCCCTGCCTGGACCACCGACTGGATGACGGCTGACGCCCGCGAAAAGCTGCGTGCCTACGGCATCGCCCCGCCCACCGGCAATTGCGCGAGCGAAGCGTCTCAAGAGAAAGTAATCCGCTTCGTCCGCAGAACAGCAGTTCCCGCCCCGGCTTGCCCACGTTGCGGCTCGGTCCATACCGAACGTCTCGCGCAATTCGGCTCCACGGCCTGCAAGGCGCTGTACCGCTGTCTCGATTGCCGCGAACCCTTCGACTATTTCAAACCATACTGATATGGCCACCCCGCAATTTCATCCCCTGCGTATCCGCGAAGTCCGGCCCGAAACGGCCGACGCGGTCTCGGTCGCCTTCGAAGTCCCTGCCGAACTGCGCGAGCAGTACCGCTTCACGCAGGGCCAGTTCGTTACGCTGAAGACGCACATCGACGGTGAGGAGACGCGCCGCTCGTATTCGATCTGCGTCGGCGTGACCGACTACGACCGCGACGGCGAACTGCGCATCGGCATCAAGCGCGTGCGGGGCGGCCGCTTTTCGAACTTCGCGTTCGACACCCTGCAGCCCGGTCACACGATCGACGTCATGACGCCCGACGGCCGCTTTTTCACGCACCTGAATGCACAGCAGGGTCAGCAATACCTCGCCTTTTCCGGCGGCTCGGGCATCACGCCAGTGCTCGCGATCATCAAGACGACGCTCGAATTCGAGCCGCGCAGCACCTTTACGCTGGTCTACGGCAACCGCAGCGTCGACCAGATCATGTTTGCCGAAGAACTGGAAGACCTGAAGAACCGCTTTATGAACCGGTTCGTGCTGTACCACGTGCTGTCTGACGATCTGCAGGACGTGGAGTTGTTCAACGGCGTGCTCGACCAGCAGAAGTGCGCAGCCTTTATCGAAAACCTGGTGCCGGCCGAGGTGATCGACGAAGCCTTCATCTGCGGTCCCGCGCCGATGATGGACGCCGCCGAGGCCGCGCTGAAAGCCGCGGGCCTGCCGCCCGCGAAGGTCCACGTCGAACGGTTCGGCTCGCCGCTGCCGCAGGCGGGCGTGCCGCCCGTCGAGATCACCGAAGACACGCCGGCGGCGGACCTGGAAATCGTCCTCGACGGCAAGAAACGCAAGCTGCGCCTGCCCTACCAGGGCGTGAGCGTGCTCGACGTCGGCCTGAAGGCCGGCCTCGCGCTGCCATATGCCTGCAAAGGCGGCGTGTGCTGCACCTGCCGCGCCAAGGTGCTCGAAGGCGAAGTACGGATGGAAAAGAACTACACGCTCGAAGAACACGAAATCCGCGACGGCTTCGTGCTGACCTGCCAGTGCCATCCGGTGAGCGACCGGGTGGTGGTCAGCTACGATGAGCGTTAGGCCACACTACGGGCGCTCATCTTCCACGATGCACGCCTGAGCGCTTTCAGCTCACCCGCGATCCGCTTACACTAAGGGCCGCTCGCGATCGGGACCCGGTTCCGCTCGCCAAGCGGCCCTTTCTGTGACTGATTTGCCAGCGAGCTGTTGATGAGCACAATCCACCTGACTAACGGCGACGTCGCCGCCAACTCCCTGCGAACCGCGTTGCAACAGGCGGGACGCGACGATCCCGTGCTGTCGTTGCGCGACGATCTGGCGGTCGGCCCGCTGCGCGGCGCCGACGACACGCCCGAGGTGCGCGCCGAGTTCTGGCAACGCGTGACGGACGGAGCCTCACGCGACGGCGCACCAAGGAACTTCCTGGGCGAATTCACCGAACAGGCAACACTGCTGGAGCAGCTTGCGGCCGCTGACACGCAGGTCGCCGTCTGGCACGGCGAAAGCGCGGCCGACCAGTTGACCCTGAGAAGGGTCTGCTACCACCTGCGCAACAGTCCGCAGCGCCTGAACGAAGTCCGCCTCTCGATCCGTGACCTCACCGACCCCGGCGCCTTCGCCCATAGCCGGCCGGATCACGCGACGTCGGTCGGGATGTTTGCCCCAGACGTCCTGCAGACGCGGCTCCCGGACGTTGCACCGATTTCGGTGCTCCGCATCAGCCGCCTCGCCCTCGAATGGCAGGAGGTCAAGCAGACGAACGGCGAAACCCGCCGCTGGCGTGACAACACCTTCACGAGCGGCACTTTCGCCGAACTGGACGCGCTCATCCTCGAACACGCCAGCGACGCCTGGCGACCCGCCGCCCGCATCGCCGCGCAACTGATGGTCGCCGACCTGGGCTTTCTCGTCAGCGACGGCCTCGTGTTCTGGCGCTTCCGCGAACTGGCCGCGAGCGGGCGCGTGAGCCTGCGCGGCGACCCTTCCGCATGGCGCGCACTGGAATTGCGCGCGGACCTTTCCACCTGTTCCAGCTAAGGACCCCAAGGACCATGGCCCGCACCCGCGCCCCTGACCACGAAACCCAGCGCGACCAGATCCTCGAACTGGCCGCGGCCAAGTTCGCGCAGACGAGCTATCCGAGTACCTCAATGGCCGACCTGGCCGCCGCGAGCGGCACTTCGAAGGCGCGTCTCTACCACTATTACGAAAGCAAGGAAGCGATCCTGTTCGATCTGCTCGACCGCTACACCAGGCGGCTGATGCTGATCATCGCGGAAGTGGAAGGCTCGAGCCAGCGACGCGGGCTGACCGAGCGCGAAACCTTCGCCGAACTGATCCGCGCGTTTCTGTCCGAATACGAGAACTCCCACAGCCGACACGTCGCGCTGCTGAACGACGTCAAATATCTGGTCGATGCGCAACGCGAGATCATCCTGAATCGTCAGCGTGACGTGGTCGCCGCATTTGCGCGCCAGTTGACACGCGCCTATCCGGAGCGCGCCAACCGCGACAACCAGACGGCGTTGACGATGATGGTGTTCGGCATGATCAACTGGACTTTCACCTGGCTGAAGCCGGGCGGCCGGATGGGCTATGGCGAGTTCGCAGAACAGGTCGTCGCCATGGTCGACCATGGGCTGCAGACCAAGGATTAGCATCGAAATATTGCGCCGCAGCAACCTCAAAGGACGACGGTTGCCTGCAAGCCACAGTTGCTGATGTGGCATATGCATAATAAGTATCTTTTAATAATCATATATATAAAAATAGGTTCACAACAGAATAGAGCATGGCGTCGAATCGATATCCGGGTTTTCCCTAGTTATGGGATGGCGCTTCCGATAGAATTTGACCTTGCGGTGCACCATGCCGCTGGATCAAAAGGAGGACCCCAATCATGACCACGCCCACTACTCACGCCGCCGAGCCGATCGTCACACCCGATCGCCTGTCGCAGGCAGCCGGTCGCGTGCATGCTCTGGTGCGGGAGTTGACCGCTATCGACCGCGAACGCCTGTTGACGCACTTTCTCGCACTGGGCGAAGACGATCGCCTGCTGCGCTTCGGTCAGCCCGTGCCGGACCACGTGATCGAAAACTACGTGCGGTCCATCGAATTCACCCGTGACACCGTGTTCGGTGTTTTCGACAACCAGTTGCAACTGGTCGGCGTGGGCCACCTCGCCTATCTGCCCGCTGAGGGCGACAAGCGCACCGCCGAGTTGGGTGTGTCGGTGCTGGAAAGCGCGCGTGGCCAAGGTATTGGCAGCAAGTTGTTCGAGCGTGCCGCTATTCGCAGCCGCAACACGCACGTGAGCATGCTCTATATGCACTGCCTGTCACGCAACTCCACGATGATGCACATCGCGAAGAAGGCTGGCATGAAGATCGAATATGCATATGGCGAAGCCGATGCGTATCTGACGCTGCCGCCGGCCGACCAGTCGAGCATCATCGCCGAAATGCTGCAGGAGCAAGCCGCGGTGTTCGATTACGCGTTGAAGCGCCAGGCGCGTCAGGCTTCGAAGATTTTCGAATCGTTCATGCCGGCTGCAGCGGCGGCCTGAATCGCCTGAACGGCACGTTCACGGAATAAGCAATAGGGCGGCCAAGCCGCCCTATTGCTATTGCACCGCCGGAGTTGGTGATCGGCGATCGGCGATCGCACAAAGCAGACCACCATGACGTCACGTCGCCATCTCCTGCGCTCACAAAATCGGCAACGCCGTCGTCTCCTTGAACGTCTCAAGCGAAAAACTCGACTTCACGTCGATCACTGACGGATGGTGCAGCAGCCGGTCTTGCACGAAGCGCGAAAAATGCGCCATGTCCTGCACCTGCACACGTAGCAGGTAATCCATATCCCCGGTCATGGCGTGGCAGGCGACCACTTCTGGCCAGGTCTGCACCGCGGCACGGAACAGATCGGCATGCGTCGCGCCCGCCCGCACAGGCGTGCCGTCGCCGCGCGGGCTGATCGTCGGGACGCTTCGCTTTTCCAACCGCACATTCACATACGCGAGTAAATCGAGACCTAGCTGCTGTGCGTCGAGCAGCGCGACATAGCCGCGAATCACGCCACTCTCCTCCAGCCGGCGGATGCGTCGCAGACACGGACTGGGCGACAGGCTCACCCGCTCCGCAATCTCCTGATTCGACAGCCGACCATTCTCCTGGAGGATGGTGAGAATTCGCCGGTCGATTACATCCATCTCGATATTAGCCATCTTCTGCCGCCAAGTCCTACTTTTAAGCCATGAAGTAGCGCCATCCTATGCAATCACGATTAAGTTCGCAAGTTTTTACCATGTGCAGCCCTTTACACTGGGCGGCATTCGATTGCGCACCGCGCGCGCCCCATCACGGCAATGAGGAGACAGACATGCAGGTTCAAACGTGGGATAACCCCGTCGGCACCGACGGCTTCGAGTTCATCGAGTACACCGCGCCGGATCCCAAGGCACTGGGCAAGCTGTTCGAACAGATGGGCTTCACCGCGATCGCGCGGCATCGTCACAAGGACGTGACGCTGTACCGTCAGGGCGAGATCAACTTCATCGTCAACGGGGAACCGGATTCGTTCGCGCAACGCTTCACGCGCCTGCATGGCCCGTCGATCTGCGCCATTGCCTTCCGCGTGCAGGACGCCGCCAAGGCGTACAAGCAGGCGCTCGAAAAAGGCGCATGGGGCTTCGATAACAAGACCGGCCCGATGGAGCTGAACATTCCTGCGATCAAGGGCGTCGGCGATTCGCTGATCTATTTCGTGGACCGCTGGCGCGGCAAGAACGGCGCGGAGCCGAACAGCATCGGCGATATCGGCATCTACGATGTCGACTTCGTGCCGATCCCCGGCGCCGACCCGAACCCGGTCGGCCATGGCCTCACCTACATCGACCACCTGACACATAACGTCCACCGCGGCCGCATGCAGGAATGGGCCGAGTTCTACGAGCGCCTCTTCAACTTCCGCGAAGTGCGTTACTTCGACATCGAAGGCAAGGTGACGGGCGTGAAGTCGAAGGCAATGACTTCACCGTGCGGCAAAATCCGCATTCCGATCAACGAAGAAGGCTCGGAAACTGCCGGCCAGATCCAGGAATACCTCGACGCGTACCACGGCGAAGGCATCCAGCACATCGCGCTCGGCAGCGACAACATTTACCGCACCGTCGACGGACTGCGCGACGCGAAGATTGCGCTGCTCGATACGATCGACACTTACTACGAACTGGTCGATCGTCGCGTGCCGAATCACGGCGAGCCGCTCGACGAGCTGCGCAAACGCAAGATCCTGATCGACGGCGCGCCCGAAGATCTGCTGCTGCAGATCTTTACCGAGAACCAGATTGGCCCGATCTTCTTCGAGATCATTCAGCGCAAGGGAAATCAGGGCTTCGGCGAAGGTAATTTCAAGGCACTGTTCGAATCGATCGAACTGGATCAGATTCGACGCGGCGTGGTGCAGGACAAGGCATAACCCGGGCATAACCCCGAGCCCAACGCCAACGCACAATAAGAAAAGGGCGCGGATCGCAAGATCCCCGCCCTTTGTTGTCTCAGCAGCCGCCCTAGTTTCACGCGGCAAGAATTGGATCGACGAATCGCCTCAGCAATACATCACGAAAGCTGATCGTCCTCGTTGGCTTCGCTCGAGGGCGTAGCGCGGTCGGAGGCAATACGAGCGGGCGAGACACGCGCCGTACAAGCCACCGCGTTCGCGAGCGTACTCGCGCTATTGGAGCGCACCGGCGCGCTCATCGCAAAGAATGCGGCGGAGACCATCAGGAAGGTCTGGATATTTCTAGTGTTCATGCGTACTCCTTTTCTAACTACCTGTTTGTCGTGAAGCTCCACCAACCGCGGAGCGTTGCGCGAACACGTGCACAGGTGGGTGGTTAGACTGGGTTTTCAAGATGGGTTCCGGGAAATTGAAGCTTTTACAGCTTGTTACACGATGCCCTGAAAATAATTCAACATCTCCCTTGACTGTCACAACCGCGTCATTGGCGCCGTATCGATTCGCGCCGCAGCACAGCATTTTTAATGCCATGCGGCGGGTTTCTCCCAGTGCTACCATCACTTAAAACACGTCAATATGGCGACCCCGGCCGAAGCATTCACAAGATGCCGAGGCCAACAAGTTTTGGCGATCCCAAACAGGTTGGAGGAGTACAGACAATGAACGCCCCGCTAGACGCCGGTCAGCGAGCCTCGCTCGAAGCCGCGCTCAATTCCGTCACGCTAGACGACAAATACACGCTGGAACGCGGCCGCGCATACATGAGCGGCATCCAGGCGCTCGTGCGTCTGCCGATGTTGCAGCAGGAACGTGACAAAGCCGCAGGGCTCAATACTGCCGGTTTCATTTCCGGCTATCGCGGATCTCCGCTTGGCGGTCTCGACCAGTCGCTGTGGAAGGCGAAACAGCATCTCGCCGCACACCAGGTCGTGTTCCAGCCCGGCGTCAATGAAGACCTCGCCGCCACTTCCGTGTGGGGCTCGCAACAGGTCAACCTGTATCCGAACGCCAAATTCGATGGCGTGTTCTCGATGTGGTACGGCAAAGGCCCCGGCGTCGACCGTTCCGGCGATGTGCTGAAGCACGGCAATTCGGCCGGCTCGTCGCAACATGGCGGCGTTCTCGTGCTCGCCGGCGACGACCATGCCGCCAAGTCCTCGACGCTCGCGCATCAGTCCGAGCACATGTTCAAGGCTTGCGGCCTGCCGGTGCTGTTTCCGTCGAACGTGCAGGAATATCTCGACTTCGGCCTGCACGGCTGGGCCATGAGCCGCTATTCCGGCCTGTGGGTCGCAATGAAGTGCGTGACCGATGTGGTCGAATCGTCGGCTTCGGTGGATATCGATCCGCACCGCACGAAAATCGTGCTGCCAGAAGATTTCGTCATGCCGGACGGTGGCCTGAATATCCGCTGGCCCGATCCGCCGCTGGTCCAGGAAGCACGTCTGCTCGATTACAAGTGGTACGCCGCGCTCGCCTACGTGCGCGCCAACAAGCTGGACCGCGTGGAGATCGATTCGCCGCAGGCGCGCTTCGGCATCATGACGGCCGGCAAGGCTTATCTCGACGTGCGTCAGGCGCTGACCGACCTCGGACTCGACGACGACACCTGTTCGCGCATCGGCATTCGCCTCTACAAGGTAGGTTGCGTGTGGCCGCTCGAAGCGCAAGGTGCACACAGTTTCGCGCAAGGTCTCGAAGAAATTCTGGTAGTTGAGGAAAAACGCCAGATCCTCGAATACGCGATCAAGGAAGAGCTGTACAACTGGCCGGACGCGCAACGTCCGCGCGTGTTCGGCAAGTTCGACGAGAAAGACGGCGCCGGCGGCGAATGGTCGGTGCCGATGGGCAACTGGCTGCTACCGGCGCACTACGAGCTATCGCCAGCGATCATCGCCAAGGCCATTGCCACGCGTCTGGAAAAATTCGACCTGCCGTCCGACGTACGCGCACGCATCGCAACGCGTATCGGCGTGATCGAAGCGAAGGAAAAAGCGCTGGCCCGGCCGCGCGTCGAAGTCGAGCGCAAGCCGTGGTTCTGCTCCGGCTGTCCGCACAACACGTCGACCAACGTGCCGGAAGGTTCGCGGGCAATGGCCGGGATCGGCTGCCACTACATGACAGTGTGGATGGACCGCAGCACCAGCACGTTCAGCCAGATGGGCGGCGAAGGCGCTGCATGGATCGGCCAGGCGCCGTTCACCAACGACAAGCACGTGTTCGCCAACCTCGGCGACGGCACCTACTTCCACTCGGGGCTGCTGGCGATTCGCGCGGCGATCGCGTCGAAGGCGAATATCACCTACAAGATTCTGTACAACGACGCGGTTGCGATGACGGGTGGCCAGCCGGTCGACGGCGTACTGACCGTGCCGCAGATCACGCATCAGCTTGCCGCCGAGGGCGCCACGAAGATCGTGATCGTCACCGACGAGCCTGAGAAGTACCACGCGAACGTCGGTCTCGCGCCGGGCATCACGATTCACCATCGCGACCAGCTCGACGACGTGCAGCGCGAGCTACGCGAGATCTCCGGCACCTCGATCCTGATCTACGACCAGACCTGTGCAACCGAGAAGCGCCGCCGCCGCAAACGCGGCACCTATCCGGATCCGGCGCGCCGTGTGGTGATCAACGAAGCCGTCTGCGAAGGCTGCGGCGACTGCTCGGTGAAGTCCAACTGTCTGTCGGTCGAACCGCTGGATACCGAGTACGGCACCAAGCGTCAGATCAACCAGTCGACCTGCAACAAGGACTTCTCGTGCGTGAACGGCTTCTGCCCGAGCTTCGTCTCGGTTGAAGGCGGACAGTTGAAGAAGCCTAAGGCGTCGTCGGGTGCGAGCGCTGATGCAATGCCGCCGGTGCCCACGCCTGAACTACCGTCGATCGAGCGTCCGTATGGCGTGCTCGTCACCGGCGTAGGCGGCACGGGTGTCGTGACAATCGGCGCGCTGCTCGGCATGGCCGCTCACCTCGAGAGCAAGGGCGTGACGGTACTGGACGTGACCGGCCTCGCGCAGAAGGGCGGCGCCGTGATGAGCCATGTGCAGATCGCAAAGCAACCCGCCGACATCCACGCGACGCGCATCGCCATGGGCGAAGCCAGTCTCGTGATCGGCTGCGACGCGATCGTCACCGCCAGCGACGAATGCGTCTCGCGGATGCAGGTGGGCCGCACGCGCGTTGTGCTGAACAGCGCGCACACGCCGACCGCTGCGTTCATCAAGAACCCGAACTGGCAATTCCCGGGCGCCGATGCGGAATCGGACGTACGTCTCGGCGCCGGCGATGCCGGGGTCGATGCGATCGACGCCAACCACTTCGCCGTCGCGCTGCTCGGCGATGCGATCTACACGAATCCGTTCGTGCTCGGCTACGCGTGGCAAAAGGGCTGGGTGCCGCTGACGTACGAATCGCTGATGCGTGCTATCGAGCTGAACGCGGTGCAGGTCGAGAAGAATCTTGCAGCTTTCGAATGGGGCCGCCGCGCCGCACACGACCTCGCTGCTGTGCGCAAGATTGCCCAATCGCAGGGCCGCACCGCAACGACGGAAACCGCCAGCAGCAAGATCATCTCGCTGCATACGCCGAAGGCACTCGACACGCTGATCGATAAGCGCGCCGACTATCTGACCGCGTGGCAAAACGAAGCTTACGCAGCGCGCTACCGCGAACTGGTGGCGCAGGTGCGAGTGGCGGAATCGGCGCTCGACTCGGGCGACGGCCAATTGCCGTTGACCGAAGCGGTGGCGAAGAACCTCCACAAGCTGATGGCCTACAAGGACGAGTACGAAGTCGCCCGCCTATACGCCGATCCGGCGTTCATGGAAAAGCTGAAGGCAAGTTTCGAGGGAGACTGGAAGGTCAATATCCACCTCGCGCCGCCGGCTTTCTCGAAGAAGGACACGCACGGTCATCTGATCAAGAAGAAGTACGGACCGTGGATTCTCAGCGCCATGCGCGTGCTCGCGAAACTCAAGTTCCTGCGCGGCACCGCGTTCGATGTATTCGGCAAGACAGAAGAGCGTCGCACCGAGCGGGCGTTGATCGGCGAGTATGAGGCGCTGGTGCGGGAGGTGATCGGCGGCCTGAGCGCGCAGAAGCACGCGTTGGCAGTCGAACTGGCGAACCTGCCGGACGGCATCCGTGGCTACGGACACGTGAAGGAAAACAACCTGAAGGGTGTGCGGGTCAAGTGGCAGGAATTGCTGGGTCGCTGGCGCGCGCAGCAAGGCAGTCAGGCACAGCACGCTGCGTGATGGCGGTGAGATGCCCGTGCGGCAAGCGGGCATCCACGACGCCAGCGCCGAGGCAGCGGCTTGGGAGACGAGGAGACAAGACGAGCCTAGGCTGATCATCCCGCGCGCAATGCTGTAGATGCAAACAGAAAAGGCGGCTGCCCGCGAGGACAGCCGCCTTTTTGCCTGCAGTCCACGCCACGAAGTACGCCTCCGTGAGGCCTCCGTGGCGTTGGTACTTCGCATCTGCAAGCGCCGCAAAAACCGGCCCAGCATCAGCGCAGAACAGCGACAGTTATTGCGCGTTCGCTTTCACACGCGCGCTTGCCGAAGCCACCGCCGTCATGTTGATGATCCGGCGCACAGTCGCAGCCGGCGTCAGGATATGCACCGGCTTTTCTGCGCCGAGCAGGAACGGCCCCACCGTCACGCCTTCGCCGCCGATCATCTTCAGCAGGTTGTACGTGATATTCGCCGCTTCCACGTTCGGCATGATCAGCAGGTTCGCCTCGCCGGTGAGCTTGGTGCCCGGGAACGCAGCCTTGCGGACCATCTCCGACAACGCAGCATCACCATGCATCTCACCGTCGATCTCCAATTCAGGCGCGCGTTCCACGATCAGCTTGCGCGCTTCAGCCATCCGTTGCGACGAAGCCGACGGCACGCTACCGAAGTTTGAATTCGACAGCAGCGCGACCTTCGGCGTAATGCCGAACTTCTCGATCTCGCTCGCGGCCAGCACGGTCATATCGGCAAGTTGCTCCGCGGTCGGCACTTCGTTGATGTACGTATCGCAGATGAACAGATTGCGGCCCGGCAGCATCAGCAGATTCATCGCCGCCAGGTTCTGCACGTTTTCCGCCTTGCCCAGCACCTGCTCGACGAACTTCAGATGGCTCTGGTACGTATCGATCATGCCGCAGATCATGCCGTCGGCATCGCCCACACGCACGAGCAGCGCACCGATCAACGTGTTGAACTTGCGTAGCGCCGCCTTCGCGACTTCCGGCGTGACGCCCTCGCGCGCACCGATCTCGTGATACTCCTGCCAGCACTTCTGGTAGCGCGGATCGTCTTCCGGATTGACGATCTCGAAGTCTTCGCCGCACTTGAGCTTCGAGCCCATCTTCTTCAGACGCATGTCGATCACCGCGGGACGGCCGACGAGGATCGGCTTGGCGATCTTCTCCAGCAGCACGAACTGCGCAGCGCGCAGCACGCGTTCATCTTCACCTTCTGCAAACACGATGCGCGCCGGCGCCGACTTTGCCGCGGCGAACACCGGACGCATCACCATGCCGGTACGGTAGACCGTGGTGCCGAGCTCTTCCCGATACGCGTCCATGTCCTTGATCGGACGGGTCGCAACGCCCGAATCCATCGCGGCCTGCGCGACGGCCGGCGCGATCTTGATGATCAGGCGCGGGTCGAACGGCTTCGGGATCAGGTAGTCCGGGCCGAATTCGAGCGTGTGGCCTTCATAGGCCTTCGCCACTTCGTCGCCCTGGTCGGTTTCTTCGGCGAGCTCCGCAATCGCGCGCACGCAGGCGAGCTTCATCTCTTCCGTGATCGTCGTCGCGCCGACGTCGAGCGCGCCGCGGAAGATGAACGGGAAGCACAGCACGTTGTTGACCTGGTTCGGATAGTCCGAACGGCCCGTGGCGATGATCGCATCCGGGCGCACCTTCTTCGCTTCTTCCGGGCGGATTTCCGGTTCCGGGTTGGCCAGCGCGAGAATCAGCGGCCGAGTGCCCATTTCCACAACCATCTCCGGCTTCAGCACCCCGGCGCTCGAACAACCGAGGAACACGTCGGCGCCGCGTATCGCATCGGCTAGCGTACGCGCGTCGGTGTTCGCTGCGTAGCGTTCCTTCGACGGATCAAGATTGCCACGGCCTTCGTAGATCACGCCTTTCGAATCGGCAACGAGCACGTTCTTCTTCGAGAGGCCCAGGTGCACCAGCAGGTCCAGACAGGCAATCGCCGCAGCGCCCGCGCCCGAGCAAACCAGCTTCACTTCGTCGAGCTTCTTGCCGACCACTTTCAGGCCGTTCAGGATTGCCGCGGACGCGATGATCGCCGTACCGTGCTGATCGTCGTGGAAGACTGGAATCTTCATGCGCTCGCGCAGCTTCTTCTCGATGTAGAAGCATTCCGGCGCCTTGATGTCTTCGAGGTTGATGCCGCCGAGCGTCGGCTCGAGCATCGCGATCGCATCGACCAGCTTGTCGGGATCGGTCTCGGCGAGTTCGATGTCGAACACGTCGATGCCGGCAAACTTCTTGAACAGACACCCCTTGCCTTCCATCACCGGCTTCGCGGCCAGCGGGCCGATGTTGCCAAGACCAAGCACGGCCGTGCCGTTGGTGATCACGCCGACGAGGTTGCCGCGTGAGGTGTACTTCTGCGCGTCGAGCGGCTCTTCGAAGATCGCCATGCAGGCTGCCGCGACGCCAGGCGAATAGGCCAGCGAGAGGTCGAGCTGATTGGAGAGCGGCTTGGTCGGCGTGACCGAAATCTTGCCGGGCTTCGGATGCTGGTGATACGCGAGAGCGCTTTGCTTCAGTTGTTCGTCCATTTTTTAGCCTGCGAGACGTAAGTGATCGGGCCCGGCTCATCGCGCCGTGTGCCTCGCTCGCATGGATCGAATGGGTAATCGACTGCAGCGGTTTGCGCCTGCGCCGGTTAGGCGCAGCGTCGAACCTGAGCGGCTAGCAAGACGGTGCAGAGCTTTTGCGGGGGAATTAGTGTACACCCCGCATGGGTCGTGACGAGTAGCGTTTACCGCCGGTAACCAACGGCGAAACAAGGACTTGCGATGTTGCGGCGCGTCATTGATGCAGAGGCGTTCTGCTGCTTCGGCGGGACCTTGCGAAGAGCGTGACGTCAGTTAGTCGAGCGCCGCGCCGCGACGTTCCGGAATCAGGAACAGCGTCGCGAAAATGTCGAGCAGATAGATTGAAGCGAGCAACGCGAGAGCGGCGCCGAACGAGTAGCGCGCTGCCAGCGCACCGACCACGACCGGCCCGAAACCGCCGATGGCTCGCCCGATATTGAACAACACGTTTTGCGCCGTGGCTCGCGCTTCGGTGGGATACAACTCGGAGATCAACGCACCATAGCCGCCGATCATGCCGTTGACAAACACACCCATGACGGCACCGCCGATCAGCAGCGCGAACGGCGTGCCCAGGTGCGCATAGACGAACACCATCACGACTGCGCCGGCCTGGTAGAACAGGAAGGTCGGTTTGCGTCCGAAGCGGTCAGCGGCGATGCCGAAGAGCCAGATGCCGAGCGCCATCCCGAGCACCGTCGCGGAAGTCCACAAACCGGATTTGGTCAACGAATAGCCGAAGGTCTTCGACAGATAGCTCGGCAACCAGATCATCAGACCGTAGTAGCCGAAGTTCTGCACGGAGCACAGGATCACAACGCCGACGCTGGCGCACGTGGTGCGAGCGTCCGCGATCAGGAGCCGCAATGGCAGTTTGCGCGCCGTGGTCCGTTGCCCTGCGCGCGCCACTTGCCTCGCGTGCTCAGCGCGTTCGACGAACAACGCCGGTTCCTCGACGCGCCGCCGCACCACGAACGACACTACGGCCGGCGCCAGTCCCAGCGCAAACATGCCGCGCCAGCCGATGACCGGCAACAGCAACGGCGTCAGCAGCGCGGCGGCCAGCACGCCGAGTTGCCAGCCCAACCCCACATACGACGACACCCGCGCTCGCTGCGCCGCAGGCCACGCCTCCGCGACGAGCGTCATGCCAATACCGAACTCGCCACCGAGTCCGAGCCCGGCGATGGTCCGGTAAGCCAGCAGATCCGCGTAGCCTTGCGCCAGCGCACACAGGCCGGTGAAGACGGCGAAGATCAGGATGGTCCACGTGAGCATCCGCACCCGGCCGAAATAGTCGCTCAACACGCCGAAGAGAATGCCGCCGGCTACTGCACCGATCAGCGTCCACGTGACAAGCGAACCGGCCTGAGTGGACGAGAGGTGCAGGTCGACGGCGATCACCGGCAACATGAAGCCGAGGATCAACAGATCGAAACCGTCCATCGCATAACCGAGCACCGCTGCGAGCAGCGCCCGGCCGGCATAGCCGCGTTGCGCGGTCGCACGGGTGGGGGTGGAGGAAGAGGCGACTGTCATCGAAAGCATCCCGTAGGGCGCGGGCGCGCGGAGGAGATCGGCGCCGCCCATCCCTGAAAATTCGCGTGAGTGTAATCGGCGCTCGCCCGGGCCACAAGCAAGCCAAAAAGACCGCCGCGCCACATGCGGCGGCACGGCCATCAGGACACCCGTCCCCCAGTTCGAAGTGTCGCCTCTGCGCGCCCACTTGCCGCCGCTATCGCCATCTTTACGGGTTTTCACGCACGACCGGCTCCTCGGAAGTGTCCGAATCGGGTAAAATGTCGGGCTACGCGCGTAGCAAAACCGGCCTGCACTCCACTGACCGGCTGCGTGTTCCGCCCATCAGGCGCGGAATACCCCGCTTGCTGCGCCGCCGGGCCTTATGCGCCCGCGCCCTCCCGCTCACACCCAAGGATCCGCCCATGACAGGCTTCGATCGCCAGACGATCTCCGACACGACCGCCAAGATGCTGCTGGAAGTGCAAGCAGTTCACTTCAACGCGGAAAAACCGTACATCTTCACGTCCGGCTGGGCGAGCCCGGTGTATATCGACTGCCGCAAGCTGATCTCGTATCCGCGCGTACGCCGCGGCCTGATGGAAATGGCCGAAGCCACCATCCTGCGCGACGTCGGCTACGAGCAGATCGACGCGGTCGCCGGTGGCGAAACCGCCGGCATCCCGTTCGCGGCCTGGCTCTCCGACCGCCTGATGGTGCCGATGCAATACGTGCGCAAGAAGCCGAAGGGTTTCGGCCGTAACGCACAGATCGAAGGTCTGCTGACAGAAGGTCAGCGCGTGCTGCTGGTTGAAGACCTGACCACCGACAGCCGCAGCAAGATCAACTTCATCAATGCGCTGCGCACTGCGGGCGCGACGGTGAACCACTGCTTCGTGCTGTTCCATTACAACATCTTCAAGGAAAGCGTGTCGGTGCTAAAAGACATCGACGTCGACTTGCACGCGCTTGCCACCTGGTGGGACGTTCTGCGCATTGCCAAGGAAAAAGGCTACTTCGACACGAAGACGCTCGACGAAGTCGAAAAATTCCTGCATGCCCCGGCTGAATGGTCGGCCGCGCACGGCGGTGCAACGGCGTCGCCGCAGTAAGCAACCAGTTTCAAGCACGCTGGCTGGGACGGCCCCACCGCAACGCGGTCTGGTCCTTGCCCAAGCGGCTGATGAATGGAAAAAAAGCTGCCCCTCTTTCCGACAGGCAGCTTTTTTTATGCAGCTCGCAGGGACGATCTAGATAACGCGATCACTGATCGCTCAGTTCCCCCGCCGACCCCGACGACAGATTCGCCAGGCCATTGCTCTGCGCGTATTGAAACAGTTCGGAATCACGTTCGAGACCGAGTTTGCGCATGGCGGTGTTCTTCTGCGTGCTGATGGTCTTGATGCTGCGGTTCAACTGCTCCGCGATTTCCTTGATCGTCATCCCGGATACGAACAGCCGTACCACTTCCAGTTCGCGCTTCGACAGCATCACCTCGTCGGTCTTGCCGCCAGCGTTCATGCGCAACGTCTCGAGCGAGGCCTTGACCGACGGACTCATGTATTCGAGACGGCGGCTGACGTGCTGGACCGCGAGCCCGATATGGCTCAGATCGTCCGCCTTGTTGACGACCGAGGTCACGCCGAGTTCGCTGAGGCGCTTGAGCAGCGCAGCATTCTCGAGCATCGTCAGGACGACGATAGGCAGATTGGGAAAATTGCGGCGCAAGTAGCCGATCAGCGGAAGACCGTCGCCGTACTGCCCACCGGGCATGGCGAGATCGGTCACCAGCACGTCGCAGGGGACGGTCTGCAGGACCTTCATGAGTTCCGTTGACTGGCGCGCGCGTGCAACAACTTCGATGCCGGGGAATTTGAGCAGCGCTTGCTCTGCACCGAATAAAATCACCGGGTGATCATCGGCTATAACGACCCTGACTGGTTCTGGCATGGCTCTCCTTCGCCTGATAGCACGCTCTCCGAAATTTCAGCCATGCATCATTCTAAATTCCGGGTTCTAAATTCGTGAACTTCCTTGCGTTGCCGGCCCGCGGGCGCAATTCTGCTGACTATAGCGGATTTCACCTGTCCGCGCCCTGTCAGAGCGGGCGCCACAAGGCTCCGCTTAACCAAATGTTAATCTTGATTCGACCGCGAAACACAAAATAGGGACAATAATCATCGTGAGGATGGAAGCTCACACCCCTATGCTGCATCGGAAGGAGAATCGGCACATGCGTTCGCGTTGCCTGGTCGTTTCGCTTGCTTCGCCCCGCTCACGATCGTCGTCTTTTGCGATTGCGACGCTCAGTCTCGCGCTTGCCGTCGCGCACGGGCCGCGTGCGCTCGCCGACGGACCCTTTACGCTGACGAGTGCCAGCTTCCGCGATGGCGGCACCGTCGACGCCGCCCAGGTTTTCGACCAGGACGACTGCAAGGGTGCAAACCGCTCGCCGCAGTTGTCATGGCATGACGCACCGGCAGGCACCCGCAGCTTTGCCGTCACCATCTTTGATCCCGACGCGCCCGGCCCCGGCTGGTGGCATTGGGCCGTCGCGGAGATCCCCGCCAATATCGACCGCTTGCCCGAGAATGCAAGCGCGTCAGGCTACATAAAGAAGCTCGGCGCCGTCGAGGCGCGCAACGACTTCGAGATCGACGGCTATGGCGGCCCGTGTCCGCCGGCCGGCAAGCCGCATCGCTACGTGATCACAGTGTATGCGCTCAGCACGACCGATCTGCGGCTCGCCCAAGGCCGCCCGGCGTTCATGTTCGACCACGAGATCGGCACTGCAACGATCGGTAGTGCAAAAATGGTGGTGAACTACGGGCGCTAAAATCTACGCCCGCACAGGCCGCGGCGGTAGGGTTTCACAGGTCCGGCGGATGGCTCAGTATCGCCGCGACCGACCCACCGCAGCGCGCTCGCACCGCTCGTCCTGGTCCTCCCTTCAACTTCCCTGGAGCATTTCATGCCGAAGATCGTCATCGTTTATCACAGCGGCTATGGCCATACGAAGAAAGTCGCCGAGGCTGTGCTCGCCGGCACGCTCGCGGCTGGCGCCGACGCCAGACTGATCGCAGTCGGCGAACTCGACGATGCCGGCTGGGCCGAACTCGACGCCGCCGACGCCATCATCTTCGGCGCGCCGACCTACATGGGCGGGCCATCGGCCGACTTCAAGAAATTCGCCGACGCCAGTTCGAAGGTGTGGTTCGGCCAGAAGTGGAAAGACAAGATCGCCGCCGGCTTCACCAACTCCGCGACGATGAACGGTGACAAGTTCTCGACCATCCAGTACTTCGTCACGCTGGCGATGCAGCACAGCATGATCTGGGCGGGCACCGGCATGATGCCGGCCAACACCAAGGCGGCGACCCGCGACGATCTGAACTACGTCGGCGGCTCCACCGGTCTGCTCACGCAGTCGCCGGCGGATGCCACGCCAGAAGAAGCCCCGCCGCCGGGCGACCTCGAAACGGCCAAGGCATTCGGCGCACGGGTCGCAGCCGTGACGGCGCGCTGGAGCGCTGCGAAGTAGACGTCCCCGGTCCGCCGCCGGTGCGAACCCGCCGTCAACGGATCGCATCTGCCGTATAAAACCGTCATCTCAATGTCATTTGCACGGCGCAACGTCGTTTTTCGACGATGTTTGCGCACGTGTGCCGCCATCAGGTCTTAAAATAGCGTTCCGGCGCAACCTGGCGCCACCGTTTTCCCCGCGGTTTTCCCGCAAGCCAGTGAGAGTGAGATGAGCACGAAAGTATTTGTCGACGGACAGGAAGGCACGACCGGCCTGAAGATTTTCGAATACCTGTCGCAACGCGCCGACGTAGAGATCCTGCGTATCGAAGAAGCGAAGCGCAAGGATATCGAGGAGCGCCGTCGTCTCATCAACGCGTCGGACGTCACGTTCCTGTGCCTGCCCGATGTGGCCTCGCGCGAATCGGCTTCGCTCGTCGCGAACGACCATACCGTGCTGATCGACGCGAGCACCGCGTTTCGCACCAGCGCCGACTGGGCTTACGGCCTGCCGGAACTGGCGCGCTCGCAACGCGAACGGCTGCGCACGGCCAAACGCATTGCCGTGCCGGGCTGCCACGCATCGGCGTTCGTGCTGGCCATGCGTCCGCTCGTCGAAGCCGGCGTGGTCGCACCGGAGTTCGCTGCGCACAGCTATTCGATCACCGGCTACAGCGGCGGCGGCAAGAAAATGATTGCGGACTACGAAGCCGGCGACGACGACCGACTGAAGAGCCCGCGTCCCTATGCGCTCGGTCTCACGCACAAACACTTGCCGGAGATGGCAGCGCATACGGGTCTAAAGTCGGCGCCGGTGTTCACGCCGATCGTCGGCGAGTTCTACAAGGGTCTGGCGGTCACCACCTTCTTCTCGCCGAGCCAGTTGGCGAAGAAAACCACGCCGCAAGACGTGCTCGCCCTGTTCAGCGAATACTACGCAGGCGAAGCCTTCGTGCGCGTCGCTCCGTTCGACGCTGAAGCCAACCTCGACGGCGGCTTTTTCGACGTGCAGGCGAACAACGACACCAATCGCGTCGACCTGTTTGTGTTTGGCAACGAAGAACGCTTTGTCACCGTCGCGCGTCTCGACAATCTGGGCAAGGGCGCATCGGGCGCAGCCATCCAGTGCATGAACCTCGCGATCGGCACCGCCGAAGACAGCGGATTGAAACGCTAAGCGCATCCTTCCCGACGGCGCTTCGACGCCATTCAAGCCAAAAGGCCGGTTTTATAAACCGGCCTTTTGCGTTTTAAATCCCTGCTTGAAGATTTCAAATCGCTTGCGAGTAATCGGTACTACTCCCGATTACTTTCGAATAAAATCCTGCCGTTATACATGGATCGGTAAATCGTGCAGACCGGCGAATTAATCCGCACAGATTGCCGCCTAGGGAAACACCCGATTTTTCTACGAACGGTCGTTCGCAGATGATAGAGCCTTTTTGCTCAAAGCCCTGACAGGCAAGCGTGTGCCGCAAAGCAACGCTTCAGCTCCTGCATCCGAAAATTCGTTTTTTGTTTAAAAGGCTCGCAAACCTCGCGGTGGCAAGAGTCGCGCGTTTTAGAGGCTGTTTGAATCGACCTTTTTAGACGGTTCAGTCAATTGACAGCCCTTAAACGCGCAGCGAAATTACTTCGCACAATTACACGAAAGGGAGACAGCAGCATGTCGTACGCCATAATTAGAGGCCTTGTACTGGCTATTTTGACCGCCTGCCTGGTGGTCGGGTGTGGTGGCGGCAACGCCAGCAATCCCGCTGCGATCAACACGCCGCAATGTTCCGGATCAAGCTGTCCCACGCAAGGGCCGCCGCCGCAAGGCACGGTTGCTTCGCTCTGCCCTGCGACCGCCGATATCGGCAATACGACGTATCTGGGCGGCGCCGGCAGCGGCGAAGTGGTGAGCCTGAACATCAACGCCACGGCAATGACCTACACGCTGTCGTGGCTCGAATCCCCCATTCCGCTTGCGACGGGAACGGTAACGCCGACCCGCGCAGGTGTTCAGATCACCGGGGCGGTTGCGCATCCGCCCACCGGCGCATTGCCGACCGCTGAGCAGATACGCTGCGCGTTCGTATTGACGCCGGGCAGCGGATCAGGACCCAACGGTACGTACAACACCACCGCTGACTTCAACACCGCCAATCCCCCGACGATCTTCATCGGCCAGGGCGTGGCAGGCGGCGGCATCCCGGGCGCCACGGTCCAGTTCGGCGGCATATTGGGCCTCGGCGCGGTGGATAACCGTCATTTCGACTTTTACCCGTTCCTCGGCTTCGCCAGCACGACTACGGATATCACGAAGCTGCCGGGCACCTACAACGGCCTCATGTACCACCTGACGCCTTCTGGTAATTCGGGTAACTATGCAACCGTCGGCACGAACACCATTGAAACCTTCGATGCGACCGGCACCTGCACGTCCACCCAAAGCACCACCGGCTTCTCGCCCAATGCGGGCGGCTGCCTGACGACGGGTAACCCGTACACGGTCGACGCCAACGGCTATCTCGATAGCACCCAGGCTCCGCAGATCATTGCGCAGACATTGCCGACCGGCAAATCGGGCGTTGCGCACATGATCCTCGGCCAGCTGAACGGAGCAACCATCCCGCTCGTCGTGCGCACTGGCAACGTCAATACCAACCTCCTGTCGCTGGCGGTCGACGACGAATCCGGTATCTCCATGCTCGCTCCAGCCACGGCGCTCGCCTCGGGCGGCTTCGACGGCGGTTATGTCGGCGCAGATTCGAACTTCAACTACACCGCAACGCTGATCAACGGCGCCACCGGAACCTTCGTCAACCCGGGTACGTCGAGCGCCGAGGACGGCTTCAGCCTGACCTACGGTGTCGCGGCAACTCCAGGGCTGGTCAATGTCACCGCCACGACGACCAGCGGCGGCAGCGCTACCGGCTTCGCAATCGCCGCAGGCGGCCTGTACGCGATCCTCATCCAGGGTGAGGAGAACAACGGCGTTGCAACGACTTCGACCATTTCGGGTACAGCGGAGACCCCGTACTTCGGCATCGGCGCCAACGTCAACAAGTAACGGGACGATCAGATCGAGGGATGGCCGGACAGGGAGCCGGCCATCGAAAACGAGAACATTCTGGAGGGGGCAGTATGAAATGGAAAATCCTTGCGGCACTGGCATTGACAGCGCCGTTGGTGACAGCATGCGGCGGTGGCGGTGGCAGTTCGCCGGCTCCGGTGGTCACAGCGCTGTGTCCTACCACGCTTGACTACAACACGGTCTACACGGGAGGCGGCGGCGACGGTGAACTGGTCAAGCTGCAGCTCGATACGACCAAGATGACCTGGCAGATCAGCTACATCGAATCGCCGATTCCGCAAACCACCGGCACCGTCACCCCGACCCGGGCAGGCACGACCGCCAGCGGCACGCTGACTCCGGTCACGCAATTGCCGACCGCCAAGCTCAACCAGTGCGCCTATCAGCTGAACGGCGCGAGCCTCGACCCGACCCGCCCGGCACGCATCTTCGTCGGCGAAGGCGTAGCAGGCGGCACGATCCCCGGCGCGCAGATCCAGTTTGCCGGTGTGCTCGGCGTAGGCGCCGTTCCCGATACGACATTCCCGTACTACCCGTTCATCGGCTTTTCGTCGATTGAAACGAATATCGCGAGCTTGGCCGGCACGTATAACCAGGTCGGCTACCACCAGGTCCCCTCGCAGGACTTCCTGCCGGTCTCAGTGGACGCAAAGATCACGATCAACGCCGATGGCACGTGGACCGAATGCGACAACTCCGGCGTCAATGCCGGCAAGTGCGAGCAGCCCGGGACCAACCTCGTGCAGTCAGCGGACGGTAGCGGAGCGTTCGAAACCGACAACTTCCAGGGCCAGGCGAAAGCCACGCTTGCCACCACTCCGCAGGCCAAGGGCTTCATGATCGTCGGCCAGTTGCGCGGCCAGCTGGTGCCGATCCTGGTGCGCACCGGCGTCGCCAATCCGGCGGCCTTGCTGGCGGACGACGAGTCGGGCATTTCAATTCTCGCGCCGCAAGCTGCGGTCGCGGTGAACTCGCAGAACGGTGAGTACATCGGCGTGGACAGCCAGTTCGACTACCGCACCACGGCACTCGAAGGGACCCAGGCCACGCTGCTCGATCCGTTCAATGCATCGCAGGCATCGCTCGCGACCGCGCTCAATCTCGACTTCACCGAGGCGGTTCCAGGCGAGGTGACGACGACCCAGGTCGGCGCATCGACGGGCACCACGCCGACCGGAAAGATGATTTTCACCGGTGGCGTATTCGGCTATCTCGACCTGACGACGCCAGCGTCGCCTTACTTCACGATCGGCGCATTCGTCCAGTGATGGACGCAGTGAGCACTGTCACCACGTAACGAGGCGACCGCTCCCCGGCTGCAGCCGCAGCCGGGGTCTGCCCAGAGCGCAACGGCAACACGGGAACGAAAGCCCGTCGCCGCGCGTAGCAGGAGCGCCCGCTCAGGAGGAACGTCATGAAAAGAATGCTCATCGCGGCGATGGCCGCGTGCCTCTCGCTTAGTGCCCACGCCCAGCAGGCGGGCGACAACGTCGCCGTGCTCGGCTGGTTCCACGTGGCGCCGAAGGACTCCAGCTCGGCGCTCACCACCAACGTCGCGCCGACGCCGATCAACACGCCGCTGCGTCTGCCGAACTCCTTCACCTCGGGCGGCACCGGCCTGTCGACCAACAACGCGAACACGGCCGGCCTCGTGATTACCCACTTCTTCACGGACCATATTGCGCTGTCGTCTGTCGCAGGCGTGCCGCCGGTGTTCAAGGTTTACGGTCACGGCACGATCCAGCCACCCGGTCCGGCTGGCGCACTTGGCAGTCAGAATCTGGGTGACCCGTCGAGCAATCCGATCATCAAGAGCGTGCGTCAATGGAGTCCTGCCGCGATCCTGCAGTACTACTTCGGCCAGCCCACCTCGAAGTTCCGGCCGTTCGTCGGTCTCGGCGTGTCCTACAACTGGTTCTCAGACGTCCAGTTGAATCCGAACTTCGTCACCTCGACCCAGAACAACCTCGGCTCGGTGCTGGCCGCGGGCGCCGGCAAGCCGGGCACCACGCAGGTATCGGCCAAGGCGTCGTCGTCATGGCAACCGGTGTTCAATGCGGGCGCGGAGTACAACATCACGGATCACTGGGGTCTGCTGGCTTCGATCACGTATATCCCGCTGAAGACCACCTCGTCCGTGATCGTCAAGGCCGCCGACGGCACCGAACTCGCGGTAAGCAGGGCCACGCTGAAGGCGGACCCGATCATCTCGTTCCTGGCCATTTCGTATAAGTTCTAGTTGGCACAGCGGACGCGCCGCTGCACGAAAACGCAGGACGAAAAAAAGCCCGCCTACTTGGGCGGGCTGAATCCATATCAGAGGAGACATGGAGGAGACAAGGCAAATCATAGCAAAGCGTTTGGTGCGACGCAACATCGGAATTAGGGTTGACCCTCGATGTTGCGTTTATGCAACTAGCGGCGCACCAGCGCCATCATCGCGCCAAAGCCAACGAACACGCCGCCCGTCAGACGGTTGAACGCCCGCGCCACATTGCGGCTCTTCAGCCGCGCGCCAATGTGCGTGCCAAAGCCCGCATAGACCAGATACCAGCTCACTTCGATCACCGCGAACGTGGCGACCAGAACGCCGAATTGCGGCAGCGTCGGGCGGCTGGCGTCGATGAACTGCGGCAATAAGGCGGCGGCGAACAGAATCGCCTTCGGATTGCTACCGGCGACCAGAAATCCGTTGCGAAACAACGCAAGACGCGAACGCGCCGGTTTTGCGGCAAGTTCATCGGTGCGGTGAGCCACGCCCTCGTCCGCAGGGGACCGCCAGGCCTTGATGCCGAGATAGACCAGATACGCTGCGCCGATCATCCGCAGCGCGTTGAACATGGCCGGCCACGCTTCGAGGAACACGCCAAGCCCCGCTGCCGAGACCGACAGCATCAACACAAGCGCCGACAGGCAACCAGCCATCGTTGCCCCCGAGCGGCGCAGCCCGTGCTGCGCGCCATGCGTCATGACGAGCAGCATGTTCGGACCGGGGATGGCGGAAACGACGAAGACGGTGGCGACGTACAGACACCAGGTATGCAGGTTCATGAATGGGACGGTGAGAAATCAGCGGGACAGGCATTATGCCTGCCCCTGCAGTGTGGAAGTGCGGGCAATTTCCGGTGCGGCCGCCTTACCCGCACATTAAGCGCTCAGCGCTTAGCGTCCGGCGCGGCGCGCCGACACCTCACCCAGCACCGCGAAATCCTTCTCACCGTCACCGTGCGCGATGGCATCGATCAGGTTATCGCGTACCAGACTCCCCACCGGCATCGGCGTCGATACCGCGTCGGCGGCAGCCAGCGCCAGACGCACGTCCTTCAGCCCAAGACGCGCCTTGAACAGCGCCGGCTCATAGCGCCGCTCCGCAATCAGCTTGCCGTAGCCCTGATAGACCGGGCCGGTGAACAGGCCCGCTGTGATCACGTCGAGAAAATCCTGCATCGCCACGCCGTGCGCTGTGACGAGACTCGCCGCCTCGCCGAGCGTTTCGACCGCCGAGGCAATCATAAAATTGGCGGCGAGCTTCATAACGTTCGCCTGTTGCGGCTGCGAACCGATGCGCCAGGTCTTCTGACCGATCACATCGAATACCGGCTGCACGCGCTCGATGGCTTCGGCCGGCCCGCCGGCGACGATGGTCAGCTTGCCTGCCGCGGCCACGTCGGGACGTCCCAACACCGGCGCGGCGACGTAGTGCAGGCCACGCGTCGCGTGGGCATGGGCCAGCTCTTCAGCCAACGCCACGGAAATTGTCGCCATATTCACGTGAATCACCCCGCGCGGCGCGTGTTCCAGCAACGCGGCGTCGATCACCTCGCGCAACGCCGTGTCGTCGGCGAGCATCGAAAACACGGCGTCGCCGGTAAATGCCTCGGCGGGCGAACCGACCACCACTGCGCCCTCTGCTACCAACGGCTGAGCGCGCTCCGGCGAACGGTTCCAGACCCGCACCGTGTGACCCGCTTTCAGCATGTTGCGCACCATGGCGACGCCCATCTCGCCGAGACCGATAAAACCGATGTCCATCTCTCGCTCCACTCTTTCGAAGAGGTGAAAGTAGAGCACAGCCTGGCGAGACGTGCAGCCAGCACGCAATGACCCCCAGTGCCATACTGACGCGATGGTCACCGCGACATTCCGCTTCTATGAGGAGCTGAACGATTTCCTCGCCCGGCCGCTGCGCCAGCGCGCGTTCAGTTGTGCCTGCGCGGATGCCGCCACGGCCAAGCACATGATCGAAGCGCTCGGCGTGCCGCACACGGAAGTCGAATTGATCCTGGTGAACGGCGAGTCGGTCGGCTTCGAGCGTCAGCTGGCTGACGGTGACCGCGTGGCGGTTTATCCGAAGTTCGAGGCGCTGGACATCCAGCCGCTGCTGGGCGTGCGTGAACGCCCGTTGCGTGTGATGCGTTTTATCGCCGATGCCCACCTAGGCGGCCTCGCGCAACTGCTACGGCTAGCCGGCTTCGACACGCTCTACGACAACCACTACCCCGACGCCGACATCGAAGTGCTGGCCGCCGCGGAACAGCGCATCGTGCTGACTCGCGACCGCGAATTACTCAAGCGGCGCACGATCACCCATGGCTGCTACGTCCGCACGCTCAAACCCAAGGCGCAGTTGCGCGAGATTTTCGACCGGCTCGACCTGGCCGGCAGCGCCCGGCCGTTTCGCTTGTGCCTGACCTGCAACGTTCCGCTGCGGCGTATTCTCAAAGACGAGGTAGCCGGCCGCGCGCCCGAGGGCGTGCTTGAACGGCACAGCCAGTTTGTCACCTGCGACGTGTGCCGGCGCGTGTTCTGGGAGGGCACCCATTGGCAGCGCATGCGAGCGTTGATGGACAGCGTGGCGGGTGAACGCGCCTGAGCGATGGCACTAACGTTTGATCCCGCCGGAACCCCTCTCCAGCTGGCGAGCTGGCGCGATGCGTACAATGCGGGATTACCTACCCTGCAGAGGCTTTCCGTATGCCGATGAAAAAAACCGACCTTGAGAAGAACAAGGCCCTCAAACTAACCCATTCCATGAAACTGTCGACCGCCGACCGCTTCGGCAAAGGGTCCGCCGCTACGCCCGTGCTCGACCGTCGCGAACAACGCAAGCTCGACCAGGCGCAGGGGCTCGTGCCGTTCGCGTGCAAGCTCAACGCGGAACTCGTCGAGCAATTGAAGGAACGCGCGGCTACGCATCCGGAAGGCATGACGGGCTTGCTGACCGAAGTTATCCAGCGTGGGCTCCCCTCAGACGCGTCGTAAAATCCCGCCGGTTTGCTGCGCTCAGCACCAACCGGCTGAACCGCGCGCGGCAAGATCATGCGGCATCTATGAAGAGAGGCCAGAGCGCGATGCTCTGGCCTTTTTGTCTCCTGGCTCCAAACCGGCTCGACAGTCTGCGCCGCTGCCTAAACCAGATTGCGTAGCAGGCTGGCGGTTTCCTGGAGCGTCGGCAAAACCCGATGCAAGGCAGCATTGGCCGACTCCTGGCCGATCGGCATGCTGACGCTGATCGCGGCCACCACCGAGCCGTGCCGGTCGCGCAACGGCACCGCGACGCCGCGCATGCCGAGCTCGAGCTGCTGATCCGTAACGACGTAGCCATTGCGGCGCACCTCACCCAGCACCTCACGAAGCTGCTCGATGGTGGAGTAGGTTTGTGGTGTAAAAACCTTGATTTCGTACGACGCGAGCCATCGCTCGATGACCTCCGGCGTCTGAAACGCCAGCAGCACCAGACCCGCCGACGACAACGGCGCCGCCGCCCGCGACCCGAGCACGAAGCCGACCGCCATCGCCCGGTTCACACCGTTGCGGGCCACGTAGACCACATCGTGTTCGTCGAGAATCGCGACCAGCGCGGTTTCCTGCAGCGTCGCCGTGATCCGCTGCAGGAACGGCTGCACAGTGCGCGGCAAGCGCGCCGAGTCCAGATACGATTGACCGAGTCGCAGCACGCGCGGCGCGAGCCAGAACAGCTTGCCGTCGGTATCCACGTACCCGAGCTCGCGCAAAGTCAACAGATAGCGGCGCGCCGCCGTGCGCGACAGACCCGCGCGCATTGCGACCATCGTGGGGGTCATGCGCGCATGTTCCTCGTCAAACGCTTCGATGATCGCCAGTGCTTTCGCCGCGCCGGCTATCCAGTCCTTGTCATCCATGGGATCCGCCTGATGTCCGCCCGGCGCCGTCCCGCAAGCAGGTCAACGCAATTGCGCGATTATCGCGCATGACATCTGGCAGCGGTTGCTTGAAAGCCCGTGTCGTTCACTCACCAGGATTGGGCGAATCCGAACCGCTCGGCCAAGTTCTCCCGCGCCTCCTTCCGGCTGTCAGCGGTTGGCGGAAACACACACCAGCAGCCGTCGTCGTGCCTGAAGAAAAACAGACTCCGGTCACCCTCCGCCAACGCGGTTTCGACACGTACGTAGCGTCTGCCGCCCGCGCGGGTGCGGCTGAATTCGGTGACACGAATGGGATTCGACGGAGCCGGCGCCAGCCACTTCTCGACCAGAAAGCGCAGCGATTGCTCGCAGGCAGCTCTCATGACCGTCTCCACGAGCGTTCGTCCTGGGATACGTCCCGCGTGTCGTCGACACTGTCGTTATCCGGGGTGGACGGCTCGTCGGCTTCGGCGGCGGCCAGTTCGATGGCCCGGCTGGTCGCCGCAGCCC
>Ga0302316_10000617_pt1 | contig 30383 bp, 25 predicted proteins | sample III_Palsa_N3_2_FD_200456 | JGI IMG/M metagenome (GOLD analysis project Ga0302316, IMG submission 200456) | Peat permafrost microbial communities from Stordalen Mire near Abisko, Sweden - III_Palsa_N3_2 | ecosystem: Environmental > Terrestrial > Soil > Palsa > Peat permafrost | place: Sweden...
CCCAAGCAGGATTTGCATGAGACCGGCTCGTTGACGCTTGTAGAGGAAAACTAGGAGCGGCGGCAACAACAGGTAGAAGTGCTCTTCGACCGCGAGCGACCAGGTATGGCTAAGGCTGGTACCTGCGTAATTCTGAACGTTGAGCAGGTTTTGCCAGAGAAAGGTCTTTATCGGGTGATGATGGCCAAAGACCTGTACGAGGATATAGACATAGTATGCGGGCCAGATCTTGAAGGCTCGGCGTGCGAGGAAGCGCCGGATACGGACACTACCCGTTTTGAGAAGTTCTTGGACGAGCAGCCCACCCACGAGGAAACCGCTCAGAACGAAAAACAGGTCCACGCCGAATCCGACTCGTTTGAAGAAGGTTTCAAAGGTAACCGCGACGGGATTTGAAACAGGAACAGTGAGGAAGTGGTACTCCATCACGGCGAGGATGGCGATGCCGCGCACGAAGTCCAACTGAATAGTTCGTTTGGGAGTGTTTGGGCCTGGCAGAGGTACCTCCATTGCACGTTGAAAAACGAAGATGGTGCCGGTCAACCTCTGCGGGGTTGAAAGAAATCAATCTACTGCAGCAACGTTGGAATACCCGAAACGCTCAACGTCCGAGAGCCACTCAACTTTGAAGTAGACGACACGCCCGCTCCTGACAACGTCGTTGCCATTGTCACGCTCCAACTTGAAGGAATGGCTATCGAGCCAGACCGGTCGGCGTTCCACACGATCCACTCGCGCCGCACGCCTTGTGTCAGACCGCAGCTCCAGTTGCCCTGCGCATCCTTGTCACAGCCAGTCATCACCCCACCGAGTAGCCATTGCCGGATCGCCTCGTACCCGGCCGCTGCCGGCTTCGCCTGTTTGCCCAGGTTGTCTCCAAGACCCATCCGGTTGCTGTCCCAGTCATACCAGTACAACCGGCTCACTCCCGCCGCCCAGTTCAGCGCATAGGATTCCATCACGTAGGCCACCCCCTCATCCGGGGTCAGCAACCTGCTCATCGAACCATTCTCGGTCTTCACTGCTTCGAATTGGCTCTGGATCAGATAGCCCGCTTCCGTGTTCCACAATGGCTTGTTTACCCCGTGAGCTTTCATCACGGCTTCAACCCGCTGAATGGTATCCAACGCGGCCTCCGGAGTTTTCGGTGAAGAATAAAAGTGGTATCCAATGACATCCGCGTACTGTCCGCCGCCAATATCCAGGTACTTGCTGAACCACGGAACGTCGTAACCGCCAGTCACCGAAGGAGACACCACCACGACCGTGGGATCCACCTCATGCAACACCTGGTAGGCATCCTTGGCAAGCTGCACCAGCTGCTCCCGGGTGCCCGAATAGAACATCTTCAGGTTCGGCTCATTCCATACCTCGTAGGTGTGGATTCGACCCTTGTAACGGGTCGCGACCGTACGGACATAGTTCCTCCAGTTTTCTTCATCTCTCGGCGGCGCCGGCCCCCCCGGCCTCCACGCTGGCGGATCATTCGGCCGCGAAGAAGCCCACGGTGGGGACTGTCCCAACGTCAGGATTACCCGAACATGGTGCTGCTCAGCCAATGCCACGTCGCGATCGAGCCGCGTCCAGTCCCACTTTCCCTGTTGAGGCTCGAGGTTGTACCACGCGGTTCCTTCTGCGTCCCACAGTCGCCACTCACCGAACGAAATCTGCGGCCAGGTCTCCGCTCCAGCGCGATGAATATGCAAGCCAAAGTAGCTCACGGGGATGGGTTGCGATGGGGCACTCAGGTGAATCTGTGAAGGCTCTTGCGCGTGACATCCGGAAAAGCCTAGCGAAAAAGTGAGCAAGATGGCTGCATGCTTCGCACGAACGAAAGAGCGGTGACCGGTCCATCCGTTGCCAGTATGATTCCGAGATTTCCAGTCCCACATGAACAAAAGCCTCCTCAACGGTCACTCGATCGCGTCTCGCAACACATTCAGACTACGGATCGGCGTGCCGGAGACCATGCATAGTGAAGCGAAGCAGGAACGTCTGAGAGGGTTGGGCTACCGACGACCTGTCGTGCGTTGGTAAAGCTTTCAAGACCAAAGGGCACGTATCTCAATCAACCGTACATGAGAACCCCAAGGACGTAGCGTGCATATCAACGGAGCCGGACTCGCAAACGTTACACCGCCGCCGTTGCGCTAGGAAACAGATCGCCTCGAAGTACACCTTCGTAGATTTCAATAAGGCGCTCGTAGTTCTTCTGGGGAGTGTGCGTTGACTCGTAGGCCAAACGCGCACGTCGCCGCATTTCGATGATTTCCTCCGGATTTGAGGCGAATTGAGCCAATGCCGCAGCCAGCCCCGCGGAGTTTCCCGGCTCATAGAGCAGACCTGCGGTGGTCGTCGAAATAACCTGGGCCACATTGCCAAGGGCCGCCGCGATCACTGGCAAACCTAACGAAAGCGCTTCGATCACCACAAGTGGACCACTTTCATACCAGATCGATGGCATAATCAATACGCTTGCGCGCCTCATGTATTCGATGATTTGATCATGCTGGATGAACCCCTTGCTGATCAGGCGGCTGCCAGGTCTGGCTTGCGCTTGCGCGACCTGCTCCCGCATGGGTCCATCGCCTAGAAGGACCACATCCATCGTCAAGGAACCGGCGGCGTCCGCATCGAGAATCGTTTGAATACCCTTTTCGGGGCTCAGCCGCCCTACGAAGAGCGCATAACCGCCATCTCCCTTACCCAGGCCAAGGTCAACAGAGAAGTTAGGCTTTACGATAATCTTCTCCCTCGGAACCCGATAGTCGCCGATCTTGCTGGCCGCGAATTCGTTCAGAGCAATGAAGGCAGCGACTTTGGTAGACCACGTCCCGATCTCGTGATGAAACGCCATACCCAGGCCCGCAACCGCGCTTCCAATGTGGCTTGATCGATAGCATCCATGCAGAATTCCAGGAAGCGGAGAGCGTTCCTCAATGCATTCCTCGCAAAGATGTCCCTCTCGGAACAGGTAGGGGGCACAGCATACGATCCTGTAGTTATGCAACGTGTGGACGACGGGAACACCAGCATCTGCGCAGGCATAAAAAATCGAGGGGGAGAGTGTCGGAAAGAAGTTATGTACGTGAACGATATCCGGTTTGGCCGCGTCGATCGCTTCTCGCACGCGACGCTTTGCGGACAGAGAGTACACCGAGCCCGCAGCGGTGGCGATCTGGCTTACGCGGCCTTGTATGTGGTCATTATCAACATCAAACCGGGTAACCTCGTGTCCATGAGCCAGAAGGAGTTTACATTCAGCAACGACTACATTGTCTTCTCCGCCGTGCTGCTGGTAGCGGTTATGCGCGATCAGGATCCGCATTGTCTGTCCTTGGGAAAGTTGATGGGGAGACTCTTTTCGAGAAATAGGTGCCACAAGCCAGGCGCGTACACCGAATCGTATCCACCCCTTCCAACCAAGCGCCCGCGAAACGTGTGTTCATCAACTTCAGGCTAACCGCAGTTGATGAGAACACCTCACGCGGCGCCTTCACCTCGGATGACCGCTGGTACGGTCTTGGCAAGAATCTTCAAGTCAAGCCAGAGTGACCACTCATCCATATATTGAAGATCCAGCAACATCCACTGATCGAAGGAGATTCCGCTGCGTCCATTCACTTGCCAGAGGCAGGTGATGCCAGGCTTCACACTAAACCTTCTGCGTTGCCAATCCTCGTTGAAGCCTTCGTAATCTCGCACCGGCAGTGGCCTCGGACCCACCAGGCTCATGTCGCCCTTCAGAACATTAAATAATTGTGGCAGTTCATCGATGCTGCTCTTGCGCAAGGCCCTTCCGAACCGGGTAATCCGTGGGTCATTCTTCATTTTGAAGACCGGCCCTGTTGCTTCGTTGTCCTTTTCCAGGGCGGCCATAAGCTTCTCGGCGTTCGGAACCATTGTTCGGAATTTGTATATTTTGAACCGCCGCTTACTGATACCAAGTCGCTCTTGCAAAAAGAAAACGGGTCCAGGGGACGAAAGTTTGATGCCGATGGCTGCTACGAGAAGAATTGGCGCGAAGACCAGGAGAGCACATGCGGCAACAGTGATGTCGAGGAGCCGCTTGATGGTATAAGGCCAGAGCTCGCTATGCAGGGTATACGTCGCGACATATTGATCACCGTCGAACTCCTCTGCGCGCCAACGTGTGTTCTTCGATCCGAAGATGTCCGAATTGAAGCGCATGGTGATTCCATGCTGCTCGCACAGAAGGGCAACCTCCGAGGAGTGCCGATAAAACGAACCGAACGGAAGATAAACTGCAACTTCGTCCACTACATTGCGGCGTAAATACTCCGCCAAACCCTCGTAGTCGCACACCACCTTAAATCCGGTACCGGTAAGATTGGGGAATCCCGGCCAATGATCGTCCACAAAGCCAAGAAATCGATATCCACGATCCACACGAGTCGAAATGCGATGAGCAAACTCCACGGCACGAGGATTCGTTCCAAGAACCAGCATGTGCCGGAGATTTTTGCCATGAAGGCGAAGGTGTATCGCGATAGACCGGATCGTCATCCGCGCAGTGCATAGAATCAATGTGCTGAGCGACCAAAACAGCGCTAAGAAGGGGATGGTCATCATCTTGATCGAAAAGAACCAACCCAACACCACAAAACTGGCAGTGCAGAGCGACGTCGATCTGAGAATATCGAGCAACTCGGCGCGACGATTCGAAAGTCGCCGGGACCGATAAAGACCACAGACCCTGAAAACCAGATGGAAGATGAAAAGTGCCAGCACGAAGATTCCCAAGTTGGACACCTTCGTCCTCATGGAAAGGAAGTCTTCCAAAGAAGATCGTTGCTGTTCTTTGACGACCAAAAAAATACTCAGGCCAAACGCCAAGACGACGAGAGCAAGATCGTGCAGTTTGAGAAGTCTTACGAGAAGACGTTGTCTATCGTTCACGATTTCCTCCACTGTACCCTTGATTGAGTTCACTGCTTTCGATAGATCGGAAGCGTTCAGGTTGAAAGTTTCTCCCGGCTCCGGGCCGGCTTGAAACGCTGATGCTGGCGAACGATTGCTGTACTGCAATTGGATCTTTGAGGAGTCTCTGACGGGTGAAGCTTGCTCATCGTGATGCTGAGTTGAAGTGCAGGCCTTCAGTAATCAACAGGACCAAATTGATCACCGGAAATGCCTGCTGCGGCTAAGCCTTCGATGACTACGTCAACCGGGGTGTCTTTATGCGGTAAATTGCTGCCATTTTGTTGCTCGGGAGTGACTCGATCTGCGTCTGCTCTGTCGACATCCAGCGCTGCCCGAAAGTGCTTGAGCGAAAGCCTCAGCCCTTCACGGAGACTGATCTGCGGCTCCCACCCTAGAACTAGTTTCGCCTTGCTGATATTGGGTTTGCGGCGAGTTGGATCATCTTGGGGGAGCGGCTCAAAGCAGATTTCGCTCTGCGATCCGGTAACTTCAAGGACAACCTGGGCGCACTCCAGAATAGTAAATTCAGTCGGGTTGCCAATATTGGTGGGAAGATGTTCGTCTGAACGCGACAGACGGAGAATGCCTTCAATGAGATCGGAGACGTAGCAGAAACTGCGGGTCTGCTGACCGTCGCCATAGATCGTGAGTGGCTCTCCTCGGAGGGCCTGCATGACAAAGTTGGAGATGACACGGCCATCACTCGGATGCAGCCTGGGTCCGTACGTATTGAAGATGCGGACCAAGTGGGTGTTTACACCCCTGTATCGGTGGTACGCCATGGTCAAAGCCTCTGAAAAGCGCTTGGCTTCGTCATAGACAGAGCGTAGCCCGACCGGATTAACATTGCCCCAGTACGACTCCGTCTGAGGGTGCTCGAGCGGATCCCCATAGCATTCGGATGTGGAAGCCTGCAGGAACCCAGCACCGTATTTGTGCGCGATCTCCAGCGCGGTTTCGGTTCCGGCTGAACCGACACGTAGAGTTTCGATGGCCAGCCGCAAATATTCTGGGGGACTAGCGGGCGAAGCAAAGTTGAATACGTAATCCACGCGTCCAGGATCGAATGGATGACAGATGTCTCGCATTTCGAAGGCAAAACGCGGCTCACTTTTTAGATGGTCGATGTTTGCAAAATTGCCCGTCGACAGATTGTCCACACCAAGGACGGTGTGGCCCTCCGCGAGCAAACGATCAGTTAGATGAGAGCCGAGAAAACCTGCAGCGCCGGTAACAAGAATACGGGCCATCCAATCCTCCTCTCCAACGGGTGATCCGCGTTACATCATGCTTCGTGACGAGCGGTCCCGGTTTCCATCTGGTGTCCATCAACCAAAGTCCCGATGCGGATCGATCCCGGCAGCCGCCGCTTGCCTTTTCTGGCGATCGCCCCACTGTGCGCTGCCGGCCGTCCCATGCTGATGTAGGTAAAGCCGTGGTCGACCATGTTAGACGGTTTATAAAGATTGCGACCGTCAATGACGATAGGGAACCGCAGCGTTTCCTTGAGTCTAGCCAGATCGAGGCAGCTAAAATCTACCCAGTCGGTAAGAATGAGAAGCGCGTCCGCGTCAGCAGCCGCCGTATACGGATCAGAAGCGTACTGCATGCTCGCTGAGGATGGAAGCACGGCTATAGTCTTGTCCATCGCAACGGGATCGTAAGCGGTAATCATACATCCGGCTTCGATTAACTTCCGAATAACAACGATCGCGGGGGATTCACGGATGTCGTCCGTGCCACCTTTGAACGCAAGGCCAAGCACCGCAAGCTTCTTGCCGCGCAGGGTCCAGAGTGCAGACTTGACCTTGTTGAAGAAGACCTCCTGCTGATTCTCGTTGATCTTTCTCACTTCATCCAGGATCTGAAAGTTCAAGCCCTGCTGTTGTGCAACCCAACTGAAGGCGGCTACGTCCTTCGGGAAACAGGAACCGCCATAGCCAAGTCCGGCGCTCAGGAATTTCGTCCCGATGCGAGAGTCCAGTCCCATGCCAGCCGCGATATCTTCAATATCTCCGTCGACCGATTCTGCCAACGTAGCGACAGCATTGATAAACGAAATCTTAAGCGCAAGGAAAGCATTCGAAGCGTGCTTGATCAGCTCCGCACTCTGAGCGGAAGTTACGAGTAGCTTAGCTGGGTTATCTGCCGTAAGGCTGCCGGGCAACGCACCGTCCGCGGCATAGTAGTGGCCACTGGTGAGTGGCTCATAAATCCTTTGCAGCAACTCTGCCGACCGCTCATTGTTCGCTCCGATCACAATGCGGTCCGGATGCAGAAAATCAATGATCGCCGTTCCCTCGCGAAGAAATTCAGGGTTCGACACTACATCGAAAAGATGCCGCGCAACACCGTAACGAGTCATGCATTGCGAGATCCATTCGTTGGTGTACACCGGTACAGTACTCTTCTCCACCAGAACCTTGTAGGAATCAACGCACTGTGCGATCTCACACACAACGGCTTCCACATAAGAGAGATCGGCAGATCCGGAGTTGCCTTGGGGAGTGCCCACCGCAATGAAAATGGCTTCGCTCTGCTCCACAGCCGCATGCAGATCGGAAGTGAAGTGAACACCCACGTTGAGGTGTTTCTGCAGCAGCTCCGGGAGATGGTGCTCATAAATCGGTACGCCACCCTCCTGAAGCATCTGCACCTTCGATTGATCATTGTCGACGCAGATCACGCTGTGGCCGATCTCTGCAAAGCACACCGAAGCAACCAGGCCGACATAGCCCGATCCGACGACACAAATGTTTACTGGCTTGGACATTCGTTGGATCCTCCGCAGTCATTTCATAATGGCCACGACATTCCAGCCCGTGACGGTCGTAATCCTGAACTATTTCCAGCAACTTATTCTTCGATCCGACTTGCTTCTTCAATGTTGGTTTGACGTTGTTTGCGCTTGATACATTTCAACAATTTGCTCTGTCGTGACGAATTCAACATCGCTCCGCAGGATGCTTACGGAGAGCGATTGCCGAATCATTTCGATCGATACCAACAGACGAGAGGTTGAATGAGTGCGGACCAGGGTGCCCTCAATTCCAGCGAGAGGACCGCGCACCACGCGAACCCGATCTCCCACGTTGAGCAGAGGTTGGGCTGAACACTCGACGCCAATCGTAATGAGCCTGCGGATGTCTTCAATCTGTCGATCGGGAATAGGCAAGGGCCCCATCTGGTTGCTGACCAAAGCACCGACGCCGGGAACCTTCAGAACTTGAAGTCGAGCGTGCGTGAATATGTTGATGTTGACGAACAAATACCCGCTGAAGAGCGGACTCTCAACCATCTGGTTTCGGTCACTCCATTTGCGGAGTTCCGATTTCAAGGGGAGATAGTGAGGGACGCCAAGCTTATGGAGCGTCGCAGCCACTACCTTCTCCTGCCTCGATCGTGTCCAAACCGCAAACCAACGCGAGTCGGGATCGTAAGCCCCACTGGTATGCCCCATGAACGGAAGGTCAGATCCCTGGTAGGGAGTAGAACTTTGAGACTTAGTCAATCGGGAGGAAATCATGGCTTCGCCCTCTTAGTCCCAAAATGGTTCGGGCCCACTGGGTTGGTTAGCAATCAAGTGGCCAAGTGATGCCACAGCCAATTTGACTTACAGAAGATGCAGCTCTGTCTTCGATTCTGTATGTTGGCAGGATCTATCTGGATGTCGTTCAAATGACATTAACTCTGATTTTTGTGCGAGGTCCCAGTCTAGAGCATGCCGCCGAATTTGTACATGTACGTTTTCAACAATTCAACTAAAGCCTTATCTATCAATCGCTTGGCTGGTAGTCAGTAAGGAACGCCCTTGCGAGAATAGTTCAGTCTTCCGGTTCACCTGATTGGTTACCTTTGATGGAGCGCGTGCTAAGTTGTCCGGTCGACTGCACTTTATTTGTTACAGATTAGGTGCCAAAACACAAAGATTCGTTGCCGATGAGAGAAGTATTTTGTCGTCTCAGCGACTGTTTTTCCATCCCGCTTCCCTGGGCGTGGTTCCAACCCGCTACGGACGCTCCACGGGAGGAAAACGGAACTCTTTCCGACCCAGAATCTGCAAAACTTTGCGGACTGGGATTCGTTGCGATGCCGTTCCCAAGGACAACATCGCACTCGTTGAACAGCAGGAACTGCGCAACCCGATTCTTCATCTGAGGGCTGTGTGGGCTGGATAAAGGTGCTCAGAACGTGGCGCTTTGCAGTGGGAACCGTGCCCCCATCTAGCTGGTTTAAAAATTCAATTCATGGGGGGTGCGTATCTCAGCAGGCATGTAGCCCGCATTCACCGGACCTGCGATTGATCGTCGCTGAAGAGTATCCAATTTCGATGGCGGTTTCGGCCAGTTCGCAGCACCTGGCCCCTTCGTCCCCTGTGCGCCCGTTCACATCCCCTCCACACCCAACCAAGTAAACTTATCTCCATGAGAACCACACCACCGGTAATCCTCACCATTCTCGACGGCTGGGGCTACCGCGCCGAAACCCACGGCAACGCCATCGCCCTCGCCCGCAAGCCCACCTACGACCGCCTCCTCCGCGAGTACCCCAACACCCTCATCCAGGCCAGCAACCACTTCGTCGGCCTCCCCGACGGCCAGATGGGCAACAGCGAAGTCGGCCATCTCAACCTCGGCGCCGGCCGCATCGTCCGCATGGACATCACCCGCATCGACCACGCCATCGACACCGGCGAATTCTTCATCGACGCCACCCTCCTCAAGGCCATCCACGTAGCCAACAGCAACAAGGCCCTCCACCTCATCGGCCTCGTGTCCGACGGCGGCGTCCACTCCCAGCAACGCCACCTCTACGCCCTCCTCCGCCTGGCCGCCATGCACAACGTTGCCCGCGTCTACGTCCACGCCTTCCTCGACGGCCGCGACACCATGCCCACCAGCGGCGCCGGCTACATCGAAGAGCTCCAACAAAAATTCAAAGAGTACGGAGTAGGCCAGCTAGCCAGCATCAGCGGCCGCTACTTCGCCATGGACCGCGATTACCGCTGGGAGAAGGAACACAAAGCCTTCCGCGCCATGGTCACCGGCGACCCCGAAGCAGGGAAGCATCGCGACCCCCACGCCCGCATCCTCGAGAGCTACAACAATGGCATCACCGACGAGTTCGTCGAACCCTTCGTCTGCGTCGACGCCAACAACACCCCCATCGGTCTAATCGCCGACGGCGACGCCGTCCTCTGCTTCAACTACCGCGCCGACCGCGTCCGCCAGATCACCCGCGTCCTCACCCGCAACAGCGGCCTAACCCCCGACGCGGGCATCAACCTCCCCAAAGCAGCCGAGCTCAACGACGAGATCCCCCTCCACACCGTCCCCTCCGACCTGCACTACGTAACGATGACCCAGTACGACCCCAAGTTCACCCTCCCCATGGTCATCCCGCCCGAGAGCATGGACAACCTCCTTGCCAACGTGATGGCCGTAGCCGACCTACGCAATCTCCGTGTAGCCGAGACCGAGAAGTACGCCCACGTCACCTACTTCTTCAACGGCGGCATCGAAAAACCCTTCCCTGGCGAAGAGCGCGAAGTCATCCAATCCAAAAAGGTAGCCACCTACGACTTGGCCCCCGAGATGTCCGCCGAAGGCATCGCCGACGTAGTCATCCGCTCCATCACCGACACCGCCTTTGACGTCATCATCGTCAACTTCGCCAACGCCGACATGGTAGGCCACTCCGGCAAAATCGAACCCACCGTAAAAGCTGTCGAGACTGTCGACGCCCAACTCGGCCGAATCTACCAGGCCATCAAACAGCACAACGCAAACTGGATCATCACTGCCGACCACGGCAACGCCGAGCTCCTCATCGACCCGGTCTCGGGAGGCCCCCACACTGCCCACACCACCAACCCCGTCCCCTTCCTCCTCGTCACCGACCATGGCAACAAAATCGGCGTCCGCCCCGGCGGCTCCCTCCGCGATATCTCCCCCACCATCCTCAGCCTCCTCAACCTCGAGCTCCCCATCCAAATGACCGGCGGCGACCTCCGCCTCCCCGTCCCGAGGTCGGTCTAAGCTCTCGCCCGCTCGTCATCTCGACCGGAGCGCAGCGCAGTGGAGAGACCCCTGTATTTTGTCTTACCACGACATCGTCGAGTGTCGGCGGGCTTCGGTCTTAGCCGACTAACCAGTCAGCTAATGCCGAAATCTGTATCCTGAAACCCAGCTCAAGACGTCGATTTGTGTATCGAAACGCACCTAGGTCGCGCAAACATCACACGTCCCGGCGGCCCTCCAGGGCGCGGGTCATGGTCACTTCATCGGCATATTCGATATCACTTCCTGCTGGAACTCCTGTCGCGATCCTACTGATACGCAACAAGTTATAGCGACGGTGAACTTCGTCGGCAAGGTGCCGCGCCGTCGCCTCACCCTCAACAGTAGGGGAAGTAGCAAGAATCAGCTCTTCCGCCCCCTCTAAACGAGGCCAAAGGTTCGCTAACCTCAACTGTTCCGGCCCGATACCGTTCACTGGTGAAATCGTTCCATGCAGCACATGATACAAACCATTGAAACTGCGTGTTTTCTCGATCGCATTGATGTTGGTAGGCTCTTCAACGATGCACAAAACACGTGAATTTCGGACCGGGTTCGAGCAGTAGCTGCAAGGGTCTATGTCTGTGATATTGTTGCACTTAGAGCATAGTTGGAGCTGTTCGCGAAGGCGCAAAATCGCCGCCGAAAGGGCAGCAGCGTCCCCCTGCGAAGCCCTAAGTATATGAAAAGCAAAGCGTTGCGCCGACTTAGTCCCCACCCCGGGAAGCTTCCGAAGCTCCTCGATGAGCCTCTCCATTGGCTCCGCAAAACGCGTCGCCATAGGCTAAAATCCAGGGAGGCCAAGGCCTCCTAACATGCTGGAAACATTGGACTTGCTGGCCTCATCAGCCTTCCGTCCAGCGCTGTTCACCGCCGCTACAATCAGGTCTTCCAGCAGGGTAATATCGCCGGCAGCCGCTGCTGCCGCAGATGGTGCAATAGTTATACTTAGCAGCTCTTTCTTGCCGTTCATCCGAGCCTTCACGGCCCCTCCGCCAGCATCGGCTTCGATGACCGTCTCGGACAGGCGTAAGTCCATTGCTTGCTGCATTTCCTGCGCCTGGACCAGCATCTCCTGCATCTTGTTCATGTCCAAATCCATAAAATCTCCGTTGCGTTTACGACATACTTAGCCCGGTTTCGGGTTACTCAGAGGCCTACACAGCCTGGTTTCGGGTCACTCTTTTTCCCGCAGATCGATCACATTACTAATCTCCGCAGAAAACAGCCGCCGAGCCTCCTGCACCATCGGATGTTTCTCAGCCATCTCCGCCACCGACCCACTCGCGGCTGCGCGAGCCTTCTTCGGTGCAGCGGTTGACGAGGCCACACCCGGGATCAACTTCAGGATCAGCGTGCCAGCGTTGGCTTCGCGCAGGGTGGCCTTGATGGTCCGCTCGGCGTCGGCATTAAGGACGACGGGGAGCATGGTCTTGGAGAGGGTGGTGTGGACTTCGAGGGTATTGCCGTTGAGCTTGAGGGTGGATTCTTCGATCTGCTCGGAGGCGGACTGCTGGCCTTTGAGGGCGGCCAGAGCGGAGATGAAGGCGGTGTGGAGAGCGTCGAGGTCGAGGTCGGCTGATGGAGGTTCCGCGGGTGCGTTGATGGCAGGGACGACGAGTTGGGGACCGTTGTGGGGCTCTGTGACCGGTGCGGGGGCGAGGGCCATTGAGCCCGAGGTTGCGGTCGGCTCCGGGCGCGTCGGCTCCGGCTGCGAAGCTGTGCTGGCAGTCGGTGCTTTGCGGGAGCGGTCCGTCTCGAAGGGAGAGGGGGTGGTGGCGGGACGAAATACAGGGGTCTCTCCACTGCGGCCTGCGGCGTCTCCACCCCTGCGAGCAACTTCGCTCGCTGGGGACCCCGGCTCCGGTCGAGATGACGGCGGGTGGGGAGACGTGGAAGTGGCGGGCGCATCTCCGGCTCTGGATGAAGGTGGGGCGCCCAATGATTTCGCCGGAGCTGCCGAAGGGGTGGTATTGGGGCGCGGGGTGGACTTGGCGCCCATCTGGCTTAGGAGGTCTTCGATGGGGATGAGGCGCTGAACGTGGACCAGCTTGAGCAGGCCTAACTCAAGGTGGAAGCGCTGCTCTTGTCTGTACCCGAGTTCGTCAAAGGTGCGGAGCATGATGGCGAGGAAGCGTGAGAGGTCTTCTTCGGTGAAGAGGGCTGCGGAACGGGCTGCGCGGTTGCGCTCTTCGGGAGAGATCTGCAGCAGGTCGGCAGCGATGCCGGTGGCGTCGGTTTCGGACGAAAGATTCGTGACCTTGGCGACGATGGTATTGCGCAGGTAACGGACGAACTGGCGGGCTAGCTGCGGCGCTCCATTGCCGGCGTCGAGCAGTCGGCCCACGACGGAGAGGACGTCTGCGGAGTTGTTGGCGTGGACGGCCTGGAGGATCTGCTCGTAGACGATGTTGGAGACGGAGCCCATGAGCTCGCGGACTTGATGGATTTCGAGGTGCGGGCGGCCTGCAGATTCCCCAGGTGCCGCCGGCGCGATCGGCGCGGAGGCGATGGCCTGATCCATGATGGAAAGGGCATCACGCATGGAGCCGTCTCCGGCTTCGGCGAGCAGGGTGAGGGTGGCGTCGTCGACGTCGAGCTCTTCCTTGGTGGCGATGAAGCGGAGCTGGCCGACGATGTCGTCGAGCTTGACGGCGTGAAAGCTGAAGTGCTGGCAGCGCGAGCGGATGGTCTGGGGAATGTCCTCAGGCTGCGTGGTGGCGAACATGAAGATGGCCCAGTCGGGCGGTTCCTCGAGGGTCTTGAGGAGAGCGTTCCACGCAGCGTCGGTGATCTGGTGCGCCTCGTCCAGGATGATGATCTTGTACTTGCTCTTGTTGGTGGGGCGAGTCTGAATCTTCGAGGTGAGCAGGCGGGCGTCGTCGATACCACGGTTGGTGGCGGCGTCGATCTCCTCGACATCGAAGGAGGACGACTCCTCGAAGATGGAACCTTCCTGGCGAGAGGCCGAGGAGATTTCGCGGCAGTTGACGCAGATGCGGCAGGGCTCTTCCGTTGGGCGCTCTGGTGAGCCAACGGGGGTGCTGCAGTTGAGCGCAGCGGCGAGGATGCGCGCGATGGTGGTTTTGCCGATGCCGCGGTGGCCGGAGAAGATGTAGCCGTGGGCGATGCGATTTTGCGCAAGCGCGTTGAGCAGGGTGCGGGTGACGTGGTCCTGTCCGATGACGTCGGAGAAGAGCTGGGGGCGATACTTGCGGGCTAGGACTTGATAGGCCATCGGAGAGGTAAGGTGACGAGGTTGATTGTAGCGCCCGAGGGTGTGGAGCGGGTTGAAGGCTGTTGCTCGATGCCGGTGGGTAGGTTGCCTTTGCGCTTCCTGCATACTGTTCGGTTCTTGCGCACTTAATGCTAATTTGACAATAGAGGTCCACAACCCGAGACCAATGTTGGGCATCCATAGTAATTATGAAGAAACTTGCGCTTGGATTTCTCGCCCTTCTGTTCCTCGTTCCGTTGGTACCTGCAGCGAACGCTCAGGTTGTCGTTGCGGTTGGACACCCGCATCATCGGCATTGCTGGTACAGCCATCATCACCGTCATTGCCGCTAGTCGGCGATTGACGTGCTGAAGGCTGTGTTGAACATGACCCAATTCAAGGTAACTTGAGTTGGGTTGATTTCTTAGAAGGTGGTCTTGGTAAAGCAGCTGGTCAAAGATTCAAGAAAGAGGTAAATTTCTAAGGTTCAAGAAAGAGGTAAATTTCATGATCATGAAGAAGCTTACACTTGGAATTCTCGCCCTCACGTTCCTCGCAACGGTGGTTCCGTCAGCCAGCGCACAGCATCACCGTCGGCATTGCTGGTACAGCCATCATCACCGTCATTGCCGCTAGAGCAGTTTCCGGATGTTCAGACTCGGAGATGATCGGTTGCACCGGGAATAGTTCTTATCCCAGTTGCTCAACGGTTGAAAGGGGTCGGACACAATGAGTATGAAAAAGATTGCGCTTGGAATTCTCGCCCTCACGTTCCTTGCGCCCGTGGTTCCTGCAGCTACCGCCCAGGTCGTAGTAGCTGTAGGACACCCGCATCGTCGTTATCATCGTCGGCATTGTTATTATCGGCACCATCACCGTCGCTGCTACTACCGATAAGTCCACGCCGTGTGGGAATCTCGGGGAGACGAACGACCCAACGCGAGGAGACTCGGGTTGGGTCGGTTGCCTTTAAACAGGACTATCAGGATCAGTGTGCGGCTCGCGCCACCTTCCGCGCTTTCCTGCGTGCCTGGCGTTTGACTTCGTCTTCAGAAAACATGGTGCCGCGGCAGTGGGGGGCACCGCAGTAGCAATCTGCATTGTCTTCGTCGGAGTCGTAGAGGTTGTACTCGTAGACCAGCTCTTCATTGGCGGCGATGTCGCGGATGGCGCGGATGAAGACACGACCGCCCGACTCTTCGGTTTGGCAGTTGGGGGCGCAGGAGTGGTTGAGGAACATGGCGGTGCCGAAGCCGTCGATGACGTCGCCCTTGTTGCCGAAGCCGAAGAGGTAGGTGACGGGACGGTCGGCGTAGCGCTCGTCGGCAAGGTCTTTGGAGATGCGTGCGCCTCCGTACTCGAGGACGCGGCGGCCACGTGGGATGGGGTCGAGGGTGTAGCAGCCGGCGGCATGGATGGAGGAGGAGCGGATGAGCAGGCGGGGAGTGGTGGCGGTGCGACTCGGCATGGGGTGGAGTATAGCAAGAAGGGCGGGGGATATAGGGTAGGGATAGAGGATAGGAGGAGATGGGGCTACCGCGGCGGGGCTGGGTGTCGTCTAATAGAGGTATGCAGTGGATGCGCGTAGTCGCGAGGTTGGGGTTGGTTGGCGCTGGGCTGGGGTTGATGCTGGCGGTGCAGGGGTCGTACGCGCAGCAACAGGGTGGATGCACGTTTACGGATGAGAGCGGCAAGACGGTGTTCTGGCCGAACTGCCAGGATCCTGCGGATAAGAAGGCTCCGGATGGGACGTCGACGCCGCCTGCGAATGGGCAGACGCAGACGCCGGGGCAAACTCCTGCTGCGGGGAGTGGGAACCCGGCGAAGAGTTTTCCGTTCCCGGGGGAGAGTGCGGCGGTACCGGCTAATGGGCAAACGGCTCCCGCCGGGCAGCCGGGCGAGGCTGGGAGTTCAGGAGCGCCGGCGGCGTCGAAGTTCCCATTTCCGGGGGAGGATTCTGCGGGAGCGCCGGGGAGTGGGCCGCTAAAGGATTCAGGGAGTTCGGGGAATAGCTCTAGTAGCAGCTCGGGTTCGAGCAGCAGTGGTCCGCCGGAGCGTGATCCGACGGCGGGACCTTTAGGGGACGATGCGGATACGGACCCGGCGGCAAAGGCTGCGGAGGCTCGGCGAGCGGCGCGGGCGAAGAAGGGGATTGATTTTCATCAGACGACCGACCAGCGCGAAGCCGAAGACTTGAGGGTGGCGGCGTTCTATCACGATGATGGCAACTTCAAAGGGATGTACGAGCGCGCGACGGATGCAGTGTCGCTGGCAGAGGACGATGCGGATGCGCATTTGGCGCTGGCAGAGGCGGCTCGGCGGCTGGGGAAGCTAGATGAGGCGGAGACTCACTACAAGAAGTGCCTCACGCTGGATCCAGTGCCGAAGACCAGGAAGGCTGCGGAGAAGGCGCTGAAGGAGATGACGTCGGGCGGGTGAGGTTGCTGCGGCTTGGCTGAGGTCGCGGCTTATTTGAAGGGGCGGGTGAGGAAGGCTGGGATGCCCGTGGGAAGCGGGCGCGGGAGCGGCTTGGTGTGGCCCGTCTTTGGTGTGGCGGGCGTTTTCGGGGTCCGTGTGCGACGACGCGCGGGGAGGGGTTCGGCTTCGTCGGCGGTGGCGGCGGCGACATCTTCGGTGAGGTCTTCTTCTACGTTGAGGTATTTGCGCAGATAGCGGAGCGGCTCTTCGGCGAGGGCCATCTCGCGCAGGTGATACTTCCAGGCGTCGCGACGGGCGGAGCGGCGCATGAAGCCCTTGCGCTGGACAGTCTTGAGGGTGCCGTCGGGCATGGGGCGCTGGAAGGTCTGGGAGGGAACACTGAAAGTGATATCTTCGCCGGCTTTCCAGAAGGCGTTGGCGAACTCATGCGAATAGAGGAGCGCGTAGTAGCGGCGCTGCTGGTCGAGCAGCTTCAGGGCAGCCTCGGCGCTGATCCAGGGGATGCCCAGGCGGCTGGTGTACCAGCGGCGGAACTCGAAGCCGTTGCCGCGCGCACGGCCTACAACGATCGTGAGTAGTTCGAGCCGGGTCATAGAGCAGAGTGTAGAGGATAGAGGGCAGAGCGTAGGGGAAAAAGTTACTCGCCGCCGCTATTCGCCGTAGTTGGTTTCGTCGCGGATGCGGTTGCGGAGGGCGTCGGCGTCTGGGGTGGCGGGCACGGCGGCGGGTGCTAGACGGTCGTGGCGCTTTTTCCAGAGACGCAGTAGCAACAGGATCAGGATGATGCCTAGCAGAAGGAAGGCGAAGGGGCCGATCCAGGCTACGGTGTCGAAGCCGCCGCGCACGGGTTCGGCGAGGGCGATGGGGCCGTACTTGACTGTGAAGAATTTGAAGACGGCGGTGTCGGAGGCGCCGGCGTCGAGCTGAGTGTGGAGGTCAGCAATCTCGCCGGTGGAGTTGGGGCAGCCTACGTGGTTGCACTCGAGCAGGATCTGGCTGCAGCCGCAGGTGCACATGAGGTCGTGGCCTAGGCGGCCGAAGCGAGCCGAGGGATCGCTCGCGCCGAGCATGGTGAAGGCTACGAAGACGATGACTACGAGTTGGAGCGCGCGCTTATACATGAGGAGCTCCAGGTGTCGCGGGTAGTTTCGCGGCTCCTCCTACCCAGGTCCGAGAATCCGGACCTGGGGCACCCGGATCGGGGACGAGAGATGAGAGAACTTCGACGCGGCGCGTGGAGGGTTTGAGCGGTGGAACCAGCGCGATGAAGGTGCCGAAGATCACGATGACGACGCCTACCCAGATCCAGTTAACTAGCGGGTTGATGAAGAACTTGATGATGGGCTTTTGGTTGTCGGGGTTGGTGCCTTCGAAGACTACGTAGAGGTCGTTCTCAAGGCTGGAGTGGATGGCAACGATGGTCGAGGGCTGGGCGTGGTCGGTGTTGACGAAGTAGACGCGACGCTCGGGTGCGAGGCGCGTAATCAGTTTGCCATTGTGGTAGACGTCCAGCAGCGCAAACTGCGAATCGTAGTTCGCGTTAGAGTCTTCGGAGTAGCTCTGGCAGACCACCTTGTAGCCACCGAGGTTGATGGAGTCGCCAAAGCTCATTTCGGCTTCACGCGATTGGTTGAAGGCGGAGCCGGCCAGGCCGATAAACATGATGACCACGCCGAAGTGGATCAGGTAGCCGCCGTAGCGCCGGGTGTTACGGCGGGTAAGAAGGATGGTCGATTCGAACAGGTTCTTGCCGGTCTGGGTGTGGACGACGTTGGCGCCCCGCAGGAACTCTGCCGCGATCGCGGTGATGACGCCGACGCCGAGTGCGATGCAGACCAACGCGTAGATGCTGGAGCCAACATCGCCTGCGGCTTGGGTATCGGCAGACCATGGCCGCACACCGGCGATGATCAGCACGAGCGTCGTGACGATGATGGCGATGCAGGGAAGGACGAAGTTACGGCGGATGGCGCGCAACGAGGTGGAACGCCAGGCGAGCAGCGGGCCGACTCCGGTGAGGAAGAGCAGGAAGATCCCGATGGGGACGGCCACGCGGTTGTAGAAGGGCGCGCCCATCGTGACCTTCGAGCCCTGAACGAACTCGGAAAGCACGGGGAAGAGCGTTCCCCATAGAACCGTGAAGCAGGCGGCGAGCAGGACGAGATTGTTGAAGAGGAACGAGCTCTCGCGCGAGACCAGCGACTCGAGGTGGTTCTCATTCTTCAGATGATCGCGGTTGTACAGATAGGTGAAGAGGCAGACGGCGAGGACGATCACCAGGAAGGTGACAAACCAGGTGCCGATGGAGCTTTCCGCGAAAGCGTGCACGGAGCTGACCAGGCCGGAGCGGGTGAGCAGGGTTCCAAGGATGGTGAGGATGAAGGTGGTGAAGATGAGCCAGACGTTCCAGCCCTTCATCATGCCGCGCTTTTCTTGCATCATGACCGAGTGAAGAAAGGCAGTTCCGGTGAGCCAGGGCATGAGCGAAGCGTTCTCAACCGGGTCCCAACCCCAGTAGCCGCCCCAGCCGAGTACCGCGTAGGCCCAGTGCATGCCGAGGATGATGCCGCAGGTGAGGAAGAGCCACGCGACCATGGTCCAGCGGCGGGTGATGGCGATCCATTTCTCGCCGGGGTAGCGCATCATCAACGCGCCGAGTGCGAAGGCGAAGGGCACGGAGAAGCCAACGTAGCCGAGGTAGAGCATCGGCGGATGGATGATCATCTCGGCATATTGCAGCAGCGGATTGAGGCCGAAGCCGTCCGCGGGGCCGACGCCGCCGGGAACCAAGGCAAAGGGCTGGGCGGCAAAGTTCACCAGCAGCAGGAAGAAGATCTGCACGCCGGAGAGGATGGTGGAGGCGTAGGCGTGGAGCGTGATATCGGACTTGTGGCGAAGGCGAAGGACGAAGCCATAGCCGGCGAGAAGCCATGCCCAAAGAAGGAGCGAGCCTTCCTGACCAGACCAGACGGTGGAGAATTTGTAGTACCAGGGGAGGGCGATGCTGCTGTGGTGGAGGACGTAGTCGACGGAGAAGTCGTTGGTGAAGAAGGCCCAGGTGAGGGCGAAGGCGGCGGCGGTCACGGCGATGAAGCTGGCGATGCCGGCGCGGCGGGCGGTCTCACGGATGCGTTCCGGGGCGACGGCCAGGGCTCGGCCATGGGCGATGGCCCACAGCGAAAGCGTACCGGCAAGGAGGGTGTAGACCGATAGCCCAAGTGCGAGGAGGAGGGAGACGCTGCCAAAGAATGGCATGGGATGGGGCATGAATGTGCACTTCCTTCAAAATCTATTCTCTCAGAACCGCGGCGCGCGCGTAGCCGGTGCAGGGTCAGGACGCGCACGTCCAGAGACAGGATAGGGGGCAACGAAAGGAAAGTTCGTGACTGACGTCACAAATTGGAGGTGGGGTGCTGGAGAGGTTCGTGCCAGATTCAGATTCGCGCGGAGGTGCGGGATTCTATCAGGGTCTGCACGGTGGCAATGAGGTTCTGGGGAAGGAGGGGCTTCATGCGGAAGTCGACACCCAGGGCGGCGTACTCGTCCTCTGCTTCGGCGAGGCCGCTGATGACGAGCACAGGAATTTCGGGGGCGAACTCGCGGAGGCGGGTAACGAACTCGGAGCCGTTCATGCCGGGCATGATGTGGTCGGTGATGACGAGCTCGATGGTTTCGGGGTAGTCGTTATTGCGGAGTTGCTCGAGGGCGCGTTCAGGGCTCAGGACGGCGAAGACGAAGTAGCCGGCTCGCTTGAGGATGGTCTGACGGGTCGCGGCCTGGATGGCGTTGTCGTCGATGAGCAAGAGGGTGTGTGGCATGTGGATCTTAGGCCTTGTCGTCCGGGTTTCATGGAGCGTTACGTCTTCAGCCTTTGCCGCAGCTTCTCGGCGTCTTTCGGCGCATAACGGAATTCTGATGCAAGATCGCGAGAAAAGGCTGCCCAAAGAATAAAAGGGGATTAATCAGGCAGATGCGCGACGCAGACACCGATAGCGGGCACCGCGTAGAAACGTTTTCTTAACAGGGGGTTGGCCAAGGGGTAGCTGAGATAATGGAGTCATGGCTCGCCGCGTCATTCGACAATATGAGTTTTTGCGCAAGATCGGCTCAGGGGGAAGTGGCGTCGTGTTTCTGGCCAACGACACACTGCTGCAGCGGCCGGTGGTGCTCAAGCTGCTGAAGCGGGGGTCGCAGACTCCGGAGCAAGTGCGTGCGACTCAGCTGCGCGAGGCCCGGCTGGCATCGGCTATCGATCACCCTAACGTCTGCGCTATCTATGAGGTAGGCGAAGAGGACGACGAAGCGTACATCGTCATGCAGTATGTTCCGGGAAAGAGTCTGGACAAGGTGATTGCGGAGGGGCCGGCGAGCGTACAGCTGGTGCTTTCGAGCGGCATGCAGATGGCCGATGGTTTGTCGGCTGCGCACACGCTGGGGATCTTTCATCGGGATTTAAAGCCGGCGAACGTCATGCTGACCGACGGCGGGCTGATCAAGATTCTGGACTTTGGCTTGGCGCGGCAGTTGAAGCGGGACAACGTGGACTTCGATCCGTCGATGTCGCAGCAGCCGGTGACGCCGGCGTTTGCAGGCGCTACGTACACGGCGCGCGGGGGGACGATCGCGTACATGGCGCCCGAGCAGTTTGTGACAGGGCAGTCGAGCGTGCAGAGCGACATCTTCGCGCTGGGACTGATTTTGTATGAGATGGTCAGCGGGCGGCATCCGTTTCATCGGCCGGACGCACTGGAAGTGCACAGCATCCGCGCAATTCAGTATGCGGAGCCGCCGGCGCTACGGGAGATTGTGCCGGACCTGCCGGTGGAGCTAGAGAGCGTGATCTTGCGCTGCCTGGAAAAGCAGCCGTCGGAGCGATATGCGTCGGCTGCGGAGTTGCGCGAGGGCCTAAAGACGATTGTGAAGTCGCTGCAATTGGACTCGATGCTGATGCCGGGCGAGGGCGCGATCAATATGGCCATGCAGCAGCGGCTGGATATGGATCGGCCGGAAGAGGAGAAGCGGACGACGGGCATTCTGTCGATGCTGGCGGAACGGTTTAGGGATAGTTCGGCGAGCACCGCGTCGAAGGGACCGAATATTGTGGTGCTGCCGTTTGTGAATTTGGAGTCGAGCGACTCTCGACAGTTTTATGGGTACGCGCTCGCCGATGCTTTGGCAGCGCGGCTGGCCAAGGTGCCGTCGCTGGTGGTGCGGCCGTCGAGCGCGCTGATGGATGTTCCGACGCGGCAGCTGGATCCGTTGAGCGTCGGGAAAAAGCTGATGGTAGATTTTGTGCTGGCAGGAAGCTTTCTGCGCTCGGACAAGGGATTTGATCTCAACTGGCAGTTGCTGGATGTGGGTGGACAAAGTGTGCGTACCGGCGGCGCAATCAGTGTGGCGAGTTTTGATCTGATTGCGGTGCAGACAGAGATCTGCGATGAGGTGTTTGCCGAGCTGCATGGATTTGGTGGCCTGCAGATGGGCCTCCCGGGGCCCGCGAGCGTGGCGTCGCTGGGCGCGGCGGTGTCGGAGGAGTATCTGCAGGCACGGGCGCTGCTGAGCTCGTTCATGTCGCGGACGGGAAGCAGGGATGAATTGGATCGTGCGCGGGAACTGTTTGAGCGCGTGGTGAAGCGCGACCCGGATTATGCGCCGGGATGGTCGGGTCTTGGAATCACGCAGCTGCAGTATGCGCGGCACGGGCTGGGCGGGCAGATGCATGTGCTGGAGGCGCGGCGATCGTTCGATAAGGCGCTGGAGCGCGATCCGTCGTCGGTGGAGGCGAACTTATATCGCGTGTATATGCTGCTGAGTCGCGGTGAGAAGGAGAGCGCGCGGCACGGGATTGAGCGCCTGCTGCAGACCGCGGGGAACGACTGGAATGTTCACCTGGTGGCCGGCCTCACACTGCGGATCGACGGTTTGTATGAGGAGGCGTTGAACCAGTTCAATATGTCGCTGCGGCTGAATCCGTCGAATGCGGCGATGATCTATAACCATCGCGCGCGGGTGTATCAGTATCAGAACCAGCTGGAGTTGGCTGGCGACGAGATTGAGAAGGGCCTGACGCTGGAGCCAAAACAGCCGCTGCTGCGCATCTCGAAGGGCTATCAGCAGATGCGAGAGGGACAGCTGGAGAAGGCGATTGAGACGCTGGAGCAAGTGACGCGTGACGACTCCACATTGCGGATTGTGTTTCCGACGATTGCGATGTGCTACGTGCAGCTGGGTGATCGCACGCGGGCTGCAGAGTTTGTGCTGGAAGAGACGCTGGCCGCGGCCGAGGCCGATAGCGAGATGGCGTATCGGCTGGCTACGTACTTCGCGGTGGAAGGGGATGCGTCCGAGGCGCTGCACTGGCTGCGACGGGCGATCTATCTGGGCAACGAGAATTATCCGTGGTTCAGCATTAATCCGGCGTGGCGAGGGATGGTGGAGAACCCGGACTTCCAGCGGATCCTCGAAGACCTGAAGAAGAGCTTTAAGCGGAACCAGAAGAACTGGAAGCGGCTGCTCTCGCAGGTGATGGGGTAGGTAGAGTGTAGGGGATAGAGGATAGCGTGTAGGCAAAGACAGGTGCAAAGGCAATGGCTCTTGGTTTCCGACGGCCTTCGGTTTCGGGGTGAAGGGAACTCGCGCCGGCAGCGGCCATCGCAGTAGAATCCACCCAACAGACATGAAGCGCCGCGTCCTCAGTCACGTTCTCATTCTCGGCGCCGTCGGCGGCGTCCTCATCGCCATCCTTCGCTATTCCGAGTACCAGTTCCTTGTCATCGAGAACTCTTTCGAAATCTACGCTGCCCTGGTCGCTGTCATCTTCGCCGGATTCGGCATCTGGCTCGGCATCAAGCTGACCAAGCCTCGCGAAACGATCATCCTGCAAGAAGTCTCGGTCCCTGCCGAGCCCTTCACCCTGAACCAGCCTCAGCTTGACGCGCTTGGCATTACTCCCCGCGAGCTGGAAATCCTCTCGCTCATTGCGCAGGGGCTCAGTAACCGCGAGATCGCCGACCGCCTGTTCGTGAGCGAGAACACCGTCAAGACGCACTGCAGCCGGGCTTTCGACAAGCTAGGGGCCCGGCGCCGCACCCAGGCCGTCCAGCTCGGGAAACAACTAGGCATCCTCCCCTGAAATGTCTTCCTAGACTGGCTTGTAGATGAGACCGATGGCTGCCCCGACAATCAGCCACTGAATGAAGTAGCTGACGCCTTGGTAGACCGTGAGCTTGAGGCCGATGTTCAGATTGACATAGTTGTGAATGACGAAGGTGCACACTGAAAAAATGCCGATGAGTGCGCCGAGATATACGCCGGAGGCTATGCCGCCGCCCTCAGGATAAAGTTTTGCATAGAGAACGGCGACCACCATGATGCTGATCAGGATGGCGATCATACCGAAGGGCATCATTTTCATCATGCTGTCTTTCGACCGGTAGACGTTGGGGTACTTCATGAACTCGGACTTCATGGCTGGCAGGGCGGCGAACATCGCGAACCCGAAGGCAAAGTAGGCAATGGTCGCGCCGAGAAACGCGAGAGCGAGGCGAGCGTAGTTCACGGGTAGTCCTTTCGAAGCGAGAGTGGGTTCGCGAAGAATTCTAGATTGTGGCTGATCCAACTTAGAATGTGACACTGAAACTGCCTTAAAGCCATCACCCCAAAGCATGATTTACGCCCCCTCCGCTAAAATCACCCGAAAGCATGACGACAACCAGCGCCTCCGCCCTGCACAGTGTCTCCAGTTCATCTCCCAGGAGCCTCCCATGAAGAAGACCATCCTCACCTTCGGCCTCATCTCCGGCATTCTTGCCTCCGTTCTGATGTTCGGCACCCTTCGCTTCCTCAGCGACCTTAACCATGGCGAAAAAGCCTTGATCATCGGCTACGCCAACATCGTCCTTGGCTTCCTCCTTGTGTACTTCGGGATCCGTTCCTACCGAGACAACATCGCCGGCGGCGCCATCACCTTCGGCCGCGCCTTCACCATCGGCCTCTGCATCACCCTGATCTCCTGCGTCTTCTATGTCGTCTGCTGGGAGATTATTTACTTCAACTTCATCCCACACTACATGGACGGCTACTTCGCCGCCCAGATCCAGAAGGTCCAATCCTCCCCGGGAACTGCCGAAGCCATTCAGGCCAAAGTCGCAGCCATCCGCCAATCGCAGCAGAGCTATCAGAATCCCTTGATCAACGCGCTGTACACCTTCATCGAACCCTTCCCGGTCGGGCTAGTGATCACGCTGGTCTCCGCCGCCATCCTCCGCAGGAAGCCGAAATCGCAGCCCGCTTCGCTTCCGGCGACAGCTTAGAAGCCTTCGCAGGAGCGGACGCGCTTTTGGTCGTGCATCGTATGGAGAATGCAAAGGCAAAGGCCCTCGGTGTTCCGAAGGCCTTCAGTTTTGAGGTGGAAGGGGAGGGGACTAGTGTGCGGTTGGGGCTAACTGCAGAGGGGTGTTGAGGGTGAAAACAATCGATGTGCCGCTCGGCAGTTCCTGCTGGCGGTCATGCCTGAGCCACCAGACTGTTGCGGCTCCGGCGCCTACGCCCAGGCCAACCACGGCTCCAACGCCACCACCGACGACGGCTCCCACAACGACGGCAGAGGTCGTGGTGAGGCCGATGGCTGCAGCGGTTTCGCCGGGATGCGTGTTGCCGACGATCGTGCCTTCATTGTTGACGTGGGAGTTGGCGTAATGGTCGAGGTCGGTGACTTCGGCGCGGATGGGATAGACGGTGCCGTCGGGCAGGCTGACGGACTCAGGCTGGAGGCGAATGGCGGAGGGGCCGCTGATGCGGCGGCCGCCGTGAATGTGTGTGATGCGGCCGTAAACAATGCTGCCGGCCGGTACAAGAATGACGCCGTTCCGGCTGACTTCGGCCGTGAGGGTAGCGGTGAAGCGGGAGCCGGCTTGCGTGGTCTTGGTGGAGATCGGTTGCTGCAGGGTGCCATTCAAGCGGGTGCCGATGGGCAGCTCGTTGGGGCCTACGGGAACTTCGGTGACGATTTGGCCGTCAGGATCCCCGACTGTTCCCATGTTGCTTACCGAGGCGGTTTGTATGGGTGTGTTGTTCTGGTAATGGACCGGCGTCGTGGGGGCAGGAGTGGTTACGGTAATGGTCGCCGACGGGGTTGCATGCGAGGGCGGAACGTAATGTGAATCCGACGCGTCCGGCGCGAGCTGCCGCGTATCGTCCATGTCCTCGGGATGCGAGGTGCCCGTGGTCTGGGCAAAGAGCGGCGCGCCTGTGAGCATCAGGACCGAGGCGGCGAGGGGGAGGGAGAACTTCATCTTCATCGAGGATCTTCTCCTGAGAGATCTGCGGTGCAGCGACATCTACAAAACGATGCAGGTACACCTATAAACAGACTAGGCGTGGCGTGATTGATGTGGTGAGGAACTTGCGGCAGCGCACCCCGGCAGTTAACCCGAACGTTAACAGGTAACTTCGGCCGGTGTCGGCCCGGACTAACGAGGATTCTGAGCGAGGATACGTTCGTAGTACTTCTCGTATAGCGGAATGATGCGGGAGGCGCAGAAGTGGTCCTGCGCGGTGCGGCGGGAGGCGGTGGACAGTCGTTCGAGCAGCGTCGGGTCGCTGAGGATGGAGATGGCGCCGGCGGCCATGCCGTCAACATCGCCAATTTCATAGAGGAGGCCGTTGACGCCGTCTTCTATTAACTCGGGCACGCCGCCGACGCGAGTGGCGATGGCGGGCACGCGGCACGCCATGGCTTCGAGCGCGGCCAGGCCGAAGGACTCCATCTCGGAGGGCATGAGCATGAGGTCGGAGAGGGCGAGGAGCTCGTTGACGTTCTCCTGCTTGCCGACGAAGTCGACGCGGTCTCCGATGCCGAGACGCATCGCCAGGAACTCGGCGGCGGAGCGCTCGGGGCCGTCGCCGATCATGAGTAGCCGGGCAGGCAGGGCGCGGGAGACGCGGGCGAAGGTTTCAATGACGTCCAAGACCCGTTTCACGGGCCGGAAGTTCGAAAGATGCACGAGGAGACTTTCGCCGGGCCTGGCGAAGCGCGGACGCTGCTGGGCGACGAGCTCTGGATTGCGAACGTAGAAGTCGCAGTTGACGAAGTTGCGGATGACTTCGATCTCGCGCGTGATGCCGAGGTTCTCGCGGGTGCGCTCGCGGAGATGGGAAGAGATGGCGGTGACGCCGTCGGACTCGTCGATACCGAAGCGGGTGATGGGGAGGTAGGAGCGGTCGAGGCCGACGAGCGTGATGTCGGTGCCGTGGAGGGTGGTGATGAAGGGCAGGCGGCGGCCGGCTTTGGCGAGCATCTGACGGGCGAGCAGAGCGCTCACCGAGTGGGGAATCGCGTAGTGGACATGCAGGAGGTCGAGCGAGTGGAGCTCGGCGACTTCGGCCATGCGGGTGGCGAGGGCGAGATCGTAGGGAGGGTACTCGAAGAGCGGGTAGTTGGAGACCGGAACCTCGTGATAGCGGATGTTGGCTTCGCGACCGGCGAGGCGAAAGGGCTGCGAGTAGGTGATGAAGTGGATCTCGTGGCCGCGCGCCGCGAGCTCGATACCGAGCTCGGTGGCAACAACACCGGAACCGCCGTAGGTTGGATAACAGGTGATGCCAATCTTCATATTGATTCCGCTATAACCGCTTCCGGGCCGATCTTCATGGGGCTATCTGGTTGTTCCAGAGAGCTGTGCTGCATCTCTGTAGTTGATGAGTTGCGGAAGCGGAGGATGCGATTGTTGTTGTGAAGTTTGGAAGAATGCGACGAGGAGGGCGGCGCGTTCGATGTCGCGGGTGGCGCGGAGGCGGGTGGTGACGGCGTCGAGGTCGCGATCGTTGTAGCCGGGATGGCAGACGAGCTCCCAGGTCCCGCCGGGCATGGCGTCGAGGATTGCGCGGAGCGTGGTGGAGTTGAGATTGCCGGTGGCGGAGATGCCGAGCGTGCCGTTGGTGGTGACAACGCGGCAGCTGCGGATCTGGGGCATAGCCAGGAAGCGCGGCTGCAAGAAGCGGAGGCTGCGCAGTTGGAGCCGGCGAAGAATCCGGCTCTTGCCGAGAGCGATGCTCCAGCGGGGTTCGAAGGGATTGCGGATGGCGGGGATGCCGGCGCGTACAGCAACGTCTAGGATTGGGCGAGCGACGCGCGGGAGGATGTGAGTGTGCTTGTGGGTGTCGATGTGGGTGAGCGAGATGCCTTGTTGCTGGATACGAGTGATTTGCGCGAGGGCTTCGCGCGCGATGTCGGCTGCGGAGACTTTGCCGATCAGGACGGCTGCGAAAAAATCGGTCAGGGACGCGCGGAAGGATTTGCGATCAGGTCCGAGGAGTGTGGGGATGGTTTCGGGGGGTGAAAGTGGGATGCCGTCGGTGAGGACGATGTGGCAGCCGATGCCGAGCGTGGGTTGCGCACGGGCAATGCGGATGGCGTCGTCGAAGGCCGGGCCGTTGGCCATGAGTGTGGCGGAGGTGAGGGCGCCAGCGGAGTGCAGCTCGGCGATGGCGCGATTGATGCCGAGGGTGAGGCCGAAGTCGTCTGCATTGAGGATTAGGCGCGCGGGCATCATGATTACGAGAAGTTGTAAAGGGAGTGTGGGGCAGCGGAGACCTTGCTGCGAAAAGTGGTGGGCAGAGAGGGACTCGAACCCCCGACATCCTGCTTGTAAGGCAGGCGCTCTAACCAACTGAGCTATCCGCCCACTTTTGGGCACAAGCCTAAGTGTAGGCGAAGGAGCGATTCGGAGCAATGCACGGGGTAGCGGGATATTATGGACGTCGCGATATCAGTTGGCGAACCACGGGAGAAGTAGAGACGATGAAGGCATTGGTGAAGAGCAGGGCGGAACAGGGATTGTGGCTGGAAGACGTTCCGGTTCCAGAGATCGGGATCAACGATGTGCTGATTCGCGTGCGTTATACGGGCATCTGCGGAACCGATGTGCATATCTACCAGTGGGACGAGTGGGCGCAGAAGACCATCCCGGTGCCGATGGCGATTGGGCATGAGTTTGTCGGCGAGATCGTTGCAGTGGGATCGAATGTAAATGATTTTTATCCCGGCGATATTGTGAGCGGGGAGGGACATGTGACGTGCGGGAGATGCCGAAACTGTCTTGCAGGGCGGCGGCATCTGTGCGCGCATACGTTGGGTGTTGGGGTGAATCGGCCGGGCGCGTTTGCGGAGTTTATCTCGCTGCCAATGACGAACATCTGGCGTCATGATCCGAAGATCAACCAGGAGGTCGCCGCAATCTTCGACCCGTTCGGCAATGCGGTGCATACGGCGCTGTCGTTCCCGCTGCTCGGAGAAGACGTGCTGATTACGGGTGCCGGTCCGATTGGGATCATGGCCATCCCGGTGGCGAAACACGCGGGTGCGCGGCATATCGTGATTACGGATATGAACCCGTATCGGCTGGCGTTGGCGAAGAAGATGGGCGCGACGCTTGCGGTAAATCCTGCGGAGACTACGATCGCCGAGGTGCAGAAGCAGCTCGGGATGCAGGAGGGTTTCGATGTGGGGCTCGAGATGTCGGGGAACCCACAGGCGCTGCGCGACATGATCGCGAACATGTCGCATGGAGGAAAGATTGCGATCCTCGGGATTCCTGCGAAGGAGGCGCCGATGAACTGGCGCGACGTGATCTTCAACATGCTCACGATCAAGGGAATTTATGGGCGGGAGATGTACGAGACCTGGTACAAGATGTCGGTGATACTGGAGAGTGGCGTCGATATTGAGCCGGTGATTACGCACCGGTTTGCGTACAGTGACTTTCAGAAGGGGTTCGACGCGATGATCTCGGGCCAGACGGGCAAGGTCGTGCTGGACTGGACGAGTCTGATCAAGTAGTGGGCCTAATCAAAGGCAGCGCAGGCGGTGGCCTCATCTTCGTGCAGGGTGGTGTATTTGGTAATGCCGACCATGGTGAAGACCTTCTTGAAGTGCGGGCTGAGGCCGAAGGAGTGGATCTTCTGACCCTTTTTGCTGGCCGCGATCATCATCTGAATCACTAAAGCGATTCCGCTGGAGTTGAGGTATTCAACCTTGGAAAAATCTAAGAGGATGCGCTTGACGCTGTCGGGCAGGCCCTCGTAGGTGCCGATGACTGCGGGCTGCGAGGCGCTGGTGATGTCGCCCGAAAAGCGCATGACGGTGATGGGGTCGCCCGTGGCGCAGGGCAGTTCTTCGACGGTAACGCGGGTAACTAATTCCGGCATGCTCTCTCCGATGTTTCGATCATTCTACCGCCAGACGGGCGAGCTAGGCGGGCGGGTTGCTGAGGTGAATGACCATGCGGGCATAGCTGCCGGCGGGGGGAGAACTGACCCACTCGGCCTCGTCCACCAGGGCCTGGATGAGGAACATGCCCATGCCGCGAGCGTCTTCCTCGCCCAGCATTTTCTTGTCGATATCGGGGGCATGGGTCTTGCTCTGCGGACCTTCGCCGTTGTCGGTGACCTTGACCTCAAGCGAGTTGTCGTCCATGGACAGAACCACGCCGACGCTGAGCGATTCATCCAGCTTGTTGCCGTGCTCCATGGCGTTGATGCAGGCCTCGGCGACGGCGGTCTTGAGGTCGTCGACCCGCTCTTCGCTGAAGCCCATCAGGCGCGCCACGCTGGCCGCCGTGTTCATCGCTACTTTTTCGTAGCCCAGGCGCGAGGGAAGTCGCAGCTCGATGCTGCTGCTGCTAGCTCGCCCGCCGCCTTTCGCTTTATCGCCGCTGCCGGTCGCT
>Ga0302316_10000618_pt1 | contig 30347 bp, 22 predicted proteins | sample III_Palsa_N3_2_FD_200456 | JGI IMG/M metagenome (GOLD analysis project Ga0302316, IMG submission 200456) | Peat permafrost microbial communities from Stordalen Mire near Abisko, Sweden - III_Palsa_N3_2 | ecosystem: Environmental > Terrestrial > Soil > Palsa > Peat permafrost | place: Sweden...
GCGCACCGATCATCTGCAGTCGCACGCCGGTCAGGTGGCGTTTCCCGGCGGTCGCAGTGACCCTGATGATCGCAATGCACTGAGCACGGCGCTGAGAGAAAGTCAGGAGGAGATCGGGCTTGATCCCACCCTGGTCACGCCGCTGGGCTATCTGGACTGTTTCGAGACGATCAGCGGTTACGTGATCACGCCGGTGGTGGCGCGCATTGCCGCCGACGCGCGACTGCATCCGGCGCCGGATGAAGTGGCTGAAGTGTTCGAAGTGCCGTTGGACTTTCTGCTGGAGCCGGCGAATCTGCGTCGTTACACGATGGAATTTCGCGGCCATCGGCGTCCGATGGTGGAGTTCGTCCACGGTGGTCATCGGATCTGGGGCGCCACCGCATCGATGCTGCTGAATCTGTTGCAGCGCATGGGCCTGGAGCACATATGAGCGTGAAGCACGCATGAGCCTGCGTACGACCTTGATCGATGCCGAGGTACTTGCCGGGCTCGCGCCGCACGATGTGCTGATGGTGGATTGCCGCTTTGATCTTGCCGATGTCGGCAAGGGCGAGCGGGAGTATCTGGACGGCCATATCCCGGGTGCTGTTTACGCCAGTCTCGACCGCGACCTGTCGGATCTTTCGCGTCAGGCCGAGGGGCTTGGGCGACATCCGTTGCCGCTGGAATCGGCACTGAGTCAGGTGCTTTCGCGCTGGGGCTGGCGACCTGGCATGCAGGTGGTCAGTTATGACGCGGCAGGCGGTGCACTCGCCGCGGCACGACTGTGGTGGCTGCTGCGTCTGGTCGGTGAGAAGCATGTCGCCGTATTGGATGGCGGCTATGCCGCCTGGCAGGCTGCCGGTTTGCCGATCGAAAAGGGCGAAATGGCAGCGCGAGCCGCCAGCAAGGTATCGCTGCGTTTTGACGACAGCCTGATGTTGCTGGATCACACGACATTGCCAGCGGCCGGGAAGGGCGTGTTGCTTGATGCCCGCGCCGCGCCGCGCTATCGCGGTGACGTCGAGCCGCTCGATCGGGTCGGCGGTCATGTGCCCGGTGCGTTGAACCGACCGTTCGGCGACAACCTCGGCAGCGACGGCCGATTCAAATCAGCGGCCCAGCTTCGCGACGAATTTGGGGTCGTGTTGGGCTCGACCGAGCCGGCAGACGTGGTGCACATGTGTGGCTCGGGCGTCACTGCCTGCCACAACCTGCTGGCGATGGAGCACGCCGGCCTGCATGGTTCGCGACTTTATCCACCGTCGTGGAGCGGCTGGATCAGCGACCCAGCGCGTCCCGTAGCGAAGGGTTGAACAGGCTGGTTCGACTCAGCCCTTGTTCTTCAATCGCGCGACCAGCTGTTGCAGCACGGCCTGCGTCTGTGGATGAAAGAAGCCGTCGACAAAACCATCCAGCGGCAATGCCTCCGGGTTCGCGTAGGCGGTGGTGAGATCGGCACGGGCAATGGCGCGGGTCGCGAGCATCGATTCCGACGGCAACGCCAGCAGCTCGTTCAACCAGTACAGCGAGCGCACGGTGACCTGATCCACACCGGTCGTCTCGTCGACAAAACCGCAGGCAAGCGCTTCGGCCGCGTCGATCATCGCGCCGGAAACCAGCAGCCGCTCGGCTCGATACGTACCGACCACGCGCCGTAGTGCCATCTGGATGTTTTCGGGTACGGGCAGGCCGACACGTACTTCGTTGAGACCGATCTTGTAAGGGCCATCGGCCATTACCCGATAGTCGCAAAACAGCGAAATGACTGCACCGCCAGCCGGGCTATGTCCGGTGATCGATGCGACGACGGGTACCGGCGATCGCGCCAGCGCGGCGCAAACCGCAAAGAATTCGCTCCAGAATGCGTGTACGCCAGCCCGGTCGATACCCAGCAAAGAGGGTACGTCGGCACCGGCGGAAAACATCCCTGGCGCGCCGGACAGCACGATGCCGCGCGAGCCCTTGGCAATGCTGTCGTCGATAGCCGCGTGCAGCGCGCGCAGCATGTCCAGATTCAGTGCGTTGACCGGCGGGCGCGCCATCTGGATTTCGCTGATGGTGCCGCCCGTCGTGGCGTCATGAGTGATCAGGTTGAGCATGGCCAACTCCTTCGGGTGATTGCCTATTGTGGCTGATCGCTGGCGGTCCAGGAGTAGTGCACGGCGTAGTCCAGTGTCGCCTTGCCGTTGGCCGGCACGTCGATCTTGAACTCCAGCGTGTCGGTGGTCTGCTGGCTGGGCTTGCTGCTCGACGAAGCGAGCGTCCACTGGCGCCAGCGATTGGGATGTTCGCGCACGGTCACGACGCGGGCGCTGTCGCTGGCGTTGCTGAGGACGATGCGGAAGGCTTCATCCAGTGTATGCCCCGACTTGTCCACGCTGAAATGCGTGCGCGTGCGTTCGGCGTGCAGATCAAACGCGGTGCCCAGCGTGATGCTGGCATCGCTGCCTTTGGCCGTATCGTTGATGCGGCCTTCGCCGATGAATTGCGGCGTGCCGTTCTTGTCCGCCGTCAGCACGCGCAGATAGCCGGCCGGCAGGCTGTCGAAGGCGCGTAGCTTCAGCGTGCTGACGATCGCACTGCCGCCATCCTGATTGAAGTTCTCGTCCACCATCGGCTGACCTGGCATGTAGTTGTTGCCGTTTTCGAACAGCGCAGTGCGCTCGCAATCCATCGTGCGCGTGGCGTACAGCGGGACCTGGCTGACACTGCCATCGGGCAGGTCGATGGCGCCGGGCAGGGCGTAGCTACGGTAGTCGGCCAGGGTGGATTGTTCGGGCATCGCGTCGGCGCTGGCCATGCTGCGGGCTGCTTTCATCATCATCGGCCGCGGCGCGGAGGCCTTCGCAAAATTCGGCTCGCCAGCGATGAGGGTGAGCTGGCTGTCCTTCCAGTCGCGTCCGCTGCGGTTGGCGATGCTGGCGTGCGACTCAAACTGCATGCGGCAGGCGTTGCCGGGTTGCAATGTCGCGACATAGGCAGCGCGCCAGCCGAGGCCGGAGGTGGGATAGCTGAGTACCGCTTTACTGGATCCCGAGCGCGAGGCGTCTACACGCAGGCTCAGGCTGGAACCCGTGGGAAAGTCTGCGCCCGCGGTGCGCACGCCGGCATAGCTGTTGATCAATGTCGTATTGCCGCTGCCATCGCGTATCAACAGCCCGTCGCCAGCGCGCAGCAGGGTGCCGCTGGCAAGGGTCTGGCCGCTACTGCCGAGCACATCAACGGTGCGACCAGTAAGTCCGGTCAATGCAGCACTCTGTCCCTGCGCCAGGAGCAGACGCTGCGAGAGCACCTTGGCCTCACCGCCCGGAAAACCGAGCGCCAATGCCTCGGCATCGAGCGAGGTCGGCAGATCGCCGATCACCACGTCGTGCGTCCCTGCCGTTAGCATCAGCGAGCGCTGTTCCCGCACTACGGCATAGCCGCCGTCGACATTGCCATCGCCGCTGCTGGCATACAGCGATGCGTTGTCGCTGCGGTAAAGGGTCAGTTCGGTGCCGTCAGCTGCATGTGCGTTGCTGATACCGGCGGTGCCAAGACAGCTGGCAACAGCAAAAGTGAGGATGGTGCGGCGTGTGGCGAGCATCAGGCGGACTCCTTCATAAGCCGAGCCTCATCATAACGATGATGGGTGAATGCCGTCCCCCACTTTGACCAGGTATACCTCACAGTTTCTGCCTTAGGCGGTGTGGCCTTTACCTGTGGCCTCACGCACGGACGCTGGTAGCGGAATCGGTTTGCCGGTGGCTGGATTCACCCACACCATCACTACCTGCCCATCGCAATAAAGCTGACCCGAATCGCCCGCATCGACGATGCGATGTGCAAGCGTGAGTGAGCTGCTGCCGAGCCGTGAGCAGCGCAGTTCCACATGCAGTGCTGCCGGCCAGGTGATCGGTTGCCGATAGTTCAGTTCGCTGGCAGCAAGCACCGGTGAGCTGGAGTTGTCGGACCAGTCATGCAGATGCTGCAGCCACTGCAGCCGGGCTTCTTCCAGATAAGTCAGGTAATTGGCGTTGTTGACGTGATTGAATGGATCCAGATCACGCCAGCGGACGGCGATCGGCGCGACGAAGAGTGGGACCTCCAGGGTCTTGGCAGGTGCGTCCGCACTCACGAGCGCTTCTTCCGTGGCAACGGATGATGCTTGTCGGCGGAGGCGATGTGTTTGGTCGCCGCCTTGACGCGCTTCTCGGCACCGGGAGCACGCGCGGCCTTGTTGGTCTTGTGCGCTTTCAGATGCGGTGCGAGAAAGTGACCGGTATGCGAATTGGCGGTAGCCGCGACCGTTTCCGGTGTACCAGCGACGAGAATCTGGCCACCGCCGCCGCCGCCCTCGGGACCCAGATCGACAATCCAGTCGGCGGTCTTTATCACGTCGAGGTTGTGCTCGATCACCACAACCGTATTGCCTTGGTCGACCAGCTGATGCAGCACGTCGAGCAGTTGCTCGATGTCGTGAAAATGCAGGCCCGTGGTCGGCTCGTCGAGGATGTACAGCGTGCGGCCGGTATCGCGCTTGGATAGCTCTTTCGATAGTTTCACGCGCTGCGCTTCGCCGCCGGACAGCGTAGTCGCGCTCTGGCCGAGCTTGATGTAATCGAGGCCGACGGCGCGCAGCGTATCGAGTTTGCGCGCGATGGTCGGCACGTTCTCGAACAGCTTCAGCGCGTCTTCCACCGTCATGTCCAGCACGTCGGCGATGGTGTGGCCCTTGTACAGAATGGCCAGCGTTTCACGGTTGTAGCGCTTGCCGGCGCAGACGTCGCACGGCACGTAGACGTCCGGCAGAAAGTGCATCTCCACCTTGATCATGCCGTCGCCTTCGCAGGCTTCGCAGCGGCCGCCGCGCACGTTGAAGCTGAAACGGCCCGCCGTGTAGCCGCGCGAACGTGCCTCGGGCACCTGCGCGAACATCTCGCGCAGCGGGGTGAACAGGCCCGTATACGTAGCCGGGTTGGAACGTGGCGTGCGGCCGATCGGCGACTGATCGATATCGACCACTTTGTCGAACAAGTGCATGCCTTCGACAGACTTGTACGGCGCAGCTTGTGTTCCCGCGCCGTTGAGTTCGGCAGCAGCCAGCGAGAACAGCGTGTCGTTGATCAGGGTCGATTTGCCCGAGCCCGATACGCCGGTAACGCAGGTAAACAGGCCGGCAGGAATCGCCAGGTCGACATCCTTCAGATTGTTGCCGCTGGCGCCTTTCAGATGCAGCCAGGAGTCCTTGTCGATCGGCTGGCGGCGCTCCTTCGGCACCTCGATCGCGCGCTTGCCCGACATGAATTGTCCGGTGATCGAACGCGGCGCAGCGAGGAGATCCTTGAACGTGCCTTGTGCGACCACTTCGCCACCATGCACGCCGGCGCCCGGGCCGATGTCGAGCACGTGATCAGCCATGCGGATGGCGTCTTCGTCGTGCTCGACCACGATCACCGTATTGCCCAGGTCGCGCAGTCGCGTCAGCGTGCCGAGCAGGCGCTCGTTGTCGCGCTGATGCAGGCCGATCGACGGTTCGTCCAGCACATACATCACGCCGACCAGGCCAGCACCGATCTGCGATGCCAGGCGGATGCGCTGTGCTTCACCGCCCGACAGCGTGTCGGCTTGGCGATCCAGCGTGAGGTAGTTGAGGCCGACATCGTTGAGAAAGGTCAGTCGCTCGCGGATTTCCTTGACGATCTTCGCGGCGATCTCGCCACGCCAGCCGGCCAGCTTCAGTGTCTCGAAAAAGCTCAGCGTGTCGTCGATCGAGCGATGGGTCAGTGACGGCAGCGCGTGGTCAGCCACAAACACGTTGCGCGCCGAGCGGTTCAGCCGCTGGCCGTCGCAGGTCGGGCAGGGCTGGTCGCTGATGTACTTGGCCAGCTCTTCGCGCACGGCGGAAGATTCGGTTTCCTTGTAGCGTCGGTCGAGGTTCGGCAGGATGCCTTCGAACGCATGCTCGCGGGTGACCTTGCCGCCGCGCTCGGTGATGTAGCGGAACGCGATTTTTTCTTTCCCGCTGCCGAACAGGATGGCCTTCTGGACGTCCGTGGTGAGGGACTTCCACGGCGCATCCACATCGAACTTGTAATGTCCCGCCAGCGACAGGATTAGCTGGAAATAATGCGCATTGCGCCGATCCCAGCCGCGCACCGCGCCGCCGGCCAGACTCAGCTCCGGATGACCGACCACACGTGCCGGATCGAACACCTGGGTCACACCCAGGCCGTCGCAATCCGGGCAGGCACCGACCGGTGAGTTGAACGAGAACAGTCGTGGTTCCAGTTCCGGCAGCGAGTAGTCGCACAGCGGGCAGGAGAAGCGCGAGGAAAGCATCTGTTCCTTGGCCTTCTGATCATCCATGTCAACCACGATGACCAGCCCATCGCCCAGCCGCAGTGCGGTTTCGAACGATTCGGCCAGGCGCTGCTTGATATCGTCGCGCGGACGGAAGCGGTCGATCACCGCCTCGATGGTGTGCTTCTGGCGCAGCGTCAGCGGTGGCACGGCATCGAGATCGTAGACCGCGCCGTCGACGCGGGCACGCACGAAACCCTGCGCACGCAGCTGGTCGAACACCTGCACATGCTCGCCCTTGCGCTCGCGGATCACCGGCGCCAGCAGCATGTAGCGTTTCTCGCTGTCCATCGCCAGGGTCGTATCGACCATCTGGCTGACCGTTTGCGCTTCCAGCGGAATGCCGTGATCGGGACAGCGCGGCGTGCCGACGCGCGCGTAAAGCAGGCGCAGGTAGTCGTAGACCTCGGTGATGGTGCCCACGGTCGAGCGCGGGTTGTGCGAGGTGGATTTCTGCTCGATCGAGATCGCCGGCGACAGGCCTTCGATGTGGTCGACGTCGGGCTTCTCCATGATCGACAGAAACTGCCGCGCATAGGCCGACAGCGATTCGACATAGCGACGCTGGCCCTCAGCGTAGATGGTGTCGAAGGCCAGCGAGGATTTACCGGAACCGGAAAGCCCGGTAATCACGATCAACTTGTCGCGCGGCAGATCGATGTCGATGTTCTTGAGATTGTGCGTGCGTGCGCCGCGGATTTTGATAGTGTCCATGACGCTCGGATTTTGGGGTGAAGGCGGACTATAACAACCTGCCTTGTGGCGCCCTTGTATGCATGCTGACAAGCGTTGCCGCATACCCGGCGGCATTCGTGGTTCCGGGGCTGGCTTGTCACGCAGGGCGGTTTGCACAAGGCGTGCGGCAAGCGCGGCACGTCGAGCAGTCAGCTGCCGTTTGCGGCCTGGCTGGCGTATCTGGTTACTATGTGAAGCTGAGGTCAGTCAGTCGATTGGAATGGAAGGTAGATAGATGGCAATGCGCAAGCGGCTCGGCTTTATCGCCGGCCTTCTGTTGGCAACGATCAGCGCGCAGGCCTTTGCCGCGCAGCCCAGCGAGCAGCAGGTTCGTCAGCTGATGGACGTTATCGGGCTGGGCAAGTCGCTGAGCCAGATGAATACCCAGGTTGGCACCAGCATGAAGCAGGCATTGCCGTGTGTATCGTCCAACTACTGGGAAAACTACATCGACGAGAACAGCAGCAAGGACTTTATCGGTCGCCTGGTGCCTATCTACCAGAAGCATTTCACGGCCGACGAGGTGGATGGCATGGTGAAGTTCTACAGTTCGCCGCTGGGTCAGAAGGTGCTTACCGAAATGCCGCTGGCCCTGGCCGAAGCGAATCAGGCCGGCCAACAGTGGAGCCATGAACATACTCAGCAAATGATCAGCAAGCTTGAGCAGGCGGGCACGCTCGGGACCAACGGTCGCTGCCCGGCTTCGGCCTTCGCGGGAAATCCGGCGTCCGCCAGCTCAACGGACGCCACGTCGGCCGATTCCAGTGGTGATGAGGTCGAGCCGGCAGCTGTGACGGTGCCTGAGCACGCCACTTCTTCCCGGCGCCATGGGCACACTCCGGTCAAAAAGCGCACCACGACGACAAACGCCAAAAAGAAGGCCGTATCCAGCAAAAAGGCAGGCTCAACCAAGACCCCGGCAAAGAAAGGCGCGTCCACCAAGACCGCCACCAAGCACCACACCACGGTGAAAAAGCCTGCATCCGGTACCCAGAAGACGGCGCCAGCAGGCCAGGGAACCTGAGTGAATGGGCGCATGGCGAGACGGCAAGATCCGGGGGTGTGGTCAGTATTTGACCACTGCGTGCTCAGGTCGTTATAATCCGCGGTTCGCCAAGCCGCGATTAGGCTATGGCGGTACCCAAGAGAATAACTAAAGAAGGGCAATACGATGAGTTACGCAGTCATCAAGACCGGTGGCAAGCAGTACCGCGTACAGCAGGGCGATGTCCTGCGCGTGGAGTTGCTGAACGCCGAAGAAGGCGCGACCTTCAACTTCGACCAGGTGCTGATGCATGGCATCGGTGAGTCGGTTGTTGTGGGCGCACCGCTGGTTGATGGAGTCACCGTCAGCGCCACCATTCGCAAGCATGGCCGGGCCGACAAGATTCGCATCATCAAGTTTCGCCGCCGCAAGCATTACAAGCGTCAGCAGGGACATCGCCAGCATTTCACCGAAATCGAAATCACGGGCATCAACGCCTGAGCATCTGGAGCAACTAAGTCATGGCACATAAAAAAGGCGTAGGTTCCAGCCGCAACGGTCGCGATTCGAACCCGAAATACCTGGGCGTGAAGATCTACGGCGGCCAGGCTATCGAAGCAGGCAACATCATCATCCGTCAGCGCGGCACCCAGTTTCACCCGGGCACCGGTGTTGGCCTGGGGCGCGACCACACGCTGTTTGCGCTGGTTGACGGCACCGTCAAGTTTGCAGTTCGCGGCAACAAGAATCGCCGCTTCGTCGACGTCGTTCAGGCTTAAGCCTCAAACGACGCGGCAACGAAGGCCCCGCTTCGGCGGGGTTTTTCATTTTTAAAACAGGAACCACCCGAAGCGGCCAAGCGGGGAGTGGGAACAGGGAACGCTAGCGCACGTATGCTCTTGTCGCCCATGCTCGGTTGCCATCACCTGATTTCGCTTTTACCGTAGTTCATTGGCGTTATCTTTCCGCCGTTCCCCGTTCCCTGCCTCACCAAGAGCAAGCCCATGAAATTCGTCGACGAAGCCCATATCAAAGTTCTTGCCGGTGATGGTGGCAATGGCTGCATCAGCTTTCGTCGCGAAAAATTCATCCCGTTCGGCGGCCCGGATGGCGGCGATGGCGGCTTTGGTGGCTCCGTCTGGCTGGTCGCCGACGAAGGTCTGAACACGCTGGTCGACTTCCGCCATCAGCGCAGCTTCAAGGCCAGGCGCGGCGAGAACGGAATGGGTAGCCAGATGTACGGCAAGGGCGGTGAGGACACCACGATCCGCGTGCCGGTCGGCACCATGATCACCAATGTCGATACTGACGAAGTGGTTGGCGACCTGACCAGCGACGGGCAGCGCATGCTGGTCGCGCAGGGCGGCAAGGGCGGCCTGGGCAACATCCATTTCAAGACCTCGGTGAACCGCGCGCCGCGCAAGTCGACGCCGGGCACACCGGGTGAAACGCGTGAGCTCAAGCTTGAGTTGCGCCTGTTGGCCGACGTCGGCCTGCTCGGCTTCCCCAATGCCGGCAAGTCCACCTTCATCCGTGCAGTGTCAGCCGCGACACCACGCGTGGCGGATTACCCGTTCACCACCCTGGTGCCGAACCTTGGCGTGGTCAGTCTGGGCGTCGACTCAAGCTTCGTGATTGCCGATATCCCCGGCCTGATCGAAGGCGCTGCCGATGGCGCCGGCCTCGGCATCCAGTTTCTTCGTCATGTAGCGCGGACCAGCCTGCTACTGCACCTGGTCGATATCGCACCGATCGAAGGCATCGACGTGGCCGGGCAGGTGCGGGCGATCGAGCAGGAGCTGGCCAAGTTCAACCCCGAGCTGCTGGAGCGTCCGCGCTGGCTGGTGCTCAACAAGGCCGACATGCTGGACGAAGACGAACGCAAGGAAGTCGCCGAACAGATCATTGCCGAACTCGGCTGGACCGAGCCATGGTTCCTGGTCTCGGCGATCGCCCGGGAAAACACCATGAACGTCTGCCAGCACGTGCAGCGCTTCTTCGAATCCCAGCGGGAAGCCCACGTCGGCCGGGTCGATATGCTGCCCAACGATGTCCGCCTTCGTAATGAAGAGCCACAAGGCTGAATGACAGGGCGGCCATTGCCGCCCTCCGCTCTCTTACATGCGGAACACGCCGTAGCGTTGCGGCTCGATCGGCGCGTTGAGCGACGCTGAGATCGCCAGGCCAAGGATGCGTCGGGTATCCACCGGATCGATGATGCCGTCGTCCCACAGGCGTGCGCTCGCGTAGTACGGGTGGCCCTGGCGCTCATACTGATCGCGGATCGGTGCCTTGAAGGATTCCTCTTCTTCGGCCGTCCAACTCTTGCCGGACGCCTCGATGCCGTCGCGTTTTACCGTGGCCAGCACGGCTGATGCCTGCTCGCCTCCCATCACCGAAATGCGCGCGTTCGGCCACATCCACAGAAAGCGCGCGCCGTAGGCCCGACCGCACATCGCATAGTTGCCGGCGCCGAAGCTGCCGCCGATCACCACGGTGAATTTCGGCACGTGTGAGCAGGCCACGGCGGTGACCATTTTCGCGCCGTCCTTGGCGATGCCGGCTTGCTCGTATTTCTTGCCGACCATGAAGCCGGTGATGTTCTGCAGGAATACCAACGGCACGTTGCGCTGGTTGCACAGCTCGATGAAGTGCGCGCCCTTGAGCGCAGACTCGGCGAACAAAATCCCGTTGTTGGCGATGATGCCGACCGGGTAACCATGGATGTGCGCAAAGCCGCAGACCAGGGTCTTGCCGTAGCGCGCCTTGAACTCATGCAGCTCGGAACCGTCGACGATGCGCGCGATCACTTCGCGGATATCGAACGGCTTGCGCGTGTCCTGCGGAATCACGCCGTACAGTTCGTCAGCGGGGTACTTGGGTTCGCGCGGTGCCTGCAGCGCGAGTGGTATGTTTTTCTTGCGGTTGAGACTGGCGACGATGTCGCGCGCAATCGACAGCGCATGCGCGTCGTTCTCGGCGTAGTGATCGGCCACGCCGGAGATGGACGTATGGACGTCTGCACCACCGAGCGTTTCGGCATCGACCACTTCACCCGTGGCCGCTTTCACCAGCGGCGGCCCACCGAGAAAAATCGTGCCCTGCTTACGCACGATGATCGTCTCGTCACTCATCGCGGGCACGTAGGCACCGCCGGCAGTGCATGAGCCCATCACTACCGCGATCTGCGGAATGTTCAGCGCCGACATACGCGCCTGGTTGTAGAAGATGCGGCCGAAATGTTCGCGGTCCGGAAATACCTCGTCCTGCAACGGTAAAAACGCGCCGCCGGAATCGACCAGATACACGCAAGGGAGGTGATTCTCCAGTGCCACTTCCTGTGCACGCAGATGTTTCTTCACCGTCATCGGGAAATAGGTACCACCCTTGACGGTGGCGTCGTTGGCGACGACCAGTACTTCGATGCCGTTGACGCGGCCGATGCCGGTGATGATGCCGGCGGCAGGTGCGGCATCGTCATACATGCCGTGCGCGGCCAACGCCGAGAGTTCGAGAAACGGCGAGCCGGGATCGAGCAGGGCGCGGATGCGTTCGCGCGGCAGCAGCTTGCCGCGTCCTTCGTGTTTCTCGCGGGCTTTCACGCCGCCACCTTCAGCGCTGCGCAAGAGCTCGCGGTGTAAATCGTCGGTTACCGCGCGCAACTGCGCGGCACTGGCCTGGAACTCGGCCGAGCGTGGATCGATCTGCGAAACGATCGTGGTCATAAAAACGAACCCGTCATTCAGTGCCATCACTGATCAGTCGACGATGATAACCGGCGTCGGCCATGGAGCGGCACAGTCGGGCCGAGTCGGTGGATCGCGCGCAAAAAAACGGCTGCTCAGCGCAGCCGTTTCGTTCAACTTTTGCAGTAACCAACCACCAGAATCAATTGCCCTTGGACGAGTCCTTGGCGGCGCTTTTTGCATTGCTGGCGGCGTCCTTGGCAGCGTCAGCGGCTTTGTCAGCCTGCGAAGCGGCGTTGGACGCGGCATCCTTGGACATCGACATCGTTGAGCTGTTGTTCGCCGGCGCCTGCGAAGACGCAGCAGCGGCCGCCTGCTGAGCCTGATCAGCTGCCTGGCCGGCAGCATCAGCCGAGGTCTTGGCCTGATCAGCTGCCTGCTGGCTCGCCGGTGTCGGAGCCGAGGCCGCAGCCTGCTGTGCCTGATCCGAAGCCTGTTGGGCGGCGTCGGCCGACTTCTGCGCTTCTTGAGCGGAATCCTGCGCGCTGTTGCTGCATGCTGCCATCAACGCAACGAGCGCAGCGGCGAGAAGGGTGCGCGTCAATTTCATGGGTGAATCTCCTGATTGCCGTGGAATGCCTTTTGGCGCGCGTAGTAATAGCCGTTTAATTGTGACGATGCCACTTTTTTATGGTGAAACCAAGTTACACATAAAGCAGCTTTTTCAAGCTTCGCGGGTGTTCATTCCAGTACCGCGGAAAGTCGCGTTGTTTCAATCCATGCACTCCACGGCGATTGCGGTCGCCTCACCACCACCGATGCATAGTGTGGCGATGCCGCGCTTCAGCCCGCGCGCTTTCAGCGCATGCAGCAGAGTCACCACCAGGCGCGCACCGCTGGCACCGATCGGATGGCCGAGCGCGCAGGCACCGCCGTTGACGTTGATCTTGTCGTGCGCAATGCCGAGCTCGCGCATCGGCGTCATTGCGACCACGGCAAACGCTTCGTTGATTTCGAACAGGTCGACATCGCCCACGTTCCAGCCGGCTTTCTCCAGCACTTTCTGGATCGCGCCGACCGGTGCCGTGGTGAACCACTCCGGTGTCTGCGAATGCGTGGCATGCGCCACGATGCGCGCCAGCGGCTTCAGCCCGCGCGTCTTCGCTTCGTCAGCTGACAAAAGCACCACAGCAGCCGCGCCATCGGAAATGCTCGACGAACTGGCCGCGGTGATGGTGCCGTTTTCCTTGCGGAAGGCTGGACGCAGGGTCGGGATCTTCGCAATATCGGAGCGGCCAGGCTGCTCGTCGGTGTCCACCACCACGTCGCCCTTGCGGCCGGCAACCGTGACTGGAACGATCTCGTCAGTGAACGAGCCGCTCTGCTGCGCGGCCTGTGCCCGCCTCACCGATTCGATCGCGTAGGCGTCCTGTTCTTCGCGGGTGAAATGGTATTTGTCGGCGCACAGCTCGCCGAACACGCCCATCGCCTTGCCGTCGTACGGATTGGTCAGGCCGTCCCAGGCCATATGATCAACCAGCTGGCCGTCGCCGTAGCGGATGCCAGTGCGCGCGTTGACCATATGCGGCGCATTGGTCATCGACTCCATGCCGCCAGCCACCACGATGCTGGCGGAACCGGCCTTGATCAGGTCGTTGCCCAGCATGATTGCTTTCATGCCCGAGCCGCAGACCTTGTTGATGGTGGTGGCGCCGGTGCCGAACGGCAGGCCGGCCTCGAGCCCTGCCTGACGCGCTGGCGCCTGGCCGAGGTTGGCCGGCAGCACGCAGCCCATGATCACTTCGCTGACGTCATCGGCGGCAATGGTCGATTGTTCCAGCGCAGCGCGAATCGCCGCAGCACCCAGCTTCGGCGTTGGCACGCCGGTGAACTGGCCGAGGAAGGAACCGATGGCCGTGCGCTTGGCACCGACGATGACGACGTTGACATCCGACATGGGTAACTCCAGTGACTAATGAGGGGTGGGGCTGGTGCAGAGTCTGCAACGGCGCGAAGGCCAAACAGACAACCTGCTGATTATTGCAGCCTGCCGTAAAGGCCGGCAAATCCCGCCGTCTCGCGGTGTAGTGCGACCCGAAGACTGAGGCTCCGGGCCAAGTCAAGGGCACCAGGTTGCAGCGCTCGTGCCAGGCCCTTCAGTTTGTCTATTCAGGCATTGCTGCCATCAATACTTGCCGTGAAACAGCTCGCGGCCGATCAGCATGCGGCGGATCTCGTTGGTGCCGGCGCCGATCTCGTACAGCTTCGCATCGCGCAGCAGACGGCCGGCGGGATAGTCGTTGATGTAGCCATTGCCGCCGAGTGCCTGGATGGCTTCCAGCGCCACTTGCACGGCATTTTTCGACGCGTTGAGCAGGCACGCGGCCGGATCGATACGCGACTTCACGCCGCCGTCGAACTGCTGCGCCACCATGTAGGCGAAGCCGCGCGAACTCTGCAGCGCGGTATACATGTCGGCGACCTTCGCTTGCATCACGCCGAAGGTGCCGATCGGCGCGTTGAACTGCTTGCGCTCGCGTACATAGGGAATGGTGAGGTCGAGCGCCGCCTGCATGATGCCGAGCGGTCCACCGGAAAGCACCACGCGCTCGGTGTCGAGGCCGCTCATCAGCACGCGCACGCCTTCGTTGACCTCACCGACGATATTCTCCTTGGGGATTTCGCAATTCTCGAACACCAGTTCGCAGGTGTTCGAACCGCGCATGCCGAGCTTGTCGAGCTTCTGTGCGGTGGTGAAACCCTTCATGCCTTTCTCGATGATGAAGGCGGTCATGCAGCGGCTGCCGGCCGGGCGCGGCGCCGTGCGCATGTAGACCAGCAACACGTCGGCGTCCGGGCCGTTGGTGATCCACATCTTGCTGCCGTTGGCGACCCATACGTCGCCGACTTTCTCGGCCTTGCAGCTCATCGAGCCGACCACGTCGGAACCGGCGCCGGGCTCGCTCATCGCCAGCGCGCCCACGTATTCGCCGCTGCACATTTTCGGAATGTACTTGCGCCGCTGTGCCTCGTTGCCGTTGTGGAAAATGTTCTGCGTCGCGAGATTCGAATGCGCGCCGTACGAAAGGCCGACCGAACCCGATGCGCGCGAAATCTCTTCCATCGCCACCATGTGCGCCAGAAAGCCCATGCCGGTGCCGCCGTATTCGGTCGGAATCGTCATGCCGAGCAGGCCCATCTCGCCCAGCTTCTGCCACAGGTCGGCGGGGAACAGGTTGTCGCGATCGATGCGGTCCGCGCGCGGGGCGATTTCCTTTTCGGCGAACGCATGCACGGTTTCGCGCAACAGATCGATATCTTCTCCAAGCGGAAAGGGACGCATGCGATAGAACTCCTGAGGACTGCCAGCCGTGAATGTTAGCGCGACAGCTTACAACCTGACCTGGTTATCGCCGTGAAGCCAGCGGCTGTGGCCGCGGGAAGAGCGAGAATCAGGCGTCGCGATGCAGGGCGCCGCCCAGTTCGCCGAGCTCATCGTGCAGCGTCAGCACCAGCGCCAGTTGTCCCAGCACCAGGGTGGCGATTTCGTCTTCGGCACCGTCGGCATCGGGCGCCTCGAACGGGCGTGCGCTGTCGCCGAGAGGGCTGGCCGGCGTATTGCTGGCCAGCGCATTGGCCAGACGATCGAGCGCTTGGGTCGTTACATCCCCGGCCTGCATCACGGTGCGCAAGGCGGCCGCTGAGGCGATCGTCTGTCGGTGCGCGCCGAGCGTGGAAAGATGGCCGAGCAGCCGATGCGATGCGTTGAGAAAGCGCAGCAACGGTTCGCTGTTCTGCCGATGACGATCGGGCTCGCGCAGCATGCTTGCCAACAGGCCGCCGATTGCGGCGTCGGCATTGTGCGCATCGCGCCGGGCGATCCGATAGGGCAGATCATCGCGTTTCCCAGAGGCGTATTGCGAAAGCACCTGGGTCAGATAGCGGGCGTCGGTTTGTATGGTGTCGGCTAGCACCTGATGCAGTTGTCTCCCCTGCCAGTCGGGCAGGATGAAATACGTCACCATCGCGGCGATGCCGGCACCGACCAGCGTATCCAGCAGCCGTGGCCACATCACTTCGTAACCGTTGCCGAGCTGGTTGAAGCACAGCACCACGAAGATCGTGATCGCTGCCGTCGCCAGTGCATAGGCGCGTTGGCGTGCGGCAAAAAATCCCACGCCGGTGATCACCACCAGCACCAGCTGCGCCGGTCCGAACGGCAACAGTTGCAGCATGGCCCAGCCGATCACGACGCCGAGCATGGTGCCGGCGACACGCTGGAGAAGCCGGCGGCGCGTGGCGTCGTAGCTCGGCTGACAGATAAACAGCGTACTGAGCAGAATCCAGTAACCGTTCTGCGGATGCACCAGATGCAGCACGCCATAACCGACCAACAGCGCGATAGCGAGCCGCAGCGCATGGCGGAAGCGCCGCGAGCTGGCGGTGAGTTGCAGGCGAATGCGCGACCAGGCATCGGCCAGGGAGCGCGGACCGGGATCCTGCAGCGCACTGTCGTCGTCCTCAACCGGCATGGCGACGCGGCTATCGTCGGCCAGCTGCTGACGGATCGCTGCCATGTTGCGCAGCAGCCCGTCGAGCGCGCGCAGAAGATGTGCGGCTGGCGGTTGGCGCTGCTCGCGCAATGCGTCAACGGAGGCATGAACATCGGCCAGTGCCGCTGAGGCTTGTGCGTCGTCTTCCAGCGGCAGTCGCAGCCGCAACGTCTCGGCGCGCCGGCGGCAATGATGTGCTTCGAGTCGCAGCTGATGCTCGCAACGAAACAGCACGTCGCTGTGGAAAAATGCCTCGGCCAGCGCATCGTACGGATAGTGCGAGGAGCTGATCCGCTCGTGGATGTCCTGCGCCATGAAATACAGTTGCAACCGTGCGGCCGTGGCGCCGCGCGGTCGCCGTGTGCCGATGCGGTCGATCAGTACCAGTCGGGTGTCGTTGAGCGCGGCCACGACCTGTTCGTTCTGCATGGCCAGCGCGAGTTGCAGCGCTTCGCGGTCGACGCCGGGCAGTGGCGCAAACAGTGCGGCTTTTCCATCCAGCGTGTCGGCAAGGCTGTCGAACAACCGCGCCAGTGAATGGCGTATCGCCTGCTGTGGCGACAGTACGCTCCAGCCCAGCGACAGCACGCCATACCAGGCCGCGCCGGCCAGCAGAAGCAGTGGCTCGCGCCACAGGTTCAGCGCATGAGCGTTTGGCTGATCGGCGCCAATCATCGTGTAGATCGACAGGATCAGCGTGGCGCCGGCGATAGTCGCGTAGCGACCGCTCACCGCGCCCAGCATCACCAGCAGAAACGTGGCGATCGGCAGGCTCAGGGCGAACAGCAGCGGATAGGGCAGCAACCATTCGATCGCAAAAGCAGCGATGGCAAAACAGGCCATCGTCACCAGCAAGGTCGCGAGGCGATTGCGCCAGTGATCCTCGGTTTCCGCCAGCGCGCAGGCAATGGCGCCGAGCATTGCCGGGATCGCCACGGCAAATTGATGACTGATCACGCACCACAGTACGATGCCGCCGAGCGCAAGCAACACCCGCACGCACTCGGCAAAGCGGTCCGATCCGCGCAGCCGGCGCCAGCGATAAACAGGTGTGGATACGCTATTCACGGTTGCCAGCATACGTGACCCATCGACCGGACTCCGCATGAAAAACGCCGGCCTCGAAAGACCGGCGCTGGATGCGACAAGACGCTGCGCTTACTGACCGCGCATGCGGCCCTGGAAGCGGGTGCTACCGTTACCCATGTGCGGCAGCTTGATCCTGCCGATCGCGTTGATGCGCTCTTCGGCCAGTCGGTCGGCGGCCAGGTAGGTCGGCACGTTTTCGGTCTTGCTGATCTCGAAGATGCGTCCGAGGTTGTAGTAGATCGTGCGCATCATGCGCATGGCACGCTCGCGGTTGTAACCGTCGATTTCCAGCGAGATGTTCATCACGCCACCAGCGTTGACCGCATAGTCCGGTGCATACACCACGCCGCGGCGGAAGATCTCGTCGCCGATCGCATCGGTGGCCAGCTGGTTGTTGGCCGCGCCGCAGATCACCTTGGCCTTGATCCGGTCGATGGTCTGCTCGTTGATCGTGCCGCCCAGTGCGCATGGCGAATACACGTCGGCGTCGACGTCGTAGATTTCGTCCAGGCCCACCGCCTCGCAGCCCAGCTCGTCGACGCAACGCTGCACAAGCTCCTTGTTGATATCGGTGACGAACACCTTGGCGCCCTGTTCGCGCAGCAGCTTGATGAACTCCATGCCGACATGGCCGCAGCCTTGCACCGCGTAGCTGTGCTTGCCCACTTCCTCGTTGCCGTATTTGAACTGCAGCGCGGCCATCAGACCTTGCAGCGTACCGAAGGCGGTAAACGGCGACGGGTCGCCCGAACCACCGTGCACCTGATGCACGCCGGTTACATATTCGGTTTCGCGGAACACATATTCCATGTCGTTGACATCGATGCCCACGTCTTCGGCCGTGATGTAGCGGCCATTGAGCGAGTTGACGAAGCGGCCGAACGCGCGGAATAGTGCCTCGGACTTGTCCTTGCTCGGATCGCCGATGATCACCGCCTTGCCGCCGCCCAGATTCAGACCGGCCACGGCGTTCTTGAACGTCATGCCGCGCGACAGGCGCAGCACGTCATTCACGGCTTCCTGCTCGGACTTGTACGGCCACATGCGCAAGCCGCCGAGCGCGGGGCCCAGCACGGTGTTGTGGATCGCGATGATGGCCTTCAGGCCGGCGTCCTTGTTCTGGCAGAACACGACTTCTTCGTGGCCGGTATTGGCGATGGTTTCAAAGATCATTGGAACGGTTGACTCCATGAAGGACGATGTCGGGACGAACGTGTCGAGCGGCATCTGAAGACAGCGGGAAGGAAAACTGGCCCGCGCGATCGGGAATAAACAGGCCGGATACTCAACGCCCCGGTGGGGGCCGGGGCGAGGAATCAGGCGTGAGAGTTTAATACGTCCCTCATCCGAGGTGATACCGCGCCGCGTCATGCGCTGTCCGGCTGGCTTGGAAGTTAAAGCGAAACCCAGTGGCTGAGAGCGGTGGCGCGATTAGCCATGGTGTGCAATTCCGAAAGGTGGCAGTTGAGAGGATGGCGACGGCGAAGTCTATCGCGGCGTTCCTCATGTCGACAGATTGCCCACGTATCACGCCAAATGAAAAACGCCCCGACAGGCGGGGCGTTTCACTCGCTGGCTCGGATGCGATCAGCCGACAACCCACACGCCAGCGCGCCAGTGCCAGCCGTCGTTGCGCTGTTCCCAGTGAGGGTGCACGTAGTGATAGCCCGGGCGCGCCGCTTCCCAGTGGCCACGAACGGTTACGTACTGGCGTCCATCCCAGCGATAGTAGCTGTGGGCCCAGATGTAGCCGGCGCGCGGCTGCACGTTCTCAACGATCACCGGCGGTGGCGGACGTGGTGCGACCACTTCCACATACTCGCGTGGCGGCGGTGGTGCCTGCTGCACATACACCGGGCGATCGTGCACGACGCGCTCCTGCACGCAACCGCTGGCTAACGCAGCGGCGACGACTAACGATGTAACTGCAACAAGACGAATTGACATGGTCAGGTGCTTTCCTTGGTTTGAGTTGAGAAATGTAAAGTTGGCAGCGTGCCTAGTGTCAGCGGACGGCCGCTTTATCGACAGCCGTCCGCCGATCGCAGGTTGTTGCGCGTTCAGCGGCCCCAATAGCCGTTGCGGAAGCGCCAGCCGTCACGGCCGTGGTCCCAGTACGCCGGGCGCCAGGTGTAGCCGGGACGACCGCGCACCCAGTAACCACCGGCCCAGACATGACGACGTCCGTCCCAGCGCCAGTAGCCGGGCGCCCAGACATAGCCGGCTCGCGCACGCGGCACGCGCTCATAGCGTGGCGGTGGTGGTGCAACGCCAACCCGCGTGGTGACATAAACCTGTGCCGAGGCAGGTGGTGCGTAGGTGGTCGCACCAGCAAAGGCCAGGCCGAGCCCGGCAACCAGGGCCAGCTTCAGAGGCATGCTTTTCATCGTTTCATCTCCCGGCCGCACCATGCGGCTTGCCATCACACTAACGGCGGGTGGCGTGGTCTGTTGACTTCTTGCGATCGGCTCGTTCAGGTTCGAGCGGGGGACGGATAAATCCGCCGTGCCGCGCAAAATTTCCCGACGTCTGCAGGCGAAGCAGCTGCTCCACGATCATTGAAATGCGTTATGGTTGTGCTGCAACGCAACATGCAACGTCACCCGCCAGCACGCGTACGTTGATTGCAGTGTCTGGCCCGGCCTCCTTCCAATCCAACGGAGCAACGCCATGCCTTATTCATCCGCTGTTACTCCTGCTTCCTCCTCACGCACGGTCAGGCACAGCTTCAAGATGAGTTCGGTGCGCGCCGGCTTTGCGCTCGGTAGCCGGCTCATGCCGCATCGAACGCTCGATCGCGCTGCCAAACTTTTCTCCACGCCGTATGCCAGCAGCCACCGGCGCGCGCTGGCCGCCCAGCCCGATGCGGACATGCGCCGCGGCGAAATCTTTCTGCATGGCCAGCGCATCGTCACTTACACCTGGGGTGACCCGAGCAGCCAGCCTTATGTGCTGCTGGTGCACGGCTGGTCCAGTTTCGGCCTGCGCTACCTGCCGTGGATACCGCATCTGCGCGCGTTGGGTTATGCGGTCATTGCCTTCGACCAGCCAGGCCACGGACTCAGCGATGGGCAGTACTGCACACTGCCGAAATTCGTCGAGACCACCAATGAGATCGGCCGCTGCTTTGGTGTGGCAGCCTTGGCCGTGGGTCATTCACTCGGTGCCGCCGCGCTGGTGATGGCGCAGGATCATCAGTGGCGCGCGCAGCGGATGATTCTGCTGGCGCCAGTGGCCGACATGGTCGCGGCGACGGATCGCTTTATCGAGATGGTGCAGCTGGGATCGCATCTGCGTCAGCCGTTCTTCGCCTGGCACGAACAGCAAACCGGCGTACACCCACAGGATCTGCAAACCCATCGGCATCTGTCCGCGCTAGGTCAGCCTGGATTGATCGTGCACGACCTTGGCGACGAAGACGTGCCGTGGGAAGAGGGTGAACGCTGCGCCAGTCACTGGTCGAGTGCCCGCCTGCTCAGCACGCAAGGCCTGGGCCATCATCGGGTCGTCGACGCGCCGGAAGTGATCAATGCGTCGCTGGCTTTCGTGCGCGGCGAAAACGTTGGCGATCGTGTCATTGGCAGCCCCAATCTCGCTTACGGCATCTAGACAACCGGCATCAAAACGGCGGGGTCATATCCGTCGCTGCAGTGCATCAGAGACGGCGCACGAACCCCACTAGAATGGCGGGTCTAGTCGTTGATGTTGGAGTTGCGCCATGAGTACGCCCGCCAAGCACGTTCCCGCCAGCGACACGCAGGCCGAGTCCACGCCGCTGCGCTTTGTCACCGCCGCCAGCCTGTTCGACGGCCATGACGCGGCCATCAACATCATGCGTCGCATCATCCAGTCGCAGGGCGCCGAAGTGATCCATCTCGGCCACAACCGCTCGGTGGAAGACGTCGTGCGCGCCGCGCTGCAGGAAGACGCCGATGCCATCGCGCTGTCGTCCTACCAGGGTGGCCACGTCGAGTACTTCAAATACATGGTCGACATGCTGCGCGAGCGCGGCGCCGGTCATATCCGCGTGTTCGGCGGTGGCGGCGGCACCATCACGCCGGAAGAAATCAAGGAACTGCAGGCCTACGGCGTCGAGCGCATCTACCATCCCAACGACGGCATGAAGCTTGGCCTCACCGAGATGATCGAAGACGTGATGGCGCGTGCCGGCACCGGCGCGGCCGAGCGCGCGCAGAACGAAGTCTCCGCCGTGCCGAAGGTCGACATCGACGATGAGATTTCCATCGGCCACATGCTCTCCGCGATTGAAGAGGGCAAGCTCGCCGACGCCGACCTCGCGCTGCTGCGTAAAGAGTGGTCACTGGCCGGCAAGCAGACGCCCGTGCTCGGCCTCACCGGCACCGGCGGCGCCGGTAAATCCAGCGTCGTCGATGAACTGCTGCTGCGTTTCCTGCACGCATTCCCGCAAATGCGCATCGCCGTACTCGCGGTCGACCCGACCCGCCGTCGCTCGGGTGGCGCGCTGCTCGGTGACCGCATTCGCATGAACTCGCTGCGCAGCCATCGCGTCTATATGCGCTCCATGGCCACGCGCCGCCAGCACGCGGCCACCAGCATCGTGCTGCACGACTGCATCGATTTCCTGAAGAGCCAGCCGTACGACCTGGTGATCGTGGAGACGGCCGGCATCGGCCAGAGCGATTCGGAGATCGTCGACCTGGTCGATTTTCCCGTCTACGTGATGACCAGCGAATACGGCGCCGCCAGCCAGCTCGAAAAGATCGACATGATCGATTACGCCGAGCTCATCGTGCTCAACAAGTTCGACAAGCGCGGCGCCGAAGACGCGCTGCGCGACGTGCGCAAGCAGTGGAAGCGCAACCGCACCGCGTTCGCATTGAAAGACGACGAAGTGCCGGTGTATCCCACCATCGCCAGCCAGTTCAACGACCCCGGCGTCACCTGGATGTTTTCAAACCTGTGCCGCCTGATGCAGGACCGCCTCAAGCTGCCGCAGGAAAAGTGGACACCGAAACTCGACACCACGCTCAAGTCCCCGCGCGCCACCGTGCTCATCCCCGGCCAACGCGTGCGCTACCTGGCGGAAATCGCGGAGCAGGGCCGCAGCATCAATGCAGGTATCCAGAAACAGGCCGAGTTCGCCAGCAAGGCGCAGCATTACTACGAGTCACTGAAAGAGCTCGGCGACACCAAGCTGCCGCATGCGCTCGATCTGTATCACTCCACGGATTTGCTGTCGCACATCGGCAACGACGACCAGGCCGTGGACCGCAGCCTGCTCACCTTGCGCCAGCGCTACAACGCCGCGCTGGGTGAACTCAGCAAAGAGGCGATCGAGCAGTTACGCCAGTGGCCCGCCCTCTACGACTCCGTCACCAAGGAGTTCAACGAGTACACCGTCCGCGACAAGGTCATCCGCGTCGACAACTACCGCGAATCCCTGAGCCACCAGAAAATCCCCAAAGTTTCCCCGCCCAAATCCAAGGACTGGGGCGAACTCGTCAGTTTCCTCGGCCGCGAAAACCTCCCCGGCCATTACCCGTACACCGGCGGCGTCTACCCGTACCGCCGCAGCGGCGAAGACCCGACGCGCATGTTCGCCGGCGAAGGCACGCCCGAGCGCACCAACCGCCGCTTCCATTACCTGAGCCAGGGCGGCGCGGCCACGCGCCTGTCCACGGCGTTCGACTCCGTCACCCTGTACGGCGAAGACCCCGAGCTGCGTCCGGACATCTACGGCAAGATCGGCAACTCCGGCGTCAACATCGCCACGCTCGATGACATGAAGAAGCTCTACTCCGGCTTCGACCTCACCGCGCCAAGCACCTCCGTCTCGATGACCATCAACGGCCCCGCGCCGATGATCCTGGCGATGTTCATGAACACCGCCATCGACCAGAACATCGAAAAACACCTGCGCGAAGATCCCGCGCGCTGGGCAGAGGCGGAAAAGAAGATCGCGGCCATCTACAAGGACGTGCAGCGCCCGCAATACCACGGCGAACTGCCCAAGGGTAACGAAGGCTTAGGGCTAGGTTTGCTCGGCGTCTCCGGTGACGAGCTGGTCGATGCGGAAACCTACGCGCGCATCAAGCACTACACGCTGCAGAACGTACGCGGGACCGTGCAGGCGGACATCCTGAAAGAGGACCAGGCGCAGAACACCTGCATCTTCAGCACCGAATTCGCGCTGCGCATGATGGGCGACATCCAGCAGTATTTCGTTGACCACAAGGTGCGCAACTTCTATTCGGTGTCCATCAGCGGATATCACATCGCCGAAGCCGGGGCCAACCCGATCAGCCAGCTGGCCTTTACGCTGAGCAACGGCTTCACCATCGTCGAGTACTACCTCGCGCGCGGCATGAGCGTCGACGACTTCGCGCCCAACCTCAGCTTCTTCTTCTCCAACGGCATGGACCCGGAGTACACCGTCATCGGCCGCGTCGCCCGGCGCATCTGGGCACGCGCCATGCGCGAGCGCTACGGCGCCAGCCCGCGCAGCCAGATGATGAAGTACCACATCCAGACCTCGGGCCGCTCACTGCACGCGCAGGAGATCCAGTTCAACGACATCCGCACCACGCTGCAGGCCATGTACGCGCTGTTCGACAACTGCAACAGCCTGCACACCAACGCCTACGACGAAGCCATCACCACGCCCACCGAAGAAAGCGTGCGCCGCGCCGTGGCCATCCAGATGATCATTAACAAAGAGCTCGGGCTCAACTTCAACGAGAACCCGTGGCAGGGCAGCTACGTGGTCGACGCGCTGACCGACTTGGTCGAAGAAGCCGTGTACAAGGAGTTCGAAGCGATCAGTGAGCGCGGCGGCGTGCTCGGCGCCATGGACACCATGTACCAGCGCGGCAAGATCCAGGAAGAGTCGATGTATTACGAGCACAAGAAGCACGACGGCTCGCTGCCCCTCATCGGCGTCAACACCTTCCTGCCCAAAGACCACGGCGGTGAAATCGCCACCGAAATCGAGCTGATCCGTTCCACCGAAGAAGAGAAGGGCGCGCAGATCGCCAACGTCAAACGCTACGGCGAAGCGCGCAATGCGCTCGCTTCAGATAGTCTCAAGGTGTTGCAGGGCACGGCGCGCGATCGACGGAATGTGTTCGAGCAGTTGATCGAAGCGGTGAAGTACAACTCGCTGGGGCAGATCAGTCATGCGTTGTATGACGTGGGTGGGGAGTATCGGCGGAATATGTAAGTTATCGGATTATTGAATGAACAGGGCTCGCCATTTGGCGGGCCTTTTCTTTATGACGGCTTGCGTCATATGACGTTTGGCGTTATGGTTTCTTCGTGATCAGAAACTTTACCGACAAGGAAGCGGAAAAGATCTGGGGCGGAACGCCTTCCCGGCGGCTACCTGCAAATATCCAGATAGTGTCCCGTCGCAAGCTGCGCATGCTCGGCAATGCCTTCACGCTTGAGGATCTGCGAGTTCCGCCGGCCAACCGTCTTGAGGCACTCAAGGGCAGTCGAAAAGGCCAGCACAGCATTCGCATCAACTAAAAACGGGGTCAGGTTCACTTATCAGTTGAAGCGACTTTGCGCGGCCGTTGCTCGGGCCGGATGCCGGCGCAGCGGCTTGTCTTGGCTTCAACTAGGGCGCGGGGTTATCTCGGACCTAGGCGCGTTGCGGGCCGCTCCAACCTGACTCGTTATTTCAAACAGTGGAGCTGCCGTGATCGAGCAAGAGACTGTCTGGCCACCATATATCGCCTCGCCTGAGGTGCAACACTCGCTTGCCATTGCCAAGCATGTGGCAGCGTGGAACGAAGAGAAGCTTTACGGCATTGAAGTCCATACAAATGACATATCGCATCTAGGCATCGCGTCGTTTGCCATAGTGCATGAGCATCAGAAGTCGGCGCTGTTGCTCACAGAATTAGGTCTAATGGCCTCTTCTATGGCCTTGATGCGACCGATGTTTGAAGCTTACGTACGCGGGCTGTGGCTTGTGTACGCGACCCAAGAAGAATTCAACCAGTACCAAGCTGGACGCGATAGCTTGGACCTGGAGCGCGCCATCAGGCTCATTTTGAGCCGGTCGGGTAAGTCACGTTTCAATGACGCGCTTGAAATGTGGAAGCTGTCCAAGAAGACTTTGCACGGCTACGTCCACAACTCTTTTCAAGCCCTCATTCGCCGCTCCGGCCTCATTGAGCTACCCACAGCAGACGTGGTTTCCACGCTCAACTTCTCTTCGGCGCTGGCAACAATCGCATCAATTGAAATCACTGAAATTATGGACAGTGACGCCTTGCCGGAGAACAAGGCTGCTGCTCGGACAATAGTCAATTCTTTGCAAGCGGACCTTGTGGCAACGCTTGCAGAAATGGGCCTTGCAGCTGTGCCTACAGGTAGCTAACTGGGTCAGAAGCTAACTGTGCGAGCTAGTGCGAGCTAACTAGGTCAGAGCCCCTTACCAATAAGGTTTGGTTCGGCTGACGTGCGGAAGGGGAAAGCCCGATAGGCGGGGTGGCGACGAGTTGGCAGGCTGACGTGGTGTTTGCCACGGAGAAAACGAATGCCTCGCCCAACTAAGGGGGTCAGGTTCACTTCGAGTCGGCTTAATCGTTCCCCCCAAAAGGGGACGGAGGGAATTAACCTGATTTAATTGCCTCCGTCCCCTTTCGGGGCCGCGTGCGCCACTGAAGGCCTTCGACCGAGTGCTGGGCAATCGCCACCTGCAAGCCGAGTGTGCTGCCGTCGATCGCGACATGGCGCGCTGGTTGTTGCGTGGACCACGCCCGGTATAAGAAATGGGGGCAGGTTTGTTTGCAACAGTCTGAATTTCTGCGACGTGGTTGATGTGCGAGTCTGGCGCTGGCGAACCGTAGGGTTCCGGCTTCTACCATGGCGCGGAAATCGTCTCAAATCAGCGCTCGCTGTTGTTAGAGTTAGGTTCGTACGGTTTTCGTCGAAGCCGGTTTGATTAATTTAAATCAGTTTCACTCAGCTTTCTCGGTTCCATTTTACCGTTGTGTAAATTACAGGAAAATTTCATGCTGATCAGGTTCGGAGCGATTATTGCTGTCAGCACCGTCGCGATCGTTGGGTGTGCTGTAAAGCCTGCTCAATATTCAAATCAGAGCGATAAAAGCCAGCCACTTGAAATTGTTGATGTCGATCTGAGTTGTCCTGACGTGGATACGCCTCCAAGGGAAATTACTGCAACGGTGAAGTCTGTTGGCACCGGAACGGTGACTATTTCAGCTAGGTGGATGTACGAAAAAACACAACCGGTAAATCAAACAAATCAATCACTTTATGCCAATGGTCCGGCTATCACCACTTTTAGGATAGCGAACCCGAAAGTTTGGCCGCTTGGTCGCTACCGCGTTGGAATTCTCCTGAATGGCCGAGAAGTTCAGGTCCGAAAATTTAGCATCACGATGTCAGGTCCTTCTACGCTAACTCAGAGACCAGAGTGCACATTTGCGCACTAAACTCGAAACAAAGAAAAGCGTAAAGAAAAGCGTAACCGGGTCAGAGCCCCTTACCACAACGTAAATCGCGGGAGATTCCAGCTAACTGGGTCAGAGCCCCTTACCGAGAAGGTTTAGTTCCGCTGACGCGCGGAAGGGGAAAGCCTGATAGGCGGGGTGGCGACGAGTTGGCAGGCTGACGTGGTGTTTGCCACGGAGAAAATGGATGCCTCGCCAACCCAGGCCAGATCTTGCGGACGTGCCGCAGCATGTCGTGCAGCGAGGGAATGATCGACAGCCTTGTTTCTATGTGGAGGACGACTATCGCCGTTACCTCGCCGGTTTGAGGGAGTCCGCCATTCGCTACGGCTGTGCAGTGCACGCGTATGTGTTGATGACCAATCATGTGCATTTGCTGGTGACGCCCACATCGGCGGGCGGGGTGTCGCGCATGATGCAGTGGCTTGGTCGACAGTATGTGGGTTACATCAACGGTCGATATAAGCGAACCGGCACGTTGTGGGAAGGTCGCTACAAGTCGTGTCTGGTGGATTCCGAGCGTTATCTGCTTACGTGTTATCGCTATATCGAGATGAACCCGGTTCGGGCCGCGATGGTGGCTGATCCAGGCGACTATGCGTGGTCGAGCTATCGCGCCAATGCGCAGTTGCTGCCAGACGCGGTGCTGGTGCCGCACGCGGAATACCTGCGTCTGGGTGCGGATGCGGCGGCACGTTGCGTAGCCTATCGGGAACTGTTCAAAGACGCGTTGAGCGCGGATCGTCTGGCCGAGATTCGTGCCTACGTTCAACAGCAACGAGTGCTTGGCACGCCGAGATTCCAGTGCGAAATCGAGGCGATGATTGGCCGGTGCGCTAGTGTGCGTCCTGCGCACCGCCCGAAACGCCCGAGACGCCGAAGCGAATTGGACGGGACGGGCTCTGACCCGCTTTAGTAGCTGCTCCTTTTGTGTACCCCGACATGGCACTACGCCTTCGTCTCGATGCCCGCCTGATTCAGCAATTGCTCTAACGGGCCGAGCCAGGGCCGGTATTTCTGCCAGCGGCCAATGCTCTGGCGATGGATCGGCTCGCGTACCTGGACCATGCTGGCGGTCCCAACGGCAGCGGTATTCCGTTCGAAGTGCAGGCAGGCATCGTTCCATGCCAGTTCGCAGTGGGCGAGCAGTCGGCGCGTGGTGGATTCCTGTTCGGCAATCAGTGTCTCGTAATCTATCCGCAGCACGCGTCCCGGCATGATGCGGTCCCAGTGCGCCATCATGCGATCGAACTGGATGTAGAAGCGGCCAATGTCGAGCAAGTCGAAGCTGTACCCAAGGTAGGCGGAATTTTCCATGAACACTTCGCGGAATATGCTCAGGCACGTGTCCAGAGGATGGCGCCGCAGACAGATGATTCTAGCCTTCGGCAACGCCTTGGCGATCGGCCCCAGATACAGAAAATTCTGCGGCAGCTTGTCGATAAAACGCGGCTTGATCGCCGTTTGCGGACGCGTGCTGTCCACGTAGCGCAAGCCCAGCCGCTCCCAGTCCAGCCGACCGGACTGCGCGACCAGGGTCGGGTCCAGCCGCGCCGGGACGCCGGTAGGCGCCTCTCGCACCCATTGCACGCGGAAGTTCATCAGTTCGCCGGCGGAATAGACCTCCGGGTGGCTGGAGAGGATTCGGTCAACCAGGGTAGTGCCCGAACGGGGCATGCCCACGATGAAGATCGGCTCGTCACTGCCGTAGCCCGTGCCGCTCGACGGCTCAACCGGAAACGCCTTGATCAGGGCGTCGACCATGGCGCTGTCCTGCTCCGGCTGATAAGCCACGCGTTGCCGTGCGACCGCCTTGCCGAGACTCAGATGTTCAAACGCTTTGGCGTAGTCGCCGAGATCCTCGTATTCCTTGCCGAGCGCGCCGTGCAAGTGCACTTGCGCATCGGCATCGCCCGCGTTCGCGGCCAGCAATGCCTTTAGCGCATCGACATGATTGCTTGCCGAGGTCTGTCGTCGCAAGCGCGAACGCAGTCCATAGGCTCTCCAGAAATTCGGCTGGCGCTCAAGGCATGCTTCGAACTGCAGCTCGGCCGCCGCGATATGGCCGGTGAAGGTATCCGTCACCGCCGCGTTGAACCGGCAATTCGCGTCATCTGGCGCCAGCGCCACCGCCCGGTGAAACAGTACATTGGCCCGCTCGTGCGCATTGCACTGCATATAGACGAAGCCCAGCACATCCAGCGTCACCGGGCTGGCTGGCGGCAGCGCGTACGCGATATTGGCGATCAGCAGGGCCTCGCTGTAGCGATGGGCCCGCGCCAGGGCCCGCGCAAAATGCGTGGTGTACTCCGCGCTCTTGGTATTGAGCACGGCGGCACGGTTCAGATGCTCCAACGCGCGATCTATCTGCTGGCTATCGAGATACGCCAGGCCCGTGATGTAGTGTGCCTCGGCGTTGTCCGGCTCCAGGCGCGTGGCCTGCAGCGCAAGCTCGCCGGCCTGCGCGAAGTCGTTGTGCCCATACGCGCGCGCGGCTTCGTTCAGCAAGGTCCGGATGGGCGAGATGGCTTGAGGGTCAGCGGTCATGGGGAGGCTCGAGGCATGCTTTTGATGCAAGTCTACGTGAGCTTTTGACGCTTGTTTGGGCCAGCGAGTCCGATACCAAACAAAGGGTCAGGTTCATTTTTCCTGAGGGTCGGATGGCTTGTGTGGCCTGCCGCGGGGCTGACGCCAGCGGCGCGCTGGGTTAGCGCTTCGATGTGTTGGCGGAAGCGGTCGCTATCCCACGCGAGTTGTCGCTGGGTGTGCAATCGAAGATCGACGAGTTGCTGTTCGTCCATGTGCTCGCTGAGCAGGCACACATCCCATGAGTTTAGTTTCCGCAAGAAATTATTGTTTTTTGGAATCCTGAAGCCAGTAACCGCGCTAGGACGGCTTTCTTCGAAGCCGGCGAGAAGTGCTATCGAAATATCATACGAAAATAAGGTTTGGCCTCATCGAGCTGTTTCAGTAAACGGATACAAAAAGGGTGCCAGGGACAATTTATGACAGGCAGCGGCTTGTTGGGACGAGGGCGATGCGCGGTCTGCGCTGATCGTCGCGAAGGGGGCGGCGAGTGATTTTGTCGGACATGGCCCGACTCCACGCCTCGAACTTGCTGGCGTTCAAATCGTCCCCGACACCTTTTGCCTCAACCTCAGCTTCTTCTTCTCCAACGGCATGGACCCGGAGTACACCGTCATCGGCCGCGTCGCCCGGCGCATCTGGGCACGCGCCATGCGCGAGCGCTACGGCGCCAGCCCGCGCAGCCAGATGATGAAGTACCACATTCAGACCAGCGGTCGTTCTCTGCACGCGCAAGAGATCCAGTTCAACGATATCCGCACCACGCTGCAGGCCATGTACGCGCTGTTCGATAACTGCAACAGCCTGCACACCAACGCCTACGACGAAGCCATCACCACGCCGACCGAAGAAAGCGTGCGCCGCGCCGTGGCCATCCAGATGATCATCAACAAAGAGCTGGGGCTCAACTTCAACGAGA
>Ga0302316_10000621_pt1 | contig 30285 bp, 25 predicted proteins | sample III_Palsa_N3_2_FD_200456 | JGI IMG/M metagenome (GOLD analysis project Ga0302316, IMG submission 200456) | Peat permafrost microbial communities from Stordalen Mire near Abisko, Sweden - III_Palsa_N3_2 | ecosystem: Environmental > Terrestrial > Soil > Palsa > Peat permafrost | place: Sweden...
GCCTACGCGGGGCGCGCAGTGTACTAGACGGCACGGCGCAGGAACAAGGGTCGGGGGCGCCCGACGTGATCAGCTGGGCGGATGGTCGCCGGAGAACTTGACCGGTGTCGCCCCGGTCACCTGGCCGATGGTGGCCGTCTCGCTGACGTACAGGCGCACGGCCCGGTCGAACCTCATCGTGCCCTCGATGACCGCCCCCGGGCCGACGACCACGCGGGGTTTGTCGCTGTCACTCCACCAATGGAAGAAGCCGGTCGAGGGCTTGTGGACGATGATGCCGCCCTGCACATGCGAGTTGGCGCCAATATCGATATTGCCATTCACGGTCGTGATGCCGCCGCTGACGGTGGCGCCGGCGAGAATGATGGTGCCGTTGACGTTGGCCAGGCGGCCGCCGACCTGCGCACCGGGACGCAGCGCCAGGGTGCCATTGACGGTCGTCACCGTCTCACTGACATGTGCGCCTTCGCCGAGGGATATGCCGCCGTTGACCGTGGTCAACGAGGTCGCCGAGGCGTGATCCCCGAGACTGATGTTGCCATTGACGGTGTGTCCGCCTGAGAACTGTGCGTTGTCATCGGCGTGAATGGAGCCGTTGATGGTGCTGACCTCACCGCCCGGCGCGCCGGCAGCCACATGAATCGAACCGTTGATGGCGTGACTGCCGCCGCCGCCGTCATGGTCTTCATCGGAGTCGCCGCCGGAATTGGCGCTGGCACCCGGTCCTTGCGCACTGTCACTGTCGTGCGAGTTGATGCAGCCGCTCAAGGTGAGCGCGCCAAGCATCGTCCATAGCAGGGTCAGTGGCAGGGTGCGAGTTGTGGTCTTCATTTCCAAGGCCTCAGGTCGTATGCGCGACCGCGAATTCTGCCAGTGCCGCGAGCCCCCGCCGATAGGGCGTGTCCGGGAGCACCGTCAGCGCCTGCAGCGCCAGTTCGGATTCACGCTGCGCCACGCGCGAGGCGTACGCAATGCCACCGGTGGATTCGATGGCCGCGACGATGGGTTCCAGCTGTGCCAGTCCACCCTGGCGGATGGCCGTGCGGATGAGCGCCCGGTCTGCCTCGCCGGCGGAACGCAGCGCATGAATGAGCGGCAGCGTGGGCTTGCCCTCCGCAAGATCATCGCCCAGATTCTTGCCACGCTCGGCCGGATTGGAGCGGAAATCGAGCACGTCATCGACCAGCTGGTAGGCGGTGCCGAGATGCCGGCCGTAGTCGGCCAGGGCCCGCTGCGCTTCCGGTGAGCTGTTCGCCAGCACCGCGGCGACTTCGGCGCCGGCCTCGAAGAGGCGGGCGGTCTTGCGATAGATGACTTCCAGGTACCGCTGTTCGGTGGTCTCCGGATCGTGCGCGTGCATCAGCTGCAGCACCTCGCCTTCGGCGATCACATTGGTGGCATCCGCCATGATGGCGAGCACCCGCTGGCTGCCCAGGGCCGCCATCATCTGAAAGGCGCGGGAGTACACAAAATCCCCGACCAGGACGCTGGCCTGGTTGCCGAAGACCTCGTTGGCGGTGTCCCGACCGCGGCGCATCGAGGAGCCGTCCACGACATCGTCATGCAGCAGCGTGGCGGTATGAATGAATTCGATGAAGGCCGCAGCCTCAACGTGGGCGTTGCCGTTGCAATTGCAGGCGCGTCCGGCCAGGACGACCAGCAGCGGCCGCAGCCGCTTGCCGCCTCCGGCAATGATGTGTTCGGCAATGCGGTCGACCAGGGGAACCGAGCTCTTGAGCCTGGCCCTGATGACCGCATCCACGGCGGTAAGATCGGAGTGGACTATCGAACGGATTTCTACGAGGGTCATGAGTGCCAGGCTGTTTAAAACAGAGGCATCGTAGCTGACCGGGAGCCTATCCGAGAATGGATATGGTGATCCGGTAAGTACCCGTGAGGGCAGGAAAACTCAACGTTTGACCCGCCCGGCCCCGGTCAGTAGAATGCGCGACCTTTCGCGTAGCCCCAAACCGGGGATGGCGCGCAACTTCATTGCAGGAATTCAACATGTACGCGGTAATCGCCACGGGCGGCAAGCAGTATCGGGTCACCAAGGACGCGGTCCTGAAAGTAGAGAAGCTGGACGCCTCCCCGGGCGACACGGTCGAGTTCGCCGACGTACGGCTGCTGGGCGAAGGTGCCAACGTGAAGATCGGCGCGCCCCGCCTGGAAGGCACCAAGGTGCTGGCCACGGTCGTGCGGCACGGTCAGGGCGACAAGGCAGTCATTGTCAAATTCCGCCGCCGCAAGCACTACCTGCGCCAGGGCACGCACCGCCAGCTCTTCACGGAAGTGAAGGTCACGGACATCAGCGCGGCCTAACGCGCGCCTCATATTCGAAGGATCAGCAGACATGGCACATAAAAAGGCTGGCGGCAGTACCCGCAACGGCCGCGATTCACACTCCAAGCGACTGGGCGTCAAGCGTTTCGGTGGCGAACTCGTTGCGGCCGGGAACATCCTGGTCCGCCAGCGGGGCACCCCGATGCGCGCCGGCCCGAACGTGGGCGTGGGCACGGACCACACTTTGTTTGCGTTGGTGCACGGCCGGGTGCAGTTCGCCCGCAAGGGCGTGGAGCAGCGCACCTATGTCAGCGTGTTGCCCGAGGCTGCCTCCGCCTCCCACTGATCGCTTGAGGGCCGGCACGCGGTTCGCAGGTCTGCCCTCATGAAATTCGTAGATGAAGCCCGCGTCAAAGTCCAGGCGGGCAATGGCGGTCGGGGCTGCGCCAGTTTCCGGCGCGAGAAATTCGTCCCCTTCGGCGGTCCCGACGGCGGCGATGGCGGTCACGGCGGTAGCGTGTGGCTGCGGGCCATACCCGGCATCAATACCCTGGCTGATTTTCGCGTCGAGCGCACCTTCCGCGCACCCCACGGCACCGCGGGCAGCGGCAACGACTGCACCGGTGCGGGCGGCGCGGACCTCTATGTCTCCTTGCCCGTGGGCACCGTCGTGCGCGATTCGGAGACCGGCGAGCAGCTCGGCGACCTGGCCAAGGTCGGGGATGAGCTGCTGGTAGCCCGCGGCGGCAAGGGCGGCTGGGGCAACACGCGTTTCAAGTCCAGCACCAACCGCACCCCGCGCCAGTTCGGCCCCGGCCTTCCCGGCGAGAAGCGGCTGCTGGAACTGGAAATGAAGGTCATCGCCGATGTGGGACTGCTCGGCATGCCCAACGCCGGCAAATCCACGCTGATCCGCGCCGTCTCCCACGCCCGGCCCAAGGTCGCCGACTATCCCTTCACGACGCTGTATCCGAACCTGGGTGTGGTCAGCGCCGGTGAGCAGCGCAGCTTCGTGATGGCCGACATTCCCGGTCTCATTGAAGGGGCGGCCGAAGGGCACGGTCTGGGCATCCGCTTTCTGAAGCATCTGCAGCGCACGCGCGTGTTGCTGCACCTGGTGGACATTGCGCCGGTGGATCCGGCGGTCGATCCGGTCAAGGAAGTGCGCGCAATCGTGGGAGAGTTGAAGAAGTTCAGCGCCGACCTCATTGAGAAGCCGCGCTGGCTGCTGCTGAACAAGAGCGATCTGCTGCCGCCCGAGGAGGCGGAGGTGCGTGGAAAGGACATCGTGCGCCGCCTGCGCTTCAAGGGGCCGCACTTCCTGATCTCAGGCGCCACGGGTGCCGGGACGCCGGAGCTGGTTCAGGCGGTGATGACGTTCCTGGAGCAGAACCAGCGTGCGGCCGACGCCGAGGCGGCCGAGGAAGCGGCTGGCGACGAAGCGCAGCAGGGCTGATCGGGCGTGAAGGCGCCCGATCGCGTTCAGGCCATCGCGCGGACGCGCGCGGCGAGACGGCTCTTGTGCCGATTGGCCTTGTTGCGATGAATGATCTGCTTGTTGACCAGCGAGTCGATGACCGGGACGGCCTCGCGGTAGCTGGTACCGGCGGCGGCCTTGTTGCCACCTTCGACGGCGGCAGTGACCTTGCGGACGGCACTGCGCATGCGCGAACGAAGCGCAACATTCCGTGCGCGGTGCTTCTCCGCCTGCTTGGCGGCTTTTTCCGCGGACTTGGTATTGGCCAAAGGACTCTCCGTAAAAACGACGGGACATGCCCGATTCAAGGGGGCGGTAGTCTGCTGATCGACCCCACGGTTGTCAACTTAGGACGGGCCGACTTGCCTATAATTTCAACCAAATGCATCTGATTCGTGGACTTCCGCCGGCGGGGCTTCTCAAGGGCGGCCAGGCCCTCACCGTGGGCACCTATGATGGCCTGCACCTGGGACATCAGGCGCTGCTCGAGCGCCTGCGCGGGCATGCCGTGCGCCTGGGGGTGGCGACGCTCATGGTCACCTTCGAACCCATGCCGCGGGAGTACCTGATGCCGGACAACCCCCCGGCGCGGTTGACCTCGCTGCGGGAGCGCTGGCGGTGCCTCGAACGACTGCAGCTGGAGCGCCTGTGCGTGCTGCGTTTCGGGGCTGCCACGCGCGGTCTGAGCGCCGATCAGTTCGCGCAGCTCATTGCCGAGCGCCTGAACCCCGCGGTGGTGGTCGTAGGGCACGACTTCCGTTTCGGCCGCAACGGCGATGGGACGGCCGAGAAGCTGCTGGCGGCTGGCCAGCGCCTGGGGTTCGCCGTGGACATCGTGGAGCCGGTAACCTCCGACGGGGAGCGCCTGAGCAGCAGCGCCATCCGCGAGGCCCTGGCCGTAGCCGACCTGGCGCGGGCCGAGCGGCTCCTGGGCCGTCCCTATACGATGACCGGCCGGGTAGTGCGCGGGGAGCAACTGGGCCGTAAGCTCGGCTACCCGACGGCCAATCTCCGCTTCCCGCACCGGCGGCTGCCGGTGGCCGGGATTTTTGCGGTCCGGATCCGGATTCGCGGGGGCGCGGATGCGCCGTTGGCCGGCGTTGCCAGCGTCGGCACGCGGCCCACCGTGGGTGGCACCGAGCCGTGGCTCGAGGTGCATGTGTTCGATTTCGTGGGTGACCTGTACGGCCGCGAGATCGCCGTTGAATGTGTGCAGTTCCTGCGATCCGAACTGAAGTTCGGCTCGCTGGACGCGATGGTCGCGCAGATCCACCAGGATGCGGCGCAGGCGCGACAGCTGTTGATTACTTGAGTGAGCGTTTGAACCAGTGCCTGATTACAAGCAAACCATAAACCTGCCGCAGACCGGCTTTTCCATGAAAGCGGACCTCGCGCAGCGTGAACCGAAGATGCTCATCGAGTGGGAGCAGGCGGATCTGTATGGCCGCATTCGCGCCGCCGCCAAGGGCCGGCCGCGTTTCCTGCTGCACGATGGGCCGCCGTACGCCAACGGTCCGATTCACTTAGGACATGCGCTCAACAAGATCCTCAAGGACGTCATCGTCAAGTCCCGCCAGCTCGATGGCTTTGATGCGCCGTACGTGCCGGGCTGGGACGGCCACGGTCTGCCCATCGAACAGCAGGTGGAGAAGAAGCACGGGCGTCCGGGCCAGAAACTCGACGCCGCCGCCTTCCGCGCCGCCTGCCGGGCCTTTGCCAATGAACAGGTGGCGCAGCAGCGCATCGACTTCAAGCGTCTGGGCGTGCTCGGGGACTGGGAGCATCCCTACCTCACGATGGACTCGCAGTACGAGGCGCACCAGATCCGCGTCCTGGGCCGCATCATCGCCAACGGGCACCTCTACAAGGGTGTCAAACCCGTGCACTGGTGTTTCGACTGCCGCTCGGCGCTCGCCGAAGCCGAAGTCGAATACGAGGACCACACCTCGGCCGCCATCGACGTGGCGTTCCGGATACTCGACAACCGCGACCTCGAGACGCGCATCGGCGCCGCGCCCGGCGCGCTCGGCACGACGCCCACCGACATCGTGATCTGGACGACGACGCCGTGGTCGCTGCCGGCCAACCAGGCCGTCGCGCTGAACGCGGACTTTGATTACGTGCTGGTGCGCACCGATGCGCGCAACCTCATCCTGGCGTTGCAACTGGCGGAGGAATGCCTGGCCCGGTACGGGCTCAACAGCGAGGATGCGATCCAGGCGGAACTGCCGAAGGCAACCTTCAAGGGGCGGGTGCTCGAGCACCTGCGCGTCGCCCATCCCTTCCAGGACTACGACGTACCCGTGATCCTGGGGGACCACGTCACGGCGGATGCCGGAACCGGCGCGGTGCATACGGCACCGGCGCATGGCCAGGAAGACTTTGCGGTCGGGCGGCGCTACAACCTGCCCGTGCCCAACCCGACCGGCAATGATGGCCGCTTCCTCCCGGATACGCCGCTGGTGGGCGGCATGAAACTGGAGGAGGGCGGCAAGCTCATCGTCGAGACCATGCGCGCCAACGGCACGCTGATCCACGATGAGACCTACGTCCACAGCTACCCGCATTGCTGGCGGCATCACTCCCCGGTCGTGTTCCGCACGACGCCGCAGTGGTTCATCAGCATGGATCAGCAGCGACTGCGCGAACATGCGCTGCGTGATATCCCCCAGGTCCACTGGACGCCGGCCTGGGGCGAGCAGCGCATCACCGGCATGATCGCCGACCGCCCGGACTGGTGCATTTCGCGCCAGCGCACCTGGGGCGTGCCGCTGGCGCTGTTCGTGCACAAGAGCACCGGTGATCTGCATCCGCGCACGCAGGAATTGATCGCGGCCGTGGCCGATCGCGTCGCACGCGATGGCATCGAGGCGTGGTTCTCGCTGGATCCCGCCGAGCTCCTGGGCGCGGAGGCTGAGGAGTACGAGAAGCTCAAGGACGTGATGGATGTCTGGGCAGACTCCGGCGTGTCGTTCGACTTCATGGCGGCGACCCGTCCCGGCTTCACGTTGCCGGTGGACCTGTACCTGGAAGGGTCGGATCAGCATCGCGGCTGGTTTCAGAGTTCGCTGCTGATGTCCGAAGGCCTGTACGAGCGGGCGCCCTATCGCGGCGTGCTCACCCACGGCTTCACCGTGGATGAGAAGGGCCGCAAGATGTCGAAGTCGTTGGGCAATGTGATCGCGCCGCAAAAGGTCGTCGGCTCCCTCGGTGCCGATGTGCTGCGCCTGTGGGTGGCGGCGACCGACTACGCCAATGAAATGAGCATGTCGGATGCGCTGCTCAGCCGCACCGCCGATGCCTACCGGCGCATGCGCAACACGGTCCGGTTCCTGCTCGGCAATCTGCACGGCTTCGATCCAAGCAAGGACCTGGTGCATCCGGCGCAGATGGTGGCGCTGGATCGTTGGGCGGTGGCGCGCACCGCGCACCTGCAGGCGGAGATCGTCGAGGCCTACCGCGAGTACGCCTTCCATCTCGTGTATCACAAGGTCCACAATTTCTGCATCGTGGATCTAAGCGCGATCTACCTGGACGTGGTGCGCGACCGGCTCTACACGACGCCGGCCGGCAGTCACGCACGCCGTTCGGCGCAGACCGCGCTCTATCACATCGCCCACGCCATGGTGCGGTGGCTGGCACCGGTGCTGTCCTTCACGGCGGAGGAGATCTGGCGCCACCTGCCGGGGGTCCAGGAAGAGTCGGTGTTCCTCGCCCAGTGGCACGCACTGCCGGAGGGCGCCGCCCACGATGTGGACTGGAGCGCGTTCCTGCAGTTGAAGCGCGACGTGTCGCGCGAGCTGGAGAAGCTGCGCGAGGCGCAGCTGATCGGTGCACCGCTGGATGCCGAAGTCGACATCTACTGCGCACCGGCGGAATTCCACCGCTTCAACGCCTTGGGCCAGGAGTTGCGTTTCCTGCTGATCACCTCGGAGGCCCGGGTGCACGAGGTGTCCACACCGCCGGCGAAGGCGGTGCCGGCGACGGAGACGGGGCGCGAGGGGGTGTGGCTGGAAGTGCGTGCCTCGTCGCTGCCGAAGTGTGTGCGCTGCTGGCATCATCGCCCGGACGTGGGCGCTGCTGCCGCGCATCCCGAGCTGTGCGGTCGCTGCGTGGGCAATCTCGAGGGCGCGGGTGAAGAGCGGAGGTTCACTTGAACAGCCCCAGCGTGAGTGCACTGCGCAGTGGCTGGCTGTGGCTGCCGCTGGCGGTGCTGGTGATTGCCGTCGACCAACTCTCCAAGGCCTGGGTCGTGGGCCACATGGCCTACGGCGGTATCCGCACCCTGCTGCCGGTGCTGGATATCACCCTCAGGTACAATCGCGGTGCCGCCTGGAGCATGCTCGATGGCGCCTCGGGCTGGCAGCGCTGGCTGTTTTCGGGCCTGGCGGTGGTGGTCGGGGTGGGGCTGCTGTACTGGTTGCGGCGCCTCAACGGGCGCGCCCAGGTGCTGCTGTCGGCGAGCCTGTCGCTGATTCTGGCCGGTGCGCTGGGCAACCTGATCGACCGGTTGCTGCACGGACAGGTCGTCGATTTCATTCTCGCGCATTGGAATGATGCGCAGTTCCCCGCCTTCAACGTGGCGGATTCAGCGATCACGGTAGGTGCCGCGCTGATGTTGCTGGATGCCTTCACGGACGGTCGCAGGAGATCAAACTGATGGAAGTACTGCTCGCCAACCCCCGCGGCTTCTGTGCCGGCGTGGACCGGGCCATCGAAATCGTGGAACGGGCGCTGTCCATGTTCGGTGCGCCGGTCTACGTGCGCCACGAAGTGGTCCACAACAAGCATGTGGTGGATCGGCTGCGCAACCTGGGCGCGGTGTTCATCGAGGAGCTCGAGGAGGTGCCCGCGGGCGCGACCCTGATTTTCTCGGCGCACGGGGTTTCCACGGCCATCGAGCTGGGCGCCCAGGAGCGCAAGCTCACGGTGTTCGATGCGACCTGTCCGCTCGTGACCAAGGTGCACATGGAAGTGCAGCGCTATGCGCGCGATGGCTTCGACGTGATCCTCATCGGACATCACGGCCATCCGGAAGTCGAGGGCACGCTGGGGCGCTTCGATACCAGTTTCGGTGGCCGCATCTGGCTGGTGCAGAACGTGATGGAGGCGCAATCCCTGGAAGTCCGCGATCCGGCGAAACTCGCCTTCGTGACCCAAACGACGTTGTCGGTGGATGACACGGCCGAAATCGTCGAGGCCCTGCGGGGGCGGTTCCCGGGGCTTGCGACGCCCCGCAAGGAAGACATCTGCTACGCCACGCAGAACCGCCAGGATGCCGTGAAGAAGCTGCTCGAAAAGTCGGACGTGCTGGTGGTCGTCGGCTCGCGGGCCAGCTCCAACTCCAATCGCCTGCGGGAGCTCGCGGAGCGGGCCGGTATTCCGGGGTACCTCGTGGATGGCGCCGCCGACATGCACCGCGACTGGTTCGACGGCAAGAACGTCGTGGGCGTGACCGCGGGGGCATCCGCGCCCGAGGTGCTCGTGCAGCAAGTCATCAGTCAGCTGCGCGACTGGGGCGCCAAGGTGCCCCAGGAGATCGCCGGCCGCGAAGAGCACGTCATTTTTGGGCTGCCCCGGGAGCTGCGGCGGCCCGAAGTCGGCCCAGGGTCAGCCTGAGGGCGCCCGCGGCCGCACCGTGGTTATAATGGCGGCCATGCAGGACAACGGCTTACCTGACCCTCCCGGGCAGTGTGCCCGGCGGCTGGCGGGGTTCGGGATCCGCCCCACCGCGCAGCGCGTGCGCATTGCCGCGCTGTTGCTGGCTGCGCCCCAACATCTGTCCGCCGAGCAGATCCTGGCCACCCTGCGCGCCTCGGGTGCCCGGGTCTCCAAGGCCACGGTCTACAACACCCTGAACCTCTTCGCCGAGCGCGGCGTCATCCGGCAATTGACGGTGGATGGGGCGCGCACCTGGTTCGACTCGAATATCGCGCCGCACTACCATTTCCAGGACATGGACACCGGTGCCCTCATGGACGTGCCCGTGCCTGAGGTCGAGTTCGCGCGGCTGCCGGCGCTGCCACCAGGCACGGAGATGGCGGGCATCGATCTTGTGATCCGCGTTCGAAAAATTTCCTGAAATCGCATCGTTTCTTAGTACAATCCGGCCCCGCGATTTTCTCGCCCCCCAGGCGCCGACTTAGCTCAGTTGGTAGAGCACATCATTCGTAATGATGGGGTCCACAGTTCGATTCTGTGAGTCGGCACCAATTGCCCTGACACCGGTCCAAGCCTCGGCTGACCATCTGCTGGTCAGCAACTGAGATAGTTGCGTCTTTTGGGTTCGTGCCGTGTGCTTGCATGGGGAGGGGAGCGCCCTCGCACCATCCTGCCCTCCCAGGCTTTACAGTTTTCGCTTGACGGGCGCTGGGTGATATAGTTCGATACAACACCATATGACTGCCAAATTACATTCCGTAGAGAAGATCGGCGTCGAGGGTTCCGAAGTGAGCTACAGCGGGGAGCGCAAGGTACCGGTCCGCCGTTGGTGGGTGATCGGTGTGGGCGTGCTGGTCGCGGGTGCGGCCGTGTGGGCTGCAATCCATTACGCCTCTGGCGGCGTCGCCAATCCGGATACCGGCTCCGAGGGCGCCATTCCGCTGGTCACTGCCACGGCACCGGGCCTGTCGCCGGTCACCGCGACCGTCTCGTTCACCGGCACCATCAATGCGCGCTATGACATTTCCATCGGCACCGACGGGGAGACAGGGCGCGTCGCCGCCATCTACGTGGAAGTCGGCGACCATGTGAAGGCCGGGCAACTGCTGGCCCAAATCGACGAGACCATCCTCAAGCCACAGGTGGAACGGCTTGCGGCCTCCTTGGAGGAGACCAAGGCGAATGCCGCACTGGCAGACGCCGAGTACAAGCGCGCTCAGGGCGTGGAGTCCGCCGGTGCGCTGTCCAAGGAGGATATCGAGAAGCGCCGTTCGGCAGCCGTGACCGCAGCCGCCGAAGTCAGAGTCGCTGCCGCGCAACTCAGCGAGTATCAGCAACGGCTCGGACACACCTCCATTCGCGCGCCCGCCGATGGGGTGGTGCTGACCCGCAGCGTCGAGGTGGGGCAGATCGCGACCCCGGGCGGCAGCAATGCGCTGTTCCGTCTGGCCGCCGGCTCTGAGATCGAAATGCGCGCCCTCGTGGCCGAGCAGGATCTGCCGAGCCTCGCGGTCGGCCAGGCGGCCAGCATCTACATGACAGGTGTCGAGAAGCCATTCAAGGGCAAGGTGCGCCTGCTGGGCGCCATCATCGACCCGCAAAGCCGCCTGGGCGAAGCGCGTATCGCCTTGCAGCCTGATCCGCTGCTGCGGCCGGGCGCCTTCGCGCGCGGCGAGGTGGTGGTCGGTAAAGGCGAGAAGCCGATTCTGCCGCAAACCGCCGTGCAGTCAGACGAGAAGGGCACGTATGTCCTGATTGTGAATGCCGACAGCCGGCTGGAGCGCCGCGATATCCGGGCGGCCGAGACGACCGAACAGGGCATCGTCATCGCCTCGGGCCTGACCGGTCAGGAGAAGGTGATCATGACCGCGGGCGGCTTCCTGCGCGCGGGTGAGCAGGTGGCCGTGGCCGCCCCCGCGGCCAAGGGCTCTTAAGCCAATGCGCAACATATCCGCCTGGGCGATCAAGCATCCGATCACGCCCATCGTGCTCTTCGTGGTGCTCACCGTGGTGGGCATCGTCTCGTTCCTGCGCCTGCCCATCAACCACAACCCGGACATCGACTATCCGATAGTAAGCGTCAATATCTCCTTTCCGGGCGCCGCGCCGTCGGAGATCGAGTCGCAGATCCTGCAGAAGGTGGAAGGCTCGGTTGCAGGCATCGGCAACGTGCGCAGCATCGAGTCGGTGGCGAGCGAGGGCAGCTCCGAGACCGACATTGAGTTCCAGATCGGCACGCCGATCGATCGCGCGGTCACCGATGTGCGCGATGCGGTGACGAAGGTTCGCGCCGATCTGCCCCAGGGGATCATCGAGCCCCAGGTTTCGCGGGTCCAGGTGGCCGGCGGCCCGATTGCCTTTTTTGGAGTCACCACGACGGCGCTCAGCGAACAGGAGCTTTCCTGGTTCATCGACAACGCAGTGACCAAGCGCCTGTTGGCGCTACCCGGGGTATCGCAGGTGAGCCGGGTGGGCGGCGTGGATCGCCAGATGCGCGTGGACCTGGACCCGGCGCGCATGCAGGCCCTCGGGCTTACGGCGGCACAGGTCAACGACCAGCTTCGCGACCTCAACCTGAATGCGCCCGGTGGCCGCGCCGAGGTGGGGGGCGGCGAGCAGACGATCCGCGTGCTGGGCAGCGCACGCTCGGCGTTGAACCTGGCGGACGTGCAGATCACGCTGCCGGGTGGCGGCACGGCGCGGCTTGGGGATTTCGCGGTCGTCACGGACAGCTTCGCCGAGGTGCGCACCATCGCCCGGTTGGACGGCCGCCTCGCCACCACCTTCGAGATATATAAAGCCAAGGGTTCCTCCGACGTTACCGAACTGAAGCTCGTGGAGGATGAGCTGGCCGCCATGGGCAAGGAATATCCCAACGTTCATATAGAGCGGGTATTCACCACCGTGGAGCTGGCCAAGCGCAGTTACGTGAATGCCATGGAGGCGCTGATCGAAGGCTCGCTGCTGGCCGTGGCGGTGGTGTGGCTGTTCCTGCGCGATATGCGCGCCACGCTCATCTCGGCGCTCGCAATCCCGCTGTCGGCCATCCCGACGTTCGCGTTCATGGACCTGATGGGGTTCACGCTGAACCAGATCAGTCTCCTGGCGCTGTCCCTGGTTGCCGGCGTGCTGGTGGACGATGCCATCGTGGAAATCGAGAACATCGTGCGTCACATGCACATGGGCAAAAGTGCCTACCAGGCCGCGCTTGATGCCGCGGACGAGATCGGACTGGCTGTCGTGGCAACGTCCTCGGCCATTATTGCCGTGTTCCTCCCGGTGAGCTTCATGGGCGGCATCGTCGGGCAGTTTTTCAAGCAGTTTGGCCTCACCGTCGCCGCCGCGGTGTTCTTCTCGCTGCTGGTGGCGCGCCTGATCACACCGGTGGTCGCAGCCTTCGTACTCAAGAGCGACCATACCGTGCACCCCGACAGCGCCCTCATGCGACGCTACCTGGTGCTGCTGCGCTGGGTCGTGGCGCACCGTTGGAAGACGCTCGGCGTCGCAGTGGTGATCTACGCGGCCTCATTTGGCGCCTTCGCGCTGCTGCCGACCTCCGTGTTCTCCAACGATGAGATCGGCTTCTCCCAGATGTACGTCGAGCTGCCCCCGGGTGTGCGCCTGCAGGACACCGCCGCGGTATCGCAGAAGATTTACGACGTCGTGCGCAAACGGCCGGAGGTCAAGAGCGTCGTCGAGTTCATCGGCTCCGATGAAATCCGTAATGCCCAGATGTTCATCGAGCTCGTGCCCAAGTCGCAGCGCAAGCTCACCTCGCCCCAGTTCGAGCAGGATGTCATGAAGGAGCTGCGCCGCATTCCCGATGCGCGCATCAGCTTCCAGAACCAGAACGGCGCCGGTGGCAACGCTGATCTGCAGCTTTATCTCACCGGCGATGATCCCGCGCAGCTGGACCGTGTCTCGCAGCAGGTACTGCACGAGATGCGCGGCCTGTCGCTGCTGCGTGATCCGCGCATCAGCGGGGACATGCCGCAGCCGGAGGTGCTCATCAAGCCGCGCCTGGACCTGGCGGCGAACCTCGGGGTGACGGTGCAGAGCATCAGCAACACCATCCGCATCGCGACCCTCGGCGACCTCGATCAGAACGACGCCAAGTTCGCCCTGACCGATCGCCAGATTCCGATCCGAGTCTCGCTGCTGGAGAGTTCTCGGCGTGACATCGGCACCTTGCAGAACCTGCCGGTGCCGGCCTCGGGAGGCCGGGTGGTACCCCTCAAGGCCGTGGCGGACATCAGCTTCGGACAGGGTCCGAGCCGCGTCCATCACTACAATCAAAGCCGGCGGGTGGAGTTGGATGCCAACTTCAACCACACGACGTTGGGGCCGGCAATGAAGGCCATCTACGCATTGCCCACGATGTCCCACCTGCCGCCGGGTGTGCGCCGCGTGGAAACCGGCGATGCGCAGCTGCAGACCGAACTCATGACCAGCTTCGGCATTGCCATGGGCACCGGCGTGCTGATGGTGTTCGCCGTGCTGGTACTGTTGTTTGCGCGGGTGTTCCAGCCGCTGACCATTCTCTCGGCGCTGCCGCTGTCGCTGGGCGGGGCGGCCGTGGCGTTGCTCCTGACCCACTTGTCGATGTCGCTGTCGGTGGTGATCGGCTTCCTGATGCTCATGGGCATCGTGGCCAAGAATTCCATCTTGCTGGTGGACTTCGCGATCGAGGAGATGCGCGCCGGCAAACCCCGCGCCGAGGCATTGCTCGAGGCCGGGCACAAGCGCGCCCGCCCGATCGTCATGACCACCGTGGCGATGATTGCCGGCATGACGCCGGTGGCTCTGCAGCTGTTGAACGGTGAGCAGTTCCGCGCGGCCATGGCGATCGCGGTCACCGGGGGTCTCGTGACCTCCACCGCACTGACGCTGGTCATCATACCGGCGGTCTTCACGCTGGTGGACGATGTGGAACAGTGGCTGGGCCCGCGCATCGCACGGCTGCTGATGCCGACCCGGGTCAACGACCCGGGCAAGCCCAATCCCCCCCAGCCCCGGCCGCACGCGGTATCGTAGGATCGGACCCACGGCCCATTTTGCGGTCTGCTCCCGCTAGAATCGTTCGATGGGTGATCCTGAGACTGCGGCGCAGCGTTCTGCCTGGTGGGTGCGGCTGCTGGCGGCGCTGCCCTGGTGGCTGATGAACCCGTTTGCCGATGCCGTCGCGTGGCTCGCCTGGCGCGTGTTCCGGGTGGAGCAGCGGCCCCTGCGCGCGAATCTCACCGCTTCATTCCCCGAGCTGACGGAGCCACAGCTGCAGCAGCTGATGCGCGCCTACTACCGCAATTTCGCGCAGGTCCTCATCGAAGTGGTGCGCTCGGTGAGCCTGTCGCCCGGGGAGCTGCGCAGCCGCGTGGCGCTCGAGGGGTTCGAACCGGTGCGCACCGCGCTCGCCTCCGGAACTCCGGTGCTGCTCGTGGCCGCACACCAGTGCAACTGGGAGTGGATGCTGCTCGCGCTGTCCCTGGAACTCGGCTATCCGCTGGAGGCCGCCTACAAGCCGCTGGTGGATGGCTGGGCGCAGCGCGAGATGCTCAAGGCGCGCAGCCGGTTCGGCGCGCAGCTGGTGCCGGCGCAGGACCTGCTCGGGCATATCCTGCGCGGCGGCCGTACGCCCCGGGCGATTGCCATGGTCGCCGACCAGGAACCGCGCACCAGCGAACGTCGCCACTGGACCCGCTTCATGAACCGGGACACGGCATTTTTCATGGGCGCCGAGGAAATCACGCGGGTCACGAAATTTCCGGCATTCTTCATCGGTCTGCGCCGCACCAGCCGCGGCCGCTACGCGGTGTCCGTCACACCGCTTTCGCAAGCCGGCGAGAAGCTCGCGACGGGGGCCCTGACCGAACGCTATGCCAGGCTGGTGGAGGCGCAGATCCAGGCATCGCCTGCGGACTGGCCCTGGTCCCACAAACGCTGGAAGCTCAAGAAATCGCTTTACGCGGGGTGAGTGGCGGATGTCGATACGATCGGTGATTCCCTGGGCCGCGCTGCTCCTGGCGCTCTCGTGCACAGCGGGTTGCTCGACCCTCTCCACGTGGAAGCAGGAACATCGCGATGCGAGCCTGCGCCGCGAGGAGGCAGAAGAGGCGGCCGACGCCCACGCCGACCCGGAGGCCTACAAGGCCATGAAGCGCAAGGTGGCGCAGCACGACGCCCAGCTACGCAACCTGCAGACCGCTCTGGCGAGTCGCGGGGACGCGGATTCACTGGCGGCGAGCGCCTTGTTCAAGCAGGCAATCGTGGGATACAGCAGCGGCGACTCGCTGCAACTTGCCGCGCGTGCGGTTGCCGCGGCACCGGCGCGCGCCGATCTGGCATTCGTGCAGCTGCAGATGTGCGAAACCTCACCCCAGTGCGACGCCGCGCCGCTTGAAGGGCATCTGCTGCAGCTGGACCCGGAAAACGGCGTCGCCTGGAGCTACGCGCTGGCGCGCGCTGACCACGCGAAGGATCAGGCGGCCCGCACCACCGCATTTTACGGGCTCGCCCAGTCCAAACGCATCGACCTCTACTGGAACCGGATCGTCTCGCACCTGGCGACCGCCAGCACCGGCACGGCCGATTTCGACGCAGGCGCCGCGCTGAGCCAGGTGATCGGCATCGAAGCCAGTTTTTCCCTGGCACTCGACTCCATCTCGACACTGTGTCTGGTGCCGCGGCTGCAACCCGAGATGCTCGAACCGTGCCGGCAGATTGCGGCCGCGTTCCGCCAGGGCGATACCGCGGTCATCGAGGCCTATGGCAGCAGCCTGGCGCTGAATCTGTGGCCTGCCGGTTCCCCGGAACGGGCGGCCGTGGCGACGGAGCGCCGCCAGTTGCGCTACCGCGTGGATCTGATGGACCGCAACAAGGTAAAACTCAACTCCTCGCAGGCGACGAAGACCCTGGCGACCCTGGTGGGGCATTACCCGACCGAACAGGCGACCTATCGCGCGTTCTATGCGCGGCTGGGCCTGAGTCCGGATCCGCCGGCTACCTGGAAGGATCCGACGCCCGGACGCTGATCGCCCTGCTGCAGCGCGCAATGCTGCTCATGCCAGCGGCATTGCGCAGAATCGCTCTATACAATCGGGCTTCGCCCTGGTTCCTTCGGAGGCAGGATGGTAGCTGACACTCCATGGCCCGTGGCGCTGCGTTACGCAGCGATCCTGGTGCTGTTTTTCGCCGCAGGCTGCACCACCGTGGCGACGCCCGCGTACGAGCAGGCACGGATGCGTGCGTTGCGGACTGAATTGCTCGCGCGCGGCGATCCGGATTCGGTGGCAACGGCAGCATTCATCGAGAGGCTCGCCACTGGAGCGTGGCACGATGCGCCTGATCTGGCCGCGCGTGCCACGACCGCGGCGCCGGACCGCGCAGATCTGGCGTTCCAGCAGTTGCTGCTGTGCTATCAGATGCCGTCATGCAAACCGGAGCCACTTGAAGCACACCTGCGTGTACTCGATCCGATGAACGGTATCACCTGGTTGTCCGCCCTCGGACGTGCGACGCGCGCGAACGACGCGGCGAGTGCACGTACCGCGCTCGAGGGATTGGCCCAGGCCCAGCGGGTCGATCTTTACTGGACGAAGCTCGTGTCGCGCATGACCGCGGCAATCACGGGGCTCGCCGGATACGATCAGAGCGCAGCGTTCGTGGCGGTCGTCGGCATCGATGCGGCAATGGCCACTCCGCCGTTGCAACCCGTCTCCCGGTCGTGCTCCAGGACGGCAATAGCGGACACGGAAGTCCTGGCCCGCTGTCGCAGAATCGCCGCCGCTTTTGAACACGCTGACTCGATCCTGTTTGAATCCTATGGCAATCATCTGGCCGCATCGCTATGGCCGGAGAACTCGACTGAGGGCAACGCGATTGCAGCACGACGCCGTGTCCTGGACTACCAGGTGGATCTGTGGAGTGTGAAGCAAAAGGAGCTCAATTCCCGGAAAGCCGCACGCACGCTGGCCACATTGATGGGGCAATACCCATCCGAGCAGCAGGCGTTCCTGGCGTTGTATGCGAAGCTGGGGCTGAACCCCGATCCACCCGCCGACTGGAAGAAACCGGAACCGCACGGCTAAGGCCGCGGCCATGGGAGGCACGATGATGAGGTTCGCTCGATCAGTGATGACGACAGGCGCGGTGCTGGTGGTGGTTGCCATCATCGCGGGGTGTTCCCGCCAGCAGGCACCTGCGGCGGCGGTCGCCGCGACCGCTGCGCAATTGCATGGCGCGTACACCGCGCTGATCAACGCGGGCGATGCAGATTCCCTGGCCGCCGCGGCGCTGACGGCTCGCACGCTCGCCGATGCAGCCACTCATCCCGCGCGGGCACTGGCGATCGCCGATCGCGCCCTGGCAAGCGCGCCGCAGCGTGCTGACCTCACCTTCCTGGACCTGCAGCTGTGCGAAGCGACGCCGTCGTGCGATCCGCAGGCCGCGGAAGCACATCAGCGCGAGGCGGACCCGGTGAACGGCATTTCCTGGCTCTTTGCCTTGCAACGTGCCGGCAAGTCACATGACGCCGCGGGCGTGCGCACGGCCCTGGCGGGCCTTGCGGGTTCGCAACGCGTCGACCGGCATTGGACGGTGCTGGCGTCGCGCATGACGGCGGCCATGGCCGGCACGGCGGGCCTGGATGCCTCGATCGCATTGAGCAGCCTCATCGACCTGGAGGCTGCACTGCCCATGCCATTGATGTCCGTCACCAACGCCTGCTCAGAGGAGGCGCTGCAGAACCCGCAAGTGCTGGCGCAGTGCCGCCAGGCAGCCGACACCCTCCAGCATGCAGATACGATTTCGATGGCGATGTATGGCAATCGGCTCGCGGTGCGCCTATGGCCCAGGGGTTCGGCCCGGAACACCGAGATTGCGGCGGCGGGCAGAGAGCTCGCGTATCAGATGGATGTGATGCGTAGGAATCCCGAGCGGCTTGATTCCCCCAAAGCCCTGCAGATCCTGGCCTCGCTGTACCCGCATTATGCTACGGAGCAGAGTGTATTTCGGGCGCTGTACTTCAATCTGGGCCTGCAGCCGGATCCCCCGGCGCAATGGCGGGAAACCGTGTTCACAGGCAGATTTTAGAGCTGATCGCGCAGCGGCATGTCCCCGTGCAGGCCGAGCACGCTCTGCACCAACGAAAGATGTGAGAAGGCCTGGGGGAAATTGCCGACCTGGCGCTGTGCCTGCGTATCGTATTCCTCACTCAGCAGCCCGACATCATTGCGCAAGGCGAGCAATCGCATCAGCAGCGCAGCGGCTTCTGCCGTGCGTCCCTGTCTTTGGTACACATCGACGAGCCAGAAGCTGCACGGTATGAAGACGCCTTCGCCCGCCGGCAGGCCGTCCGCGCCGCTCTCGCTGCGATAGCGCATCACAAATCCGTCCGCCACCAGTTCGCGCTCGATGGCGGCGATCGTTGCGGTCACGCGCGGATCCTCGATTGGCAGGAAGCCGACCTGCGGAATGAGCAGCAGACTCGCATCCAGTTCCTCGCTGCCGAAGCTTTGCGTAAAGGCGCCTTTGCCGGCATGAAATCCCCGATCGAGGATCACCTGGCGGATTTCCTCGCGGATCGATCGCCAGCGCTCCAGGGGCGCCTCGAGCGAATACTCCTCGGCGTCCTTGATCGAGCGATCGAAGGCCACCCAGGCCATGACTTTTGAATGTGTGAACTGCTGGCGCGGCCCTCTGACTTCCCAGATGCCATCATCCGGCTCCCTCCAGATCTCCTCCAGATGCCGCAGCGCCTGGCGCTGCATGTCCCAGGCCGAGCCGGAATCCGCCAAGCCGCCTTTGCGCGCCAGGTGCAGCGCATCCATCATTTCGCCCCAGACATCCAGCTGCAGCTGGCCGGATGCGGCATTGCCGATGCGCACCGGCGCGGCCCCCTGGTAGCCCGGCAACCAGGGCACTTCCCACTCGGCCAGGCGGCGCTCGCCGAAGATGCCGTACATGATCTGCAGGTCCTGCGGCGTGCCGGCCAGCGCCCGGTGCAGCCAGTCGCGCCAGGCGCCGGCTTCCTCGTAGTAGCCGCCTCCCATGAGCGCCGTCAGGGTCAGCGTCGCATCCCGGATCCAGCAATAGCGGTAGTCCCAGTTGCGCGGTCCACCCAGTTGTTCCGGCAGCGAGGTGGTCGGGGCGGCGACGATGCCGCCGGTCTCGACGAACGTCATCGCCTTGAGCGTCAGCAGCGAACGCATGACAATTTCGCGGTGGCTGCCGGCGTAGGTGCAGCGTGCCGACCAGTCGCGCCAGAACTTCAGCGTCTCCTGCAGCGCCGCCTCGCAGTCGAGGGCTGCCGGCGGTGTCTGATGCGACAGACCATAGCTCAGCGAGAAGGCGACCCGCTCGCCGGCCGCAATGTCAAAATCCGCAGCCGTCGTCAGATCCTCGCCCCTGAGTTCAACCGGCGCGCGCAGTACGGTCAGGTTCGGGCCCGCGATGGCGACGTTGCCGTTTTCCTCCTCGAGCCGGTAGACCCACGGAACGCTCGACCCGTAGTCGAATCTCAGTATGAGATTCATGCGCATGGCAGTGCGGCCCTTGCGCCCCTCGACGATGCGGATCACGGTGGAGGCCGGCTGGTTCACCGGCATGAAGTCGATCAGTGCGATTGCACCTTCGGCAGTCTCAAACACCGTTTCCAGGACCATTGTATCGGCGACATATGCACGGGTGACCTTCGTGACCTCGCCGTCGGGAGCGAGTGACCAGCGGCCGTGCTTGGCGTGGCCCAGCAGCGCGGCAAGGCATGCGGCGCTGTCGAATCGCGGCCAGCACAACCAGTCGATGGAGCCGTTGCGGCCTACGAGCGCAGCGGTCGTGCAGTCGCCGATTACCGCATAGTCTTCGATCGGCAGCGGATCATCCGGATCGGGCCTACTGGCTGATGGGTTTGCCGCGGAAATGGTCGACCCCTTACTCACCTGAAGCGTTACCCTACCAGACATTGCACGGTAATGACGACCCCGCACAATCACGACAGTGAACCCTCCGACTGATAAGGAAGCCGAGCGATTGGCCGAGGATGTCAACCTCGGTCAGCGATGGCGGCTGTGGGGTACTTTCCTTTCGGAGCGCCAGTGGGGCACGGTCCGGGAGGACTACTCAGGCAATGGAGACGTCTGGGCATCCTTCCCTCATGATCACGCGCGCAGCCGTGCGTATCGGTGGGGCGAGGACGGCCTGTTTGGCCTGTGCGATGAGCAGTGCCGGCTGTGTTTTTCCGTAACGCTTTGGAATGGAAAAGACCTGATTCTCAAGGAACGGCTGTTCGGGTTGTCGAATCCCGAGGGCAACCATGGGGAAGACGTAAAGGAGCTGTATTACTACCTGGACGCGCTGCCGACGCACGCTTACTGCAAGGCGCTTTACAAGTATCCCCAGCGGGCATTTCCGTACGCGCTATTGCGAGCTGAAAATGCCGCCCGCAGCCGCAACGAGCCGGAGTTAGAATTGCTCGATACCGGGCTTTTCGATGCGGATGAATATTTCGACATTATCGTCGAGTACGCAAAGGCTGCACCGGACGATGTGCTGATCCGCATCAGTGCCACCAATCGCGCAGCCGACGCGGCCGAACTTCATCTCCTGCCAACGCTCTGGTTCAGGAATACCTGGGTTTGGGGCGCGATCGAGCAGGAATCCCTGCTCATCCCGAGAATATCGCTTACGCCTGGGGGCCTGTTGGCGGAGCATGAGACATTGGGATGCTATGGGCTCACTGCCGACGCCGTGACCGCGGCGGACTCGGTGCTGTTCACCGGCAACGAGACCAACGCGGCGCTGCTGTTCGGGGTCCCCAATCCGCAGCCTTACGTGAAGGATGCCTTCCACGAAGCGATCGTCAAAGGCAATACGGCGGCGCTCAACCCGGCGTGCGAGGGCACCAAGGCCGCGCTGCACTACCGTCTCTCAATCCAGCCTGGACGCACTGTCACGATCCGCCTGCGGCTGACGGCAAACGGCCCGTCGGTCGCCGCGGATGAGACGGAATTCGATGCCATCATTGCGCAACGCATTGCCGAGGCGAACGTATTCTACGCAAATCGCATTGAATCAGAGGATGGGCAAAAGCGACTGCTGGCACGCAGCGCCTACGCGGGACTCCTCTGGTCCAAGCAGTTCTATAACCTGGTCCAGACGCGCTGGCTTGCCGGGGACCCGGCCCAGATCCGGCCGCCACCGGGCCATGGCCGGATCAATCCTGGCTGGACGCACCTGTACGCGCGGGATGTCCTGTCAATGCCGGACAAGTGGGAGTTCCCCTATTTCTGTTCCTGGGACTCGGCATTCCAGTGCGTTTCGCTCAGCCGCATCGACCAGGCGTTGTCCAAGCGTCAGCTGCTGGTGCTACTGCGCGAATGGTACATGCACCGCAATGGCCAACTGCCCGCATATGAATTCAGCTTTTCAGATGTGAATCCACCGGTTCACCCCTGGGCCGTATGGCGTGTCTACAGACTGCCGCGAGCAGGAGAAACCCCGGATCGGAACTTTCTCGAACGCTGCTTTCAGAAGCTGCTGCTGAATTTCACGTGGTGGGTGAATCGCGAGGATCACAATGGCAACAATCTGTTTGCGGGTGGGTTTTTGGGGCTCGACAACATCGGCGTATTCGACCGGTCCAAGCCGATGCCGATGGGCGGGGAGCTGGAGCAGGTTGATGGAACGGCCTGGATGGCTTTCTTCTGCATCCACATGTTATCCATGGCTCTGGAGCTGTCGTTGGCTGACAAGGTCTACGAGGACATCGCCTCGAAGTTCCTCGAGCATTTCGGCGCCATCTCGCACGCGATCAACGAGGCGGCAGGCAACGGCTTGTGGGATGCCGAGGACGGCTTCTATTACGACTGCTGGCGACTTGATGCTCGTCGCGAGCCGATGCGGTTGCGGTCAATCGTCGGCTTCGTACCGATGTTCGCGACCACATTGATCACTCGGGAGAGCGTTCAGCAGTTCAAAGGCTTCGTACGGCGCGCGGACTGGGAGGCCAAGTACCGCGCAACGATGTCACAGCATGTGATCAATCTTGCTGATGGCAGCGCGCAGTATCTCCTGGCGATTCCCTCGCGGCCGCAGCTGGAGCTGATGCTGAAACGCCTCTTTGATGAAAACGAGTTTCTCTCCCCCTTTGGCATCCGGTCCCTGTCCAAGGTCTATCAGGCGAGGCCGTTCGTGTATCAGAGCAATGGCCAGTCCTGTGCCGTCGAATATGAACCCGGCGAAAGCACGGGTAACATGTTCGGGGGCAATTCCAATTGGCGCGGTCCGATCTGGTTTCCCATGAATTACCTGATTCTTGAGTCGCTGCGGGTCTATCACAGGTTCTACCAGGACGCATTCTTGGTGGAATTCCCCACTGGCTCCGGTAACTGGATGACGCTGGGAGAAGCGGCCCGGCAACTGTCCCAGCGGCTGCAGAATCTGTTTCTGCTGGATTCGCAGGGTCGACGTCCCGGCAACGGTACTTACGATCGGTATCGGGACGAACCGGACTGGAAGGACCTGTTGCAGTTCTTCGAGTACTACCACGCCGAGACCGGTCGTGGCTGCGGCGCAAGCCACCAGACGGGCTGGACCGCATTGATCGCAGATTTACTCAACCTCGAAAGCCGGTGGTCCGCGCCGGCCCGATCGACCTCATCGGAGCAGACCCATGAACCAGGATAGTAAGGATCCCGCCGCGCCCGCGGCTCCCAACTCACGTCCGGTCCCCAACGTTCCGTATCAGAGCGTTCTGGTCGGCCAGCCGGCCCTCGTGACCGGCGCAAACTCCGGTATCGGACGGGCCGTCGCGCTCGGCCTGGCAAAGGCCGGAGCGGATGTGGTGGTGAACTACGTCACCGATCCCGCTGCAGCCGAAGAAGTCGCGAATGAAATCGTGCAGATGGGTCGACGTGCGGTCGCGCTCAAGGCGGATGTCAGCAAAGAAGATGAAGTGTTGAGCATGTTCGCACAGGCGATCGATCACTTCGGGACACTGCACATCGTGGTCAGCAATGCCGGCCTGCAGCGCGATTCGCCTTACGACCAGATGACCCTCGAGCAATGGAATACCGTCATCGGAGTAAACCTGACCGGACAATTCCTATGTACACGGGAGGCGGCCCGCGAATTCAAGAAGCGGGGTGTCGTGCAGGGGATATCGGTCGCGGCGGGTAAGATCATCTGCATGAGTTCGGTGCACCAGGAAATCCCGTGGGCCGGGCACGCCAACTACGCCGCCTCCAAGGGCGGCATCAACATGCTGATGCGCAGCATCGCGCAGGAGCTCGCACCACATCAGATCAGGGTCAACAGCATCGCACCCGGAGCGATCCGCACGCCCATCAACACCGCGGCCTGGAACACCGACGCGGCCTACCGGGATCTCATGACGCTGGTGCCGTACAAGCGCATCGGCGAGCCTGAGGACATCGCCCAGGCCGCCGTGTGGCTGGCGTCGGACGCTGCGGACTACGTCACCGGAGCTACCTTGTTCGTGGATGGCGGCATGACGCTTTATCCGGGATTCGCCACCGGCGGCTGAGCGCTGGCGGCGCGAACCTCCAGGCAGAGCCAGTGGCCGTCAGGATCGCGTACCAGGCGGCGAAGCGCCCCATCCGCGAAGCGGGTTGGCTCGCCATCGACATTGATCTGGCGCAGCAGCCGCCGTAACTCCGCTTCGCTGCTGGTCGTGAAGACCAGCCAGTCGGCGGCAACGTCGTTGGGTTCCGAGGCGACCGGCGCTCGCATGAGGCGGTCCTGATAACACAACAGCTCCAGGTGCGGCACAGGAAGGGGAGCGGATAGCGCCGTCACCGCGACACGCGCGGCGCCGATCCCATCGAGCCGGTCCTGTTCCTCGCCCACGTTCAAGGACCCACCCGTTCGCACCAAGCCGAGTCGCTCATAGAACGAGATGCTTCGGGCCGTGGATTCCACCGAGATGGCGGAATGAGTAATCCGCGCCGCTTTCGCCGCTACTGCAGGCTGAGGCGACGAGATCAGTTCAAGCGGATGGCCTTGCGGATCCCTGAACTTGAATGCGATGACGCCACCTGACTGCGGCGGCAGCGTCTGCGGACCGCCAACCGAGATGCTCGTCCACGCTGATTGCGTGCCCAGTCGGGCCATTGCCCGGGATATATCCGGTACCTCGATCGCGAAATGCTGAAACAGGGCGCTGGGCCCCAGGACGCCGTCAGGATAGGGTCTGCCACCGGGCTGGATCTGCACAAGATCCACGCGCTGACCACCCAGTCCCAGGCTCACCCGTTGTGCGCGCGCCCCGGGTAGACCCAGCAGCGCTCCGAAGGCCGGTTCGGCAATGAGGCGCCGGCTGCCAGAGGTGAACCCAAGGGCCCGCTCGTAAAAGCGCGCCAGTTCCAGTGGCGCATCGCAAATCAAAACGATGCGATCCAGCGCGATTACGGAGCTCATGGCGATTCGGGGTGTGCCTGGTAGGGATGTGAGGAAGCCAGGGGGCGCGACAGAAATTGCTGTACCGAGCTTGCCTGGGAGCCGAAGGTGATGAGGAGGAATCCCGCAGCCAGCGCAAAGTTCTTCAGGAAATCCCAGAACAGACTTCGCGCCTTGCCATCGCGTGCTGACCAGAAATCGCCCGGCTTCCAGAACTGCTTCCAGCCAATTGCAGTTGCTGCACAGTAGAGCGCCAGTACCAGCGCACAGGCGCGATCCGCAGTTCCGGTGATGACGCCAAGCGACATGAACACTTCGACACACAGTCCGGCGATGATCAGCGACACCGCAACCGCCTGATTGGCGATAGCCTGGCGGGCCTGTGCCACCGCACCGTCGAAGTTCAACAGCTTGTCCAAAGCGCTGAAGGGCAGGAACAGTGCGCACAGCAGGATTCGAGTCGACAGGACAATGGCGATATGCAACGTCACAGGCGTCCTTTAAGCGGTACCATCAAGGGTAGTGGAAACCGAGCACTTCGACGTGGTGATCATAGGCTCCGGTCCGGGCGGCGGCACCATGGCATGGCGCCTTGCCCAGACCGGAAAGCGCATCCTGTTGCTCGAGCGTGGCGACTATCTGCCGCGGGAACGGGAAAACTGGGACACCCAGGCGGTGTTCGTCGAAGCCCGCTATCAGGCAAAGGAGAGCTGGTACGGAGCGGATGGCAGGGAATTCCATCCCGGCCTGCATTATTTCGTCGGCGGTAACAGCAAGGTGTATGGCGCCGTGCTGCTGCGGCTGCGCGAGCGTGACTTCGGGGAAGTGCAGCATCCGGATGGCATTTCCCCCGCCTGGCCGGTCAACTACACGCAGTTCGAGCCTTACTATCAGGCGGCCGAGGAGCTCTACCATGTCCACGGTCTGCGCGGCGAGGATCCGACGGAGCCGCCTGCTTCGAAACCCTATGCATATCCTCCCATCACTCACGAGCCGCGAATCCAGCAACTGTTCGATGATCTGAAGCGGGAAGGGCACAAGCCGTTTCATCTGCCGGTGGGTGTGTTGCTCGAGGAGAAGGATGGTAAGCCGCTGCCGCACTCCGCCTGCATTCGCTGTAATGCATTCGACGGCTATCCGTGCCTGACCAATGGCAAGGCGGATGCACAGATCGTCTGTGTCGACCCGGCGTTGCGTGCGCATCCAAATCTAACATTGCGCACGCGCTCGTACGTTCAGAAGCTGACCACCGAATCCGGCGGGCGGACCGTGAGCGGCGTGGAGGTGATCGAGGAGGGCAGGCAACGTCGCTACTCGGGGGATATCGTGGTCGTGGCTTGCGGGGCGCTCTCCTCGGCGCTGCTGATGCTGCGCTCGGCGAATGCACAGCATCCACAGGGACTCGCGAACGGCTCGGGGCTCGTGGGACGCAATTACATGCGCCACAACAATTCAGTGGTGATGGCGATTTCCCGTACCCCGAACCCCACTCTCTTTCAGAAGACCCTGGGGCTCAATGATTTCTATTTCGGGACCGACGATTGGAATTTCCCACTCGGACACATCCAGATGGTGGGCAAGAGCGATGGAGCCCAGATTCGTGGCGAGGGTTTACCGCAATTTCTACAGTGGTTTCCCGAACAGCCATTCGACTGGATCGCGCGTCACTCATTGGACTTCTGGCTTACCTCCGAGGATCTGCCCCGACCCGAGAACCGGATTTTCTACGAGGGTGAACGGGTCCGATTGGATCTGGTGCAGTCCAATACCGAAGGCCACGAGCGGCTGAAGCGGAAATTGAAAGATCTGTGCGGGAAGCTTGATCTGCATCCGCAACTCTTTGATCGATCCTTGTATCTCGGCCAGGACGTGCCCATCGGAGGAACGGCTCACCAGGCCGGAACCCTGCGCTTTGGCGCTGATCCGGCGCACTCGGTGCTGGACTTGAACTGCAAGGCGCATGAACTGGACAACCTGTACGTCACCGATGCGAGCTTTTTCCCCTCGATCGGCGCTGTCAATCCGACGCTGACGATCATTGCCAACGCGCTGCGGGTGGCCGACCACCTGATTGGCGTTATCCGCTGAGCACCCTGGATCGGCGCTAGAACCTGGCGATCAGTGCGACGCCAGCCATCATCAAGGCACATCCCACGTAACGCCACACGCCGGCGCTATGCTGCTCGAATCCCAGCCATCCGAATTGATCGGCGAGGACTGCAAACAACAGCTGGCCGGTCACTACGAAACCCACCAGGGCGGCTGCGCCCAGTTTGGGTGCCAGCAGCACATTGGCAGTGAGATATACGGTGCCGAGCAGTCCGCCTGCGATCCAGGTCCACCAGGGTGCCGATCGGGCAACGACTCCCACCGGCAAAGGCTTGTGCACGATCACCAGCAGAGCCGCTGTTAACACGATGCCGACTACCATATTCGCTGCGGCAGGGATATAGGGATCACCGAGACTTTTCCCCAGTAACGCATTGCTGCCCACCTGGGTCGTCAGGACGGCGCCGCAGCAAAGCGCCAGAAGCGCAAAAACAACGTACATCGCTGCGATACTCCGTTTACCTAAGTCTGTGCCTGCAATTTGCCTGCCAAATGCGCCGCCAGCTCTGCGATGGTCGGAAAGTCGAACAGCTCCGTCAGATCAAGCAGTCCGGGGAACTCGTGGTCGATCTGCTCGTGGATCTCGATGAGCTTCAGCGAACTCGCACCGACTTCGAACAGATTGTCGTGCAGGTCGAGTTTCTTGCCTTCCAGTGCGGCATCGCAGATGGTGCGGATCTTCTCTTCGATGTCGGTGCGCGAGGCGGCGGCGGGGCCGCGCAGCGCGGCGCGCAGGGCGGTGAGTTGCGTGATCTCGGCGGCAAACGCGCCGTCGACATAGCCTTCCTCCAGCAAGTGCCGCTGGATCTTGCCGCTGGTGGTCTTGGGAATGCGCGTCACCGGCACGACATCGGCGACTTCCAGTCCGGTGTGTTCGTTGATGAGCTTGGAGACCTGATTGGCGACGGGCAGGAAATCCTTGATGTCCCCGCGATGCAGGACGAACACGATGATATGGTCAGTTTGCGCGCCGGCGGGGCGCACACCAGCAACGACCACCTTGCCCAGATCGAGGCCTTCGGCGGCCTGGGCAATGCTCTCCAAATCGTGCGGGTAGTAGTTCTGGCCGTTGACGAACAGGATTTCCTTGGCGCGCCCGGTGATGAAGAGGTCGCCCTGGCGCACCACGCCCAGGTCTCCGGTTCGCAGCCAGCCATCCGCGGTGAACGTTGCGGCGTTGACGGTGGCATCTTCAAAGTAGCCCTTGGTCACGTTATCGCCGCTGATGAGGATGTGCCCGACGGTGCCCTCCGGCACCTCTGCGTCATCGTCTGAGCAGATGCGCACTTTGCAGTAGGGGATGGCGCGGCCCACGGATACCAGCTCCACCCTGTCGCGCGAATCGGTGGCGGCAGGCTGTGCCAGCTCCCCCACGGTGAGATGATGGCGGTCAAGCTGCAGGATACGCAGCGCCGCGCCCGGGGCTGGGAAAGTCGCCGCCAGGGAGGCTTCCGCGAGGCCGTAAACCGGATACATGGCGTTGCGCGGCAGCTTTGCCGCCTGCATCCGGGTCAGGAATTCGTTGCACAGTTCCACGGAGATGGGTTCGGCGCCATTGAAGATCAGCCGCACGCTCGAGAGATCAAGGCCATCCACGGGACGCTCGCCGAGCACCTTCAGGTAATGCCGATAGCCGAAGTTGGGCGAGCACAGGATGGTGGCGCGCTTGCGGTCGGCGAAGGTCATCCACAGCAGCGGGCGCCGCACGAACAGCTCGGTGGGCATCAGGTACTGATGCAGCCGGTTGGCAAACATGAAGATGTGGAAGCCGATCAGACCCATGTCATGAGTCAGCGGCATCCAGGAAATGCTCACGTCATCCGCGGTGAATCCGGCCACTTCGCTCACGCCGCGGCAGTTGGCGAGGATGTTGCGGTGAGTGAGCACCACGCCCTTAGGTTCGCTGGTGGAACCGGAGGAAAACTGGATGAAGGCCACATCATCCGCTGCCGCGGCATGGGGTTTCCCGGGTCGCGAGACGTCATCGAGCTGGTCCACGAGGAAGACCCGCGCCTTGAGTCTGTCGAAGGTCGGTGATTCACCGACCTCGCCTGCAAAAGCACCGATGCGCTCAAGCGAGCGTCGGTCCGTATACAGGTACGGATTGCCGAGCTTGCGCGCGATGCGCAGCAGCTTGTGGCGGTGCTCGTCGCTGATGCCCAGTGCCACCGGGACGGGGATGATGCCACCGAGCACCGCGCCCCAGAAGGCGTCGATGAAGGGCTCGTTGTCGCCCAGGAACAGGATCAGATGATCGCCGCGCCGGGCCCCCAGCTTCTGCAGGTGGAACAGGATGCCGAGTGCGCGCGTGTGCAGATCGCCAAAGGAGACGCTGCGCTCGTTCTGCTCAGCTTCAAGGTAGGTGATGCTGCGCGCGACCTTGCGGTTCGCCTCGATCAGCTCAGTGAGTGTCGCGGGAGTGGGCATCAGCGGCGTTCCAGCCTCATGACCAGGGGTTTACGGGTTCGCAGATTGATCTGCGCTTCAAGCGTGATGGGCTCATCCGATGCCAGGGCGAGCCGGTAGTGACGGGCGACCTTGTACAGATGCATGAGCATCTCGTAAAGGGCCAGGGATTCCCCGATGCAGTGCCGGGGGCCGGCGGCAAAGGGAATGTAGGCAAAGCGCGGTCGCTCGCTTTCGTGCTCGGCATCGAAGCGCTCCGGCCGGAACGCGTCCGGCTCCTTCCAGTACTGGGGATGCCGGTGCAACAGATACGGGCTCAGCAATACATCCGTCCCGGCGGGGATCTGGAAGCCGGAGAGCACATCGGCCTCGATGGTGCGCCGGGATAACAGCCAGCCGGGCGGATACAGTCGCAGCGCTTCATTGATGACATTCTGGGTATAAACGAGTTGCTCCATCTGACCGAGCCCCGGCGCGGCCAGTTCCGGCGTGGCCTCGATTTCGGCATGCATCCGGGCATCCGCCTGCGGGTGTCGGGCCAGCAGGTACCAGGCCCAGTTCAGGCCGCTGGCGGTGGTCTCGTGGCCGGCAACCACGAGGGTCATGACCTCGTCGATGAGCGCGCGCTCGGTCATCGGGTCGCCGGTCTCCTTCTCGCGTGCGTTCATCAGCATGCTCAGGTAGTCGAAATGTTCGGCCGGTTCGGCGCGGCGGCGCGCCATGATGGCGGAGACCAGCTTGGCGAGCGAGCGGAACCGGTAGGCGAACTTAAGATCCCGGGTCGGCTCCCTGGTGACTACCTCGAAGGGATTGCCGCCCGGCTGCCGCGTGAGAGTCGCGAGATCCTTACCGAAGATCGAGCCGAGGACGATCTCCAGCGTCAGCTCGCTCATGTCGTCGGTGAGGTTCACGAGCTCGCCACGGGCCGCCTGAGCGGCCCA